>Ga0207657_10006766_pt1 | contig 11840 bp, 10 predicted proteins | sample KBSC33metaG_FD_184316 | JGI IMG/M metagenome (GOLD analysis project Ga0207657, IMG submission 184316) | Corn rhizosphere microbial communities from Kellogg Biological Station, Michigan, USA - KBS C3-3 metaG (SPAdes) (version 2) | ecosystem: Host-associated > Plants > Roots > Rhizosphere > Soil ...
TCGCAATGGGTGATGCAGGCGACGCTCTGGCCCTTATGCTCGGCGGCGATCGCGCCCAGCGCGGCGGCGGTGCGCGTCACCGCCTCCGCCATGCTCTCGCCGCCGGGCGGTCGCGCCGTCTCGCGCGCCTCGTTCCAGTCGTTCCAGGCCGGGTCGCCCTCCAGGGTGTTGAAGTCGACCCCGGTCCAGTCGCCGAAGTCGATCTCGTCGAGGTCGTCGACGATGCCGACGCCGAGCTCGTGCGCCTCGGCGATCGAGCGGGCGGTGTAGAAGGCGCGCTCGCGCGGCGAGGAATAGACGGCGGCGAGCGGCTCGACGGCGAGCAGGTCGGCGACGATCTCCGCCTGCTCGAGCCCGTCGCGGCTGAGCGCGACGTCGCGCCGCCGCCCGGACAAGGTGCGTCCGAGCTCGACATGGGCGGCATGGCGGATGAGGAGGATGGTCGCCGTCACGGCTGGAATTCGATACCGATCTGAAACGAAGGACGGCCCCTCAACCGCTGGCGCAGACCAGGGTTCCCCCGCGCGCCAGGCGGCGACGTTCACCATCTTATACTAGGCTAAGTTGGTTGCCCGTGCCTAATACGCGGCTCCTTTACCTGCGTTCTCTGCGCGTCGCTCGCCGAGGCAAGAAGACAGCAAGATTCCTCGACTCTTTCACCTTCGGAACAAAGGCGGCGGATGCGCCGTTTGCAGAGGGATGAAGAAGAAGCTGCCGCTTCATTCTGCCAGCGTAACAGTTTACTTGATCGAGATCAATAAAAGGGGTTAGAGTTGGGCGAACGAATCCTGATCACGGGGGGCGCCGGTTTCATCGGGCGCGCCGTCACCCGCGAGTTGCTCCGGCGCGGCCATCAGGTCCGCATCCTCGATTCGCTGATCGAGCAGGTCCATGGCGACAAGGAGCGGCCGGACGACCTCCCCGCCGAGGCGGAGCTGATCCGCGCCGACGTGCGCAACGGCGATGCGGTGATGAAGGCGCTGAAGGGCGTCGACAGCGTCATCCATCTTGCCGCCGAAGTCGGCGTCGGCCAGTCGATGTACGCGGTCGAGCGCTACACCTCGGTCAACGACGTCGGCACGGCGGTGCTGTTCGAGAAGCTGATCGACGACCCGGTTCGAAGGGTCGTCACGGCGAGCTCGATGAGCATCTACGGCGAGGGCCTGTATCGGGATGCCGACGGCAACCCCGTCCAGGAGGCGAAGCGCCTGCCCCGCACCGGCGAGGGGCAGAGCTGGGACCCGGTCGATTCCCGCGGGCGTCCGCTGGTTCCCGTCGCGACTCCCGAATGGAAGCGGCCCGACCTCGCCTCGATCTACGCGCTGGGCAAATATGTGCAGGAACGCACGACGTTCATCATGTCCGAGGCCTACGGCATGGAAGGCGTCTGCCTGCGCCTCTTCAACGTCTACGGCCCCGGCCAGGCCCTCTCCAACCCCTATACCGGCGTCCTCGCCATCTTCGCGTCGCGGCTGCTGAACGGCCAGCAGCCGATGATCTTCGAGGACGGCGAGCAGCGCCGCGACTTCGTCTATGTCGGCGACGTCGCACGCGCCTTCGCCGATGCCCTCGATCTGCCCCAGGCGAAGGGGGAGGTGTTCAACATCGGCTCCGGCCGCGACCGATCCGTCACCGAGGTGGCTGAGGAGCTCGCCCGCGCCATGGGCAAGAACGACATCGCGCCCCAGATCGTCGGCAAGTCCCGCATCGGCGATATCCGCCACTGCTTCTGCGACGGATCGAAGGCGGCGGAGGTTCTCGGCTTCCGCGCCGAAAAGGATTTCCAGGAGGGTCTCGCCGAGCTCGCCGAATGGGTTGCCGTCCAGACCGCCGACGATCGCGTCGAGCAGGCCCGCGCCGAGCTCGAAGCGCGGGGGCTGGTGGCATGAGGGCCGACGACACCCGCCCCGTCCTCGTCACAGGCGGCGCGGGGTTCATCGGCTGCAACATCGCCAACGCCCTCGCCGAGCGCGGGCATGAGGTGCTGGTCTACGACGCCCTCTCCCGCCCCGGGGTCGAGCGGAACCTCGCCTGGCTGAAGGAGCGGCACGGCGATCAGATCGCCTCGATCGTCGCCGACGTGCGCGACGAGGACGAACTCGCCCGCGCGGCGCGCGAGGCGCAGGCGGTGTTCCACATGGCCGCCCAGGTCGCCGTCACCACGTCGATGGTCGATCCGCGCGAGGATTTCGAGATCAACATCCGCGGCACGCTGAACCTGCTCGACGCGATCCGGCTCAAGGGCGACGGGACGCCCGTCGTCTTCGCCTCGACCAACAAGGTCTACGGGGATCTCGCCGACATCGATTTCAGGCTCGACGGCGACCGCTACGTAGCCGCCGATCCGGAGGTGGCCCGTGCCGGCATTCCCGAAAGTCGTCCGCTCGACTTCCACACCCCTTATGGCTGCTCGAAGGGCGCCGCCGACCAGTACGTCCTCGATTATGCCCGCAGCTTCGGCATGCGCACGGCGGTGCTGCGGATGAGCTGCATCTACGGCGTCCGGCAGATGGGCACCGAGGACCAGGGCTGGGTCGCGCACTTCCTCATCCAGGCGCTCGAGGGCAAGCCGATCACCCTCTACGGCGACGGCCACCAGGTCCGCGACATCCTCGACGTCTCCAACGCGGTCGAGGCCTATCTCAAGGCGTGGGAGCGGATCGACGCGGTGAAAGGCCGCGCCTTCAACCTCGGCGGCGGGCCGGACAACGCCGTGTCGCTGCGTGAGCTGCTCGCCCACATCTCCGGCCTGCTCGGCCGCCAGCTCGACGTCCGCTTCTCCGACTGGCGCGCCGGCGACCAGCGCTACTTCGTCGCCGACACCCGCCGCATCCGCGAGGAGCTCGGCCTCTCGCCGGCCGTGCCGTGGAAGGAGGGTGTTGCCCTGCTCGCCGAATGGCTGCGTGAGAGCCGCGGCCTGCCCGCCTTCGCGGGACGGGAGGCGGCGCATGCCTAAGCGCGTCCTCGTCACCGCCGACGCGGTCGGCGGCGTCTGGCAGTACAGCCTCGATCTCGCCCGCGGCCTCTCGCGCCTCGGCATCGCGACGGTGATCGCCGTAATGGGCCCATCGCCCTCCGAGGAGCAACGGGCGGCCGCTGCCGTGATTCCCGGGCTCAGGCTGATCGACACCGGCCTCGCACTCGACTGGCTCGCCGAGGACGGCGCGGCCTTGCGGGCGGCGGCCAAGGGCATCGCCGCCCTCGCCCGCGACGCGGAGGTGGACATCGTCCAGCTCAACAGCGCCGCGCTCGCGGCAGAGGCCGACTTCCCGGCCCCGGTTGTCGTGGTCCACCACAGCTGCGTCGCGACCTGGTGGGCCGCCGTCCACGCGAGCCCGCTGCCGCGCGACTTCGTGTGGCGCACCGAGATGGTCCGCGCCGGCCTCCACGCCGCCGCGGCGGTGGTGACTCCCACGAGCGCCTTCGGGGCGGCGGTGCAGCACACCTACGGACTCGAACAGGCGCCCCGCACCGTCCACAACGGCCGCACACCGCTGGTGGTCCGTCACGGCGCGCTCCACGATTTCGTCTTCACGGCAGGCCGTCTGTGGGACGAGGGCAAGAACCTTGCCACCGTCGACGCCGCGGCCGGCGCGGTCGGCGTGCCGGTGCGGGCGGCCGGTCCGCTCAAGGGCCCGAACGGCGCCGAAGTGATGTTCGACAACCTTCACTGCCTCGGCAATCTCGGTGAGGAGGAGCTCGCCCGCTGGCTTTCCGCCCGGCCGGTCTTCGTCTCCGCCGCGCTGTACGAGCCGTTCGGCCTCTCGGTGCTCGAGGCGGCGGCGGCGGGCTGCCCGCTCATCCTGTCCGACATCCCAACCTTCCGCGAATTGTGGGACGGGGTGGCGACGTTCATCCCTCCCAGGGACGAGCAGGGCTACATCCGCGCCATTTCGGAGCTGGTCGGCGACGATTTCGAGCGGTCCGTGCAGGGCCACGCCACCGCAGAGCGCGCCGCCCGTTTCACCCCCGACGCCATGGCTGCGCAGATGGCGACCATCTATCGCGCCCTCCTGCCCGCCGTGCGCCGGCCCGTCCTCGCCGCGAGGGCTGCCGCGTGAACATCGTCTACTTCACCCACAGCCTCCAAAGCTGCTGGAACCACGGCAACGCCCACTTCCTGCGCGGCGTGCTGCGCGAGCTGAAAGCGATGGGCCACGCGGTCCGGGCCTACGAGCCGGAAGGCGCCTGGAGCCTGGAAAACCTGCTCGAGGACCATGGCCGCGAGGGTCTGGAACCGTGGCGGGAGGCGTATCCGGAGCTCTCCTCCACCGCCTTCGGGCCGGAGGCGGACCTCGAGGCGATGGTCCAGGGCGCCGATCTCGTCATCGTGCACGAGTGGAATGAGCACGACCTCGTCGCCAGGCTCGGCCGCCTCCGCGCCCGCGGCGCGCCCTTCACCCTGCTGTTCCACGACACCCACCACCGCGCCGTCAGCGAGCCGGAGGCGATGCGCGCCTACGATCTCTCGGCCTATGATGGAGTGCTGGCCTTCGGCGAGACGCTGGCTGAGGTCTACCGCCTCTGGGGCTGGGGGAACCGGGTCTTCGTCTGGCACGAGGCGGCCGACATCCGCCACTTCCACCCGCCCCTCGAGGAGCAGGAGCGCCGCGGCCTGGTCTGGATCGGCAACTGGGGAGAGGGTGAGCGGACCAAGGAGCTCAAGGAATATCTTTTCCGCCCCGCGCGCGCCGCCGGTCTCGGCCTCGACGTCTACGGCGTGCGCTATCATGAGACGGCGAAGGCGACCGTCCGCCGCTACGGCGGCCGCTACCACGGCTGGCTGGCGAACGCGGAGGCGCCGAAGGTTTTCGCCCGCCACCTCGCGACGGTCCATGTGCCGCGGCGCTATTATACGAAGCTCCTCCCCGGCATTCCCACGATCCGCGTCTTCGAAGCGCTCGCCTGCGGCATCCCGCTGCTCTGCGCCCCGTGGCAGGACAGCGAGCACCTGTTCCGCCCCGGCACCGACTATCTCGTCGCAAAGGATGGCGAAGCGATGGCCGAGGCGCTGCGCGAGGTGGTCAACGATCCTGCGCTGCGGCGCTCGCTCGTCGACCACGGGCTGGAGACGATCCGCGCCCGCCACACCTGCGCCCACCGGGCCGACGAGCTGCTGGGGATCGTGGCACGCCTAAACCCCTCTCCCCTTGCGGGAGAGGGGGCCGAGCGCAGCGAGGCGGGAGAGGGCCCGGCTTTCACCCGCACCCCCTCTCCCTCCCAGCCTTCGGCTGGGCCCCTCCCCCTCCCGCAAGGGGAGAGGCGTTTCAGCGAGGCGATGGCATGAAGATCGCTTTCTACGGCTCCAGCCTGCTCTCCTCCTACTGGAACGGCGCGGCGACCTATTATCGCGGGCTGCTGCGCGACCTCGCCGGCCGCGGCTACGACATAACCTTCTACGAGCCCGACGCCTTCGACCGGCAGCGGCACAAGGACATCGAGGCGCCCGAGTGGGCGCGGTCGGTGGTCTACGAGGCGAACCCGGAGGCGCTCCGGCGGGTCCTGGAGGAGGCGCCCGCAGCCGACATCGTCGTCAAGGCGAGCGGGGTGGGCGTATTCGACGCGGAATTGCTGGAGGGCATCGTCGCCCACGCCCGCGACGATGCGCTGAAGATCTTCTGGGACGTCGACGCCGCCGCCACCCTGGACGAGATGCGCGCGGACGACAACCATCCGGTCCGCGCCGCGCTCCAGAACCTCGACATGGTTCTGACCTATGGCGGGGGTCCGCCGGTGATCGACGCGTACGAAGGCTTCGGCGCCCGCCGCTGCGTCCCCGTCTACAACGCGCTCGATCCGACGACGCATCACCCGGTCGAGCCCGACCCGGCCTTCGCCGCCGACCTGGCCTTCCTCGGCAACCGCCTCCCCGACCGCGAGGCGCGGGTCGAGGAATTCTTTCTCCGCGCCGCCGCAGCCCTTCCGCAGCGCAGCTTCCTCATCGGCGGCAACGGCTGGGAGACCAAGGCGATGCCCGCCAATGTGCGCCACCTCGGCCACGTTTACACACACCAGCACAACACCTTTAACTGCACGCCCCTGGCGGTGCTCAACGTGGCCCGCGACTCGATGGCGAACATCGGCTTCTCGCCGGCCACCCGCGTCTTCGAGGCCGCCGGCGCCGCCGCCTGCCTCATCACCGACGCCTGGGAGGGGATCGAGCTGTTCCTCACCCCGGACGAGGAGGTGCTGGTCGCGCGCGACGGACAGGACGTCGCCGCCCACGTCGCGGCGCTCACGCCGGAGCGGGCGCGCGCGATCGGCCGCGCCGCGCTGGCGAGGATCCTGACGGAACACACCTACGCACATCGCGGTGCCCAGGTGGACGCGCTGTTCAGGGCGGCACTCGGGGCCACCCGCGCGGGCACCTCCGCCCGCCGGGCCGAGGGTGTCGCCGCATGAAGCTTATCGTCCTCGGCCTCTCCCTCTCGTCGAGCTGGGGCAACGGCCACGCCACCACTTTTCGCGCCTTGCTCAAGGCGTTTGCCGCACGGGGACACGACATCCTTTTCCTGGAGCGCGACGTGCCCTGGTACCGGGAGAACCGGGACGTGGCCGACCCCGATTACTGCCGGCTGGAATATTACGCGGATCTCGACGGCCTCGATCGCTGGCGCGGCGAGATCGCCGCGGCCGACGCGGTGATCGTCGGCTCCTACGTTCCCGAGGGAGTTGCGGTCGGCCGCTACGTGCAGCACCATGCGGACGGCGTCACCGCCTTCTACGACATCGACACGCCGGTCACGCTTGCCAAGCTGGAGCGGGGCGATTTCGAATATCTCTCGCCGGAGGTCATTCCCGGCTACGACGTCTACCTCTCGTTCACCGGGGGGGCGACCCTGAGGCGGATCGAGCGCCAGTACGGCTCGCCGGCCGCGCGCGCCCTCTACTGCTCCGTCGATCCCGACGCGTACCCGCCGCTGGACCTTCCGAAGCGCTGGGACCTGTCCTATCTGGGCACCTACAGCCCCGACCGGCAGCCGACGCTCGAGCGGCTCCTGATCGAGCCGGCGCGGAGGATGCCGGATCGGCGCTTCGCCGTTGCCGGGCCGCAATATCCGGCAGGCATCGACTGGCCCGCCAATGTCGAGCGGATCGAGCATCTCCCGCCGGCGACGCACCCGCCCTTTTACTGCGCTTCGCGTTTCACCTTGAATGTCACCCGGGCCGACATGATCGCCGCGGGCTGGTCGCCTTCGGTGCGGCTGTTCGAAGCCGCCGCCTGCGCGGTGCCGGTCGTGTCCGACCGCTGGGAAGGCCTCTCGGAGCTGTTCGCCCCCGGCGAGGAGATCATCCTCGCCGACACCGCCGACGCGGTGGTCGCCCTGCTCGCCTCGGGAACGGACGGCGCGGCGATCGGCCGGCGCGCGCGGGAGCGCGTCATGCACGGCCACCGCGCCGCCGACCGGGCCGCGGAACTTGAAATGCACCTGCTGGAAGCCGCCGCCGCCGCGGCCTCGGCGCTGCCGCTGGAGGCAGCCGCCGGATGAACGGACATTGGTATCGATGAGGAAGAAGGAGCTGCCGTGAGGAACGTCAAGTCAACTACCGCCCTGGTCGCGGGCGGCGCCGGATTCATCGGGTCCCACCTCATCGACGCGCTGCTCGCCGAGGGCGCCACCGTCGTCTGCCTCGATTCCTACCTTACCGGCCGGCCGGAGAACCTGCGCCACCTGGAGCGCGAGCCGCGCTTCGACTCCGTCCATGCCGACATCGTGGAGCCGCTGCCGCCGCGGATCACGCGCACCCGCTTCACCCACGTCTTCAATCTCGCCTGTGCCGCCTCGCCGCCGCATTACCAGGCGGATCCCGAGCACACGATGCTCACCAACGTGGTCGGCACCCGCAACCTGCTCCGCCTCGCCGAGGACCAGAGGGCGCGGTTCCTGCTCACCTCGACCAGCGAGGTCTATGGCGACCCCGAGCAGCATCCGCAGCGCGAGGCCTATCGCGGCTGGGTGAGCTGCACCGGCCCGCGCGCCTGCTACGACGAGGGCAAGCGCGCCGCCGAGACCCTGACGTTCGACTATCAGCGCGCCGCCCGCGCCGAAGTGCGGGTCGCCCGCATCTTCAATACCTACGGACCGCGCATGCGCCCGGACGACGGCCGGGTCGTCTCGAACGTCATCTGCCAGGCGCTCTCCGGCGACGATGTCACCGTCTACGGCGACGGCAGCCAGACGCGCAGCTTCTGCTACGCCTCCGATCTGGTCGACGGCCTGATGCGGCTGATGGCGAGCGACGTCGAGGACGGCCCCGTCAATCTCGGCAATCCCAACGAGCTCACCGTCTCCGACCTCGTCGAGCGGGTGATGCGGATGACCGGCTCGCGCTCGCGCGTCGTCCACCGCCCGCTGCCGGTCGACGACCCGCGCCGCCGCAAGCCGGACATCTCCCGCGCCAAGGCGCTCCTCGGATGGGAGCCGAAGGTCGCGCTCCAGGAAGGGCTGGAGGCGACGGCCGCCTGGTTCGCCGACGAGCAGGCGCGCAAGGCGCGGCCGGTGCGCGCCGCCGAGCACCGGACGCTGGTCGAGGTCGCCGCCGAGTAAGGCTGGCCATCGCCGCCCGCCCGTGCCAACCCTGCCGGCCCACCACCGGCAGGAGACCGATCCCGTGGCGCTGACGCTCTACGCCCACCCCTTTTCGTCCTATTGCCAGAAGGTGCTGATCGCCTTGTGGGAGAACGAGACGGCGTTCGAATACAAGGTGATCGGCGAGGAGCCGGGCGTCGCCGAGGAGCACCGGGCGCTGTGGCCGTTCGGCAAGTTCCCGACCTTGGTCGACGACGGGCGCACCGTCGCCGAGACCACCATCATCATCGAATATCTCGGCCTCCGTCACCCCGGGCCGGTCCGGCTGATCCCCGCCGATGCGGAAGCCGCGCTCGAGATCCGCTTCCTCGACCGCGTATTCGACAATTATGTGATGACGCCGGTGCAGGACGCGGTGGGCGCGGTGATGCGCGGCGGCGGCCGGGACGAGGCCGTCGCCGCCGCCGCGCCTCGTCTCGAAACGGCTTATGCCTGGCTCGAGACGCACCTTCAGGGCCGGAGCTGGGCGGCGGGCGAGGCGTTCACGCTCGCCGACTGCGCCGCCGCCCCGTCGCTCTTCTACGCCGATTGGGTGCACCCGATCGACGACGCGCGCTTCCCCACGCTGCGCGCCTACCGCGCACGCCTGCTGGCGCACCCGTCGGTCGCCCGCGCCGTCGACGGCGGCCGACCCTACCGCCACTATTTCCCGCTGGGAGCGCCGGACCGGGACTAGCCGCCGACCGACGCCAGCGCCTGGTCGAAGTCGGCGATGAGGTCGTCCGGATCTTCCACCCCGATCGAGATGCGCACCAGATTGTCGGTGATGCCGAGCGCCTGCTTGCGCGCGTCGGGCACCGAGAGATGGGTCATCGCCGCCGGCGCGCTCGCCAGCGTCTCGGTGCCGCCCAGGCTGACCGCGAGGTGGGCGATCTTGAGCGCGTCGAGGAAGGCGAAGGCCTCCGCCTCCCCGCCCTTCAGGTAGAGCGAGAAGGTCGAGCCGGCGCCGGTGCAGTGGCGGCGGTAGATGTCGGCTTGGCGGCCGTCCTTGAGAAAGCCGAGATAGCCGACGCTCTCCACCTTCGGGTGATCGCGCAGGAACTCGCAGACCTTGGCCGCATTCTCGCCGGCCCTGGTCATCCTGAGCTCCAGCGTCTCGAGCGAGCGGAGCAGCATCCAGGCGGTGTTCGGATCGGTGATCGTGCCGATCGTGTTGCGCATCATGCGGATCGGGTCGATCAGCGCCTTGCGCCCGACCACGCCGCCCGCGACGAGGTCCGAATGGCCGCCGGCATATTTGGTGAGCGAGTAGATGGAGAGGTCGGCGCCATGGTCGAGCGGCTTCGACCACAGCGGGCCGAGGAACGTGTTGTCGATCGCGATCGGCGGCCGCTCGCCTTCGCCGAACAGGGCGTCGCGGGCGGCCGCGACCGCCTCGACGTCGACGAGGGCGTTGGTCGGATTGGCGGGGCTTTCGAGATAGATGAGCGGCACCCGGCCCTTGGCCTTCGCCTGCTCGAGCACGGCTTCGATCTCGGAGCGCTCGGCGCCCGCCGGAAAGTCGAGCCAGCTCACCCCGAACTTGCCGAGGATGCGGGCGATGAGCGTCTCGGTCGCGGCGTAGAGCGGGCCGGAATGGACGATCACGTCGCCGGGCTGGACGAAGGCCATGAGCAAGGTGGCGATCGCCGACATGCCGGACGAGAAGGTCAGCGCGTCCTCCGCCTCCTCCCACAGGCCGAGCCGGTCCTCGAGTATCTCCTGGTTCGGGCCGTTGAAGCGCGAATAGACGAGCCCCTCCGCACCGCCCGGCCGCTTGCCGGTCACGCCCTCGAAGTGCCGCTTGCCGGCGGCCGCATTCTCGAAGACGAAGGTGGAGGTCAGGAAGATCGGCGGTTTCAGCGAGCCTTCCGACAGCGCCGGATCGAAGCCGTGCCCCATCATCAAGGTCGCGGGCTTCAGCTTGCGCCCGCCCACTTCGAGCACCGGCGTCTTCGGCCTGCGCCGCGGGGTCGCGCCGGTCATGTCGGATTCGTCTTCGCCTGCCATGGGATGTCTCCTTGCGAGTCACAGTGCGTGGAGACCGGGCCCGCCGCGAGGGGAGGCCCACCGGCGGCCCGAAAGCCGCCCGGAGGGGTGAGGTCCGTCGCCCGCGCGCCCTCTAGCGCAAGGAGAGGGGAGGGGGCTAGCCCTGCGCGGGAGGGGACAGTTACTTTCCCGCACGAGCGCCTGAGCCTGGACGCGGCGGCGCGTGAAAGTAACGGTCCCCAGGCTCAGGCGTCCCCAGGCTCAACCCAGGGCGATCAGGCTGATCTGCCGGCCGTAATCCGGCTCGCCTGCGTGAGTCGCGCGGCGGAAGCTGAAGAAGCGGTCCGGCTGGGAATAGGTGTCCTCCCCGAGCGCCTCGATTCGGCCGAGCCCCGCGGCGGCGAGGCGGGAGACGACATAGCCTTCGAGGTCGAACTGGTGATGGGCCTCGCGCCTTCCCGACGAAAAGAAGCGCTCGTTCTCCGCGTCGGCTTCGACAAACCGGCGGAGGAAAGCCTCGTCCACTTCGTAGGAGCGGCGGGCGATGCACGGGCCGACGGCCGCGGCGATGCGCGTGCGGTCGGCGCCGAGACGCTCCATCCGGCGCACGGTCGCCTCGACGATGCCGCCGATGGCGCCTTTCCAGCCGGCATGGGCGGCGCCGACGACGCCCGCCTCGCGATCGGCGAACAGCACGGGCGCGCAGTCCGCGGTGAGGATCCCGAGCGCGAGCCCCGGCCTGTCCGTCGCCATGCCGTCGGCGCGGGGGCGGCCGTCGTCGGGCCACGGCGCGGTCACCGCCAGCGCCTCGGCGGAATGGACCTGGTGGACCGTCGCCAGCGCCGCGCCCGGCGCCACGGCCGCCACCGCGCGGCGGCGGTTCTCGTGCACCGCCGCCCGATCGTCCGTCGAGCCGAGGCCGACGTTCAGCCCCGCGCAAATCCCCTCCGACACGCCGCCGCGCCGGCCGAGGAAGCCGTGCGCGACGCCGTCCAGCGCTTTTGCCCGCAGCAGTTCGACGTTCATGCCAGGCGCAGCCCCCATATCTCGTCCTCGTCCGCCTGCTCGCCGACCATGAAGGCGTACGGCCTGACGAAGCCGAAACCGTAGCGCCGATAGAAGGCCTTGGCCCTGTCGTTCTGCGTGAAGACGGACAGGTAGATCTCGCGCGCGCCGCGCCCGCGCGCCTCGCCGAGCGCCCAGTCCATCAGCGCCTGGGCGAGGCCGCGGCCGTGCCATTCCGGCAGCAGGTAGAGCTGGCTGAGCTCGACGGCATGGCCG
>Ga0207657_10006767_pt1 | contig 11839 bp, 9 predicted proteins | sample KBSC33metaG_FD_184316 | JGI IMG/M metagenome (GOLD analysis project Ga0207657, IMG submission 184316) | Corn rhizosphere microbial communities from Kellogg Biological Station, Michigan, USA - KBS C3-3 metaG (SPAdes) (version 2) | ecosystem: Host-associated > Plants > Roots > Rhizosphere > Soil ...
GTGAGCGCGAAGGGCCGCCCCGAGCGCGAATCAGTCCCGAAGCGCTACGCGCGGAGGGTAGTCCACTGAGCCGCGGCGATGAGCCGGTATAATTCGGGCAGCGCATTCGCGCTTCTCGCATGCCCACGGCCTCGACCGCTGCTGCGACGGCCGCCACAGCACCTCTTCCGGTAACCCGCGAACCCGTCGCCGACACCCGATCGCACGCAAATCCGTTTGCGGCGCTGCCTTCGCTCGTCCCGCGGTTGCCGGAGAGCGGCCGGCGGCTCGTGCTGCCGCCGCTCGCCGGTTCGGCCGACGCGCTTGCGCTGGCGCAAGCCGGTCTCGCCGTTCACGGGCAGCAGCGCATGCTCGTCGTCGTCTGCTCGGACGCGCTCGCCGCGACCCGGCTCGCTGCGGAAATCGCCTGGTTCGCGCCGTCGCTCACGGTGGCGATCTTTCCCGATTGGGAGACGCTGCCCTACGATCATTTCTCGCCGCACCAGGACCTGGTGTCGGAGCGTCTCGCGACGCTGTACCGCATTTCGCGCGGCGAATGCGATGTGACACTCGTCGCGGCACAGACGGCGCTCTATCGCCTCGCACCGCAGTCGTTCCTCGCCGCGCACACGTTCTTCCTGTCGCAGGGACAGCGCCTCGACGTCGACGCGCTCCGCGCACAGCTCGCACTCGCAGGCTACGCGCATGTCACGCAGGTCGTGTCCCCGGGCGAGTTCAGCGTGCGCGGCGGCCTGATCGACCTCTACCCGATGGGCGCAGCTCTGCCGTACCGGCTCGACCTCTTCGGCGACGAGATTGAAAGCATCCGCACGTTCGATGCCGATTCGCAGCGCACGCTGTATCCGATGCGCGATGTGCGTCTTCTGCCCGCGCGCGAATTTCCACTCGACGAGGCGGGCCGCACCCGCTTCCGCGGCCGCTTTCGCGAGGTCTTCGAAGGCGATCCGTCGCGCTCGACGCTGTACAAGGACATCTCGAACGGCATCGTTCCGGGGGGCATCGAGTACTACCTGCCGCTCTTCTTCGACGCGACGGCGACGCTCGTGGATTACCTCCCGCCCGGTGCGATGATCGCGCTGCACGGGGACGTCGACGCGGCGATCGCGCGCTTCTGGGAAGACACCGAGTCGCGCTACCGGTTGATGCGCGGGGACAAGGCGCGACCGCTGCTGCCGCCGCCGCAGCTCTTCCTGCCACACGACGAGTTTCGCGGCGCGATCAAGCCGCTCGCACGCATCGACATGCCTGTCCCCGAAGCAGGTGCGGCGATCGCAGCCGATGCGCCGGCCCGGCGCCTGCCGCCGCTGCAGGTCGATCGCCGCGCCGACGACCCGCTCGCGGCGCTGAAGCGGGTGCTCGCGATGCTGGACGGGCGCATGCTGATCGTCGCCGAGAGCGCCGGACGGCGCGAGACGATGCAGCAGTACTTCGCCGAGTATGGCGTTCGTCCCGCCCTCGTCGAAAGCTTCGCCGAGTTCGCGGCGACCGACGCGAAAATCGCGCTCACCGCGGGGCCGATACTCGCCGGCTTCGCCTGGCCCGCCGCGCGTTTCGCCTTCGTTACCGAGGCCGAGCTCTACGCCAACGTCGTGCGCCGCGGCACGCGCGATGCGGGCCGGCGCTCGAATGTCGATGCGATGGTGCGCGACCTGTCGGAGGTGCGCATCGGTGACCCGGTTGTGCACGAAGAGCACGGCATCGGCCGCTACCTGGGCCTCGTCACGCTCGACGTCGGTGACGGCGTCACCGAGTTCCTCGAGCTCGTCTACGCCAACGACGCGAAGCTGTACGTTCCGGTCGCCAACCTGCACGTCATCGGCCGCTACAGCGGCGCCTCGCCCGAGGCCGCGCCGCTGCACGAGCTCGGCAGCGGCCAATGGGAGAAGGCGAAGCGCAAGGCGGCGCAGCAGGCGCACGACACAGCGGCCGAGCTTTTGAATCTCTACGCGCAGCGCGCGGCGCGCAACGGCCACGCATTCTCGTTCAAGCCGCACGATCTCGAGGCGTTCTCGGAAGGCTTCGGCTTCGAGGAAACGCCCGACCAGCAGGCGGCGATCGACGCCGTCGTCGCCGACCTCGCGGCGGGCCGGCCGATGGATCGGCTCGTGTGCGGCGACGTCGGCTTCGGCAAGACCGAAGTGGCGCTCCGCGCCGCGTTCATCGCGCTTGCCGACGGCAAGCAGGTGGCGCTGCTGGTGCCGACGACGCTCCTCGCCGAGCAGCATTTCCAGGTGTTCTCCGATCGCTTCGCCGATTGGCCGGTCAAGCTCGCCGAGCTGTCGCGCTTCCGCTCGACGAAGGAAGTGAAGGCCGTGCTCGAAGGGCTCGCGGACGGCCGCGTCGATCTCGTCATCGGCACGCACAAGCTGATCCAGCCCGATATCAAGTTCAAGAACCTCGGCCTCGTGATCATCGACGAGGAGCACCGGTTCGGCGTGCGCCAGAAGGAGCGGCTGAAGCGGCTGCGCGCGGAAGTCGACGTGCTGACGCTGACTGCCACGCCGATCCCGCGCACGCTCGCGATGTCGCTCGAGGGCATCCGCGACTTCTCGGTGATCGCGACCGCGCCGCAGCGGAGGCTCGCGATCAAGACGTTCGTCGCGCCGTTTTCGATCGGCATCGTGCGCGAGGCGGCACTGCGCGAGCTGAAGCGCGGCGGCCAGATCTATTTCCTGCACAACGACATCGATACCATCCGCACGACGGCGGAGCGTCTCGCGCAGCTGCTGCCCGAGGCGCGCATCGCGGTGGCGCACGGCCAGATGGGCGAGCGCGAGCTCGAGCACGTGATGCGCGAGTTCTACGCGCAGCGCGTGAACCTGCTCGTGTGCTCGACGATCATCGAGACGGGCATCGACGTGCCGACGGCGAACACGATCATCATCGACCGCGCCGACCGCTTCGGCCTCGCGCAGTTGCATCAGCTGCGCGGCCGCGTCGGCCGCTCGCATCACCAGGCGTACGCGTACCTGCTGACGCCGCCGCACGAGGCACTGTCGGCGCAGGCGAAGAAGCGCCTCGAGGCGATCCAGATGATGGAAGATCTCGGCTCGGGCTTCTTCCTCGCGATGCACGACCTCGAGATCCGCGGCGCCGGCGAGGTGCTCGGCGACGAGCAGTCGGGCGAAATGCAGCAGGTGGGCTTCCAGCTCTACGCCGATATGCTGAAGGCCGCGGTGGCGGCGCTGAAGGCCGGTCACGAGCCCGATCTGTCGCAGCCGCTCGGCGTGACCACCGAAATCAACCTGCACGCGCCGGCGCGTCTGCCGGAGCTCTATTGCAACGACATTCACGAGCGGCTCGTGCTCTACAAGCGCTTCGCGAGCTGCGAATCGATCGACGAGCTCGACCTCCTGCGTGAAGAGCTCGTCGACCGTTTCGGGCCCACGCCCGAGCCCGCGCAGGCGCTGATCGCCTGCCATCGTTTGCGCCTCGTCGCCCGTCCGCTCGGCGTGACGAAGATCGACGCCGGTCCCGAACGCACGACGCTTTCGTTCGTGAAGTCGCCGCCGTTCGACGCCGGCAAGCTGATCCTTCTCGTGCAGAAGGATGGGCGCATCCGCTTCGCCGGACCCGATCGGCTGCGCATCGAGCGCGCGGCGCCGGCGCTGTCGGATCGCGTGACGCTGGTGCGCGATTTTCTGGCAAAGCTCGCGTGATTCCGCCGCAGATGCACGTATTCGTGCGCGACTGGCTGTCGGCGAACCAGGTCGTGCTGCGCAGCCCGGACGGCGGTGTCGTCATCGATTCGGGGTATGGCAAGCATGCGCCGCTGACGCTGGCACTGGTCGCATCGCGGATGGGCCTCGACGGTGCGCCGCTCGCGAAGCTCGTCAATACCCACTGCCATTCGGACCACATGGGCGCCAACGCGGCGCTGCAGCGCGCATACGGCTGCCGCATCGCCGTGCCTGCCGGCGAAGCGCCGCTGATTGCCGCCTGGGACCAGCGCGCGCTGCTCCTCGATTACGCCGGGCAACGGGCCGAGCGCTTCGGCGTCGACGAAGTGCTGCAGCCCGGCACGACGCACGTGTGGGGCGAGCTCGAATGGCGTGCACTCGCTGCCCCCGGACACGACATGGGCGCCCTCGTGTTCTTCAACGACGAGCACGCCATCCTGATCTCGGGTGACGCACTGTGGCAAACGGGCTACGGCTTCGTGATGCCGCCGGACATCGACGCCGAGGCGCTGCCCGCGACCCGCGCGACGCTCGGGATGATCGCCGACCTCGGCGCGCGCTGGGTGATTCCCGGGCACGGCGAGCCGTTCGGCGACATCGACGCCGCACTCGAGCGCGCCTTGCGCCGCACCGACGCGTTCGAAGCCGACCCGCTGCGGCTCGCGCGGCACGCACTGAAGGTCGTGCTGGTGTTCGCGCTGCTCGATCGTGAGCGCATGCTCCTCGCGCAGATGCCCGACTATGTCGAGCGCGTCGAGATGTTCCGCGAGTTCAACGAGCGCTACTTCAAGGTGCCGCCGGCCATGCTCGCCACCCAGCTCATCGACGAGCTCGAGCGGGTGGGCGCCGTGCGGCGCGAGGCCGGGTACCTGCTGCCGCGCTGACTGCGCGCAAACCGCGGGATACCCGCCTGGGCGCCCGCGCAATCAGCCGTTTGCGCTCAACCCTGCGGCTGGTCCTGGTACGCCTCGATCGGGATACGCAGCTTCACTGCGTCGGCCGGCGCGTACGGCAGGCCCGCGGTCATCCCCCAGTCGGAACGCTTGATCACCGCGGTGGCCTCGCCTCCGCACATCGGCTTCTTGTTGTACGGATGCGGGCCGCAGCGAAAGTCGACCACGGTGAGCGCGACCGGCTTCGTGACGCCGAGCATCGTCAGCTCGCCATCCACGCCCACCACGCGATCGCCGTCGAACCTGACGCTGTTCGACTTGAACGTGATCGTCGGGTACTTCTCCACGTTGAAGTACTTCTCGCCCTTGACGACGGCGTCGAGACGTGTCGAATCATGCGTCCGCACCGAGGCGGGATCGATCGTCACGTCGACGGTGCCGGTTTTCGCGGCGCGATCGATCGTCACCTTGGCCGTCGATTTCATGAAAGCGCCGACCTGATGACTGAACCCGAGGTGCTCGGTCTCGAACGACGGCGCCGAATGCACCGGATCGAGCGTGTACGTTTCGGCGGCCGCGACGGGCAACGCGGCGCAAAGAGCAACGGCGGCAACGGCAAAGCGCGGGGGCATGGCAAGGCTCCTTGTCGACTGGTTGATGATTCGGATGGGATCGGTCGCGCCGCGAACAGGCGGCGTCGAGTGGCAATTCCCTGGCAACCGCCTTCACGGCACCGGCGCGAGCATCATCCGCACGCGCACGACGATGTCGTTGTCGACGACGCCGGTGTCGGCCCACTCGCCCTCGCCGATCCGGTAATCGAGCCTGGCAATGGAAAACGCGCCCTGCGCGATGCGATTGCCGTCGGCATCGGTTGCGACGGTGATCGGCACCACGCAATCGTGCGTGACACCCTTCAGCGTCAGCTTGCCGGCCACTTCGTAACGATTGGCGCCGAGGTCGCGAATTGCGGTGGACACGAAATGCGCGACGGGAAATTTCGCCGTGTTGAACCAGAGCGGACCCTTCGCCTCGGCCTCCGATTCATCGCTTGCGAGATCGATGCTGCCGAGGTCGATGTCGAGCGACGCCTTCGACGCCGCGAGCGCCTTCGGCTGGAAGACCACATCCGCGGTCCACTTTCTGAAGCGGCCGTCGAATTTGACGCCCATCTGCTTTACCGTGAAGCCGATCTCGCTCTTCGCGGCAACGACGCCCTGCCCGTGCGCGTACGGAAGCGCAAGCATGAGCGCGCACGCGATCCCCGCGGCGATGGTCCGCATGATCATGAGCGAGCCGCAGCGTTCGGCTTGACGAGCGGCAGCATGCGCGCGAGCGCTGCGTCGCGGTCGATCAGATGGTGCTTGACGGCCGCCGCGACATGCACGCAGATCACGAAGAACAGCAGTGTGTTGAGCGATACATGGACGAGCCGCAGCACGTCGGCGAGCGCGCGATCCCGGGCGACGAGATCGGGCAGCGGCACGAGACCCGCATAGACGACCTGCACGCCGGTGGACGAGCTGTAGACCCAGCCCGACAACGGGATGGCGAAGAGCAGCCCGTACAGCAGTACGTGCGAAACGGCGGCCGAGCGCCGTTGCCAGGACGGCATCGGCACCGGCGCCGGATGCGGCCGCATCGCGCGCCACGCGAGGCGCAGCGAGGTTAGCAGGAACACCGTGACGCCGATCGACTTGTGGAACAGGTACCAATGCAGCTTGCGCGGCGAGACCGGCAGAGCCACCATCGACAGGCCGAGCAGCAGGTTGGCGAGGATCAGCGCCGCCGTGATCCAGTGCAGCGCGATGGCGCCGCGGTTGTACGTTTCGGTCAATTCGATTCCGCGTCGATTGAAGTCACGGCCGTGCTGCACGCACCCCCGCGTACCGGTAACAGGCGCCCCATGCAGCGTATTCCAGCGCGCCGCGCATCAGCCGCCCTGCGCCACCGTTGCCACGAAGTTGCGCACGCCGTCGAGCAGCATCTGCACGGCGAGTGCCGTCAGCACGAGCCCCATCAGCCGCTCGACGGCGATCATGCCGCGCTCGCCGAGCACGCGCTGCAGCCGGTGCGCCGCGAGGAGCACGATGGTGGCGGCAATCATCGCAGCGGTCAACGCGATCAGCCAGGCGAGCCGATGGGTCGGGTCGCGCGAGACCATCAGCATGACGGTCGCGAGCGCCGAGGGTCCCGCGATCGACGGGATCGCGAGCGGCACGAGAAACGGCTCGTCGCCCGGCGGATCGCCGAATACGCCCTCCGGATGGCGGAACACCATGCGCAGCGCGATCAGGAACAGGATGATGCCCCCGGCGATCGCGAGCGAAACCTCGGACAGCTGCAGCCAGCGCAGGAAGGCCTGGCCGCCGAACATGAACGCGACGAGGATCAGGTACGCGGCGAAGCATTCGCGCAGCACCACCGGGATCCGCCGCGCCGGCGCCACGTTCGCGAGCGCGGACACGACGATCGGCACGTTGCCGAACGGGTCGATGACCAGCAGCAGCAGCACCGCGGCGGAGAAGATTTCGGCAACCGGCATCGCTTGCATCGGTTCGACCCTGGCCTAACGGCCGAGCACGGTGCCTTCGCGCCGCGGATCGGCGCCGCCGACCATCCCGCCGCGCGTGCGCACGATCGTCTGCACGCCGCTTGTCTCCTCGATGACGCGGACATCATGTCCGAGCGCCGCAAGCTTCGGCGCCAGCGACGCAACGGGCGTGTCCTTCTCGAGCTCCGTCGGCCCGTTGCGGCTGCCGAAATTCGGAAGCGCCGCCGCGGCCTGCGGATCGAGCCGCCAGTCGATGATCGCGAGCAGCGTCTTCACCACATAGTCGATGATCGCGCTGCTGCCCGGCGAGCCGGTGACGATTGCGACCGCGCCCGACTCGTCGTAGACGATCGTGGGTGCCATCGACGAACGCGGCCGCTTGCCGGGCTCGACGCGGTTCGCGACCGGCTTTCCGTTGTCCACGGGCACGAACGAGAAGTCGGTGAGCTCGTTGTTGAGCAGGAATCCGCCTTCGGTCATCAGCCGGCTGCCGAAGCCGTATTCGATCGTCGTCGTCATCGACAGCGCATTGCCGTCGGCGTCGACGATCGAGATCTGCGACGTCGACGGGAAGTCGGCGGTGACGCCGATGCCCCACGAGCCTGCGGTGGCGACGGCGAGACGGCGTGCAGGATCGCCGGGTGCAGCGACGCCGAGGCTGCCGCGTGTCGAGATGAGCAGCGAACGGGCGTGAAGATAGCCGTCGTCGAGCAGTCCCTCGGGCGGCGGGACGAAATCGGGGTCGGCCAGGTAGGCGTCGCGATCGGCGAACGCGAGCCGCTCGGCCTCGCTTGCGAAGTGCACGCTCCAGAACGACGCGGCACCCATCGCCGCGATGTCGTACGGCTCCAGCATCTTGAGCGTCTGCAGCACGGTGATGCCGCCCGACGACGGGAGCGGCATGCCGCAGACGCGATAGCCGCGATAACCGTCGCAGACCGGCGTGCGTACCCGCGCCTGGTAGTGCGCGAGATCGGCCCGTGTGAGGTCACCCGGGTGACGAGGCGCGCGATCGACGGTGCGCACGATGTCGTCGGCGATCGGCCCCTCGTAGAACGCCTTTGCGCCCTCGCGAGCGAGCGTTCGCAGCGTGCGCGCGTACGCGGGGTTGCGCAGCACCGAGCCCGCCGCCCGCGGCGCGCCTTCCGGGGTCAGGAAGTAGTCGCGCGCACGCTGCTGCGGCCAGCGCGTCTGCGCCGCGATTTCGCCATGCAGCCGGGGCGACACCGCGAAGCCGCTTTCGGCGAGCGCGATCGCGCGCCGGAACAGTTGCGGCCACGCGAGCTTGCCGTGACGACGATGCACGGTTTCGAGCAGTCGAACGGTTCCGGGGACGCCGACCGAAAGTCCGCTTGCCACCGCATCGAGGAAGGCGAGCGGATGACCGTCGGCGTCGAGGAAACGCTCGGGCCGCGCCGCCGCGGGTGCCGTCTCACGGCCGTCGTAGGCGACGAGGCGCTGGTGCTTCGCGTCGTGGTAGAGAAGAAATGCGCCGCCGCCGAGGCCCGACGACTGCGGCTCGACGAGGCCGAGCACGAGCTGGACCGCGATCGCCGCGTCGACGGCATTGCCCCCGGCGCGCAGGATTTCCTCGCCGGCGCGCGTGGCGAGCGGATGCGCAGCCGCAACCATGTCATGCCGGCTCGCGACCGGCTTCTTGTCGATCCAGCCCGACGGATGCTCGGGCGGGAGGGGCTGCCCCGATGCGAGTGCGGCGAACGTGCACGCAATGCACGCCGCGGCACGCGCGAACGCCAACGTCAACGATCCGGCGGCGCCGGCGTCGGGTCGCGGTCCCCGATCTGGGCACGATCCCTGAGCGACATCGCGCCTTCCTCGTGCGCGCAATGCGCGCAGCAGAAATAGCGCCCGCTCACTTCCATGCCGTGCCCGATGATCCTGCAGCCGCAATGCTCGCATGCGGGCGCAAGCGTGTAGATCGCGCATTCGAACGAATCGAACGTGTGCGCGACGCCGGCCATCGTCACCGTGAAGGACTTGTCGTAGTCGTTGCCGCAGCATTCGCATCGCGCCATCGGGACCTCCGCGTGATCGGGAACGGGACCGCGGCGGCAGCACTCTCGCCGCGCTTCGAGGATGCGACGATGATACGCGCCGCGACGCGTAATGAAAAAAGGCAGCGACGGCGCTGCCTTCGTTCATCGCTGCGGCGAGGCGCCGCGTGCGCAATCTACTTCACCGGCGCCGCCGCGGGCGCGGGCGCCGTCGCCGGCGCGCTCATTGCCGCACGCGCGCCTGTCACGTGAGCGGGACCGTGCAGCGCAAGCAGCGGCACGATCATCAGCGCAACGATGTTGATGATCTTGATCAGCGGATTGACGGCCGGTCCTGCGGTGTCCTTGTACGGGTCGCCGACGGTGTCGCCGGTGACCGCGGCCTTGTGCGCGTCGGAACCCTTGCCGCCGAAATTGCCGTCCTCGATGTACTTCTTCGCGTTGTCCCACGCGCCGCCGCCGGTCGTCATCGAGATGGCCACGAAGAGACCCGTCACGATCGTCCCCATCAGCAGGCCGCCCAGCGCCTGCGGGCCGAGCACGAGGCCGACGACGATCGGAACGAGCACCGGCAAAAGCGACGGCACGATCATTTCGCGAATGGCAGCGCGCGTCAGCATGTCGACGGCGACGCCGTATTCGGGTTTCGCGGTCCCTTCCATGATGCCCTTGATGTCGCGGAACTGGCGGCGAACCTCCACGACGACCGCACCTGCCGCACGTCCGACGGCTTCCATCGCCATCGCACCGAACAGAAAGGGCACCAGGCCGCCGAGGAACAGGCCGATGATCACCATGTGGTTCGACAGGTCGAACGACGTCGTGAGGCCGAGCGTGTCGAGCGCGTGCGTGTAATCGGCGAACAGCACGAGTGCGGCGAGCCCTGCCGAGCCGATCGCATAGCCCTTCGTCACCGCCTTCGTCGTGTTGCCGACCGCGTCCAGCGGATCGGTGATCGCCCGCACCGAAGCGGGCAGGTCGGCCATCTCGGCGATGCCGCCCGCGTTGTCGGTGATCGGCCCGTACGCGTCGAGCGCGACGATGATGCCGGCCATCGACAGCATCGCCGTCGCGGCGATCGCGATGCCGTACAGGCCCGCGCAGGCGTAGGAAACGAAAATCGCTGCACATACGGCGATCACCGGCCACGCGGTGGATTTCATCGAGACGCCGAGGCCCGCGATGATGTTCGTCGCATGCCCGGTGGTCGACGCGGACGCGATGTGCTTGACCGGCTTGAAGTCCGTGCCCGTGTAGTACTCGGTGATGACGACCATCGCCGCGGTCAGCACGAGACCGACGAGCGACGCACCCCACAGGCGCAGCGGCGACAGCGCCGCATTCACGCTGCCGATGTCGCCCATCATCCGCTGCGTGATGAAGTAGAAGCCGATGGCCGAAATCACGCCGGCGACGATCAGCCCGCGATAGAGCGCGTTCATGATCTTGCCGCCGGCGCGCGCCTTGACGAAGTAGCAGCCGACGATCGACGCGAGGATCGAAAAGCCACCGAGCACGAGGGGGTAGGTCACCGCCGTGGTCGCCATCGTCGGCAGCAGCAGCGCGCCGAGCAGCATCGTCGCGACGATCGTCACCGCGTACGTTTCGAAGAGGTCGGCGGCCATGCCGGCGCAGTCGCCGACGTTGTCGCCGACGTTGTCGGCGATCACCGCCGGGTTGCGCGGATCGTCCTCGGGAATGCCGGCCTCGACCTTGCCGACGAGATCGGCGCCAACGTCGGCGCCCTTCGTGAAGATGCCGCCGCCGAGACGCGCGAAGATCGAGATCAGCGAGCCGCCGAATGCGAGGCCGACGAGCGGCTCGATCGCAGCGTGCAGGCCCTCGTTCTCGAAGTTCGGCGCGTAGTGGGCCGACGACACGAGAAACCAGTAGAAGCCGGCGACGCCGAGGAGGCCGAGCCCGACCACCAGCATGCCGGTGATCGCACCGCCGCGGAACGCGACCGCGAGCGCTTCGGCAAGGCCGGTGCGCGCGGCCTCGGCGGTGCGCACGTTCGAGCGCACCGAAACGTTCATGCCGATGTAGCCGGCGAGCCCCGAGAGGATCGCGCCGACCGCGAAGCCGCCGCCGGTGCGCCAGGAAAGAAAGATTCCGATGAGGATGAACAGGATCACGCCGACGATGCCGATCGTCGTGTATTGCCGGTTTAGGTATGCCTTGGCGCCGGCCTGGATCGCCGCCGCGATTTCCTGCATGCGGGCATTGCCCGCCGGTTTGGCGAGGACCCAGCGAATGGACACCGCGCCGTAGACGATCGCCGCAATCGCGCAGACGAGCGCGAAGATGAGCGAATTGGACATTGGAGACTCCCTTTGCGAACGTGATCGTGAAACGGCCATCGAAGCGTCGTTCTCGCGGATGCTGCCGATGCTGCGACGCGGGCCCTTGCGGGCCCGTCGTCGTGCCGTTCCTCTGCGCGGCGGCGCCCCCTGGAGGGCCCCGGCCGCCAAAACACGCTATTTTGCCAGTTTGCGGGCGAGGAAGTCGAGCCGGAGCCTCTTCCGATGACCCATGACCCTCGCGAAGCTCTCGTCATTCCAACGACGAGCGAGCCTGAACGAGGGCCGCAAAAACGCGTGCGCGACGCGAAGACGCCGCGCGATGGTCACCCGCGTGGCGGCGTCAGATCTCGAATCCCGCCTTGAGTTTCTTCGCCACCGCGACGTTCTTCAGGCG
>Ga0207657_10006768_pt1 | contig 11838 bp, 10 predicted proteins | sample KBSC33metaG_FD_184316 | JGI IMG/M metagenome (GOLD analysis project Ga0207657, IMG submission 184316) | Corn rhizosphere microbial communities from Kellogg Biological Station, Michigan, USA - KBS C3-3 metaG (SPAdes) (version 2) | ecosystem: Host-associated > Plants > Roots > Rhizosphere > Soil ...
GCCCTTTCCAAATGTCGAACTCGGCGCGACCGCGGTCGCTCTTACCGGATATTCCGAGTTCGACGGCTTCGACCCCGTCACCTTTGCTCACACCGACACACTGGACAGTAGCCGCAATCGGTTGGCCGCCGGACGAATTTGGGCAAGCTCCGGAAGTGACTCCACGCCTTGGCGCGTCCAGATCGCTGCGTCGCTGCTCGGCTCGTCGAACAAAAATTATCTGGTCGACGTTCAGCAGAACCGCACCAGTGGCACCCGCCGCAACCTTTCCGCACAGGTGGAGCGGAGCTTCACGACAGGACCGGTCACGAACAGACTGATTCTCGCCGGTGACCTCGAGCGCGAGACCTTCCATGCACGGGACGTGATTTACGGCGGCCTCTCCAACCAGGACCGCAGCCGCGACCATCAGTCGGTTACGGGCGAATGGCGAGCCGAAACGAAGGTTCTCACTGGCGACCTGGCGGTGCGACGAGACCTGTTCAACCGCTTCAGGAACGCTACGAGCGTGCGCGCATCGCTCCTCGCGCGAATGGGCGGCGGATGGTCCGTCGCGGGTTCCTACGGCGAAGGAATCGCGCAGCCGACCTTCTTCGATTTGTACGGCTTTTTCCCGAACAACTTCCTCGGAAATTCGTCACTTAAGCCGGAGAGCTCACGCGGTTTGGAGCTGTCCCTGCGCTACCGCCGGCGCGGCTTCGACGCATCGCTCACCGGATATAAGCAAAGGCTCCATGACGAGATCGTCGACGTCTTCGATTTCAATAGCGGCCTGTTCAGCACCGCCAACCGGCACAAGACGAGCCGCCGCTCCGGCATCGAGGCGACGTTCGGATGGCAGATCGGCAGCCAGCTCCGCCTGTCCGCCAATTATGCCTATCTGCATGCAACCGAGCCTGACGAGGCTGCTTTGACGCAGGTGCATGAGCTGCGGCGGCCCAAGCACAGCGGCTCGATCGCTCTCGACGGCGCAACCGGCAAGTTCACGTATGGCGGCTCGCTCGCCTACGTCGGGCGTCATCTCGACCAGCGCGACACCTTCCCGTTCGATCGGGTCGCTCTCGGTTCCTATTGGCTTGCCGACGCCCGCGTCAGCTACGCGGTCAGACCGGGAGTCCAGCTCTTCGTGCGGATGAGCAATGCGCTCAACCAGCGCTACGAAGACGTATTCGGCTATCGGACCGAGCCGCGCGCGACCTATGCGGGGATCAGGCTGGCGGATCGGCGATCATCGCCGTGAAATTCGCCTCGGCCGCGAGCTTCCCGTCGACGAGGGCGCGGCCGGCGAACTTACAGACCGTCGCGCGCTTTTGGACAAACTCCACTTCGAGCCTCAGGAGCACGCCCGGTTCGACCGGCTGGCGGAACTTCGCCCCATCGATCGCCATGAAATAGACGAGCTTGCCCGAACCGGCGAGGCCGAGAGCTTCGACGGCAAGCACGCCCGCCGCCTGGGCGAGCGCCTCGACGATCAGCACTCCCGGCATGATCGGGCGCGCCGGGAAATGGCCCTGGAAGAAGGGCTCGTTGATCGTCACCGCCTTGATGGCGACGATGCCTTTTTCCGGATCGAGGCTTTCGACACGGTCGACCAGCAGCATGGGATAGCGGTGCGGCAGCGCCGCCATGACCCGCTTGATGTCGAGCGGACCGATCGCGGCGCTGGCCGGCTGGTCGTTCATCCGCGCTTAGCGGCCCTGCGGCTGCGTCGTGCGGGCCTGGGCCGGAGCTGTCACAGAAATGGTCGGCAACGCCGTATTCAGCGCCGCCAGCACGTCGTTGGTGACGTCGAGGTTGGCAGCGCTCGCGAGCGTCTGGCCGATTTCGACCATCATGTTCGCGCCGCGGCGCTGCATGACCTGCGTGTAGATCGGGCCGAGCTTGTCGACGATCTGCTTCTTCACATAGTCGCTGTTTGCCGAGATCTGCTGCTGCTGGCGCTGCAGCTCCTCGGCAGCCTGCTGCTGCTTCGTCTGGAATGCGGCAACGCGGTTCTTCAGCGCCGCATCAGGCTCCTTGCCCCCGAGAGCGTCGATGGCGGCCTGGATGGATTTCTGTTCCGTCTGCAACGGAGCAGCCAGAGCCCGCTCGCGATTCTGGTAGCCCGTGACCTGCGCCTGGAGTGCAGCCCTGGCGTTCTTGCAGGCATTGCAGGTGGTCGAGACCTTGTCGAGGTCGACGACCGCGATCACCGCCGACGGAATCGCCTGCGCCTGGGCGGCAGACGGCAGAAGCGCCGCAGCCACGAAGGATGCTGAAATGAGCAGTCTTTTCATCAGAATTGGGTTCCTACGTTGAAAGTGAACAATTTGGTGTCATCGCCCCTTTGTTTGAGAAGCGCTTTGGCAAGGTCGAGGCGCAGCGGACCGAAGGGCGAGGTCCAGTTGACGCCGATGCCGATCGACAGGCGCGGCCGGGCGGAATTTCCGAGGAACTCTTCCTTGAACCCTGGCGAGACAGTGTACTTCGTCGTGTCGCAGGCTGGATCTCCCGGCCCGCGAAGAATGGTCGTCAAGCCCGAGGTCGGGTCGGTCGGCGAACAGATGTTGACGACGTCCAGGAGCTGAGGTCTCGTGATATTCCACAACGATCCGACGTCGATGAAGGCCGAGGGCCGCAATCCCATGCTCTTGAGCGCGGAGTTGACGGGAAACTCCAATTCGACCCGTCCCATATAATAAGCGCGGCCGCCGATCGCGTCCGTGACGTCCTTGTTGATATCCAGCGCCGCCAGCGTGCCGTCCTCGTTGTACGGGATACGCACGATGCGCGGTCCGATGCCGCGGATGTCGAACCCACGCAGCCCCGGATCGAAGAAGCGGTCGGTCAGCCGGATTGCGTCGCGCCCAGGTCCCGGCGATTTCTGCAAGGGCGCGATATAGCCGCCCTCACCATGGGCTGAGAGGACCCAGCCGGAGCCGATGCTCTTGTATTTGGTCGCGTTGACGCTCGACCGAACGTAGCGGACGTCCCCGCCAAGCCCGGCGAAGTCCTCCGACCAGGTGAGGCGCTGCCCACGGGTCGGGTGGATTGCATCGGTGTCGTCGTAGATGGTCGAGAAGCCGACCAGCGACGTCAGGCGGTTGCCGATTTCATCGCAAAGATAGCGGCCGGCCTTGAGCGGGTCGCACTCGAGAACGCCCGTGACAGGATTGGGTGAGTAGAAGGACGCCTTGTCGAGCGATACCTTGTCTCCCTGGAGCGTGTAGCGGCCGCCGAAGCTCCAATATTCGGTCATTGGGAAACCGAACTGCAGCGAGCCGCCCGTGCTCAGCTGCGAATAGGTCGTGTTGCGGTTCGTGCCGATGAAATCGAAGCTGCGATAGTCGCGCCGGAACACGCGTCCGCCGAGCAGGATCGGCTTGTCGAGGAAATAGGGATCGACGAAGCCCGCTTCGACCGACTTCGAGTAGACCGACCAGTTGACCGATGCATCGACGGTCTGGCCCTTGCCCATGAAGTTGTTCTGCGAAATGGCGAGCTGGATCACCGCCTTCTCGAGGCTCGAATAACCGCCCGACAGCGATAGCTGTCCGGTCGGCTTTTCCTCGACGTTGACGCCGAGGACCACCCGATCGGGCGCCGAACCCTCGGTCTGTTTGATCTCCAGCTTGTCCTGGAAGAAGCCGAGGCTCTGGATTCGATCCTGGCTGCGCTTGACCTTGAGCGCATTGAACGCGTCGCCTTCATTCAGGCGGAATTCGCGGCGAATGACCTTGTCGCGCGTCGAGGTGTTGCCGGTGACGTCGATCCGCTCGACGTAGACGCGCGGTGTCGGAGTCACCTTGATGGTGATGTTCATCACCCGCTTTTCGGCATCGCGGTTGTAGGCCGGATTGATGTCGGCGAACGCATAACCGAGGTTGCCCGCCGCCTCATTGAGGTTGGTGACCGCGTCCTCGACCTCTTTGGCGTTGAACCAGGTGCCCGGCTGGATCTTGGCGATCTTCAGCACCTCGGCGTTGGGAAAGTCGCGGAGCGCACTGTCTGCCTCGACCGTGCCGAACTTATAGCGCGGGCCTTCTTCGACCACATAAGTGATGACGAAATCGCGGCGGTCCGGCGTCAGCTCGGCAAGCGCCGAAACCACCCGGAAATCGGCGTAGCCCTGCGTCAGGTAGAAGGCGCGCAGCTTCTGCTGGTCGGCGGCGAGACGGTCGGGGTCGTAGGTGTCGTTCGACTTGAGGAAGCCGAGAATACCGCCGGCCTGCCGCGTGTACATCTCCTTGCGCAGCCGCGCGTCGGAGAAGTGGGTGTTGCCGAGGATATTGATTGCTCGAACCTTGGCGAGATCGCCCTCATAAATCTCGAAGACGACATCGACTCGGTTCTGGTCGAGCTGGACGATCTTGGGCTCCACGCGGGCGGCGAAGCGGCCCTGGCGCCGGTAAAGCTCGAGGATTCGGTCGACGTCTGAACGCACAGCACTGCGAGTGAAAATCTGCCGAGGGGCGAGCTTGATCTCGGGCGTGATCTTGTCATCCTTGATGTGCTTGTTGCCCTCAAGGATGATCCGGTTGATCACCGGGTTCTCGCGAACCTGGATGACGAGGTCGCCCGTATCTGCACCCGAGATCGTCACATCGGCGAACAGCTGCGTCGCGTAAAGGTCCTTCAGCGCCTGATCGAGCGTTTCGGCTGTGTAGGTCTGGCCGGGTGAAAGATTCGCGTAGGCCCGGATGGTCTCGGGTTCGAGACGCTGGTTGCCCTTGACCGTGATCGAGCGGATCACCCGTTCGGCGGGCGCGGGCGTCTCGGCCGGAGCAGGGTTTGCCGGCGGCTGCGCGGAGGCAGGCTGATTCGCAGCCGGAGCGGACGCGGGGGGCGGCTGATTACCGGCCGGAGCGGCCTGCGCCCACAGCGGCGCAGCTGAGCCGCTGAGCACGGTTCCGACCATCAGCAGCGCGCCGGCGCGCCGGCTAAAACGATTCGTCCTTGAAACCACGCATCCCCGCCTTGTGTGCAATTGGTGCAGCGGCGCTCTTCGCCGCAAAGCCCCGTTCGTGCCGCCCTGCCCCAAGCCTCCTAGCCAATCAAGCGTTGAAGCCGATCCCACAGGCCGATTGAGCCCAAATCGTTGATTGTCGTGAACACCACCAGCGCAAGGATGAGAGCGAGCCCGCCCCGGAATGCCCATTCCAACGCACGGGCGCTGAGCGGACGGCGCCGGACTGCTTCCACTGCATAGAAGAAGAGATGCCCTCCATCCAGCATCGGGACTGGCAAGAGGTTGATGAATCCGAGATTAATTGAGAACAGCGCGAGCAGCTGCACGAACGGCAATGCGCCGAGCGACGCCTGCTGACCGGCAATCTGCGCAATCTTGATCGGGCCGCCGACGTCCTCGGTCCCGCGTTGTCCGCTTACGATCTGCGCGAGGCCGTCGATCATCGAGCGCGTGATCAGAAACGTGTAGCGGCACGCTTCGGGAACCGCTTGATAAACCGGCAAGCGCTGCAGCACGCCGGTTGTCGGCGCGATGCCGAGCAATCCCCGCTTGAACGACTGTCCGAACGGGTCCTTGACGGTATCCTGCGCGAGATGGACCGCGATTTCCCGAAGCTGGCCGTTCCGCTCGAACTGAACCCGCACCGTCTCATTGGGACGGAGCATGACCACCGATCGGATGTCGTCGAAATTGGGCGTCTCGCGCCCGGCGATAGAGAGGATCTTGTCGCCGGGCTGGAGGCCCGCCTGCGCCGCTGCGGTGTGCGGAACCACTTCACCGACGACGTTCGTGCGCGGGGCCCCCAAGGTCATGAAGAAGGCCGCGAAAATCAGGATCGCCAGCACGAAGTTCGCGGCCGGGCCGGCAAGCACGACGAGGAAGCGTTGCAATACGGGCCGCAGCTGGAACGCGCGGTCGCGCAAATGTTCGGGGATGCTTTCGAGCTCGGCCGGATTGCTTGCCGGCGTCATGTCGCCCACGAACTTCACATATCCGCCAAGCGGCAGCCACGCGACCTTCCAGCGTGTCCCCTGCCGGTCGGTCCAGCCGAACAGCTCGTGGCCGAAGCCGATCGAGAACGTCTCCGCCGGTATGCCGAACAGGCGGGCGACGAGATAATGGCCAAGCTCGTGGAAGAAGACGAGCGGTCCGAGCGCACAGATGAAGGCGATAAGGACCAGCCAGAGAGGCGGTTGGGGAAGCATGTTTAGTGGCAGCTCGCCTTCATGATGGCGCGGGAACGCTCGCGCGTCACCCGATCGATCTCCAGCACATCGCCGATTGAACGCGGCGCGTCGAATCCTGCGCTGCCGAGCGCCTCCTCGACCTGCTGGGCGATGTCGGTGAAGCGGATCGCGCCGCCAAGGAAGGCGGCCACCGCGACTTCATTGGCAGCATTGAGGACGATCGGGGCGGCGCCTTCCGCCTCGAGCGCTTCCCGGGCAAGGCGCAGCGCGGGAAAGCGTTGCAGGTCCGGCACTTCGAAATCCAGTCGCGCGATGGCTGCAAGATCGAGCCGCTGCGCCGGTGTTTCGATACGCTCGGGCCAGGCGAGCGCGTAAGCGATGGGGATGCGCATGTCCGGGCTGCCGAGCTGAGCGAGAATCGACCCGTCGACGAACTCGACCATCGAATGGATCACCGACTGCGGGTGAATCAGGATGTCGATTCGGTTCGAGGGAAGGCCGAACAGATAATGAGCCTCGATCAGCTCCAGGCCCTTGTTCATCAGGGTCGCCGAATCGACGGAAATCTTGGCGCCCATCGTCCAGTTTGGATGAGCGACCGCCTGCGCGGGCGTGGCGGCCTCGATCGTCTCGCCCGACGCCGTACGGAAAGGTCCCCCGCTCGCGGTCAGGATGATTCTGCAGAGATCTTGCGCATTTGCTCCGGCAAGGCATTGAAAAATGGCATTATGCTCGCTGTCCACGGGGAGCAGCGTGGCGCCGCTCGCCGCTCCTGCGTCGGTCATCAGCGCGCCGGCGGTGACCAGTGATTCCTTGTTGGCGAGTGCTACGGTTTTACCTGCCTCGATGGCCGCCATCACGGGGCGCAGGCCCGCACAGCCGACGATCGCGGCAATGACCAGGTTGCAATCGCCTAGCGCAGCCTCGATCAGCGCGTCCTCGCCCGCTGCGGCGCGGCAATCCGTGCCGATGAGCAACTCGGCAAGTTCCGTATAGCGGCTCTCGTCAGCGATGACCGCGAGCCTTGCGCCGGTGCGCCGGACGACGTCTGCCAGCGCTTCGACGTTGGTCGAGGCGGTCACGGCCGTTACTTCGAACCGCTCAGGGTTGCGCTCGACGAGGTCGAGCGTCGACTTGCCGATCGAGCCAGTGGCTCCCAGGATTGCGATCTTGCGCCTCACGTCAGGCCCATTAGCTGGGCGGCGGCGGTCAGCACAGCCACGGGCACCAGCCCGTCGAGGCGGTCGAGGGCGCCGCCGTGGCCGGGAAGCCAGACGCCCGAATCCTTGACGCCGGCACGCCGCTTCATGCGGCTTTCGAACAGGTCCCCCGCCTGCGCGGCAACCGCGAGTAGCGGAGCCGCCCCGAGCAAGGCCGGTCCAAGCCCGGTCACCAAGGCCCATGCACCGCCGCAAAGCGTCGCCGCGGCAATCCCGCCCCATAGGCCCTCCACTGTCTTGTTGGGACTAATCGTCGGCGCGAGCTTGCGCCTGCCGAAGCGCCGCCCGGCGAAATAGGCCCCGATGTCGGTCGACCAGGTGACGATGAACGCCCACACCAGCAGCGCCAGCCCGTGCGCGTCGCGCTCACGGATCCACAGTAGGGCAAGGGCAGGCAGAAGCGCGTAGAAGAAGCCGGCGATATACCACGTGGCGCCCCAACCTCGCACGATCCGCGTCCACTCGTAGAACATCAGGGTCGCGACTGCCGCGACGAGAAATGCGAGGACATTCCCGCCTTGGATCGCCGCGAGCAGCGCTGCTGCGATGAGGACTACGCCGGTAACGGTACGGACCAGCAGTTCGTTCACCGGCCACCGAACCGCCGGTCGCGCGCCGCGAAGGTCTGCAGCGCCTCGGTAAAGACCTGCTCATCGAAGTCGGGCCAGAGAATGTCGAGAAACAGAAGCTCGGCATAAGCGGCCTGCCACAGCAGGAAGTTGGAGAGACGCACCTCGCCCGACGTGCGGATCAGCAGATCGAGCTCGGGCAGGCCATGCGTCTGCAGCTCAGCTTCGAGGCTTTGCTCGTCGATGTTGCTCGCCTGCAGCTCGCCGGCCGTCACTTTTGCCGCGAGCTTGCGCGCCGCTGCGGTGATTTCGGCGCGCGAGCCGTAATTCAGGGCGATGACAAGAGTCAGCCGTGTGTTCGTCGCCGTACGCTCAACAGCACGTTCGAGCCGCGCCACAAGCTCGGGCCCGAAGGCGGAATGATCTCCGATCAGCTTGAGCTGGACCTGCTCCTTCTCGAGCGTCTTGAGCTCGCGTTCGAGGTAAAAACGCATGAGCGCCGTGAGGTCGGAAATTTCCTCGTCGCTGCGCCGCCAGTTCTCCGACGAGAAGGCGTAGATCGTCAGGACCTCGACTCCATGGTCGGCGGCCGCCTGGAGCGCCCGGCGGACGGCTTCTGCGCCGGCGCGATGACCGGCGGCGCGCGGCAGTCCGCGCTGCTTGGCCCAGCGGCCGTTGCCGTCCATGATGATCGCGACGTGGCGCGGGACCCTCGTGCCCGCTTTGAGCCCGGCCGCGCCCTCGCTCGGGGCCGGTGACGGGGTCACTTGCCGAGGATTTCCTTTTCCTTGCCGTGCGCCAGTTCGTCGATTTCCTTGATCGTGTCGTCGGTCAGCTTCTGCACTTCATGCTCGAGGCGCTTGCGCTCGTCCTCGCTGATCGCATGCTTCTTCTCGTCGGCCTTGAGGTGCTCCATGCCGTCGCGGCGGACGTTGCGAACGGCGATGCGCGCCTTTTCCGCATATTGGCCGACGAGTTTGGCGAGCTCCTTGCGGCGCTCTTCTGTCAGCTCGGGGATCGGCAAACGGATCACCTGCCCGTCGACGATCGGGTTGATGCCTAGCCCGGCATTGCGGATGGCTTTTTCCACCGGCTGGACGTTGGAGCGGTCCCACACCTGCACCGACAGCATTCGCGGTTCCGGGGTGGAGACCGTCGCCACCTGGTTCAGCGGCATGTTGGTGCCGTAGACCTCGACATGGACGGGATCGAGCAGCGCCGTCGACGCGCGGCCGGTCCTCAGGCCGCCGAGGTCGTGGCGGAACGCCTCGACCGCCCCATGCATGCGGCGCTTGAGGTCGTCGGTCTGAACAGTCGTCGTCATATCCTACTCTCCGTTCTGGACGATCGTCGCCGTGCCGCCGCCTTCGATGACCTCGGCAAGGTTGCCGGGCTGGCGGATGTTGAAGACGACGATCGGAATATTGTTGTCGCGGCAGAGCGCCACGGCGGCAGCATCCATGACCTTGAGATCGTCTGTCAGGACTCTGCCAAAAGTGACTGTATCATAACGGGTAGCGCTGGAGACCTTCTTCGGATCTGCCGTATAGACGCCATCGACGCTGGTGCCCTTGAACAAGGCATCGCAGCCCATCTCGGCGGCACGAAGGGCGGCCGCGGTGTCGGTGGTGAAATATGGATTCCCCGTTCCGGCCGCGAATATCACGATCCGGCCTTTTTCCAGGTGCCGCAGCGCGCGCCGCCGGATGTACGGTTCGGACACGCTGGCCATCGGGATTGCTGACAAAACGCGCGTATCGACACCGATCTTCTCAAGGGCCATTTGCAACGCGAGCGCGTTCATCACCGTTGCGAGCATGCCCATGTAGTCGGCCGTCGCACGGTCGAAGCCCTTGGCCGCGGCGGCCATGCCGCGAAAGATGTTGCCGCCGCCGACGACGAGACACAACTCGTGCCCCTGCCCCTTGGCAGCGGCAATCTCGCCGGCCAGCCCGGCGACCGCTTCCGGATCGATTCCGAACTGCCCCTGACCCATCAAGGCTTCGCCCGAGAGCTTCAGCAGGATCCGGTTGAAGCGCGGGCGGGTCATTCGGGCGGCCAGTCCTTCGCGTGCAAAAAAGGCGGACACGCTTTAGCGCGCCCGCCCCATTTGCCAACCATCTTGCTGTTCAGGCGACCGGCTCGGCTTTATTCGTGCCGGCAGCTGCCGCGACTTCCGCCGCGAAATCCTCCTGCTTGCGCTCGATGCCTTCGCCGAGCTGGAAGCGGACGAAGCCGACCAGCTGGATGCCCGTGCCAGCCTCCTTCGCAGCAGATGCGACGACGTCGGCGACGGGCGTCTTGTTGTCCATCACGAACAATTGGCTAAGCAGGGAATTCTCCTTGCGGAACTTGGCAAGACCGCCCTCGACCATCTTCTCGACGATGTTCGCCGGCTTGCCGCTCTCCTTGGCCTTTTCCATCGCGACCGAGCGCTCGCGCTCGATGAGGTCGGCGGGAAGCTCCTCGGCCGACAGCGCCAGCGGGTGCGCGGCCGCGACATGCATCGCGATCTGCTTGCCAAGCGTCGTCAGAGTTTCGGTCGGAGCAGCGCTCTCAAGCGCGACGAGCACGCCGATCTTGCCGAGGCCCGGTGCGACTTGGTTGTGGACGTAGGACACGACCGCACCTTCGCCGACTTCCAGCACTGCCGCGCGGCGAAGCGACTGGTTCTCGCCGATCTTGGCGATATTGTCGGTCAGCTTCTCCTGGACTGTGCCGCCGCCCGGATACTGCGCGGCGCCGAGCGCCTCGACGTCAGTCCCGTGCTCGAGCGCGAGCTTCGCGACATTGCGCACGAAGTCCTGGAACAGCTCGTTCTTGGCAACGAAATCGGTCTCCGAGTTGACCTCGACGACGGCGCCGCGAGTGCCCTCGACGGCGACTCCGACGAGCCCTTCAGCGGCCGTGCGGCCGGCCTTCTTCGCGGCCGCGGCGAGCCCCTTGGCGCGCAGCCAGTCGATCGCTGCTTCCATTTCGCCGTTGGTCTCGGCGAGCGCCTTCTTGCAGTCCATCATGCCGGCGCCGGTGCGCTCGCGCAGTTCCTTGACAGTCGCGGCCGTGATCTCAGCCATTCTACGTCTCCTAGTTCCCCGGCGAAGGCCGGGGTCCAGTCCAAATTAGAGATCGGCGCAAAGCGCCGCCTGGGCCCCGGCCTTCGCCGGGGAACAGTCAATGCTCAGGCTTCCAGCGCTGCTTCGGCCGGCGGCTCGGCCATTTCGCCGACGTCCTCGCCACGTGCCGCGGCGTTGCCGGTGCGGCCTTCGCTCACTGCCTGCGCTACGGCATCGGTGTAGAGCCGGATCGCGCGGCTCGCGTCGTCATTGCCCGGGACGGGGAATGCGATGCCTGACGGATCGCTGTTCGAATCGAGGATCGCAACGACAGGAATGCCGAGCGTGTTGGCTTCCTTGATCGCCAGCTCTTCCTTGTTGGTGTCGACGACGAACATGACATCCGGGAGTCCGCCCATGTCGCGGATTCCGCCGAGACTCTTCTCGAGCTTGTCGCGCTCGCGGGTGAGTTGGAGCACCTCCTTCTTGGTGAGGCCGGCGGTGTCGCCCGACAGCTGCTCCTCGAGGCTCTTCAGCCGCTTGATCGAGTTGGAGATCGTCTTCCAGTTGGTCAGCATGCCGCCGAGCCAGCGATGGTTGACGAAATGCTGGCCGCTGGCCTGCGCCGCTCCCGCGATCGCGTCCTGCGCCTGGCGCTTGGTGCCGACGAACAGCACCTTGCCGCCACGTGCGACGGTCTGCTGCACGAAGTCGAGCGCGCGCGCGAACAGCGGCACAGTCTGCGACAGGTCGATGATGTGAACCCCGTTGCGGTCGCCGAAGATGTACGGCTTCATCTTGGGGTTCCAGCGGTGGGTCTGGTGGCCGAAATGCGCTCCGGCCTCGAGCAATTGCTGCATG
>Ga0207657_10006769_pt1 | contig 11838 bp, 12 predicted proteins | sample KBSC33metaG_FD_184316 | JGI IMG/M metagenome (GOLD analysis project Ga0207657, IMG submission 184316) | Corn rhizosphere microbial communities from Kellogg Biological Station, Michigan, USA - KBS C3-3 metaG (SPAdes) (version 2) | ecosystem: Host-associated > Plants > Roots > Rhizosphere > Soil ...
ACCTCCACACCCCCAGTGTGATGCGCTACCAGGCTGCGCTACGCCCCGACTTGGCCGCGGCATCTAGGCAGGGCTATCCGACAAGGCAAGGTGCGGCGGAGGGCAAGTGGCGCGGCGCAGACGCAGATCGCGGTTCGGCAAATGGGTTGGGCGGCTGCTGACCGCGCTGCTCGCGCTCCCGGCGCTCTATCTCGCCGCGGCACTGATCGGCTCGCTCGTGCCGGTGAACCGCGGCTGGACCGAGCCAGCCGGCGGCACGACAATCTATCTCGCCGACAATGGAATCCACGTCGACATCGTCATGCCGGTCGAGGCGAACGGCCTCGATTGGGCGCCGCTGTTCCCGAAGCGCGACTTCGCCGCCGTGCCCGCGAGTGCGCGCTGGATCGCGTTCGGCTCCGGCGAGCGGCGCGTCTATCTCGATACGCCGACCTGGTGGGACATCACGCCGCACACGCTCTCGTCGGCACTGGCCGGCGGCCAGCGGGTGATGCACGTCGAATATGTGCCGACGCCCTCATATGCGGTTCGCGAGATCCGGCTCCGCCCCGAAGAGTATCGCCGTCTATGGGCCGCGATTCGCGCCGACATGACGCTCGACCCGCGGGGCCGGCCGGTTCGCATCGACCATCCAGGCTACGGGCCGGCCGACGCCTTCTATCGGGCGACCGGTCACGCGAGCGCGTTCAGGACCTGCAACAGCTGGGCCGCGGGGCGGCTGCGCCTCGCCGGCGTCAAGACCAGCCTATGGCCGCCGCTCGCGCAAGGCCTGGTGTGGCGCTACCGCAAGCCGGCGGCCTGAGGCTTATTTCTTCTTTTTCGCGGCGGCCTCGATTTCGGCCTTCGTCATCGCGATGACGAGCCCCTTGTCGTTCTTCGCGAAGCTCGAGATCGGGACCTGCGCCTTGACGCTGCCGGCACTGACCACGGCATTCTTGCCGCGCACCGAATCCACTTTCCCGACGAGCGCGCCCGACTGGTCGTAGACGGCGACTCCCGACTTCACGTCGGCGGCGGTGGCCGCGGCAACCTGGCCGGTTTCCGCCTGGGCGGAAGGGACGGCCTGCCCGGACGGAGTCTGGCCGGTTTGCGCGGGCGTCAGGTCGCTTGCCTGACCGGGGGTCGTCTGGGACTGCCCAGGCGTGGTTTCCATCTGGCCAGGCGCCGAGCTTTGCGGGGTCGCCGCCTCGTCGGGCGCCGTCGTCGGCGGCTTGCTGCTCGTCGTCTGCGGCGTGGTGGCGTGGGTCTGCTTCGGGGGCGCCTGCGCGATGGCGGCGGTCGCAAGAGCCGCGGCCGCGGCACCGCCGAGCCAGATCAGTTGCACTTGCATCGATTCTCTCCTGATTGGGGCAATGTTGAACCCCAACGATGAGAAGTCGTTTCGGGTGCACCGCGGTCGGTCAGCCGTTCGCAAGAAACGGCGGCCTGCGGTAGAATCCGTTTACAGCACGTAGCGGCTGAGGTCGGCGTTGCGGGCGATGCTCGATAGCTGCTGCTCGACGAAGGCGGCATCGATGACGAGCGCTTCGCCGCGGCGGTTCTCGGCCTCGAAGCTGACATCCTCGAGCAGCTTTTCCATCACCGTCTGCAGGCGCCTGGCGCCGATATTCTCGACCGCTTCGTTGACCTCGGCGGCAATCCGGGCGAGCGCCTCTATGCCGTCGTCTGCAAAGCTGATGCTAACTCCTTCTGTGCCGAGCAGCGCCTGATATTGCTCGGTCAGGCTGGCGCGGGTCGACGACAGGATGCGCACGAAATCCTCCTGCGTCAGCGCCTGCAATTCGACGCGGATCGGCAAGCGGCCCTGGAGCTCCGGAAGCAGGTCCGCCGGCTTGGCGATGTGGAACGCGCCGGACGCGATGAAGAGGATATGGTCGGTCTTGAGCGGCCCATATTTGGTCGCGACCGTGGTTCCCTCGATCAGCGGCAGGAGATCGCGCTGGACTCCCTCGCGGCTGACGGAGCCGCCGCGCACGTCGCTGACCGCAATCTTGTCGATCTCGTCAAGGAACACGATGCCGTTGGCCTCGGCGTCGGCGAGCGCGACGCGGTTGACGTCGTCTGGGTCGAGGCGCTTGTCGGCTTCCTCGTCGGAGAGGCGCGCGAACGCCTCGGGCACCTTGAGCTTGCGGCGCTTGCGCGGGCCGCCGCCGCCCATCTTTCCCATCAGCGACTTCAGGTCGAACACCTGCGCGCCCATGCCCGGAATCTCGAACGGCATGGCGGGCGCCTCGTCGACCTCGATCTCCACCTCGGCATCGTTGAGACTTCCGTCAGCGAAGCGTTGGCGGAAACTCTGGCGCGTCGCCTCGCTCGAGCCTTTGCCGGTGAGCGCATCGAGCAACCGGTCCATCGCCGCTTCCTCGGCCGCCACGCGGACCTTCGCCCGGCGCCGTTCGCGTTCGAGCCGGACCGCTTCCTCGACCAAATCCCGGGCGATCTGTTCGACGTCGCGGCCGACATAGCCGACTTCGGTGAATTTGGTCGCCTCGACCTTGACGAACGGCGCGTCGGCGAGCTTCGCCAGCCGCCGGCTGATCTCCGTCTTGCCGCAGCCGGTCGGGCCGATCATCAGGATGTTCTTGGGCGTGATCTCCTCGCGCAGCTCGGGAGCGAGTTGCTGCCGCCGCCAGCGGTTGCGCAGCGCCACGGCGACCGCCTTCTTGGCGTCGTGCTGGCCAACGATGTGATGATCGAGCGCGGCGACGATCGCTTTCGGAGTCAGCTTGTCCTTGAGCAATTCGGCTTGTTCCCCGCTCTGGGAAATCGCGGTTTGATAGTTCATCTCGGCGGCTATGTCGGGGGCTCGTCCGGGCACTTCAAGCCGTGCAGCGGAACGAGCCGAAGAAGCGCTTGTGACTGGCGAGGATGCGGGCGATGTCGCCCGGCTGGGGCGTCGCGTCCCACACGTCGCGCTCGAACGTTCCGCCGAGGACGATGCCGTCGGGCCGCGGGAACATGTAGCCCGGGCCGCCGGTGAACGCATATTGGACTTCCGGCTGCGGTTCGAGGATCGCGAGCTGGCCGCGCACCGGTTGCAGTTCCTGGTCGCCGAACAATTCGCGGCTGCCGAGGCCGGTGCAGTTGAAGACGAGGCTTTCCGGCAGCGCCGCAACGTCCGCCGGCGTGGCGAGCTTGCGGACCTCGATCCTGCCGCCCGCCAGCTGAACGTCGCGGATCAGCTGGCGCAAATAGCGGCCGGTCTCGACGTACATCGTGTCGTAACGGAGCGTTCCGCCCCACGGGAACGGATGCTCGGCCGGCGTCAGCATGCGGTTGATTGGCGGGAAATTGGCGATGACCTTCTCGTCCGGGCTGTCGGTTTCGACATAGGTCGGGAGCCAGCGAATGCCGTAGTCTTCGCCGACGAGGATCTGGAAGCGCTTCCAGCTATAATCGAGCGCGCGGGCGTATTGGCCGAGGAACTCGGGCGTCACCGCGTCGTCGCGGAACACCGAGGCGGGGTGGAATTGCCCGCCGGCAATGTTCGAGGTCGTCTCGGGCGGCAGCGCGGCGGTGTAGATGGTGACCGGGAAGCCCGCTTCCTGCACCAGCCGCGCCGTCGACAGACCGACCACGCCCGAGCCGAGCACCGCGACCGGGCCGCTATGGCCGGGCAACGCGAGCTCGGTCGCCAGCTTCGACGTGCCCCAGCTCAAAGTGATCCCGCCGCCGCCGTGGCCGTAATTGTGGACCAGCCTTTTGTCGCCGAGCGGCTCGGCGCGGACCACGAAGCCCGAGCGGCGGTAGGGTCTCAAGCCGGCCATGGTGCGGATGACGCGGCTTTCATCGACCAGCACCGGCGCCAGCGGCGTGCAGTCGCGCAACGAAGAACGGGAACCGACGGTGGCGCAAGCCGAAAGAAGGGTGGCCGATCCGGCGGCGGCGAACTCGCGACGATTGAGAAGCATGGGGCGGCCCTAGCCGGGCTTCGCCTCAGGCTTCAATCGTCTCCACGGTCACGCGGTCGTTGGTGAACACGCAGACTTCGGCCGCGATCGCCATCGCGCGGCGGGCGAGCCGCTCGGGATCCTGCTCGTAATCGGTGAGCGCGCGGGCGGCGGCGAGCGCGTAATTGCCGCCCGAACCGATCGCCGCGATCCCGCCCTCCGGCTCGAGCACGTCGCCGTTACCGGTGAGGATCAGCATCACATCCTTGTCGGCGACGATCATCAGCGCCTCGAGGTTGCGGAGATATTTGTCGGTGCGCCAATCCTTGGCGAGCTCGACCGCGGCGCGCATCAGCTGACCGTTATATTGCTCGAGCTTGCGCTCCAGGCGCTCGAACAAGGTAAAGGCGTCGGCGGTCGCGCCGGCGAACCCGCCGATCACGTCGCCCTTGTCGCCGATGCGGCGGACCTTCCTCGCGTTGGGCTTCATCACCGTATTGCCCATCGACACCTGGCCGTCGCCGGCGATCACCGTCTTGCCGTCCTTCTTGACGCCGAGGATGGTTGTTCCGTGCCAGCTTTCCAAATCGCCTCTCCAATCTTGCTTGCAAGATCAGGTGGGTTGCGCGTCGGACGGCTGCAAGCCGCGCTCGAAGCGGCGGTCGGGGACCAGCCACAGGATCGAGACACCGATATAGATCGCGACCGAGATGTACGGGGACAGGAAGGCGAGAGGGACTGCGGAAAGATACAGGATCGAGCTGATCCATTCCTTGATGCCCGCGCCGAGCGCCCGCTTGACCTTCGACTCGCCGCCCTCGGCGCGGATCAGCGTTCGCTCGAGCAACTGGTAGGCAATGGCGGCGCAGATCAGCACGACGCCGAACGACGCCACCGGCCAGGGCGTGATCCCGGCGTCGCCGATCCAGCGGATCATCAGCGGAAACAAAGTGAGGAAGAACAGCAGCGCGTGGTTCGCCCACAAGACGCCGCCGGTCACCTTGCGCGCGGACTGCATCAGATGGTGGTGGTTGTTCCAGTAAATCGCCACGTTCACGAAGGCGAGCAGGTAAGCGGCAAGCAGCGGCAGCACCGCGACCACCGAACGCAGGTCCGGCTCGGCGGGAAAGCGGATCTCGAGCACCATGACGGTGAGCGCGACGGCGACCACGCCGTCCGTCAGCGCGTTGAGGCGGTCTGGCTTCATCCCCGGTCCCCTGCGTTCGACGCGCGGGAGCTTAGGCGAGCGGCGAATTCGGAGGAAGGTGTGATGCAGGCGAGACTGCCACCACCCCGTCATTCCCGCGAAAGCGGGAATCCCGCTTTCTGTCGGCCAAGGAAGGCAGCGGGACCTCCGCCTTCGCGGGGGTGACGGGGAGAGGGCGAAATCACCGTCCGGCGTTCGGGTCGACCTCGGCCTGCGCCTTCACCCAGGCGATCAGCGCGTCGAGCTGGATCGCCTGCTCGGTCGCGGTCAGGGCGTCGGCGTAAGGAAGTCGGTCGTGGCCGGCGGCTTCAGCAGCGCTGGGGGCGCCAGCGGGTAGGCCGGGCATTCGCGGGTCTCCGCGAGCACTGGGATCGGCCGCGGCTGCGGCGACGCGCAGCCGCTCGGCAGCAAGACGAGCAGCGGCAAGGCGTTCTTCATAATCATCCGCGGTCCTTTCATTGATCGCGCGCTGTTCGGCCGCGACGCGCTCGGCATTGACAAGGTCGGCGGCGCGGGCGCGCTCTGCCGCGGCGCGCGCCTCGGCGACCGTCGCCGCGAACGCCGACTGCTCGTTGCGGAACCGCTGCTCGAAGCTCGCGCTCTGCTTCTTCCAATGCCGGGACTCGGCGGCCTGGATCAGCAGCAGAAGCCCCAGGGCGAGGCTGGCGGCGAGGCCGACCATCCCCTGCCAGTTGAGCAGGCGCGGGATCACGACCCCGAATCCGCTTCGAACGACGCGCCCTCGCGGGTCGCGCTCAGCCGGACGCGCCCGACCGGGCCGCCGGCGAGGAGGCCGATGATGACCACGATCATCGCCGCGATGAAGCCGCCGAGCGCGCAGCCGAAGATGAGCACGATCGTATGCTCCTCGGCCGCGCTCCAGCCGCCCCACATAAGGAGCGCGACCATCACGCCCGAAGCGGCGCCGCAGACCATGCCCGCGGCGGACGCAAGCAGGCCATAAATGTAGCGCTGGCCCTCGGCGAAGGTGCCTGGCGGGGGAAGCTTGTCCATCATTCTCTCCAGTCGAAACGCAGCAAACGCAGCGAGCCTACGCGTGCGCGCGCGGGTTAGCGGGTCTCACCAATCCGGTTCGCAAGCCAGCCATAGAGGAACGCCTCGTTGGCCGGCCGGCGCTCGGCGAGGCGGAGGTAGCGCTCGCCCTGGAGCGCCTCGAGCGCGCGCAGGAGCACGGCTTCGCCGAGTCCTTGTGGGTCGCCGCCATCCACGCCAACCGTCGGCGACTTTCCGCGCAGCGCGAGGAAACGGTCGAGCGCGGCAAGCGTCGCCGGGCCGATCCGCCCGTCGGGCACCAGGTCGGGATAATCGCCGGCGTTGCGGTTGAGCGCCGTCAGCGCACGCTGGAGGAAGGTGACGGCGACCGCGGGTCCCATGTTGACCCCGGTGTCGAACAGTTCGGCGGCGAGGCGCGCGCTCCGCTTCGCCACCTCGTCGAGCCGCGGCCTGAGCCAATAGAGCCGCTTGTAGATCGCCGCGGCTTCGGCGCGCGGCAGCTGCTTCATCGCGCCGCGATAGCCATGCGCCCGCGCGACCGCCTCGGTGATCCCGAAGCAGGTAGGCCCGCCCTTGTCGGCGGGATGGCTGACATAGCCGCCCTCGCGATCGACCAGCGCATCGATGAGCGCGTCCACGTCCACCACCTCGTCCATCCCGCACCTCCTCGTGAGTCGCGACTGTCGTAACCAAATAGGTACGATGTAGGAAAGCTGCGAAGCAGGAGAGCGCGCGCGCCGTCATGCTGAACTCCGTTTCGGCATCCATTTAGAAACGGGAGCGGGGGCGGAGAAATGGACCCTGAAACAAGTTCAGGGTGACGCATTGGGTCGGCGCTTGTGCGCGCTGCCATTCGGCCGCTAGCCTGCCGCGATGATCAGACGATTCCTCGCCCCGTTCGCGGCGCTCGCGCTGCTCGCCTCGGCGCCCGCTTCCGCCGCTCTGTCGCCCGCCGAGCAGACCATGGTCCGCACCGTCGATGCCGAGCAGGCGCAGACCGTCGCGATGCTGCAGCGCTGGGTCGACCAGAATAGCGGGACGATGAACATCGCCGGGGTCGAGGCGGTGCGGCGGATGGTCGAGCCGGAGTTTCGCGCGCTCGGCTTCACCACGCAGTGGATCGACATGAGCGCTGCGAAACGGGCCGGGCATCTCGTCGCGCGGCACGTCGGCAAGAAGAACGGCAAGCGCCTGCTTTTGATCGCCCACCTGGACACGGTGTTCGAAGCGGATTCGCCGTTCCAGCGCTGGGTCCGGCAAGGCGACCAGGGGCACGGGCCCGGCGCCGGCGACGACAAGGGCGGGATCGCGGTGATCGTCGCCGCGCTGCGCGCGATGAAGGCGGCGGGAACGCTGAAGGACGCCAACATCACCGTGTTCCTGACCGGCGACGAGGAGGATGCCGGAAGCCCGCTGTCGATCTCGCGCCGTGACCTCGTCGCCGAGGGCAAAAAGGCCGACGTCGCGCTCGATTTCGAGGACCTGTCGCAGCAGGATGGCCCCAATGGCGTTGTCGACATGGGCTCGACCGCGCGGCGCAGCGCCGGCAGCTGGACCCTGACGGTGACCGGCCGGAGCGCGCACTCGGCCGGGGTCGGCGCCAACGATTACGGCGCGATCTACGAGCTGGCGCGGATCATCGACCAGTTCCGCCGCGAGCTTCCCGAGGACAAATTGACCTACAATGTCGGGCTGGTCGGCGGGGGCCAGACCACCACGCTCGATCCCGCCAAGATCCGGCTCGAGGCGACCGGCAAGACCAATATCATCGCCGCAAGCGCGGTCGCGCGGGGCGACTTGCGCGCGATCAGCCAGGACCAGATCGACCGCGTCCGCGCCAAGATGCGCGCGATCGTCGGCCAGTCGCTCGCCGGCGCCAAGGCCGAGATCAGCTTCGACGAGGACGGCTATCCGCCGATGCCGCCGACCGCCGGCAACCGCGCGCTGCTCGCCAAGCTCAATGTCGTCAACGCCGACATGGGGCTGGCCCAAATGGGCGAGCTCGATCCCGCGCGGCGCGGGGCGGGCGACATCAGCTTCGTCGCCGCCGACGTCGACGGGCTCGTCGGCCTCGGCCCGGCGAGCGACGGGTCGCACACCGACAAGGAAGTGGTCGACATTCCCTCGATCGCCAAGCAGGCCAAGCGCGCCGCGATCCTGATGAGCCGCCTCGCGCGCGAGCCGCGCCGGCGCTGATCGCACCACGCGCGCGGCTTGACACCCCGCGCGTTTGAGCGCCTCTTCGTTCCGGCTGCGCAACATCAGCCGCAATGGGGGGAGAACATCGATGGCTACGACGGCACAAGCCCGTACGCCGGCGCACCTGTGGGTGGTCGGCATCCTGTCGCTCCTGTGGGGCTGCTTCGGCGCCTACGACTATTGGATGTCGAGGACGCACAATCTCGCCTACATCGCCAAATCGACGCCGGGCGCCGATCCGAACGCGGTGATCGCCTTCATCGACGGAATGCCGATGTACGCCCAGATCGGCTGGGGGCTCGGCGTCTGGACCGGCCTGCTCGGCGCGGTCCTCCTGCTGATGCGCAGCCGCTATGCCGTCTGGGCGTTCGCGCTGTCGATGCTCGGCATCCTGCTCAGCATTGGCGCCGAACTTGCCGGCCTGACGGGCATCATGCCGGGCGGCGACACGATGCTCGGCAAGATCATGCCGTGGCTGGTTATCGTCTTCGGGGCGGCACTGCTCATCTACTCGAACGCGATGCACAAACGCGGCGCGCTGCGCTGATCTTCGGGGCTGCCGGACTCGCGGCCCCGCTCTACTGTTGCAAGATTGCTGCAGGGGCGCGCGCTTACGCGCCGGCGCGCGCGGCGCTACTTGCACTCGTGTCGATTATCGTCACCATCCCGCTTCGATGAGCGCGCGTCTTCGCATCGGCGCGGCGCCGTTGGGGAGGGTTTAAATGATCAATCGCCGCCGCGTACTTGCCTGTGCCTCGCTGCTGTCGCTCGCCGCCGTCGCCGCTCCCGCGGGCGCGCAGCAGATCGACCGGATCATCGTCTTTGGCGATTCCTATGCCGACACGGGCAACGCGCTCCGGCTCGCCGGCATCCCTCCGCTTTCGACCCAGATCTACACGACCGGGCGCTTCTCCGGCGGCAGCAATTATGTCGATACGCTGAGCGACCTGCTCCAGGTGCCGCAATATAATTTCGCGATCGGCGGCGCGAGCACGACCGGCAACGGCACGACGGGCCTGCCCGGCTTCCCCTTCGAGGTGCAGGAATTCCTCGCCGGCGGCGGAACGCTCGGCTTCCCGACTGTCGACACGACGCTGACCCGAAGCGACCTCGTCGCGCTGTCGATCGGCGGCAACGACGCGCGTTATTACCAGTTGGGCGGCGGCACGCTCGCCGGCGCGCCAGCTGCGGCGGCGGCCTCGGTCACCGCCTTCCAGCAGAACTTCGATCTCGTGATGCAGAAGGGTTCGCCAACCATCAGCTTCCTCGCCGGCAATACGGCGCTGCTGCCCGAAATCGCCAACGACCCTTCAGCACAGGCGGTGAGAGCGGCGTTTTCCGGAGCCTATAACAGCGGAGCGCAGCAGGTGCTTGCCGGTTATGCGGCCAACGGCGCCATCGTCCATTATCTCGATCTCACCACGATGCTCGGCAGCATCAACGCCAACCCGGCGGCGTTCGGCATCCAGGGGCTGACCTGCCCGGCCATCCCCGATCCGACCTGCATCGCCAATTCGAACGCGCCCTATCTCTTCTACGTCGACAATCTGCACCTGACGTCGACCGGGTTCGCGATCGTCGGCCGCTATGTCGCGCGCCAGCTCGCCGCGCCGCTGACGCTGCAGGCGCCGTCGGACCTCGGCTTCGACGTTGCGCGCCAGTGGGGCCGCACGCTGTCGAGCCGCGGCGACCTGTACGGCCGCGACGCGCAGCCCGGGCTGCGGCTCTACGTGCTTGGCGACGCGCTCCAGCATGACCTTGGTGCGACCAGTCAGAACAGCGCGTTCGAGGTGCGCAGCGTCGGCGCGACGATCGGCGCCGAATATGGCGTACCGGGCGGACTCGTCGGAATCGCCGGCAATTACAGCCGCCCCAAGGTCAATTTCGGGAATGACGCGAGCCGCATCCGCGCCCGCAGCTGGCAAGTCGGCGCCTACGGCAGCCTCAGCGCGGGCGGGCTCTTCGGCCAGGCCTATGTCGGCTACGGCCGCGACCGCAACCGCATCACCCGCACCGGCGTGGTCGACGACATGACCGCGAGCCCGCATGGCAACCACACGGTGGCAGGCGCCAAGGGCGGCTATCTGATGAGCTGGGGCGGGCTCAAGGCGGGGCCGATCGTCGCGCTCGATTATGCCCGCGCCAAGGTCGACGGCTATACCGAGGCGGGCGACGCTGCGCTGACGCTCAACGTCAGCCGGCAAAGCCTCAAGGCGGTCACCGGCCAGGCCGGGATCGAGGTGCGCGGCGACATCGCCGGGCTGCATCCGTTCGTCGATTTGACCGCCGAGCGCGATTTCACCGGCGACGACCGCCTGATCGCCTTCTCGCAGACCAGCGCGCCGGTGATCGTCAACCAGTGGGCGGTGACGCGCGGCAAGGACACCTACGGACGCCTGTCCGGCGGTGCCAGCGCCAACCTCGGCGGCAAGATCAGTGTCGACGCGTTCGTCTCGACCACGCTCGGCCGCGACGGGGGCCAGGAGGTCGGCGGGAATGTCGGTGTAAAGGCGAAGTTCTAGGGGCTAGGCGGCGCGCGGAACGATGCGATCGATCTCCGCGCCGAGCGCGATTGAACTCTTGTCAGCCGCGTCGGATCAACCGCGCCGCCCGCCGAACCGCGTCCGCTGCGTCTTGCCGAAACGGCCCTTGCGCGTGCCCGGTTTGCCTTCGGTGGAGTGGCCGAGCGGGCGCGGGGCGACACGGTCGAAGTCGGGGATGCCAAGATCGTCTTCCTCGAGCCGGCGGATCTCGTCACGCAGCCGCGCCGCTTCCTCGAACTCGAGATCGGCGGCGGCTTTGCGCATCCTTTCCTCGAGGTCGGCGATGTAGGCCTTGAGATTATGACCGACGAGGTGCGGCCGCTCCTCGTCGCCGGTGTCGACGACCACGCCGTCGCGCTGGGTGACGTCGGCGAGCAGGTCGTGGATCTGCCGCTTGATGCTCTCGGGCGTGATTCCGTGCTCGGCGTTGTAGGCGAGCTGCTTCTCGCGCCGGCGGCCGGTCTCTGCGAGGGCGCGCTCCATCGAGCCGGTGACCCGGTCGGCGTAGAGGATCACGCGTCCTTCGACATTGCGCGCGGCGCGGCCGATGGTCTGGATCAGCGAGGTTTCCGAGCGCAGAAACCCTTCCTTGTCGGCGTCGAGGATCGCGACCAGCCCGCATTCGGGAATGTCGAGCCCTTCGCGCAGCAGGTTGATGCCGACCAGCACGTCATAGACGCCGAGCCGAAGCTCGCGGATGAGCTCGATGCGTTCCAGCGTCTCGACGTCGGAGTGCATGTAGCGGACCTTCAGGCCCGCCTCGTGGAGATATTCCGTCAGGTCCTCGGCCATGCGCTTGGTCAGCGTGGTGACGAGCGTCCGATACCCCTTCTTCGCCGTTAGCTTCGCTTCATTGACCAGGTCGTCGACCTGGTCCTCGACCGGCTTGATCTCGACCGGCGGGTCGATGAGCCCGGTCGGGCGGATCACCTGCTCGGAAAAGACGCCGCCGGTCTCGTTCATTTCCCACGGGCCCGGCGTCGCC
>Ga0207657_10006770_pt1 | contig 11838 bp, 13 predicted proteins | sample KBSC33metaG_FD_184316 | JGI IMG/M metagenome (GOLD analysis project Ga0207657, IMG submission 184316) | Corn rhizosphere microbial communities from Kellogg Biological Station, Michigan, USA - KBS C3-3 metaG (SPAdes) (version 2) | ecosystem: Host-associated > Plants > Roots > Rhizosphere > Soil ...
CTGAAGGTTGACGGCCGCATATTTGCCGCGACGGTCGACTTCCAGTTCGAAGTCGAGGCGATCACCTTCATTCAGGGCGCTCATGCCGGCGCGTTCCACTGCACTGATATGAACGAACGCGTCGGGCTGGCCGTCGTCGCGCTGGATGAAGCCGAAGCCCTTCATGGCGTTGAAGAACTTGACCGTGCCGCTGGCGCGTTCGCCGGTAAGCTGGCGCTGCGGGCCGCGGTCGCCGCCGCCCGGACGATCGCCGAAGCCACCGGCGCGGGGTTCGCGCGGTTCGCGGGGACGATCCGTGACGGGGAGCGGTTCGCCCTCGATCTTGAGATCGGTGGCCGACACCTTGCCGCCGCGATCCACCAGGGTGAAGCCGAGCGGCTGGCCTTCGGCGAGGCCGGTCAGGCCCGCCTGCTCGACGGCGCTGATGTGGACGAACACGTCTTCGCCGCCATCGTCACGGACGATGAAGCCAAAGCCCTTCTGACCGTTGAAGAATTTTACGACGCCGGTGCCTTCGCCAACGACCTGGGCGGGCATGCCGCGGCCACCGCCGCCGAAACCACCACCGCCGCCGCCGCCGCCGAAGCCGCCGCGACCACCGCCGCCGCCGCCGAAGCCGCCGCGATCACCGCCGAAGCCACCGCCGCCGCCGCCGAAGCGGTCGCCACCGCCGAAGCCGCCACGATCACCACCGAAACCACCACGATCGAAACCACCGCCAAAACCGCCGCGATCACCACCATAGAAACTGTCGTCGCCGAAACCGTCGCGCTTGTCCTTGCCGCGCCCGCCGCGGCGACCTCTATCAAAACTCATGCCCTGTTGGTCACTTTCGCTTCGCCCCAGACTAAACCGGACAAACATGTCGGGCGAATGACATGCAGAATCCACCGCCAGTACGCGGTTTGGGAATCACTATATCAACTTTTCAGGGACAGGCGAATGATTTTTGAGGCTGGCAAAAGGCGTTAAATTCGCCGGTCCGGGAGGGAATGGGCGCCTTTCGTTCCCGGTCGCCAAGGGGCGATTGCGAACCGGCCGCTTTGGCCATAGAGGAAGAATCATGACCGTCTATTTCCACGAAGAGGATCTGCCCGAGGGCGTCCTGGCCCCCGGCCCGATCGCCGTCGACACCGAAACCATGGGGCTGATCACGCCCCGCGACCGGCTGTGCCTGGTGCAGATCAGCGACGGGAAGGGCGACGAGCATCTGGTGCGCTTTTCGCCCGGCAGCGATTATGCCGCACCGAACCTGCGCGCGGTGCTGGCCGATCCGGCGCGGCTGAAGCTCTATCATTTCGGGCGTTTCGACATTGCGGCGATCCGCCATTATCTGGGCGTGGTGGCGGCGCCCGTCTATTGCACCAAGATCGCGTCGCGGCTGGTGCGGACCTATACCGACAGGCATGGCCTGAAGGAACTGGTGCGCGAGATGCTGGGGCAGGAGATCAGCAAGCAGCAGCAGTCGAGCGACTGGGGCGCGCCCGCGCTGTCCGACGCGCAGAAGGATTATGCGGCGTCGGACGTCCGGTACCTGCATGCGTTGAAGGCCGAGCTGGACAAGAGGCTGGTGCGCGAGGGGCGGATGGAACTGGCGCAGGCCTGTTTCGATTTCCTGCCGCACCGGGCCGAGCTGGACCTGGCGGGATGGCCGGAGATCGACATCTTCGCGCATATGTGAGGGCTGACCCATGTCGATTCAGGCCGATCAGCAACGCAATGTGCGCCGGCACTGGGCGCGGCCGGGGGGGAACCATGACCGGCTGGTCGGGCTGCTCAAGAACTGGTTGCCGGTGTCGGTCGGCGTGCTGGCGGCGATGCTGGCGACGGCGCCCTTCACCGGAGGGGACAAGGTCAGCTTCGTACTCGACAAGAACAAGGTCGAGGTGGCGAAGGAGCGGATGCGCGTGACCGAGGCGCTCTATCGCGGGGAGGACAGCAAGGGGCAGCCCTTTTCCCTGCGGGCCGGGTCGGCGGTGCAGAAGAGTTCGCGCGAGCCGATCGTCGACCTGAACGACATGTCGGCGCGGATATTGCTGTCCGACGGGCAGGCGCTGCTGCGGGCGCAGAAGGGGCGGTACGACATGGATACCGAGCGGGTCGCCATTGACGGGCCGGTGCAGTTCCAGTCGGAGGGCGGATACCGGCTGACCACGCGGGACGTGGGCGTGGACCTCACGACGCGGCGGATGCAGAGCGCGGGGCGGGTCGACGGGCGGATACCGATCGGGACGTTCAGCGGCGACCATCTGGAGGCCGACCTCAACGCGCGGACGGTGACGCTGAACGGGCGGGCGAGCTTGCGTATCGAACAAAATGGTCTCAAAGGGCAAAGGTGATGAGAAAGCCCCTTCTTCTGCTGTCGCTGGGTACGCTGGGCGCGGCGGGCCTCCTTTATGCGGGGGCGGATGCCCAGGTGTTGAGGAACCATGACAGCAATGCGCCGGTCAACTTCACCGCCGACAGGATCGAGGTGCAGGACCGCGCCGACCGCGTCGTGGTGTCCGGCAATGTCGAGGTGACGCAGGCCGGCATGACGCTGAATGCGGCGCGGATGACGGTGGCTTACCGGAACCAGCCGGGAAATGCGGCCGGGGCCAATGGGGTGGAGATCGACCGGATCGATGCGTCCGGCAATGTCGTGGTGCGCAAGGCGGACCAGACGGCGAAGGGCAATGTCGCGATCTACGACCTCAACAGCAAGCTGATCACCATGCTGGGCAATGTGTCGCTGACGCAGGGGACGAACCGGCTGACCGGCGGGCGGCTGGTGATCGACCTGACCAGCGGGCGATCGACCGTGGACGGGCGGGCTGCGGGTGGCGGCGGTTCGGGCGTTTCCGGCGGGGCGTCGGGCGGGCGCGTGTCGGGCACGTTCACGGTGCCGCAGCGGAAAGAGTGACGGATCTGCGGGTCCTCCGCGTGGAAATGACGTTTTCCTAGGGGCGTTTGTCCCATTGGATGAGTTGGGGAACGCCGGTTTCGTTGATCGCCAGCTCTCCGAAGGCGCCGGTGCGGAGCTTCAGGCTGGCGAGCGGCAGGCCCAGCGCCAGGAGCGCGAAGCGGGCGGCACCGTTGCTGGTGACGAGGAGGTCGACGCCCTCCCCTTCCTGCGCGAACCAGTGTTTCCAGGCGGTCAGGCGGGATGGCGCATCCACGGCCCAGTCCCGGGGCGGGATGCCCTGTTCGTCCCAGGCAGCGAGGGCCTCGGCGCCCAGCCGGGCGAGAACCTGCGCTTCGGCCTGGCCTTCGTCGGGGCCGTGGTCGATCTCGTTGAGCCAAAGGAGCGGGCCGTCCATGGCGTGGCCGGTGGCGGCGGCGATGCTGGCGGCGGTTTGCCGGGCGCGGAGCAGCGGGCTGCTGTGGAGGCGGCGGATCGGGAAAGCCTGGGCCGCGAACCAGGCGCCGAGGCGGGCGGCCTGGGCGTGGCCGCTTTCCACCAGCGGAATGTCGGTGCGCGCGCCGATGCGCCGGGCATCGGCGCTGCTTTCGAAGGTGTTGCCGTGGCGGATGATGAAGATGCGGCGCATGGATCAGGGCGCCAGGGGAGGAACCGGATCGCCGTGGGTCGCGATGAGCGCCTCCACGCGGGCGATGTCGGCTTCGGTGTCGATGCCGGAGCTGTCGAAGAGCGGCGGGGATACCGGGACGGTCGTGACGGGGATGCCCAGTTCGAGGAGGCGGAGCTGTTCGAGCCCCTCGAGATTTTCGAGCGCCGTGGGGGGCGCGGCTTCGAAGCGGGTCAGCGCGTCGAGCGTGTAGCCATAGAGGCCGACATGGCGCCAGACCGGGGAAAGCGGCTGGCTTTGGCGCAGGGCCTGCTCATCGCGGATGGCCGGGATGATGGTTTTCGAGAACCAGAGGGCGCGGCCATCGGGTGCGCGGGCGCAGGTGGTGCCGCTGAAGGGCGAGCGCGTCTTGTGATCGCGCAGGGCATCGAGCGCAGGCCAGTCAAGTGCGATGACCGGGGTGGCGACCGCTGCCCCCGCCTCCAGTGCGGCGATGACGGCGCGCAGCGCGCCTTCCGGCTGGAAGGGGCTGTCGCCCTGAAGATTGACGATGAAGCGGGGCGGCGTTTCGCACTGGCGGGCGGCGGCCAGGGCGCGGCCGGAGCCGGTGGCGATGGCGCTGTCCGTCAGGACGGCGTCGCAACCCGCGGCGCGGGCGTGGGCCGCGATTTCCTGGTCATCGGTGGCGACGAGCAATTGGGTGTCCGGAAGGCCAGCCGTGGCGGCGCGGGCCATGGCGATGGTCCGGTGCAACAGCGTGCGGCCGGCAATGAGGCGCAGCGGCTTGCACGGCAGGCGGGACGAGCCGGCGCGGGCGGGAATGACGACAAGCGTGGAAATGGTCATCGGTTCAAATGGCTGGAGCGGTTTCCATAGGATCCAAGCCGATCCCTGGCCGAGACGTTGGAGGAAAACGGCAACCCGGAGCGGCGATCTGGTCCGATCGGACCGGAAGTCGCCCCGGCGCTTCGAGCAAGCCGGCGCATCCGCTTGAAAGCGAAACCAGACCCTTGCCTGAGCGGGCGCGCGGTCGTTTCCGGGGCGCCGGTGCTGGTCAGGCGACGCCCGCGTGGAGCAGGTCGTGCATGTGGAGGGCACCGACCAGACGGCCCTTTTCGCAGACGAAGAGCAGCGTGATATTATGGTCGTGCATCTGGCGGAGCGCTTCGGAAGCCAGTTCTTCCGGGCCGACCGAGACGGGCTGAACCGTCATGTAACGGCCCACCGGCTCATTCATGTGGCGGGTGCCGGTGACGGTGCGGCGCAGGTCGCCATCGGTGAACGCGCCGATCAGTTCGCCCTGGGCGGTGACGACCGCCGTGCCGCCCAGGCGCGCGCGGGTCATTTCGATGGTGGCGTCGAGCAGGGAGGCATCCTCCTCCACCCGTGGCACGTTTTGCCCGGACGCCATGAGTTCGCGCACCTTCACAAGTTGCGCGCCGAGCCGGCCATTGGGGTGGAATTTATGGAAATCGTCCGCCGAGAAGCCGCGCATTTCCATGAGCGCGATGGCGAGCGCGTCGCCGAACGCCATCTGGATCGTGGTGGAGGTGGTGGGCGCCAGCGAATTGGGGCAGGCTTCCTTCACGTCGGGCATCAGCATGCAGATGTCCGACGCCGCCGCGACGGTGCTGTGCGGACGCGCCGTCATGCCCAGCAGCGGGATCGCGAACCGCTTGCAATATTGGATGATGGGGCCAAGTTCGTTGGACTCGCCCGAATGGGACAGCATCAGCACGACATCGTCCGGCGTCACCATGCCAAGGTCGCCATGACCGGCATCGGCGGGATGCAGGAAGATGGCGGGCGTGCCGGTGGAGGTCAGCGTCGCGGTCATCTTGCGCGCGACGATGCCGCTCTTTCCCATGCCCGTGACGATCAGGCGACCCCGAACGCTCATGATCACGCCGACCATTCGCAGGAAGGTCGCGGAAAATTCCCGGTCGTCGAACTGGTTTTCCAGGGCGCTCAGCCCTTCGGCCGCGATGGATAATGTCCGGCGCGCTGTTTCAGCAATGCGCCCGCCTGAGCCAAATGGCACGATCTTCGTTACTGTCGACACGCGTAAGCCCTTTTTTCCACCATCATCGCCGGCTTTTCCCGACTGACGACAGCGGTGACGATTCACCGTCCCAAGGTGACCCGTCCTACCTCATTCGCGACCCGACCGATCCGGACTGACCGGTACCCGGATGCGGGAATAGGCCCCTTCCCCTAATATTGGCAAACGATTTCGCAAGCGCGAATGATGATTTGCGCGGCATTAACTCCACAATGGATGAAAAAGCGACGAGTTGCCAAATTATTCGGCGGATGGCGGAACCTTTTGACCGGCAGGCGGTTGTGGGGCGCCCTGCTGCATCGCGCCATGATCAGCCATGATAGGCGCGATACCAGTCGACGAAGCGGGGGACCCCCAGTTCGATGCCGGTGGTCGGCGCAAAGCCGATATCCTGCGCGATGGCGCTGATGTCGGCGAAGGTCGCCGGAACATCGCCGGGCTGCATCGGCTGGAAATCAACCTCCGCCTTGCGGCCGCAGGCGTCCTCCAGGACGGAGATGAGGTGCATCAGCTCCTCCGGCCGGTTGTTGCCGATATTGTAGAGCCGGTGCGGCGAGCGGCTTCCCCCCGCCTTGGCCGCGCCGTCATCCTCCGGCGCATGGTCGAGGCAGCCGACCACGCCGCTGACGATATCGTCGATATAGGTGAAGTCGCGCTGCATCCGGCCATGGTTGAAGACGGGGATCGGCTGGCCCGACAGGATTTTGGATGTGAAGATCCACATCGCCATGTCGGGGCGGCCCCAGGGGCCATAGACGGTGAAGAAGCGCAGGCCGGTCATGGGAATGCGGAAGAGATGGGCGTAGGTCTCGCTCATCAATTCATCCGCCTTCTTGGTCGCGGCATAGAGCGAGACGGGATGATCGGCCCGGTCCTCCACCCGGAAGGGCAGCGTGTCGTTGCCGCCATAGACCGAGGAGGAGGAAGCGTAGACCAGGTGCCGCACCCGCCGTTCCCGCGCCACCTCCAGCATGTTGACATGGCCCGCCAGGTTGGAGCGGACATAGGCATGGGGGTTGATCAGCGAATAGCGCACGCCCGCCTGCGCGCCCAGATGGATGATCGCGTCGACGGGATGGTCGTGCAGCGCGGCCTGGAGCGCGTCCATGTCCGCAAAGTCCAGCTCCGCGAAGGTGAACAGGCGGCCGTGACGCTCCTGCAAGGCGGTGATCCGGTCGCGCTTGAGCGAAACCGGATAATAGTCGTTCATATTGTCGATGCCGAAGACCGCCCGGCCTTGCGCGAGCAGGCGGTCCGCAACGGCCATGCCGATGAAGCCGGCCGCGCCGGTCACGAGGATTGTCATGGGTTGCGGGTTCCTGTCCTTGCCTGGCGTCGGAGTCTTTCACAGACAATCCGGGAAGCGATGTAAAGGGCTTTCCCCATAAGGTTCGTGATAGTGGCTAAAATTGCTGGCCCGTGATGCCGGCCTGTGATGCAGGGCGAAGGCAGCCCCTGGGGCACGGGCCGGGGAACGGATGGAGTGCGGACGTCAGACAGCGCGGTCCTGGCCGGCCTGATGTCCGGTCGGTTCGCCGGCCATGCCCAGGAGCAGGTCGATCTTGTCGTGCAGGTTCGCGATCTGCGCTTCGGCGCGAATATTCGTCTCATAGTCCAGGCGCGCGTCGAGCCGGTCCTTCGCCGCCTGCCGGTTCTGGCTCATCATGATGATCGGCGCCTGCAATGCGGCGAGCATCGAGAGCATCAGGTTCAGGAAGATGAAGGGGAAGGGATCAAAGGCATGACCCACAAGGACGACCGTGTTCAATAGGGCCCACGCCACCAGGAACAGGCCGAAGGCGATGATGAAGCTCCAGGAGCCGCCGACGGCAGCTACGCGATCGGCGAGGCGCTCGCCAAAGGTCAGGCGCTCGTCAAAGACCTCGTTGACGTCGCGGACATGGTGCGCGCGGCGGAACGGCGCGGCGAGGAAGCGGATTGCTGCGTTCATGACTCACCTCTTGCGACCGTGCCTCTGAGCCGGCGCCGGTGAGCTGAAGTCGTTTCAGTTCGCCAGCTCCCCCAGAGGGACGGTCCTTCGACTATGGTCGTTGTCAGGCATTGGTCCCTCAAGGGAGGAGATTGCGGATCGGACGGCGCGAACGCCGCCTGGCGATCAACTGATGCCGCACGCCCGATTGTTCAAGTGAAAGCTTTTTAATGTTCGCATGCGCGCGATCCGCCTCATGCGGCCGCCGTCCTTCCGGATTAGCCATTCCCTAATCATTGGCGGCTAAGGCCGGGGCATGGACATGGCTTCCCATCCTGCAATGGCGAATGCGCGCGTCGAGACGCTGGACCAGCGCGCGCGCTGGTCCGTGCTGGCGGACGCGGCGGCGGAGGCCAACGCCTTCTATATCCCCGACATGCTGTGCGCAGCGCTGGATCATCTGGCGGGCGGCGCGACCGTCCGCGTGCTGGAGGCGCAGCGGGACGGCGAACTGATCGGGCTGATGCCGGTGGCGATTGCGTCGCGGCACGGGCGCTTGCCGCTGCGCTGCGTCACCAACTGGATGCACGATCACTGCTTCTTCGGCGCGCCGCTGATCCGGCGGGGGGACGAAGTGGCGGCCTGGCGGGAATTGCTGGGGCAGTTGGACAGGGCGGCGTGGGCGCCGGCCTTCCTGCATCTGCGCGGGCTGGACGCGGCGGGGGCGAATGCGGCGGCGCTGGAGGCGCTGTGCGTGGAGCAGCGGCGCGGGCGGCGCGAGGTGCATCGTCATGACCGGGCGATGCTGCGGTCGGAACTGGATGCCGACGCCTATTGGGAAACCCATGTGCGGGCGAAGAAGCGCAAGGAATTGCGCCGCCTGCAGAAACGGCTGGCCGAGATGGGCCGGGTCGAGAGCCGGTTGCTGGGCGACGGGGCGGAGCTGGCCGCGTGGTGCGGGGAATTTCTGGCGCTGGAGGCTGCCGGCTGGAAGGGGGCCGAGGGATCGGCGCTCGCCTGCCGGGACGAGGATGCGGCCTTCTTCCGCGCGGCCTGCGCGGCGGCGTTCGAAAATGGGCGGCTGCATTTCCTGCGCATGGACCTGGATGGACGGGCGATCGCGATGCTGGTCAATTTCCGGCATGGCGAGGGGGCCTTTTCCTTCAAGATCGCCTTTGACGAGACGCTGGGGCGCTTTTCGCCGGGCGTGCTGATCGAGATCGCCAACCTGCAGGCGGTGCTGGGCGATCCGGGCATGGGATGGATGGATAGCTGCGCGGCGGCGGACCATCCGATGATCGACAGCCTGTGGGCCGAGCGGCGGACGATCGCGCAATATCGCATCGCGCTGCGCGGGCCGGGGCGGAGCATTGCCTTTGCGCTGGCGAACGGGGTCGAGGCGCTGGGGCGCCGCCTGAAGGGCCAGGATTGAGGAGCGGATATGAATGCGGTGAGCGCCATCGAGGCGGCGGTGTTTTCGGAAGATGCGCGGACGGCCTTTGCCGCTGCCTATCCCGACCGGGCGACGAAGCTGGGCCATGGGCTGGCGGGGCATGCGCTGCTGACGCTGGAGGCGCTGGCCGGCCTGGCGGAGCGCATGCCCGCCGACAGGGTGGAGTATAATCTGGGCAAGCTGCCCCTGGGGGTGCGGCCGGAGGATACGCCCTCCAACGGGCTGACGCTGGGCGAGACCATCCGGACCATCGAGACCAACGGCAGTTGGGCGGTGCTGAAGAATGTCGAGCGCGATGCCGATTATGGCGCGCTGCTGGACCGGGCGCTGGCGGAGCTGGCGCCGATCGTGGAGCGGGAAACCGGGCCGATGCTGCATCGGGAGGCGTTCATATTCCTGTCCTCGCCGGGAAGCGTGACGCCGTTCCACATGGACCCGGAGCATAATATCCTGCTCCAGATCCGGGGGGAGAAGACCATGACGGTCTTCCCGGCGGGGGACGAGGAACTGGTGCCGGCGGTGCAGAGCGAGGCCTTTCATGCCGGGGGGCATCGCAATCTGGACTGGCGGGACGCGTTTCGCGACCGGGGCATGGCGGTGACGCTGTTGCCGGGCGACGCGATCCATGTGCCGGTGAAGGCGCCGCATTTCGTGGAGAATGGCCCCGCCGTGTCGGTGAGCCTGTCCGTCACCTGGCGGTCGGACCGGAGCGTGGCGGAGGGCGAGCTGCACAGCCTGAACGGCTTGTTGCGGCGGCGCAGGCTGCCGGTCGGGCGGATCGGGGCGCGGCCGGAGGCGCAGGGCATGCGGCGGATCGCCTATCGGATCATGCGCAAGCTGGGCGTCTGAGGATTTTCCGGAGGGCGGCTTCGGCCTCCAGACGGGGGCTGAAGCGGTCGACCTGCCACCATTCGAGCGCCTCCTCGCAGGTGGCGAGGCTTTGCTTGTAGCGGTCCTTGCCGGCGAGCAGGGAGTAAAGCGCAAGGCCGCGCGCGGCATAATGGTCGACGGCGGCGGCGTGGCAGAGCAGTCCGGGCTTGTCCTTCCCGCTGCGCGGGGCGGCGAAGGCGGACTGGTAGTTCATCGCCGTGCCGTCGTGGAGGAAGTTCAGCAGCAGGCCGACCACCCCTTCGCCATCGGTGAAGCGGAGCAGTTCGACCGCTTCGCTGCGGGTTGCGAGCGCGGCGGCGAAGCGGCGGAAGGCGGGGTCGTCCCAGGCATTGTCGGCATGGCGGCCCGCGTTGAGGGCGCGCATTTCCTCCAGCCAGGGTTCGATGTCGGCCGGCATGGCCCTGGCGATGGCCGGGAGCGCGCCGCCATGATCCTTGAGGGCGCGGCGGATCTGGCCGCGGCTGTTGGAACTGAGCAGCGACAGGTAATCGGCGGCGCGCACGGCCTCGAGGTCGACCTGATAGACCGGGGAGCGGTCGAGGCGGGTCCTGCGGCGGGCGGGGATTTTCAGGAGCGGCGCGCCGGGGGCGATGCCGCCGAGGCGAAGGGTGCGCCAGTCATTGCGACCCTGCAGCGCCCGAAGGACGGCCTGGGTCGCCTCCCCTTCCCTGCCCGCTTCGATCAACAGGCCGTTATATTCGATGAAGGGACGGTCGGCCGAGGCGTCGCCGGACTGGTTGAGCGACAGCGTGGCGCTGCGGCCCAGCAGGCGGGGCTGCATGCTGTGGCCGAACAGGGCGAGCGCGATATCCCGTCCCTGACCGTCGGTGACGGCGAGCAGTTCGGGGCGGACGGCATAGCTTTCCAGCCAGGCGCCGGTCCAGGTCCAGCCAAGGAAGAAGCTGGCGGCGGCGCGCGATTCCAGCGCCTGCCAGCGGGGTGCGAGACTGGCCAGGTCGGGGAGGCCGGTGAATTGGCCAGTGAATTGAGTGGCGAATTGAGTGGTGAGGGCCATTGCGAGGCCCCTTTTGGCAGAGCGGCGGTCGGGGTCAAGCGGCGAGGCTGGCCGGAGAGATTGGGCCGGAGAGATTTGGGCGGAGGGATCTGAACAGAGGGATCAGAGTTCGCGGCGCAGGGCGGGGTCGATGGTGCCGTCGGGGCGGACGCCGGCGCGCCGGAGGTCGCGGCCCATGCGTCCGGTGAGGAAACGAAACCACATCGTGAAGTCGGCGCGCAGCGACCAGAGCGGATAGCGGAAGGTCGCCGGGCGATTATGTTCGATCAGGCTGTGGCCGATCCAGGCGAAGCCATAGCCCGCCAGGGGTACGGCGGCGGCCAGCCACCATTTCCCGGCAACCGGCAGGGCGGCAAGCAGGGCCACGGTCAGGCTGGTGCCGGCATAGTGCATCGCCCGCGTGCCCGCATGGGCATGTTCCTGGAGATAATAGAGCCAAAAATCGCGGAAATCCGCCGCCTCGCCATGCATTGCATCCCCTCCTGCCGGTGCCGAAGGATAATGGGAAAAATGATGGAAGTTAAGATCGATGCGTCAGGCCGTGTGCCGATCGGGGGCGAACAGGAAATAATCATAGGCGGCCCGCGCCGCTTCGGCCATGATGCGGTCGCGCATCTCATGCCCCCTGTGATCCTTCATCACGAAGACGGTGATGACGAACATGCGCCCGTCCGGAAGGGTCACGATGCCCGTGTCGTTGCCGAGGCCGTTCAGGGTCCCGGTCTTGTGCGCGATGCGCGTGCCCGGCGGCAGCATGGCGCGCAGCCGCGCCTTGCCCGTCCTGCAGCGTTCCATGATCGACAGCATCAGCGCGCTCGTCTGCGGCCGGAGCACCCGGCCCTGGCGGATCGCGCCCAGCAGGTCGTCCATCGCCCGCGGCGTGGCGGTGTCGCGGGGATCGGCGGCGAAACCGATATTGGGCATGTCCCGCGCGTCGCGCTGCGCGGAGGAAAGGCCCGATTCCATCGCGGCCTCATC
>Ga0207657_10006773_pt1 | contig 11836 bp, 7 predicted proteins | sample KBSC33metaG_FD_184316 | JGI IMG/M metagenome (GOLD analysis project Ga0207657, IMG submission 184316) | Corn rhizosphere microbial communities from Kellogg Biological Station, Michigan, USA - KBS C3-3 metaG (SPAdes) (version 2) | ecosystem: Host-associated > Plants > Roots > Rhizosphere > Soil ...
GGTCCGTTCGTTGGCTGGTCAGGTGGCACCGGCGGATTCATGTTGGGTGCATTCGCGAAATCGAACATCGCGCTGATGTCCGGCTGAGCGGTCAGAGGCCGTAGATTAAATCGACGCTCGATGAACGCAAGAATTGCGGTCGTGTCGATGTTCTGATGATCAACAAAGTGGAGCTTGGCAAATGGAGACACCACAAAGTTTGGCAAACGGAAGCCAGTTATATCGAAATCGCACATGTCAAGAGAACCACCCGCACACGAACGGATTGCACGTAGCGTCGCGGAGCGCTGAAGGATAATCTCGAATCAATATCAGACTAGCGGGCTACGCATAGGGGGACAAAATTATGGTCCAATCATGGTCCACGAATCGTTACCAACCGCTACCAAATACGCTTTTGGGAGCCACCCGCATCGCGTATTTTCAATCAGTTACCTGTTGACCGGGTTCTTTCACGGCGGTAACACGGGTTCAAATCCCGTCGGGGACGCCAACAAATTCAATAATTTCCACTCGATTTGGTGAGAACTTACTTGCAGGGAACGATTACCAACCTCCTTTATCATTTATCATTGCCCGAGACTGCTTTCCCACAGGTTCCTGCTACTTCCATCCTTCGCCATAACTTTCCCTGACTTCTCCGACACCTTCGCGGTTGCAAGGCGATTCCACTTCTGAGATGTAGTGATGCGTTGATAAAAATCAGCGTGTTTATCGAATTTCAGAGTTCTCTTTGTGCCAAGGTGCCAGATTTCCGAAGAGAGATCGAGGTCGACTAACTAGCAGTCAGTCAGAATCCCCAGTTCGTATGAGGTTTTCGAGTACTTGATTTGCGAAATGTGTGCCGAATGAACGGGAAAAACGGCTTAGAATAGGTCCATGCCGCTGATTCGAAATTGCCCATCTTGCGGTAGGTCCAATCGCATTCCCGCCAAGCACCTTTCCGATGTTGGCAAATGCGGTGCCTGCAAGGCGGAGTTGCCGGCAATCGGCGAACCTCTCGAAGTCAACGAAGAGCAGTTCAACGAGATCATTCGCGACAGCAAGGTGCCTGTTCTGACGGACTTCTGGGCTTCATGGTGCGGGCCGTGCCGGATGGCGGCACCTCACGTGGCGCAAACCGCCCGCGACATCGCTGGTCGTGCAGTTGTGGTGAAGGTCGATACGGAACGGTTCCCGAGTCTGGCGGCACAGTACAACGTCCGCAGCATACCCAATTTCGCCGTGTTCTCGCGAGGTCAGCTTCAGTTCCAGCAGGCGGGCCTGGTGGACGCAGCCACCATGGAGAGTTGGCTCACACGCGCAGCATGAGGCAAGGGCGCTACTCTGGTTTGTGCGAGCCCTTCAGCGTGAACAGGTATTTGGCCGAGCGAACGCCACCGCCCCGTCAATTTCGTCGAACTCCGCGACGATCGCTATGCTTGCAGTTGGTGTGACCGCGAAGGCAGTCGCTCGCTTTTTGTTCCATCTCCCGAATTAGCCGTTCCGACTCGCTACCTTTGTTATCCTCAAGACGCTGAGATCGTTAACGTCCGGCCCTCACATCCGAGTGAAAGCCGGACAAGTCTTAAGCGGCTACCTGCTTACTCTTTTTGAGGAACGTCAGCAGGTCGGCGTTAATCGTTTCGGCCTCGGTCGTGGGCATACCGTGGGGAAAGCCCTTGTAGGTTTTCATGGTGCCGTTCCGCAGTAACTTTGCCGACAGGGGTCCAGCCGCGACATAAGGCACGATCTGGTCGTCCTCGCTATGCATCACCAGGACCGGCACAGTGATCTTCTTCAGGTCTTCGGTGAAGTCCGTCTGGGAGAAGGCAACGATGCCGTCATAGTGCGCCTTGGTGCCTCCCATCATGCCCTGACGCCACCAATTCCAGATCACCCCCTGAGAGGGCTTCGCACCAGGCCGGTTGTAACCATAAAAGGGCCCAGCGGGCAGGTCATAATAAAATTGGGCTCGGTTGGCGGCGAGTTGCGCCTGCAGTCCGTCAAACACCTCCTTGGGCTGACCGGTCGGGTTGGACGCGGTCTTGAGCATCAGGGGCGGCACGGCGCTGATGATTGCCGCCTTTGCCACTCGGCTTTCGCCGTGGCGAGCCAGGTAATGCACCACTTCGCCTCCGCCGGTCGAGTGGCCGACGTGAATCGCATCCTTGAGGTCGAGGTGAGCGGTCAGGGCAGCCAGATCGTCGGCGTAATGATCCATATCATGGCCATCCCATGTCTGGCTGGAACGCCCGTGACCCCGCCGGTCGTGAGCAATCACACGGTAGCCACGTTGACCGAAGAACAACATCTGTGTGTCCCAGTCGTCCGCTGAGAGCGGCCACCCGTGGCTAAAGACGATTGGCTGACCTTTGCCCCAGTCCTTGTAATAAATCTCTGTTCCGTCTTTCGTCGTAATCGTCGGCATGATGATCTCCTTATTCTTGCGATTTCTGATTTCAACTGATCGTTGGCACTCTACCGGACACGCGAATGGCCTTATATCGACGGGAACCGGTCTCTGGATCTGACGCCATGTTGCGTTTGTTATTCTTAGGCGCTTGCGGTGTCACGAACAGAATGGCGTTGGCTCGCCAATCCGTCGCTTCAACTCCGATACCTTGGGAAGGCGGGTTCGGCTCATCGTCCTGGTTGAACACCGCTATTGCGTCGAGGTCGAAAGGTTCTAGAACGGAATCCTTGGGTTCGAGTGTAGCGGCAGCGTGAAGGGTAGCGCGGTTGAACGAGTTTCGTCTCGGGCCTCCCGCTATGTCGAAGATGCGAATGGGTCTGCTGATCATAGGGAACCTGTTTGATGTTGTCATTCCACACTGGTTTATGCCTTTCTTCTATTGCGGATCCTGCGCTCCTTCCTCGAACTGCTGGATGCGAACGCATCGTTCATTCGCAAGAAGGCTACTGTTTGAGGTCCCATATCCCAATACTGTTGCTCGAAACGCGAGAGGTACGATGCTGCCATGTATATCGCCGAAAACCGCTGACCGGAGCTGTCGTTCCCGCGTTTGCGCCGTCAGCCAGAATGTCCGGACGCGCGATGGAACAGCTTGTTTATCTCAGCAGAATCGCGAGCCGAAATTGTTGCGGTCCGTTCTCGTTCCTGTAGTTCGGGACCGGTATATTGGACCGTTTCCCAATCGCATCCCATGTAATCTCGCGCGTCGTCGCCCCGCTTACCTACTGAACCCAATCCAGCTTCTGTTGAACGGTGAAGGAATGTCAAGCTGAGGTGCCAATTCGTACGGGGTGAAGCCGCTTGGATTTTCCACCTATCATCTGATGGAATGTCAGTCGGAATCGGTTCCCATAAGCCGACTTCTGGCCCGTTTAGTTCTGCGTGATTCAACTTCCGGCTTGCCCGTTTATCCAGGAGCCATCCCGAAGAACCCTCAACGGGCGAATGTTTCGACTATTCGAGCGTAATGGTATTGCGCTCTCTCGAGCTTTCGTCCTGTGACGTGCGTTGGTCTTGTTCGGTTGACGTTCCTGGAAACTGATATTCCGGCTTTAGCTCACAGCGATACACCTTGGTGTGGTCCCGACCGACTGTAGCTTCGCAATTTGCCCAGCTCAGGAAAAGAGCCGGCCCGAGTGGGAAAATAATGGTCTCGCTCGCCACGTCAGCCTGGATGCATACACCTTCCGCGGTAGCTGGCAGTGTGAAATTGAGTGCTCGCCCAAAGATCACCGGATGGGATTCGTGCACGATGTCAGTGACCATGGGGTGGAATACTTCTGCTTCCAACAAGAATGTTGCTGTGTCGGACCAAACACGAACGGACGCGCTGATTTTCTGTCCGCCCATCGAGAACCCGTCTTTTTCGATTTTCGTAAATGGGCAAGGTCCCGCGATGCATGACACTCTTGCATTCCGGAATTCGTTCCCAGCCCCAGCATCCAAAGATATGGAACCGATGGCAGCCTTCCAGAGACCATCAGGTGAGCACGGGTCCTGCCGGTTGCACGGCACGTTCCCGGTGTTCTGCACTTGAAAGGTTTTCACGGCGCTACCTATATTCACGGCCGTCGTTGCCTTCATGGAATACCGCACTTGCAGATTCGCGACCATCGTTGTGGGGCGATTCGCTGATGTGGGAACACTTTCAACCAGCGGCACCATCGAAACAACATAGAGCCTGTCGGCGACGTACTCTTGTAGGTCAAGAGGTTTATAGTCAGGATGACGAGCCTGAAGAGCGACGCTCCGCCCTCGCCTCACAGATATGGGCAGCTGCACAGCGAAGAAACCGTAAGAATCAGACTTGGCTATGATAATGCCGGCACCGCTGTTCACAGTGATGTCAGCATTGGCAATGGGTACTCGCTTCCTGGGGTCTGCACTCTGTACAACAATTGCGCCTTTGAGCCACAATGGTTTACGTTGGGAAAAATACGAGGCGAGCGCAATAAGGATGGTCAACAGTGCCGCAAGCCAAAGCACAATCTTTTTCTTCTTCGTCATTCCGACGCCCAATCGCAATATTCTACGATGTCTACTCCATCCTGCCACAGCCGGTGCGTACCGTTCTTAAAAGGTTGTACATCTGACTCCTCCCGACGGTTTCGGTGATCCAGACATCGGTTAACATAAGTAAGAAAATCGAATGAAAAATACTTGCAGCGGACTGCTGACGCGGCGAAGTGTGCTGTGGCGTCTCCTGGGGACGGGCATGGCTCTGCCATTTGCAACATTTCTGGGTTCCTCGCCTAAGCCGCAAGAACAGCATAAGGCCCCTGCGGAACCCCCGAGGCGCACCTCTCTTTCACCTGAAGACGACCAGTTTCTGGACGAACTGGAGAGGTTGAATTTCTGCTATTTCTGGGAGCAGACAAACCCGGAAACCGGCATCGTGAAGGACAGATGCCAGGTTCAAGGCAATGACTACGGTATCGTGGGCAGCATTGCGGCCACCGGATTTGGATTAACTGCCTTGTGCATTGCCCACGAACGCGGATTTATCCCTTTATCACAGGCGCGAGATCGTGCCCTCGCCACCTTGCATTCTCTTTGGAGCAAGTTGCCGAACCATCGTGGATTCTTTTACCACTGGGCGAACATCGATACCGGCGAAAGAGTGTGGGACGCGGAGATCTCTTCCGTAGATACGTCGATCCTGCTCTGCGGTGTTCTTACCTGCCGGGAGCACTTCCGTTTTCCTGAGATCACTCGCCTGGCATCTGATGTATTCAACCGGGTGGACTGGACTTGGTTGTCGGAAGACACTGCTTTACTGCCACACGGATGGACACCCGAAATCGGCTTCTTACCTTATCGCTGGGATCTCTACAGTGAGCTAATGATGATGTACTTGTTAGGCTTGGGCTCCTCTTCCCATCCGCTACGCGACGAAACTTGGTCGGCCTGGAGGAGAATGCAGTTCGAGTACGACGGTCTTCGCTACATAGGTTCATTCGCTCCATTGTTCGTTCATCAGTATTCCCAGGCGTGGTTTGATTTTCGGGGTAAGAGAGACAAGTACGCCGATTATTTTCAGAACTCCGTGATCGCCACTGATGTGCATCGTCGTTTCTGTTTGGAACTGGCACGACAATTTCCTAGCTACAGTGACGATCTCTGGGGGATCACCGCTTCTGACTCGCAAAACGGCTATGTTATCTGGGGCGGGCCGCCCGCGACAGGGCCTATTGACGGCACAGTCGTGCCCAGCGCCCCGGCGGGTTCATTGCCTTTCTTGCCGCAGCCTACGATGCGTGTTCTGCGTAACATCCAGAGCCGCTATACCGCAGCCTGGGGCAAGTACGGTTTTGTAAACTCCTTTAATCCGCTAAAGAACTGGTACGACAACAGCTTCATTGGAATCGATACTGGAATCACGATGCTGATGGCAGAGAACGCCAGGACTGGGTTTGTCTGGAATACCTTCATGAAAAGTCCCGAAGCACGCCGGGGAATGGGACGCGCCGGGTTCCGAAGCTATTAACATTCAACATATCTGTATGCGGCTTCGGGCTAACCCGCCTGGGTGCACGTTAGCGACCTCTCCCAAGACGTTTTTTCATTAATCTGTGGAAATTCTTCGTTCCCCAAAAGGTTGCTCTTGCACAGGTTCAACGCTGGGGCTGGCCACCTGACGAGCACAATCACCAGAGTCAGGATATAGCCCGCCACTAAGGCGAACAACTTAAAGGAAATAGCCGACATGTCAATCCGTTACAACCGCCACAGAAGAATTCCCAGCCGATAGCCGTGCTCGCCCCAAGAGTGGAACCCAACGTGAAGGGAGAAAAGCGTCAGGGGTGTCCCTCGTCAACGTGATCTTCAGCGTGGGACCAGTCCCGCGTGAGAAGGCTGTCGGTTCCCCAGGTGTCTTTGCTCGCCAAAATGAGGCGTGAGCTTCGAATCGTATGACTGTTATGCCGGAGCACGAGAATTTCTGGAGCGGATGGCGAGAGCGTCTATCCGCTCTACGACATGTGCCCCCTGTTCTCAAAATCGTATGGCGATCGGGCCCGCTTGTCGTAACCATGGGGCTCGTCTTGCGCCTTTTTGCCTCGCTGTTACCAATTGCGTTGCTCTGGATTGCGAAGCTGATCATCGACAGCATTGTGCACGCGGTCGCGAGTCACCAACCCGTGGGACGAGGGTTTTGGTGGCTGGTCGCGGCAGAGTTCGGGCTTGCTGTCCTCGGCAGTTTTGTGGGGCGCACCATCGATTACTTCGACGCTCTACTCGCTGACAAGTACACCCGCCACGTAAGCATTGAAGTTATGAAACACGCGGCCGCATTGGACTTGGCCACGTACGAAGATCCAGTGTTCTACGACCGCCTCGAACGTGCCCGCGTCCAAGCGACGGACCGGCTAGGCATGATCCAGTCCATCGGGAGGCTCGTACAGCAGGTCATTACTGCCGTTTCCCTCTCCGTTTCCATCATCGTCTTCTCACCGTGGCTGCTGCTGCTGCTGATACTAGGGGTGATTCCTGCGTTCCTGGGGGAAAGCCATTTCGCATTCCTGGGATATGCCACCAACTTCCGCCAGACCCCGATTCGGCGTCAACTCGATTATTTACGGGTATTGGGCGGAAGCAGAGAAGCCGCCAAGGAACTCAAACTGTTTGGGCTGAAGGAATTCTTGATTGAACGATTTACTCGTCTCTCCGATCAGATTTATCGCGAGAATATCGGCTTGGCGCGCCGGCGCCTGATCGCGGGGGCGTTCTTGTCCATGATTGGCACCGCTGGGTACTACTCCGCCTACGTCTTCATTGTCTGGCGGACCATCCATGGGGTACTTACGATCGGTGAATTGACCTTCCTGTCTGGCGCGATTGTGCAAGCGAGCGGCAATATCCAACAGATCTTCTCGACCCTCGCAAGCATTGCCGACCAGGCTCTTTTCCTGACTGATCTGCTGGCTTTCTTCGAAATGCGCCCGACCATCTTTTCGAAGCCCAACGCGCTGCCGGCGCCCAGGCCTATCGTGCGCGGGTTCGAATTTCGCAATGTTTCATTCCGCTATCCAGGCAGCTCCCGCCTTGTTCTTAGCGGGCTGAATTTTCAGCTTAGGCCTGGCGAGCGAGTCGCCCTGGTTGGAGAAAACGGTCAGGGCAAAACGACGATCGTTAAGTTGATGACACGCCTTTACGATCCGCTGGAAGGCCAGATTCTGCTGGACGGAATCGATCTGCGCGAATACAGCCTGGAAGATCTTTATCGCGAGATCGGAGTCATTTTCCAGGACTTCATGCGCTACGAGATGACGGCCCGCGAAAACATAGCTGTTGGTCAGATCGAGACGCTTGCGCGTCTCGAGCCTCTCCAAGAGGCGGCAAGAAAGAGCATGGCTGCTCCGGTCATAGAAAGACTTCACTTTAGGTATGAACAAGTCTTGGGAAGGCGCTTTGAAGGTGGTGTGGACCTCTCTGGTGGTGAGTGGCAGAAGGTTGCCTTGGCCCGAGCCTACCTCCGTAATGCCCAGATATTGATTCTTGACGAACCGACTGCCGCCCTGGATGCGCGCAGTGAGTTTGAGGTGTTCCGGCGATTCTCCGAACTTACGACCGGCAAAACTGCACTCTTTATCTCACACCGGTTTTCAACCGTGCGCATGGCAGATCGCGTCGTCGTGCTTGAAAACGGCAAAATCACGGAAGACGGAAGTCACGAGGAACTAGCGAATCTCGGCGGGCGATATGCAGAGATGTTCGAATTGCAAGCCATCCATTATCGCTGATCAAGAAGATTCGATGCCCCAAAATACACATCTCGACATCATTGGTAGTGCCGCTCAAGGTCTGCCGGAACTCGCCCGGGATAGATGGGATCTCGAAGCGCTGCGTGCGACGGCGCAACAGCTCGCGAGCCGTATTACCTGTTTGCCCGACGTGCATTCATCACGCACCATTGTCCAACGATGCAAAACAATCGCGGCCGAGTTCAAGCCTCTGCTCACCGCCTTGGACTCACCACCGGCTCAGGCACCAGCCTCAGATGATCTTCGTTGGCTTTATGAAAACATTCGACTGTTGCATACAGAACTCCAAATCACGGTGGGAGCGCTCAAGCCGCTCACCAGGATGCCGCACGTCCGCACTCAAGAAGGCGAGATTATTCCGCGAATATTGGCGATCGGGGAGGGGTTTCTTGAGGCAGTCTCGTGCCAATTCACCGAAGAGAAGTTTGCGGTCTTTATCGAAGCTTTTCAGGAAAGCGCTGTTCTAAACTTATCCGAGCTTTGGGCCCTTGCCTCGATTCTTAAACTGTTGTTGCTGGAACAGATCGCGGCACGAGGATCTCACTTCGTGTGCGGCCTGCGCAGTGAGCCGCGAGGTATAGGAATTTGTATTCGCAGCTTGCGCGATATTGGACACACAACATGGAAGGAGGTGGTGGAACCGCTAATCCTCTTTGATCGCGTGCTGCGTGAAGATCCTGCCGGTTTTTATGCCCAGATGGATTTTGACACACGAGACCTGTATCGACACAAGTTGTCGAATATTGCAGAGCACTCCGACTTCACGGAAATGGAAGTTGCCAGAGCGGCACTCGACCTGGCGCGGGAAGCCACTCAGCATTTGAGTGTCTGTTCGCGCGAGGCAGTACGCACGAGTCACATTGGCTATTATCTCGTCGACCAAGGAGTTGCTCTTCTCCACGCGAGAGTGGGCTTTAGGTGTCCGCTCCGGCAAAGAATGCAGGCTGTGCTGCGCAAATTCCCGGATGAATGGTTTTTGCTCGGTATAGGTATCCTGACATGTGCCATCACGTCAGCGATCATGTTAGTTGTTCCCGGCGTCGGGACCCCTTTCGGCCTCGTTCTGTTCTCGCTACTGGCGTTGCTGTTGCCCGTCTCGCAAAGCGCGGTGCAGTTAATGAATCACTTAACAACATCGCTGCTGCCGCCAGAAATCCTGCCAAAGCTCAGTTTTGCCGAGGGGATCCCCGCAAATTGCGTCACCGTGGTCGCGATACCCAGCCTGCTTCTGAATGAAAAACAAGTGCACGGGCTGGTTGAGGATCTGGAGGTACGTTTTCTTGGTAATCACGATCCCAACCTGCATTTTGCGCTCTTAACCGATCTGCCCGACTCGCACGAGCCTGTCCGGGAAGACAACCCCCTGGTTGATCTATGCGCAGAGTTGATCCGCGAATTGAATGAGAGGTATGTGGGACAACGCATGGGCTCATTCTTCCTTTTCCATCGCCATCGCGTTTACAACACGCGGGAAAGAGTATGGATGGGCTGGGAACGAAAACGTGGCAAGTTGCTAGAGCTGAATAGATTGTTACGCGGCCAATCCGACAGCTTCCCCGTGAAGGTAGGCGATCTCCGCATACTCCCGCGCGTTCGTTTCGTAATCACTCTCGATTCCGATACCGAGCTCCCCCGTGGGTCGGCGCAGAGGATGGTGGGAACTTTGGCTCATCCTTTGAATTCGGCAATCATAGACCCCGAGAAGAATATCGTCGTCGCCGGCTACGGCATCCTCCAGCCACGTGTGGGGGTGAGCGTACAGAGTACTGCCCGCTCGCGGCTTGCAGCCATCTACGCAGGTGAGACTGGCCTTGATATTTACACCAGGGCAGTTTCCGACGCATATCAGGACCTCTACCGGGAAGGAATCTACACGGGTAAAGGAATCTATGAAGTCGATATTGTCCAGCGGATTTTCGATCGGCGGTTCCCTGACAACGCCTTGCTCAGCCATGACCTCCTCGAAGGCGCGTACGCGCGGGCGGGGTTAGTAAGTGATATCGAGGTAATTGAGGATTATCCTTCGCATTACAGCGCCTACAATCGGCGCAAGCACCGCTGGTTACGGGGGGATTGGCAGATCGCGGAGTGGCAGCTTCCTCGCGTGCCGGACGAATCCGGCGCTCGTGTGAAGAATCCGATTTCTGTTATTTCGCGCTGGAAGATCTTTGACAATTTACGTCGTAGTCTGGTGGAACCCTCTACCCTTGTGCTGTTGGTGTTTGGGTGGCTGATGTCGGGCCGCACTGCTGGTCGGTGGACACTTGCCACCGTTTGCATTCTGTTCATACCTGCGTGTTGCCAGTTTGTGCTGAAACTGTTCCGCGCCATATGGGGGCTCAACTTATTGGCTGCTCGTGAAGCCTTTACAGCGCTCTACACCTCCAGCGTAAATCTGTTCTTCACCCTGACATTCCTTGCTCACCAGACACTGCTGTCGCTGGATGCTGTTCTTCGCGCCTTGGCGCGCCGTTTCATAACACATCGCCGACTCTTAGAATGGGAAACGGCGGCAGAAACAGAGTTGGGCGGTCAGAGGCGTCCCACTCCGATCGACATATACCTGGACTGGATGCCCGTCCTGGCTCTCGGACTGGGTATTCTGGTCTCGCTGGTGCAACCTCGTGCCCTGGCCGCGTCGTTGCCCCTGCTGTTTTTGTGGGGTTCGAGCAAACTTGTATCTGCTTGGTTGAACCGGCCCTCTGTCGCACCGCTCAAGAGCCCTTCCCCGAAAGATCTGCTGTTCCTTCGCGATACAGCTTTACACACTTGGCGTTATTTCTCCGAGTTCAGCACTGAAGAGCACAACTGGTTGATTCCCGATAATGTGCAGCAGCAGCCGCCCGCGATTGCGGCACGGATTTCTCCGACGAACCTCGGCTTTCTTCTGAATGCGAGGCAGGTTGCATGCGAATTCGGCTATCTCACGCTGCCCGAATTCGCCGAACAGACACTCCGTACGCTTGCCACTGTATCGGGGCTCAAGAAGTATCGCGGCCATCTGTTCAACTGGTACGACACACGGACCCTCCAGCCGCTTGCGCCCTGGTTCGTCTCTTCTGTTGATAGCGGTAATTTGATGGCTTCGCTGTGGACGCTGCAGCAGGGATGTCGAGAGCGGCTCCGCAAACCCTTGCTGGAGTTCTCTCTATTCGAAGGCTTCGTAGATTGTGTTCGTGTCCTCGAGGATTGCGGATTGTTCTCGCGCGAGCAACTCGGTCCTTATGGCTGGGAGGCAGCAACAGACAGATGGCTGGAATCGCTTATAAACGTGCCGAGTACTGCCTTCGATCACGCTCGCAAGATTGCACCTGGCTCTGAGGATCATGCCCATATCCAGTGGTTCGCGGAGCAGGCTATCTCGCGCATTGAAGTCATCCGACAAACGGTGAATTCTTTCGTCCCGTGGTGCGCACCTGAATTTGAGACTCTGAAGAATGAGCCTGCTCTGAGAATGGTACCGGTGGACAGGATTTCTCTGGAATTGTTGCCCGAGTTTATTGACCAGCTCGAAGACGAACTGGTCCAGGTAGCGCAATCGCTTTCGTCAGAACAACAACTTCTTTGTGAACGCCTGCGTACCAAGCTCCCCGAAGCGCGTCGCAATGTGAGCCGACTG
>Ga0207657_10006774_pt1 | contig 11832 bp, 8 predicted proteins | sample KBSC33metaG_FD_184316 | JGI IMG/M metagenome (GOLD analysis project Ga0207657, IMG submission 184316) | Corn rhizosphere microbial communities from Kellogg Biological Station, Michigan, USA - KBS C3-3 metaG (SPAdes) (version 2) | ecosystem: Host-associated > Plants > Roots > Rhizosphere > Soil ...
TGCCGAGCGTTGCGGAACTGCCGACTTTAAAAAAGACGTTACAGGGGGAGCCGCCGCTGGCAACTACCGCCGAATTGCTTGCCGTAGTAAGCGTGCTTCCTATAAGGAAGACAAAAACCGCATTAGGATCTCCGGCAGCGTTCAGAGTGAGAGTTCCCGTCAACTGCGCCGACGAATCAAAACAATAGACTCCGGGCGTCAACGTCAATCCACCGAGGTCCTGGCCCGTCAAGTTGCTAGTGCAAGCTTCGGCGACCAGAACATTGTAGGCCCCCGAGGCATCCACCTGTGCCTGGACCGCTGCGGCGTCCGCTGCGTGGACAGTGCCGGTCACAACTCCGGGCGGAAAGCCAGTGATGGAACTACCAGGGCTTACGCCCACGTCCCCAGTGACGGTCGTTGCACCAGTATTGGTCACGGCCGACGCGCCCAGGACGGCAAAACTCTGTGCCGTACCCATGGAGGGCGCGGTTTGTGCCCATGCGCTATTTAGGGAGCACGCCGCAAGCAGCAGAGCGACCGCCATCGAACACGAAAAGGAACGTTTGCCGTAAGTCATTTATGCGTCATTTCCCTTCAATTCACGATTTCCACAAACGAGACTGAGGTGCCGCAATCGTTGGGATTGCGGCGGCGTCTCACTGCTCGAAAGGTATAAGTGAATCCTCACTAAGACAGGTATCGGCAAAGGTGGAATATGTAAGTCCGGTTTATGGTGCAAGTTCAGGTAATTCTGACTCCGCGCGAGTGGGATTATTCTGACAGACCTCAGCCTGGAAATAGCCGGTCTTCATTGACAGGGATACGCTGCGACTGACGCGCCTTATCTGGATCTAGCAAACTGAGTTGTATTGCGTTAAGCTTTTTTCTGTCCGTTCGGGAAATCGTTAGACTGGCTGGAGAAGCAGAATGACAAAGCGCCCCACTTACTATCGCAATGTACTGGCCACGTCAGCTCTGGTGTTTGCCGCCGACGCATGCGCCCTTTGCACAGCGGCCATAATCGCTTGTGACGATCTTTCGAAAATCGCGCTGCCGCCAACCGCGATCCCGCTGGGGCCTCGGCCGCGCCGGGCATGTTTGCACCGAACGCCTTCACTTCCGGTCACGCCCGGTTACGCCGTGGTCCTATGAAGGAAAGCGTCTCGCGCGCCGGCTTGCCCGCGCTTGTCACGCTGCTGTTCGCCGCGGCGACTACGCCCGCGCAGACCGCGCCACCGGACCCCACCATTCGAAAGATGTTGGCCGAGATCTCGCCGGATCACATAGCCGCCGACATCAAGACTCTCGCCGGTTTTGAAACGCGGGGAAACTATTCGGACCCTAAGCAGAAGACCCGTGGCATCGGCGCCGCGCGGCGCTGGATCTTTGCCCAGTTTCACGGCTACAGCCAGCGTCTCGAAGTCTCTTACGACGTCGAGAAGAAGGGAACAACCGATATCACTAGCGTTATCGCGGTGCTGCCTGGCATCGCCGAACCAGAAAAGCGCGTCATAGTAGGGGCTCACTACGATTCCATCAATCTCCGCGCGACCGGTGACAAAGCGGCGGAAGCGCCCGCGCCGGGCGCCGATGACGATGCGAGCGGCACCGCTGTAGTCCTTGATCTCGCCCGCGTGATGAGCCAGCACCACTTTCGCAAGACCATCGTCTTCATCGCCTTCGCGGGCGAGGAACTCGGGTTTGTAGGCAGTGCCCGCTATGCCGCGCGAGCCAAAGCCAACCATGAGCAAATCGAAGCGGTCTTCAACAATGACATCGTCGGCTCCGACGTCACTGGCGAACCATCTACTGGTACTGGCATCGCACTAAACGATATCGGTGGCGCTGACGACGATACCGGCGGCTCGGGCGAAACCGGCAATCGTCTGCGTGTCTATTCTCCCGAGCCAGCTGATTCGCCTTCGCGTCACCTGGCCCGCTATATTAAGGACGCGGCGCGGCGCTACGTCCCGAAGCTGCAAATCGAACTGATTTCCCGCAGCGATCGCTACACCCGCGGTGGGGATCAGATACCGTTTCAGCAGAATGGATTCAGCGCGGTGCGTCTGACCTCGGCCTCGGAAAACCTGATTTCGCAGCACACCACAGCGGATACGCCGGACAGAGTGTCATCCGCCTTCACCGCCAATGTGGCGCGCGTCAACGGCGCGGCGATTGCCGGCCTCGCTGGCGCAGTGCCGAAATAAGGAGCCTTCCAAAATGAAGCAACCAAGATCGACATGGATGACGCTATTCTTCGCGGCGGTAGCCGTCGCGATGTTCGCAACCCAGCCCGTTCGTGCGGAGGTGCTGGAGAAGGCCAAGAAGGTGGGCAAAGCGACAGTCGAGTACAAAATTGTTCTGCCCAATGGGTACGATCCGGCCAAGGCCTATCCGGCTATTCTCGCCTTTGGCGGCGGCCCGCAGAACATGAACACCGTGGACAGCGTTCTCAACCGCAACTTCCGCGCGGAGGCCGAAAAGCGCGGCTACATCGTGATCGCTCCCGCCGCGCCGGACGATCAGTTGTTCTTCGAGGACGGCGCTCGCATCTTCCCCGAGTTCCTAAAGCTAATCCTCGCGGATTACAAAATACAAGACAACAAGTTCCATATCGCCGGGCCATCGAACGGCGGAATCGCCGCGTTCCACGTCGCGGCCTTGAATCCTCAGTATTTTTTGTCCGTCACCGCCTTCCCCGGATATCTGTGGGAGCCCAGCTTCGCGAAGCTTCACGCTATTTCCAAGATGTGCGTCTTCATGTACGTCGGCGAGAATGACAAGTACATGTGGCACCCGGAGATGAAAAAAGAAGCGGAATTCCTGCGCTCGATAGGGACGGTGGCGCGCTACACCGTAGAGAAAGGCCAGCCGCACCGCATGGAAACGCTGGCGGGCGCCGGTGCCGGGCGCTTGTTCGACGGCTTTGAAGAAACCAAGAAGGGGTGCAGCAGGTAGGCGCGGGCTCGCCGGCATACCGTTACGCCGAAAGGTTAGACTGAATCGGTTGTAAGCGGTCAGACCATTTCCGACAGGGGACAACAAATGAAATACATAATCAGTTGGTTCGAACGCCCACAAGGTTCACCCATAGAGTACGAAAATGCTCAGAAGCGAATCCTGGAAGTATTTGGTCAGTGGAAGGCGCCGGGCAATTTCAAAATCGAGTTTTTCGTCATACGTGTGGGTGAGTGGGGCGGGCACATGTTAATGGAATGCGACGATCCCGTAACCATTCACAAGTTCTGCTCCATGCTGCCGGCATTTGTATTCGAGGTGCACCCCGTAATCCGCGTCGAGGACGCAGTCCGCGGCGAACTCGAAGTAATCGCTTGGCGCGATGGATTGAAGGGCAAGTGACAGCCTGCAGCATCAGGCGGGGTTCCAGTACTAACCGGTCGTCAACGGCCGGTTAGTCAACTCCCTTTTGGATCTCGCCGATCACATCTTTTTCCACGATGTCGAAGAGCTCTTGCCGGTATTCGCGGCGGTCGTTACCGAGGGCAATCGATGAGGTCGTGACCACCACGAGATCCAGGCTCGGTACCACAAAGATGTACTGACCGCCGAAGCCCCACGCGAAGTCGACCGGGCGCGCGGCGAGTTCCGTGATCCACCAGCCGTATCCATATTCGTGGCCGCTGCGCAGCGAGCGCGTGCGCGGCGTCCAGGAAGCCTCCACCCACCTCGAAGGCACTATCTGCCGGTCGCCGTTGCGGCCCCGGTGCAGATACAGTTCGCCGAACTTCAGCATCTGGCGCGGTGTGAGCAGCATGTCGTTGCCGCCGAAGTAGACGCCTTGCGGATCGCGCGGCCACTTGGCGAGCGTGATGGCGAGCGGCGCTGCGAGCGCGTTCTGTGCGAAGGTCCAGGTGTCGCTGCCGCTCACTTTCGCGAGAATGGCGGAGAGCAAGTGGGTGTTGCCGGTGTTGTAATTCATGGGCTCGCCAGGCTGCTGCTGCAAGGGACGGGTCAGCAGGTAGCGCACCCAATTGGGGCTTTGCACCCAGGCGCCGTAACCGCGATTGGTGTCGACCAACCCGGAGCGCATGGTGAGGAGATCTTCGATGGTGATCTTGCGCTTCGCCGGGTCGGCATTCGCGGCCGACAGCTCGGGGAAATAGGGAGCAATGGGAGCGTCCACTCCGGGCAGCAGCTTGCGGTCAATCGCGATTCCGACCAGCGCGGAGATCACGCTCTTCGACGCCGACTTCACATTCTCAAAACTAGTGGCGCGCGTGCCGTGGAAGTAGTGTTCGAGGATGATCTCGCCGTGCCGGCTCGCGAGCAGAGTGTGCAAGCGCGGCAAGCTTTCGCCGGTCTTGACCGCTGTGGCGAAATTGGACTGACCGAAAGCCAGCGCCGGGATAAACCATGCAACCGGGATGATTCGCACGGCTCTCTGCATCGCGGCCATTATAGCGGACCCCTTGCGTTCGGCGGCCGTGAAGCCACCCAGCTACACGATGTGATCTCGTTTTTCAAGATTGTGACGGGCACAGAGAAGCTGAATGTTGGCAGCAGTGATAGATGTGCCACCTTTTGAATACGGAACAATGTGATCGAAATGGAGTTCATCAACGGCACCACAAATCGAGCACTTTCCAGCATCCCGCTTCCACACCTCAAGTTTCACGCGGGTTGGGATGATCCGTCTATGCTCCGCATTGAGTCGAACGGGTTGATCAAGGTCCTCCTCCCCTTCCACGGCGATTAGCTTGAACCGAAATACGACTCGTTGTTCATCGCGTTCTAACCAAGAGTCCACCAAGTGGAAGATGCCGTTGTATGCCCAGATGCCCGGACGGATTTTCTCATAGACTCGAACTCGTTCGGGCGGCCGTTCTCCACGTTTAGTCATTTGAGCTGCGGCGTGAAATCTACCGTTCGAGGTCAGTCCTCCTGAAGAAGATCTCTCTGGCTGGTCGACCATCTTAGGGTTCTGGCATGCAGCCGTCTTCGGTAAGTCGTGTCCTTCGTAGATCAGAGTAGTTCCACCGTCTTCGAGCCGGTCACGATAGGGCGCATTCGGTCGTACCGACATAAGAATCACAGAATGATTTCCACCGAGCCCAAAGTTCATTCCTTGCTGAAGGCTCGCACCTTCGCGACGACACATTTCGATATATGAAATGACGTTATCACTCACAATCGCTCGATCTTATCATCGAGAGGCGACCGGTGCAGACAATATCCGAGCGAGCCAGTACCTGCCTCCAAAGCGCGTATAGCGTAGAATTGTCGCAGAATCTATGAAAATCGCCTGTGGAATCGCTTTCCTGGCATGCGCGGTCGCGCTGATGTTCGTCCTATCCTCGAACGGATTCGCGCTGGCACGTCCCGGTGTTGAATACAAAATTTTTCAGTTCCCCGCGGACAAGATCCCGCGCATCGACGGCGACCCGTCGGATTGGTCCATGGTTCCGGAATCCTATGCGATCGGCATGGATCAGCTCAAGGAGACAGTAAAAGGGCGCGGCTTCAACTACGACAAGAAGGACCTGGACGTCAAGGTCAAAGTCGGCTGGGTGAAGGATCTCAATCGTTTGTACTTCTTGTATGAAGCCTACGATAATTTTTGGGATTTCGACGATCACAGCCGCCATAACGACATCTTTGAGCTGGTTGTGGATGGCGATCTCTCGGGCGGCCCGTTGATCACCGCGCTGCAACCGAATTCGAAACTGATCGGCGACGATGCCTTCTTCCAGCTGCAAGGAGTGCACGCGCAGAACTATCACATCTTCACGCCTGCACCGGAACGCGACTGGGCTTTCATCTGGGGCGCCCAGCCGTGGATTAAGGAACTGCCGTGGGCGAACGCGGCCTATAACTACAATTTCAAGCACGGCGAATCCGGCAAGCTCATTCTCGAGTTCTGGATTACTCCATTCGACTATGCGCCCGCCGATGGACCGGAGCGCGCCGTGGTCTCGAAGCTCATCGAAAACAAGCTGATCGGAATGTCTTGGGCGGTTCTGGATTACGACGGTCCGGAAGAAAAAGATTACAAGGGATTCTGGAACCTCTCGCACACAGAGCATATGTACGGAAATGCCGACGAACTGGTCGCCTTTCGCCTGATGCCTCTGGAAGCGCAATTTCGCAAGCCCATCGAAGCCCACTGGTCCTTCAAGATCCTCGACATGGATCGCCGCCTGCTGGCTTTCCAGGACGAATCCACTGGGAAAATCACCTCCTGGCGCTGGGACTTCGGCGATGGCACAAGCTCCACAGAGCAGCATCCGATTCATCAATACCAGAAGGCCGGCGAATACACCGTAAATCTATATATCGAAGGGCCGGGCGGCAAATCGCGATGGACGAAAGTTCGCAACGTCGCGGTGCGGTAATCTGCCCTGCGACTGTTATTTGCCTGCCTGGCAGCCGCCAAAAGGGGGTTGCCACCCGTCAAGCAAGCGCTCATAATACATAAGGCGTTTAGAAACTGTGTCTTTAGGGGGCTAAGACTGCTTCCAATCATGACAATGCGGTTAGGGATCATGCGGGTTCGGTGGGCATTCGGACTAGGGCTGGCGTTCTTGCTGGTGAGTGCTGGTCTTGGCCTCGCAGGCACCGGTCGCGAAGCTCCACTCGCAGACGCAGTCGAGCGGGGAGATCAGCAGGCGGTCGCGTCTCTGCTCAAGAAAGGCGCCGATGTCAACGCGCCGCAGAGCGATGGTGCGACGGCGTTGCATTGGGCGGCCTACCTGAACGATGCTCACACGACGGGATTGCTTCTGCGCGCCGGCGCCAACGTGAATGCGCGTAATGACCTCGGTGTCACTCCGCTGGCGCTCGCTGCGCAACAGGGCGGCGCGGCCGTCATCGAGCAGCTTCTTAAAGCGGGTGCTAAGCCGAACGATCCCATCAATTTCGTGGACGCAGGCGAAACACCGCTGATGCACGCAGCGCGATCCGGCAGCGTCGACGCGGTGAAGGTGCTCGTGAAAGCCGGCGCAGACCTGAATGCGAAGGAAAAGTGGAACGGACAGACGGCGCTAATGTGGGCGGCTGCCGAAGGGCATGCTCCGGTCATTGAAACGTTGATCGAGTTCGGAGCCGACATTAAGGCGCGATCCAACGCCGGCACCACACCCTTCATGTTCGCGGTGCGAAAAGGCGACATGGCTTCGGTTAAAGCGATGCTAGCGGCTGGGGCCGACGTGAACGAGAAGCGGCCCGATCTCGCGACGCCGTTGCTGGTTGCAATCATCAATGGGTACGAGGATATTGTGGACTTGCTGCTCGATAAGGGAGCAGATCCGAACGCCGAAGGCGGCTCAACCGAACTGACGGTGCAAGGCATGCACGCGCAGCCGAGAAAGATTGTGCTCAAAACCCCCACGTTCCGGGAGCAGCTTCGCGACGTTGGCAGCGAGGGCGGGAACGGGCGGAACAACACCTTTGGCAAGCCGCTGCAGGCTGCGGTGCACGTCGCCAACTGGCACATCAGCGATGAATTCATTTCGGCGAACGTCGACCGGCTGCGCATCATTAAATCGCTGGTCGCGCACGGGGCGGACGTCAACGGGCGGAATACCGACATGGAGCCCAGGTGGTCGGGAGCCAGGTATCGCCATCGGCTCGTCGGCGCAACAGCGTTTCTGTTCGCGGCCAAGGCCGCCGACGTGGACGCGATGCGCTTGCTACTGAAGCTGGGCGCGGATCCTAAGATCAACACCGGCGTCAACATCACGCCGTTGATGGCAGCCGCGGGCATCGCCTGGGCATCGAATCAGGACCGTGCCAGCGAAGAACAAGTACTCGAAGCGGTCAAGCTGCTGGTGGAAGAGTTGGGCGCCGATGTCAACTTCGTTGCCGACACAGGCGAAACAGCGATGCACGCCGCAGCCTACCGCGGCGCCAACAGCGTGGTTCAGTATTTGTTCGACAAAGGAGCGAAGCTCGACGTGGTTGACAAGAGCGGACGAACGCCGCTGACCATCGCCGAGGGCGTGGAGTACGGAAACTCGTTCGCCGCCCAGCCGCAGACGGCTGAACTCCTGCGTAAGCTTGGCGCGAAGGAAATACCATGCCCGAATCTATGCCCGAACTTAATCCCGGAAGACAAATTGCCGCCCGAGGAGGCCAAGCGATGAGGCCTCGTTTGGTCGCGGTTGTCGCTGCGGGTTTTTTCTTTGTCGCTGTCGCCTATAACCTGCGGGGGAGCCCGCAACAAACTACCGCGGCGCCCCAGGCACCGCCGGCTTCCGGCGCTGCGGAGCGTCAGGCCGTTCTCAGCAAATACTGTTTCATGTGCCATAACGAGAAGTTGAAATCGGGCGGCCTCGCACTGAGTACGCTGGATTTGGCGAATTTGAGCAAAAATCCCGAGAAGTGGGAAAAAGTGATTCGCAAACTCCGCACTGGCGCAATGCCTCCGCCTAAGATGCCGCGGCCGGACAAGGCGACGGCCGCGAGCATTGTCGCTGGGATCGAAACGGAACTGGACCGGGCTGCGCTTGAAAATCCTAATCCGGGGCGCCCGTCTCTGCAACGCCTGAACCGCTCCGAGTATAGCAATGCGATCCGCGATCTACTCGCGCTGGAGATTGACGCCGCCTCCATGCTGCCGGCCGACGCCGCAGGCTACGGGTTCGACAACAATGCGGATGCCTTGACACTATCGCCGGCGTTAACCGAACGCTACCTCGGCGCAGCGGCCAAAATCAGCCAGATGGCGCTTTCGAGACCGCGTGGCTTGCCGACGCCCGAAACTTTCTTCGTGCCGACCGATCGCAATCAGGCGGTCCGCGTCAGTGACGAGCTGCCCTTTGGATCGCGCGGCGGACTTGCTGTACGCCACTATTTTCCGGCCGACGGCGAGTATCTCTTTGAAATGCGGCCGAAGGAGAGCGGAGTCGCCGGCGGGTTTGAGGGCATTACCGAGGAACAGCATCAAGTCGAAGTGCGGCTGGATGACGTCAAGGTTTGGGCCGGCACGATCGGCGGACCCGAGTTCGCTCATAAAAAAGGACCCAACGCGGGCGGCGCCAGGGAACAGGAGTTGAATAAGAAGGTCATCGACGGGCTTACGTTCCATGTGCCGGTGAAGGCCGGCGAGCATTTGATTCAGGCGTACTTCGTCGCGAAGACTGAGGCGTACGTCGAAGATTTGTTCGACCCGTCCATCCGGCGGGAAAACTATCGGAACCCGGCCGGTCCGCCGAAGCTTTCCACGCTGACGGTTACTGGGCCGCAGTCCGGAACGGCGGCGGTCTCCGAGACGCCAAGCCGGCAACGGATTTTGCTTTGCAAACCTCAGTCGGCAAAAGACGAGACGTGCGCGAAGAAAATCATCTCGACGCTGGCGCGGCGGGCATACCGGCGTCCGGTAACGGATACCGATCTTCAGGTGCCTCTGGCTTCATTCCGCAGCGGCTTGGCTCGCGCGGGATTTGAGTCGGGGATCGAGATGGCCCTGCGCAGTATTCTGGTGAGCCCGAACTTCCTGTTCCGTTTCGAGGATCAACCGCCGGGGCTCGCGGACCATGCGCCCTACCGCATCAGTGACCTGGAGCTGGCGTCGCGGCTGTCGTTCTTCCTGTGGAGCAGTATCCCCGATGACGAACTGCTGGGAATCGCTGAAAAGAAGAACCTGCACCAGCCTGAAGTGCTGCGGCAGCAGGTGCGCCGGATGCTGGCCGACTCGCGCTCGCAGGCCCTGGTCGATAACTTCGCAGGCCAGTGGCTGTTCATCCGCAATGTGTCGACGCACCAGCCGAGTCCGGAGATCTTGTTCCACTTCGACGACAACCTGCGGCAGGCCTTCGAAGAGGAAACGCAGTTATTTTTCCAAAGTATTATCCGCGAGAACCGCAGCGTGATCGACTTGCTCGACGCCAACTACACATTCCTGAACCAGCGCCTGGCCGAACACTATGGAATCCAGGGCGTGCGGGGCGAACGGTTCCGTCGGGTCGATCTCCCCGAAGATAGCCCGCGCCGGGGACTGCTGGGCAAAGGCTCGACTCTCATGGCGACCTCGTATGCGAATCGGACCTCGCCGGTCCTTCGCGGAAAATGGATTTTGGACAATGTGTTCGGGGCGCCGCCGCCGCCTCCTCCGCCGAATGTCCCGGCTCTCAAAGACGAGCGAGATCCGCGCAAGGCGCTGCCCATGCGCGAGCAGATGGCCGCGCACCGCGCCAATCCCGTATGCGCCGGTTGCCACGCCCAGATGGACCAGTTAGGGTTCGCGCTCGAAAACTTCGACGGAATCGGCGAGTGGCGCGACATCTATGCCTCCGGCGCGCGCGTCGATTCGGCCGCGGTACTTCCAGATGGCACTAAGTTTAACGGGCCTGCGGAACTCCGTCAGGTGCTGCGGAAGCATTCCGACGAGTTCGTAACCACCGTTACCGAGAGGCTGTTGACGTACGCCTTGGGACGGGGACTCGATGCGTATGACGGCCCCGCGGTGCGTAAGATCGAACGTGATGCGGCACCCGATAACTACCGCTTTGAATCGCTGATTCAGGCGATTGTGACAAGCGTACCGTTTCAGATGAGAACAGCTCAGGTGAGTACGGAATAAAGAAGTCTGATATTTTTGCTTATAGAGGAGGTTGACAGATGGTGATTACAAAGGCAGCACTACATCGCCGGACATTCATTCGCGGAATGGGAGCGGTGGTGGCGTTGCCGTTACTCGACGCGATGATTCCGGCTATGCGGGCCCAAACAAAAGGGGTGCCTCGTTTCACCGCGGTCTACTTCGGCAATGGGGCGAATATGTTCCAGTGGACGCCGGCCACCGAGGGCGCCGGGTTTGAGTTCTCCCCGACCTTGAAACCCCTCGAACCCTTCCGCAGCCGGACCAACATCTTTACTGGCCTGGACAACTTCCAGGCGACTGATCAAGGTGACGTCGGCGGCCAACATCCGCGTGCTGCACCAGCCTTCATGAGCTGCTCGCACCCCAAGCAGACGGAAGGCGCCGACGTGCGAGCCGGCAAGACCATCGATCAATATATCGCCGATAAGATCTGCGCTGATACCAAGCTTTCGTCGCTCGAAGTCTCCGTCGACCGCAATGATGTTGTTGGCGCCTGCGATCACGGCTATGCGTGCGCCTATATGAACTCGCTGGCCTGGAAATCGCCGACCACGCCGCTGCCCACCGAGACCAATCCGCGTTTCGTCTTCGAGCGCATGTTTGGCATCGGAGCGACAACCGAAGAGCGCGTGGCGCGGACCAACGAAGATCGCAGTATTCTGGATGGCCTCACTCAGGAGATCTCCGATCTGCGCCGCAAGCTCGGCGCCCGCGACCGCACCAAGCTGGGAGAGTACTTCGACGCCGTCCGCGACGTTGAGCAGCGCGTCGCCAAGAGCGAATCGACCAACAGCGGCTTCGAAGTACCTTCGCAGCCGGTGGGCGTGCCCGCAACCTTCCGGGAATACGCTGAGTTGATGTTCGATTTGCAGGTACTGGCGTTCCAGGCGGATATCACGCGCGTCACGTCGTTCATGATGGCGCGCGAAAACATCAATCGCTCGTATCCCGAGATCGGCTTGCCGGAAGCGCATCACTCGATGTCGCACCACGACAACATTCCCGAAAAGATGGCGGCCTACGCCAAGCTGAATCATTATCACGTCGACACCCTCGCCTACTACGTGAAGAAGCTGGACTCGATCCAGGACGGCGACGGTACCTTGCTGGATCACACGGCGGTGCTCTACGGCGGCGGCATGAGCGATGGCAACGTCCACAACAACTACAACGTTCCGGTGGTAGTGGCGGGCGGCAAGACTCTGCAACTCAAGGGCGACCGTCACCTCAAGTATGCGAAGGGAACGCCACTGGCGAACCTCATGCTGGCCCTGATCGACCGCTTCGGC
>Ga0207657_10006780_pt1 | contig 11825 bp, 9 predicted proteins | sample KBSC33metaG_FD_184316 | JGI IMG/M metagenome (GOLD analysis project Ga0207657, IMG submission 184316) | Corn rhizosphere microbial communities from Kellogg Biological Station, Michigan, USA - KBS C3-3 metaG (SPAdes) (version 2) | ecosystem: Host-associated > Plants > Roots > Rhizosphere > Soil ...
GAAACAACAATGTTCCCCCGCTTCTTATTCAGCTTGATAACTGCGACTTCGAGTTCCTGACCTTTGAGAGCATCAAGGTTCCGTACCGGCCGCAAGTCGACCTGCGAACCTGGAAGGAAGGCGCGCGCGCCCATGATGTCGACCGTTACACCGCCCTTGATGCGGTCGATAACCAGAGCCTTGATGGGCTTCTTCTCGTTGTGAGCTTTCTCAATCTCATCCCAGGCGTGCAGGCGCTGTGCCTTCTGGTGCGAGAGGTTGATGTAGCCTTCCTCCGTCTCGCCCTTGTCCCGCATGACGTCGATTTCCTGGCCGGGCTGGAACTTCGGATTCCCCTGGTGATCGAGCACTTCTGCGATGGGCAGCATTCCTTCAGATTTGGCACCGATGTCGACGACGACGTGAGTGGGAGTGAGCTTGAGCACCGTCCCGCGGATCACACGGTCTTCGCCAACTGCCTCCTCGGCTTCGGTGGTGAAGGTCTCGAGCGCAGACGCGAAGTCTTCTCCTGAACCCGCAGCTGCAGGCGCCGGCTGTTCGGTTTGCGGCTTTTCGGTTTGGGGTTTTTCGCTGTGCGCTAGCACTGGCCCAACCGACTGCTGCCTTTGTTGCTGCTCTTGAGCGGAAGTTCCTTGGGTAGGCGCCTCGGTTTCTGGCTCTACGGTTGTGGTGGAATCTAGGTTGCGGGCGGTATTATCGTCGAACAAGATGGTTGCCTCTCCGGTGTATCTGCACGTATGAGTGCCGGATGCGGGATGGTTCAGGGCGGACTGCTGGCGAGAGTCTAAGGTTAAGTTGGACTCGTCCTGGCGAACGAGCTAAGACAATCCAGCGGCCGACTAAAGGATTACCCGCGTCCAAGGGAACCCTTCGACTATAGCAATCGCTCTCAAACAGTGTCAAACGACAAAAATGATGTAGTCGCGTTCTTTTAACAATCTTGATCAGAAGTTTGCGGCCACAACAAGGAGCGCCGTCACGAGGCGGTGTGAGTTACGGAAAGCGCTCGAATCTGCTACCCTGCCGTGCGATGGATTACCTCTGGACCCCCTGGCGCTACGCGTACGTAACCGGCGCCGATAAGCCTGATGGCTGCATCTTCTGCAATCTTCCCAAAGACAAGGACGACAAACGCACCCGCATTGTTTACCGGGGGAAGCATTGCTACGTGGTGCTTAACACGTACCCATACACGCCTGGGCACGTGATGATCGTGCCGTTCGAGCACCTGGACCAGTTACAGAAGCTGCCAGCCGATGCCGCACACGAGATGATCGATTTATGCCAGAGGATGGAGCAGATACTGCGCGCGCTCTATGGGCCCGATGGCGTGAATCTAGGCATGAATATTGGAGCAGCCGCGGGAGCGGGGGTGGCCGGGCACATCCATATGCACGCTTTGCCTCGATGGGTGGCCGACGCGAACTTTGTCTCGGTAATTGGCGAGACGCGCGTGTTGCCGGAAACGTTAGACGTGACATGGCAACGCATCAGAGATGCAGTCGCGGTTGGTTCTTGAGGAACACGTCGGGGCAGGCGTCCTCGTCTGCCTAGCCGAAGAACCTTTGGCAACTTTAAGCAATTAGTGAGGAACGGATGAGACTCTTAAAGCTCGGGTGCTGTCTGCTGGCCTTTGCTGCGCTTGCGCCGGCGCAGAATTCCCGAGACAAAGTTGATGCATACATTCACACCGCCATGGCAAAGCGGCAGATCCCCGGGCTCGCCCTTCTGGTCGTTCGCGATGGCAAGATTATCAAGCAACAGGGGTACGGCTTCTCCAATGTCGAATTGCAAGTCCCTGTAAAGCCCGGGACACTCTTTCAGTCCGGCTCTATGGGAAAGCAATTCACTGCGACTGCGGTCATGATGCTGGTAGAAGAAGGGAAAGTTGGGCTGGATGACCCGCTCACCAAGTACTTTCCCGAGGCACCCGCCTTTTGGAGCAAGGTGAAAGTCCGGAATCTGCTAAGCCATACAGGGGGATTCGGCGACTATCCCGACAAATTCGACTTCCGCAAAGACTACACGGAAGACGAGTTATTGAAGATCGTGGAAAGTATTCCGCTCGCCTACGAACCCGGAAGCAAGTGGAGCTACAGCAATCTCGGCTACCTGACGCTCGGTGTTCTTATCCACAGAGTGACTGGCCAGTTCTATGGCGACTTCCTGCAGCAGCGGGTATTCAAGCCTCTCGGAATGAGTACAACTCGCGTTATGAGTGAGGAGGACATAATTCCGAATCGCTCGTCTGGCTATCGAGTGGTCAAAGGTCAACTGAAGAATCAGGAGTGGGTTTCTCCGACGTTGAACACCACAGCGGACGGCAGTCTCTATTTTTCCATCAAGGATCTCGCTAAGTGGGATGCGGCCTTGGCTGCACGAAAACTGCTTAAACCCGAAAGCTTCGATCTGATGTGGACGCCTGTAAAGCTCAGCGATGGGAAACCGAACAAGGACGGCTACGGTTTCGGATGGTTCATTCACGACGCGCACGGACATCGCGTGATCGAGCACGAGGGTGCATGGCAGGGCTTCACGACCAACATCTCGCGCTACGTGGATGACAAGTTGACGATCGTCGTGCTGACAAACCTGGCCGCCGCCGCACCAGATGACATCACACACCATGTGGCGGGACTGTATGTAAAAGCACTCGAGCCGCAGACGAACGATTCGATGAAGTGATCTCAATTCGCAACCCCGATTGCGCTTGAATCTTTACTGCGCCCGGTCGAAAGCTTGCGGAGGTGCCATTTCACCTTGAACTTCGAACGCGACCAAGCTGGGGCGGGATGTCGTTAGTCGCGCGCGCGATTCTTGATCCAGATTGGAGTGCCAAGGAATCCGAACGCTTGACGAATTTGATTCTCGAGGAAGCGCTCGTAAGAAAAATGCAGCTGTACGGGCCGGTCGGTGAACAAGATGAAAGTTGGCGGAGAGGTTGCTGCCTGGGTCATGTAGTAAATCTTCACCCGCTTGGAAACGGGAACTGACGCGCGGTCAAAATCCACCTGCTTCAGGAAGCGGTTCATCTCTGCGGTCGGAATGCGTTTGCGCCGCTCTGCCGCCACTTGCTCGACCATCGGAAAGATCTTCTCCACGCCCTTACCCGTCGCCGCTGAAATGAACAACGCGGGAGCGTAGGCCAGGAACTTGAGGGAATGCCTTAGCTGCTCTTCGTAGAGGTTGCGGTCGGTTGTTCGCCGGCTCTCCTGGATACGCGCGGCTTTTGATTGACTCACGGCGGCCTTGGCACCGGTTGAAACGAGGTCCCACTTGTTCACGATGATGATTACGGAACGGCCACTCTCGTGGGCATATCCGGCGATTGAGGCATCGAGCGCACTCACGCCTTCGGTTGCATCAATCACAAGCAAAGCTATATCGGCGGCCTCGAGATGCTTGCGGGCCATGACCACGGAAAGTTTCTCCGCCATGAGGCGGGTTTTTCCCTTGCGCCGCATGCCGGCGGTATCGATGAAGCGAAATTTCTGACCGTCGCGCTCCACTAATTCATCCACCGCATCGCGAGTCGTGCCCGGAACGGGAGAGACGATGGCGCGCCCGGATCCGGTCAAACGGTTCAGCAAAGTCGACTTGCCGACGTTCGGATGTCCGATGATCGCTATCTTCGTCTCGGTGGCAACGCTGGGAATCGTGTCCTCATCGGATTCGTTGGATTCATTGCCGTTTTTCAAGTCTTCGGTGATTAGATGTTCCTGGGCAGGCAGCACGGCAAGGATGGCATCCAGCAGGTCGTCTATCCCGCGCCCATGCTCAGCTGAGACGGGAAACTGATTGCGAACGCCGAGGCCATGGAAGTCGTCAATCAAGCTGGCCTGTTTGTCGCTGTCGATTTTGTTGATGGCCAGGAATAGTGGCTTGCCACCACGAAGCAACAGTCGCGCCAGGTCAAAGTCCGGTGAAGCAAGTTCGCTGCGGGCGTCGACAACCAGGACTACGGCGTCAGCCTCTTCGAGCGCGACCCTCGCCTGACGAAAGATTTCTGCCGGAATCAGGTCGTTGTCATGAGGCAGGATGCCACCGGTATCGACTATGCGGAGGGGACGGCCACGCCACTCCGCCTCCCCGTATAAGCGATCACGAGTAATTCCCGGTTCGTCCCCGACGATAGCTCTACGCGATCCGACCAGGCGGTTGAATAGCGTTGATTTGCCAACATTAGGCCGGCCTACGATGGCGATCGTCGGGGTGAGCGCCGGAGCGGTGCTCGGGTTCGTGAGCGAATTGGCGTTGACCTTGGGCAGAATAGTTATCGCACCGTTTTAATTTCGCGCAACTGAATACCGGGAAGCCTCAACTGGTTATTATAGAGACTCTGTGGCTTCTACTTCGCAGCCCGCCCCACCCGGACCCGGCAGCGGCGTTAAACACGATTACACGCTTTACCAGTTCTTCGCGCCGGGGGGCCTGTTATCGCGCACACATCCGGCGTACGAATTTCGGCGTGGGCAGCTTCAAATGGCGCAAGCTGTAGAGCAAGCGCTGGAGGAGCGGCGGCATCTCATCGTCGAAGCCGGCACGGGAACGGGCAAGACTCTTGCCTACCTGATGCCGGTAATCCGGTCGGGCAAGCGCGTTCTGATCTCGACTGGAACCAAGAATCTTCAAGAGCAGCTTTTCTACAAAGACGTGCCATTCCTGGAGCAGGCGCTGTTTCCAAATGGCGACTCGAAGCTGCGCGTGTGCTACATGAAAGGGCGCTCAAACTATCTTTGCCGCAAAAAGCTTTACGACCTTACCGATCAGCCCGTGCTCAGCGGGCTCGAGGAGATTGAGCAGTACAGGGCAATCGCTGCATGGGAGAAGACCACTCACACGGGAGATCGCGCGGAACTCGCCGGGCTTCCGGAGGCAAGCGCACTTTGGCCCAAACTGGACGCCCGCGCCGATACCTGCCTTGGACAAAAATGCAGCGCGTGGGACAAATGCTTCATCACGGAGATGCACCGGAGGGCGATGGAAAGCGACATCATCATCGTCAACCACCACTTGTTTTTTGCGGATTTGGCCATCAAGCAGGCTTCCGAGTACGCGCCTGACGCGGGCATCCTGCCCGAGGTTGGAGCCGTCATCTTCGACGAGGCGCATGAACTGGAAGATGTGGCAGGCAGCTACTTCGGTGTTTCAGTCAGCAACTTACGATTCGAAGAAATTGCGCGAGATGTCGAATCTTCACTGCAGAGGAATCACCTGCTCTCATCCTCGGTACAAGGCGCGACTCGCAGCTTGCGGGAGCGTTCGCAGTTCTTCTTCGCATTGCTGCCTCCCGGCGAAGGTCGTTTCGCATTCCAGAATCGGCGTGAATTCCTCGAAGAGAACGGTGACGAGTTCATTGGCTTGATGCAGGCGCTGACGAGGCTCGGCTCGGAGTTGCACAATCTGCCGCAAAAGCCGGAAGAGGTCTTTAACTTCATTCGGCGCATTGACGAGTTGCGGGTTCAGCTCGGCTTCCTCATGGAATCGGAAGATCGCAACACGGTTTTCTGGATCGAGAGACGCGGTGGGCGAGGGATCTCCCGGGACAAGCGGAATGTCTTTTTACAAGCGACACCGATCGATGTAGCGCCGATCCTCAGGAACTGTCTTTTCGATCAGCTTGAGTGTGCGGTGTTAACTTCGGCCACTCTCGCCGTGGGCGGAGGTTTCGAATACATACGCAGCCGGCTTGGATTGGAGCATGCGCGCGAGGTTGTGCTGCCCTCGCACTTCGATTATGAGAATCAGGCGGTCCTATATGTTCCGCCGGATCTTCCAGATCCTCGCACTCCGCAGTTTGCCGCGCGCGCGGCGGACCGCATTCGTCGACTGCTCGAAATCACGCGGGGCCGCGCCTTCTGCCTGTTCACCAGCTACGCGCAGATGAACGAAATATATCAGCGGCTACTGGGCGAATTGGAATACCCGATGCTTCTTCAGGGGGACGCGCCTAAGAGCGCCCTCTTAGAAGAGTTCCGCGTTACTCCCAATGCGGTGCTGTTTGCGACCTCGTCGTTCTGGCAGGGCGTAGACGTGCAAGGCGAGCAACTCAGTTGCGTGATTATCGATCGGCTTCCATTTGCGGTGCCGAGCGACCCTGTTGTCGCCGCCCGGGTCCGCGCGGTCGATGATGCGGGAGGAAATGCCTTCTTTCAGTATCAGGTTCCCGCAGCGGTCATCACTCTGAAGCAGGGTTTCGGAAGGCTGATTCGTTCGCTGCACGATCGTGGTCTGTTATGCCTGCTGGACAACCGCATCCTGAAAAAGCAGTACGGACGCGTGTTTCTGGAAAGTCTTCCGCGATACCGCCGTACGTCGGAACTTGGGGTCGTGGAGCAATTCTTCGGAGTGGAAAACAGGCCGGCCTAGAAGGCGACTCTGCTACTCGGCCCGAACCCTAAAAACCTAATCTCAGATAGAATAATCAGTTGGGTAAAAGTGTTCGATTCCCCTGTGCCGGGAGCAAGTCCGCTAAGGAAAGCATGTTCGAAGTCACGGTCGAGGATACGTTTGCCGCAGGACATTACCTGCGCGATTACAAGGGCAAGTGCGAGAACCCGCACGGGCACAACTATCGAGTACGCATCACATTAGCAGGCAAGGAACTCGACAAGGCGGGCCTGTTGCTCGACTTCAAGGATTTGCGCGAGGTCATGAAACACGTGATCGATCGGCTGGACCATCAAATGATCAATGACCTTGAGCCGTTCACAAAGGTGAATCCATCGGCAGAAAATCTCGCGCGCTACTTTTACGAGCAGACCAACGGCAAGTTACGTGACGACACCGCCGGCCGGGTACGAGTAAAAGACGTTACCATCTGGGAAACAGACGAGACTACCGCAACCTATTTCGAGTAGCCGTTTGAACAGACTTGGGCGGCGCTCTAGCTCGCCCTCGAAGTAGAAGCATCCAAAGCACACGCTCTTTGCTATCGAGCCGCCATGCAGATCACTGAAATCTTCAAGTCGATCCAGGGTGAGTCTTCCTACGCCGGGCTGCCGTGTGTCTTTGTGCGCCTGACGGGCTGCAACTTGCGTTGTGACTGGTGCGACAGCGAATACACGTTCACGGGTGGAAGCAAGATGTCGCTGGAAGAGGTACATTCTGAGGTGGAGCGGCTCAGTCCAAATGGTGGGCTGGTGGAAGTCACTGGCGGGGAGCCGATGCTGCAGGAACGGGAAGTTATCCCGCTTATGGAGAGGCTGCTCAATTCCGGTTTCAATGTCTTGCTGGAGACGAGTGGGGAGCGCCCCCTGGCAAATGTTCCCAAGGAGATCATCAAGATCGTTGACGTCAAGTGTCCGCACTCCGGGGAGACGGACACGTTCCGGATGGAAAACCTCGACACGTTGACCCTGCGCGACGAGGTCAAGTTCGTCATCTCCGATCGACTCGACTACGAATTCGCGCGTGACTTCACGGAGGAGCACGGTTTAGCAGCGCGGGTCAGTTCGGTCATCTTTTCACCCGCATTCCGTAAAGATGCCGCTGGCGAGCGGGACACCTCGCACTGTGTTTTGAACCCGCAGCAATTGGCGGAGTGGATTTTGGCTGACGACGTGCCCGCGCGCTTGGGTCTACAGATACATAAATTTATCTGGGACCCCGCGATGAAGGGTGTCTGAAAAGGAGCCCGCGTTGGATGTCTAGGATTCGCAGGGACTTGGCTTAGGCAGTCAGCGACACTGAATATGTCATCTAATCTGAATGGAGGAACCAAGGAGCGTGCCGTTGTTCTGCTAAGCGGCGGTATGGACTCCAGTGTTTGTGCAGCCCTGGCAGTACGCGAGTGCCATGCGGCTGCTGTACACGTGAGCTATGGGCAGCGAACGGAAGAACGGGAACGTGTCTCATTCTCCCGGATATGCGATCGTTTGGAGATTAGCGAGCGGTTGATCGCGCGTAACGAGGCACTGCGTGCGATCGGAGGCTCGGCGTTGACTGATCGGAACATTTCAGTACCCGAGTCTGGAGACATTGGCGGGGACATTCCGGTCACGTACGTGCCCTTTCGGAATGCGCACCTGCTGTCGGTCGCGGTGAGTTGGGCAGAAGTTTTGGGTGCTCGCAAGGTATACATCGGCGCGGTAGAGCAAGACAGTTCCGGATATCCGGACTGCCGTCCGGCATACTACAAGGCGTTCAACGAAGTTATACGAAGTGGGACCAGAGAAGGGCAAATCGAAGTTGTTACCCCTCTGATCGCGATGCGTAAATCGGCGATTGTGAGGCTTGGCCTTGAATTGGGCGCTCCGTTCGATTTAACGTGGTCGTGCTACACCCGCGACGATAGCGCCTGCGGCGTCTGTGACAGCTGTGTTTTGCGGCTGCGAGCCTTTCAGGAGGCCGGTGTTTCGGATCCGATTTCGTATGTGGAGTCGGTCGCGCGGCTCGCCTGAAGGCGGTGCTTTACGGATGGAGATTTCAGATTGCAGAAGTTAATCAGCTGTTTACGTCTTCTGCAATGTGCAATCTAAATTCTGCAATTAACTTAGATTTCGCCGCGGAGGCAAACTATGAAGCGTCAGTTGATCGTGGTATTACTCGCCACCCTGATCGCGGGATTATGCGCATCCCCCGTCTTCGCACAGGCCACGGGCACTGTAAAGGGTGTCTGCAAGGACCAGCAGGGCAAACCCATCGCAGGAGCAACGGTTGAATACCAGAGCCTGGACACCGGCCGCAAATACACCCTGAAGACCAATAACAAGGGCGAATTTTTCTCGCTGGGCGTGGCTCCAGGAAAGTACAAGGTCACACTCTCCAAGGATGGCCAGGAGATTTTCCATTTCAACGGTGTAAACGTTGGTCTCGATGAAGAGGCCAATAAGCTCGACTTTGACCTGGCCAAGGAGCAGGCGCAAGCCGCCAAGGGTGCCGGGATGACCCAGGAGCAGGTCAAGGCACAGCAGGAGCAGGCAGCGAAGGTCCAGAAAGAAAACATGAATATCAAGGCGCTCAACGAGAAGTTGGCGCTGGCTCGTCAAGATATGACGGCGGGAAATTATGACCAGGCCGTGCAGGTCATGACCGAGGCGACGCAGGTGGATCCGAATAAAGACTTGATCTGGTTCACACTAGGCGACGCCTACTCTGGCAACGGCAAGAAACTGGAGACAAGCGATCGGGCGGCCGCCAAGCAGCAGTACGAGCAAGCCGTCGCTGCTTATCAAAAGGCAATTGCGATTAAGCCAACGGCCGACTACTACAACAACCTCGGCCAGGCCCAGACCAAGGCCGGTCAGGTCGATGAAGCGATCAAGTCATACAACCAAGCGGCTACGCTCGATCCTACCCGGGCTGCGATGTTTTACTTCAACCTGGGCGCGGTTCTTACGAATACTGGCAAGGTAGACGACGCGATTGCCTCGTTCAAGAAGTCCATCGCCGCGGATCCCAATCGCGCCGATTCCTACTACTGGCTGGGTGTGAACATGATCGGCAAGGCGACCCTGCAAGGCGATAAGATGGTGGCCCCCGAGGGCACTGCTGACGCGTTCAACAAGTATCTCGAACTCCAGCCTAACGGCCAGTTCGCGCAGCCCGCGAAAGACATGCTGGCCAGTATCGGCTCGAGCGTGCAGACCAGTTTCGGCAAGAAGAAGGCGAGCAAGACCAAGTAAGAAGCCCGGTTGTGTAAGGGGCGGCTGCGGCCGCCCTTTTTTTGTTGTGGGTCGTTAGCTGTCCGGTGATTGGTCGTTAGCAATTCGCATTTCATGCTGGCATTCGTCCACGCAGCGCATGTGTGCGTCGAGGACGGCAACGCGAAGGGCGCGAAGGAGTGACCGGCTACTATCCCAAGCTGCTCATTACGAAGGTGCATGACCATGACGTTCTTCCTAGGATCTGCTCTTACTCCACGCTAAATTTGTTTGTTGGTCTGACCGCACGTCCAGCCCCTCCCCCGGCGGTTGAACCCACCAGCAATCTATATGGCTGCACCAGGAATGGCTCCCATTTCGTTGCCTCTGGAACTGCCCGATGGCCCCGACTCTCGGGCCACCGAGGCGCTGTTGGCCGCCATGCTGCGAGCGTCAGAAGGCGTGAGCGACCTGATCTTCTCGCCCGGTCGGCCTCCTCAGGTAGAGATTCACGGACACCTGGTCGCTGTGCAAGTTCCGCGACTGCCGGTCCTCACGGCTGATCACACGCGCCACATCGCCTCGGACTTGATTGGAAATAACAAGCAAGCGATCAATACGCTCCGGGAACAAGGAGCATGCGACGTGTCCTATGGCTTGCCGGGGCAGGCGCGTTTCCGGGTGAACGTATTCATTCAGCGCGGCAGTTGTGCCGTGGTCATGCGTGTGATTCCGACAGTGATCCCGGACTTCGCAACCCTGAATTTGCCCGAGCAGTTAGCCCACATTGCAGATCTGAAGAACGGAATCGTGCTGGTGACGGGAGCCGTGGGTTGTGGGAAATCCTCAACGTTGGCAGCCATTCTGGACTACATCAACCAGCGCCATAGTTACCACATCATCACCATCGAAGATCCCATTGAGTTCCTACACAACCACAAACGCTCGACCATTCATCAGCGTGAGCTGCATTGCGATGCTCCAAGCATCGGACTGGCTCTTCGCGCGGCACTGCGGCAGTCGCCTAAAGTGATTCTGATCGGCGAAATCCGCGATCGCGAGACCATGGAGACCGTTCTGGACGCGGCGGAAACTGGCCACCTTGTGCTCTCGAGCATGAACACGCTGGATGTGACTAAGACAGTGCGCCGGTTTGTGACCTCCTTTAGTCCCGCTGAGGAGCAGTCGGTACGAACCCGGTTCGCGAAATCGTTCCGTTACATCGTTTCGCAAAGATTGATTCCTCGCGCGGACGGCAGCGCAAGAATCCCTGTGCTGGAGATTCTCAAGGCAAACGTGCACACGCGTACGTGCATTGAAAACGGCGAGCGTGACGCTCACACGCTTCTCGAGACGATGAAGTCCAGCCCGGATGACGGTATGCAGTACTTCGACGGCGAGCTTCAGAAGCTCCTGGAGGACGGAATCATAGATGCGGAGACTGCACTCAGCTACGCTACCAGTCCTACCACTCTGAGGACCGCATTGGGGCAGCAAGGGCTCGTTCGCGAATAGTTCACGCCCAGTCCTGAAAGCTGCCTTCGAATCCGTCGAGCTCAATCGACAATCTCGTCTTCTGACTCGTATGATCGTCTCGATGCCCCCAGTGCCATCTCAGGTTTCGGTCCTATCGTTTGAAGAGGCTCGCCACGCGGTTGAGGAGCATGCGTGTAAGGTCCGCGGCGAGGACAAAGAGCGACTGGGACTTCTGGATGCCGCGGGACGCGTACTTGCAGAGGCCTTGCACGCAGACCGAGACTTCCCGCCCTTTGCTCGTGCAGCTCGCGATGGGTATGCCGTTCGCGCCGCCGATCTGGTGCAGGTTCCCGCGACTCTCAGGATCATCGGCGAGATCAAGGCCGGCGCCGGGCCCGACGACATTCCCACGAATGTTGCACGAGGCGAGGCAGTTGGAATCATGACGGGCGCTCCGGCTCCGCCCGGCTCAGACGCTGTGGTAATGGTGGAATACACTTCACGCGAGGGCGCTACCGTAAACATCAACAAAGGCGTCACAGCAGGGGAGAACATCGTGCCGGCTGGTTCGGAAGCGGGTGCCGGAGATCTGCTTGCTGCTCCCGGCACTCAACTGGACGAAGCTATAATCGCGGTCGCTGCTTCGATCGGCAAGGCTGAGCTTCTTGTCTATCGCAAGCCGACGGTTGCGATTATTTCCACGGGCGATGAGGTTGTCCCCATTGACGTCCAGCCTGGCCCCACACAGATTCGCAACTCCAACAC
>Ga0207657_10006781_pt1 | contig 11824 bp, 9 predicted proteins | sample KBSC33metaG_FD_184316 | JGI IMG/M metagenome (GOLD analysis project Ga0207657, IMG submission 184316) | Corn rhizosphere microbial communities from Kellogg Biological Station, Michigan, USA - KBS C3-3 metaG (SPAdes) (version 2) | ecosystem: Host-associated > Plants > Roots > Rhizosphere > Soil ...
GCCGGGCGAGTCGATCGAAAACAAGGGCTTCAGTCCGGAACTGGTGATACGCGGTTCGACCGGACCCGTGCGCTCACGCGCGTAATGCGCCGCAGATGATGGTCACGCGGTGGCTAGGTCGGTTGCCGGCGGAACGCGTACTTTCGACCCCGAGCGGAAGTTAGCTAGCGGCGGCTCTCAGGAAGTACTATCCATAGCTGAGCAATCAATCAGCGAAGGGGGTGCTTTTGAATCAGATCGTCCGCGTCCTCACCCGCGCCTGCTTTCTATTGCTGACGCTGTGTGTCGTCACCACCGCCCATGCCACCACTTACACCGTGACTTCCAGCGCCGACGTCTACCCCGGCAACGCGGCGAACTGCCCCGGCAGCAGCTGCACGCTGCGCGACGCCACCGTAGCGGCAGGCGGCGTCGGCGATGTCATCGTGTTCGATCCATCGGTTACGCTGATAACCATGACCCCCACTGGCGGCGCCAACCCGCTTTCGTTGGGTCCCGGAGTCACTATTGATGGCGGCGGTTTGGTCACTGTGGACGGCTCCGGCAAGTTCGGGTTCGTGGCATCCGCTTCGAGTTCGACAACCATCAACGGACTCACCATCGGCAACACCTACACTGCCATCTACAACGCAGGTACGTTCACCCTGACCAACAGCACGCTGTCGGGCAACTACGGCACCGGAAGCGGCGGCGGTGTAAACGGTGGCGGCATCTACAACACAGGCATGATGACAGTGTCCAACTGCATACTGTCGGGCAATTCTGCGAACGGCTCTGGCAGTCCCCCCGACGACATTGGCCAGGGCGGCGGCATCTACAATTCTGGCACGATGACGGTGACCAACAGCACCCTGTCGGGCAATTCTGCCACCGGCACCAACGTCGGTCGTGGCGGCGGCATCCTTAACATCGGCACGTTGACAGTAACCAACAGCACGCTGTCAGGCAATTCCGCCAACTTCGGCGGCGGCATCCGCAACATGACCACGTTGACAGTGATCAACAGTACACTCTCGGGTAACTCTGCCACCCTCAACGGCGGCGGCATCCATAGCGGCAACCTTAGCTCCAGCACAGGCTCCCTGACACTGATCAACAGCACACTGTCGGGTAATTCTGCCCTGAATTTCGGCGGCAGCATCTACATGTTCTACGGCCCTCTTGCGACGACCAACAGCATTCTCGACAGAGGCACCGGCAGCGGAACTGCATGCACCGTGAGCCCGCCTTCTTACATCACCGACAACGGCGGCAACATCGACAGTGACGGCAGTTGCAGTCTCGGCGCAAGTTCGCAATCGAATGTCGGCAGCGCCGCCATCAATCTCGGCCCGCTGGCCGACAACGGCGGTCCGACGCAGACGATGCTGCCCGGTACGGCCAGCGTGGCGATCAACGCGATCGCTTGCACGAACGCGCCGCTCTTCGACCAGCGCGACTATTGGCGTCCCGACCCGGCCAGCGTTGGACTGGCTACGCCATGCGACGTCGGCGCAGCAGAAGCGGGCTCGCAATTGTTTGATCGCATCTTTGGCGATGGATTCGGGCCGCCGCCGAGTTACAGGTAATGTCGCCAGCGCAATTGTTTATGGCGACTTGGGCGGTCACCTTCCCGGCGAATGTCTCTGATCGACCCTGAGCAGCCTCCGACGAACGGCCACTCTGCGATACCAGAAACCCTTGTGCTATTAACTGACCGTGCGTTGAGCGGCCATTCAATTACTACGGACGCCGCTTCCGCAAACCGTCAGCACTTTTGCTGGCAACCAGCGCATACTCACGATTCTAGCGGGCGCTCCCAAGGGCAGGTATCCGCGGATCAATGACATGGGGGCAGCTATGATTTTCCGTTTCCGTATTCGTGCCTGTGTTGTCGTCGCGGCGATCGTGTCCGCATTCAGTTGCGCTGCCAACGCCACCATTCCCACTACTGAACGTGATGCGCTGATTGCTTTGTATACAAATACCAATGGAGCGGGTTGGGTGGCCAGCACTGGTTGGAACGGTGCCGCAGGAACCGAATGTACCTGGTTCGGCGTAGCCTGCGACGGCACCTCCGCGCATGTGGCATCTATCAGCTTGAGCTTTAATAACCTGACCGGGACGATACCGTCGCTGGACGATCTGAGCAATTTGCAGGGTTTCTCCGTCGCTTTCAATCAGTTGACCGGGACAATTCCTTCGCTGAGCGGTCTGAGCAACTTGGTCTATTTCGACGGCTCTTTCAATCAATTGACTGGGGCGATACCGTCGCTGAGCGGTCTGGGCAATTTGCAGGGTTTCTATGTCGCTTTCAATCAATTGACCGGAACGATTCCGTCGCTCGCGGGCCTGACGAATTTGGCTAATTTCCTCGTCGTTGGCAACCAATTGAGCGGAACGATACCGTCGCTGAGCGGGCTGAGCAATTTGCAGGGTTTCGACGGCTCATTCAATCAATTGAGCGGAGCGATACCGTCGCTGGACGGCCTGGGCACACTGAGTCATTTCGACGTCTCTTCCAATCAATTGACCGGGACGATACCGTCGCTGAGCGGTCTGGGCAATTTGCTTTATTTCGACGTCTCTTCCAATCAATTGAGCGGGACGATGCCGTCGTTGAGCGGTCTGAGCAATTTGGGGGCTTTATACGCCGGTGCTAATCAGTTGACCGGGACAATTCCTTCGCTGAGCGGTCTGAGCAATTTGGTCTATTTCGACGGCTCTTTCAATCAATTGACTGGGACGATACCGTCGCTGAGCGGTCTGGGCAATTTGCAGGGTTTCTATGTCGGTGCCAATCAGCTGACCGGGGCGATTCCCGATCTAACCGGGACTGCACTTACCAATTTCTTAGTAGGGGCAAATCATCTGGACGGGGCATTGCCGGTCGCGCCAATCAGCCTTGCGGCGGGTGGATCGACGTTATGCCCCAATGACTTTCCCGCATCCAGTTATGTCGAAGACCCCGCGTGGGATGCGGCAACCGGCTTCACGCCCTGGTATACCCCCTGTAATTTGATTTTTGCCAACGGATTTGAGTTCTGAGCGTCCGCTCCACGGCGAGCATTCGTGAGCATCAAGTGACGGGAGTTGGCCGATAGCGGCCGCAATCAAATTGCCGGTACTCGCAAACGGTAGCGGTTACCGCAATGCCGCTGCCTCGCGCGCAAGCTGTTCGATCTCGCTCCATCGTGCTGCGCGCACCAACGCCGGCGCACTGAGCCATGAGCCGCCGACGCAGAGTACGTTCGGCGCTGCCAACCATTTCGCAGCCGTGCCTGCGGTGATACCGCCGGTCGGACAGAAGCGCAGCATCGGCAGCGGGCCGGCAAAAGCACGCAGCATGTCCACGCCGCCCGCGTAACTGGCCGGAAAAAATTTCTGCAGGCGATAACCGTTTTCGAGCGCGAGCATCGCTTCGCCGACGGTCGCCGAACCGGGTAGATACGGCAACGCCGAATCCGCGCCCGCGGCCAGAAGTGCAGGCGTCAAACCGGGCGAAACCGCGAAGCGTGCGCCGGCGCGCTGCGCGGCGTCGAAATCGGCGGGTGTCAGCAACGTGCCGGCACCGACGACAGCGTCGTTCACTTCCGCGGCAATTGCGCGAATCGAATCGAGCGCTGCCGGCGTGCGCAGCGTCACTTCGATCGCCTTGATGCCGCCCGCCACGAGAGCGCGTGCGAGCGGCGTGGCGTGTGCGACATCCTCGATCACGACGACCGCGACCACGGGCGCCAGGCGCAAGATGGCTTCGACTTGCTGCTGCTTGCTTTCCATCGAAGTACTCATGTGATCTCTCCGAGCACACTGGCGCCATGATCGGCTGCGCCGACCGCCGCGCGGAACAGGCCGAACAGTTCTCGTCCGACGCCGAAATGATGACTGGCGAAATTCTCTGCGGGCGCTTTGCGCGACTGCAACGTCGCGTCATCGACCTTGACTTCGAGCACTCCGGCTTGTGCGTCCACGCGCACGATGTCACCGGTGCGGATCTTGCCGATCGTACCTCCGGCCGCCGCTTCGGGTGTGACGTGGATTGCCGCCGGCACTTTGCCCGAAGCGCCGGACATGCGGCCGTCGGTGACGAGCGCGACCTTGAAGCCGCGGCTCTGCAGCACGCCGAGAGCCGGCGTCAGCTTGTGCAGTTCCGGCATTCCGATCGCTTTCGGGCCCTGGAAGCGCACGACCGCGACAAAATCGCGTTCGAGTTCGCCGCGTTCGAACGCGGCCCTGACGTCGTCTTGTTCGTCGAACACGATCGCCGGCGCTTCGATCACCCAACGATCGGCCGGTACGGCGGAAACCTTGATTGCCGCCGTGCCGACGTTGCCGTTCAGCACGCGCAGTCCACCATCGGCGCGGAACGGCTCGGCTACGGGTCGCAGCACGTTCGCGTCGCGGCTGTGCTCGGGCGCGGCCAAAAGCGCGACTTTGCCTTCGCCGTCAAGCGTCGCGTGCACGCGATACGCATCGAGCCCGCCGCCGGCCACGGTGCAGGTATCCGCATGCAGCAGCCCGGCATCGAGCAACTGCGCGATGAGAAAACCCATGCCGCCAGCCGCATCGAAATGATTCACGTCGGCCGTGCCGTTCGGATAAATGCGCGCGAGCAACGGCACGACTCTGGATAGATCATCGAAATCTTCGAGACGCAAGTCGATGCCCGCGGCGCTGGCGATCGCGATCAGGTGCAGCAGATGATTCGTCGAACCGCCCGTGGCGTGCAAACCGATTACGCCGTTGACGATCGCGCGTTCATCGATGACGCGGCCGACCGGAATGTATTCCTTGCCGAGCGCGGTGATCGCGGCGACGCGCCGCGTGGCTTCCACGGTCAGCGCATCGCGCAACGGCGTGTTTGGATTGACGAAGCTCGCGCCGGGCAGATGCAGGCCCATGATCTCCATGAGCATCTGATTGGAATTCGCGGTGCCATAGAACGTGCAAGTGCCCGGCGCGTGGTACGAGCGCGCTTCGGCTTCGAGCAGTTCGTCGCGGCTCGCCTTGCCTTCGGCGTGCAGCTGCCGGACTTTCGCTTTCTCATCGTTGCTGATGCCGCTCGGCATAGGTCCGCCAGGCACGAAGATCGCCGGCAGATGGCCAAACGTCAGCGCCGCAATCAGCAGGCCCGGCACGATCTTGTCGCAAATGCCGAGGAACAACGCTGCGTCGAACATGTTGTGCGACAGCGCCACGGCCGCGGACAACGCGATCACGTCGCGCGAAAACAGCGACAGCTCCATTCCCGACTGACCTTGCGTCACGCCGTCGCACATCGCCGGTACGCCGCCGGCGACTTGCGCCGTTGCGCCAACTTCGCGCGCTGCGGCGCGGATCAATTCCGGATAACGTTCGTACGGCTGATGCGCCGAGAGCATGTCGTTGTACGCGGTGACGATGCCGATATTCGGCGCGACGACGTTGCGCAGCGCAGTCTTGTCGGTGACGCAACCGGCGAATCCATGCGCGAGATTGCCGCACGACAAGTGACGCCGCCGCGGGGCCGCATCGCGCGCGGCATCGACACGCGCCAGATATTCACCGCGGCGGTTGGCGCTGCGCTTGATGATGCGCTGCGTGACTTTGGCGACTGTGGCGTTCAATGGCATGGCAATCTCCAGATCATGCGCAGGTGTATACGTTGAGCGGCACACGCGCCGCGCGCAGCAGCGCACGCAACGGGCTGTGCGCGTATGCGCCCTCGCCCGCGCGCACATGCGCGAGTACCTCTTGTTTATCCGCGCCTTCGATGTGCAAATACAGGGCGCGCGTTGCGACTAGTGCCGAGAGGGTCAGCGTCATCCGCGCTTCGCCGGCCGTTGCCGAGCGCATCGGCGATACGCGCGCGGGATTCGCCGCATCACACGCTTGCGCGAAGCGATCGCCATCGGGAAACAGCGAAGCACAATGACCATCGTTGCCCAAACCGAGCACGACCGCGTCGAACGGCAGCGGCAACGCGCCAATGCGCTTTGCTGTTTCCGCCAGGCCGGATTCTGGATCCGGCGCATCGGTGTACAACGGCACGAACGTCGCCGCGGCGGCGCGGGCGGTCAGCAAGGTGTCACGCAGCAGATGTTCGTTCGAACGCGCATGCGTCGGTGGCACCCAACGCTCGTCGGCCAGCGTGATCGTGACCTTCGGCCAGTCCAGATCCTGCTGCGCTAGCCTTCCGAGAAACTTCTTCGGCGTCGTGCCGCCGGACACCACCAACGTGGCTCGGTCGCGCGCGGTTATGCCACTGCGCAAATCATCGGCGACGCTTTGCGCAAGCGCGTCGGCGAGCGTGTTCGAATCGGCGTAGCGATGTTCGCGCAGGTTCTCGTCGGACATTCAACCCGCGTCCTCGTGCCAGGTGCGGCCGTCGCGTTCGATCAATGCAACGCTTGCACTCGGCCCCCACGAGCCGGCCGTGTACGGTTTCGGCGCGTCATTGCTCGCAGCCCACGCGGCGAGGATCGGGTCGATCCAGCGCCACGCCGCTTCGACTTCATCGCGACGCATGAACAACGTCGGATTGCCGCGCACGACATCCATCAGCAGGCGTTCGTAGGCGTCGGGTTGACGTTGCACGCCAAATGCATCGGCGAAACTCATGTCGAGCGGCACTTCGCGCAGACGCAAGCCGCCGGGACCGGGTACTTTGTTCATCAGCCACAGCGTCACGCCTTCGCCGGGCTGCAGACGCAGCACGAGTTTGTTCGGCATGATCGAGCTGCCGGTATCGGCGAAGATCGAATGCGGAATCGGTTTGAACGTGACGACGATTTCGGAGACGCGCGTCGGCAGGCGTTTGCCGGTGCGCAGGTAGAACGGCACGCCGGCCCATCTCCAGTTCGCCACTTCCGCCTTGATCGCGACGAAGGTTTCCGCGTGCGCCGGACCGCCAAGCTCTTCGGCGTAACTCGGCACCACGTGGCCTTCGGCGGCGCCGGAACGATACTGGCCGCGCACGGTGAGCTGCGCGGCATTGCTCGAGTCGATACGGCGCAGCGCGTGCAACACCTTGAGTTTCTCGTCGCGCAGCGCATCGGCATCGAGCGAGGCCGGCGGCTCCATCGCGACGAGGCATAGCAGCTGCAGCATGTGGTTCTGCACCATATCGCGCAGCGCGCCGGCCTTGTCGTAATACGCCGCGCGCTGGCCGGCGCCGAGCGTCTCGGCGACCGTGATCTGCACATGATCAATGTGTTCGGCGCGCCAGACCGGCTCGAACAGCGCGTTGCCGAAACGCAACGCAATCAGGTTCTGCACGGTCTCCTTGCCGAGGTAATGGTCGATGCGGAACGTATTGCGCTCGGCGAACGAGTGCCCGACGGCGTCGTTGATCGCGCGCGCGCTGGCCAGATCGCGGCCAACGGGTTTTTCGATGACGACGCGCGCATCGTCGGCGCTCAAGCCTGCGGCGCGCAGGCGCTCGCAGATCGTCGCGAACAGATCCGGCGCGGTGGCGAGGTAAAACACGCGCACATTGCCGTTGCGCTGCTTGAGCGTCGCGGCGAATTCCTGCCAGCCGGCATCTTGCGTCGCATCGAGGCGGTGGTAGTCGATCAGCTGCAGGAATTCATCGAGCCTGCCGGCCTCGCCCGCGCCCAGCACATCGTGCAAATCCTCGCGCAGGCGCGCGCGATACGCGTTTGCATCGAGCACGTCGCGCGCGATGGCGGTAATGCGCGTGCCGGCGACGATCTGCGCGTCGGCGAAGCGATGCAGCAGCGCCGGCAGCAGTTTGCGCCGCGCGAGGTCACCGGTGCCGCCGAATATGACCAGATCGAATGCGTTGACTGCGGGGGATGCAGGGCTCATGTCCGCTCAGTGTGTCCGTGTCGCGATCGATAAGGATACCAGATAGATACCACTTACATAACGTATATGCTATGAATACGTATGTTTTACATACTGGTATCTTAGTGGTATTGTACCTACGTGAGCACCGTCATTGCAAAAGAATATCGCCGTCTTGGCCAACATGCACCCGCGCATGCGTATGCGCGCTTGCGCCAGTCGATTCAGCAGGCAATCGAGACCGGCGCACTGGAAGCCGGACAAAACCTGCCGAGCGAGCGTGAACTGGCCAACGATCTCGCACTGTCGCGCGTCACCGTGCGCAAGGCCATCGCCGGGCTCGTCGAGGACGGCATGCTCGTGCAGCGCCACGGTGCAGGTACTTACGTGGCCGAGCGTATCGTCAAGTCATTTTCCAAACTCACCGGCTTCACCGACGATCTGCGCGCCCGTGGACTGAAACCGCGCGTCGAATTTCTCGAGCGCTCGATCGGTGTGGTCACACCGGAGGAAGCGCTCGCGCTGAGTCTTTCGCCTGGCTCCCGCGTGGTGCGCTTGCGCCGCTTGCGCTTTGCCGCCGAAAAACCGCTTGCACTCGAAAACACGGTCGTGCCGCATTCGATCCTGAAAGATCCGAAGAGCGTGAAACTGTCCTTGTACGAATTTCTCGATCGCGCCGGTTGCCGCCCTACGCGCGCCCTGCAGCGTCTGCGCGCGGTGGCGCTGGACGCGGCGCAGGCGCGCCTGCTCGCGCTGCCCGTGGGCAGCCCTGCGTTGTCGATTGAGCGCCGCGCATTCCTCGAAGATGGCCGTGCGGTTGAATTCACGCAGTCGCTGTATCGCGGCGACGCCTACGATTTCGTCGCCGAACTGACCAGCGAGTCGTCCGCATGAACACCCTGCCCGCGCCAGCGCAAACCTTGATGTATCGCGAAGCCCGCGAAAGCGCAGAGCGCGTCGGCGAGCAGCTCGCGGCGAATGAAGCGGTCGTGAGCGCGCTGGCGCGCGAGCTGCGCGCGCAGCCCCCGCGCTTCATCGTCACCAGCGCACGCGGCAGCTCCGACCACGCGGCGACATTCGCCAAATACGTGTTCGAGACCCAGCTCGGCTACGCGACGTCTTCGGCATCGCCGTCGGTGAGTTCGGTTTACGCCGTTCCGCAGCGGCTGGATGGCGCGCTGTACATGGCCATTTCACAGTCCGGGAAAAGCCCCGATTTGCTCAGACAGGCCCGTGCGGCCGGTGCCGCCGGCGCGCGCGTGGTGGCAATCGTGAACGCGGCCGACTCGCCGCTCGCCGAAATCGCCGACATCGTAATCCCGCTGCATGCTGGCGTGGAAAGCAGCGTGGCCGCGACCAAGAGCTACATCTGCTCGCTCTCGGCAATTGTGCACATTGCCGCATTGTGGAAAGGCGATGAAGGCTTGCTCACGGCGCTGCGGCAGGTTCCGGACGCCATCGCGCAGACCTGGGAAATGGACTGGACTTCTCTCGTGGATGGGCTCGTCGAGGCACGCAATCTGTTTGTCGTGGCGCGCGGGCTGGGTCTGGCCGCGGCGCAGGAAGCCGCGTTGAAGCTGAAAGAGACTTGCGGGCTGCATGCCGAAGCATTCAGCTCCGCGGAGGTCAAACACGGACCGATGACGCTCGTCGAAGCGGGGTTTCCGGTGCTGTTTTTTACCCAGGACGACGACACGCGCGCCAGCACGCTGGCCGTGGCCGCGGAGTTTCGCCAGCGCGACGCGAACGTGTGGGTCGCGTCCGCCGGAGATGCCGGCGCTGGCACTTTGCCGATCGCGTCGATCAGCCACCCGGTTTGCGCGCCGCTCGTGAGCGTGGCGAGCTTTTATCGCGCCGCAAATGCGCTGGCACTGCGCCGCGGCCGCAATCCGGATGTGCCACCGCATTTGCACAAAGTCACCGAGACCGTGTGACCCGATGATCGCCCTTGTCAACGCGCGCGTGCTCCACGGCGAGGGTTTCCAGAGCGGCCTTGCCGTGTTGGTCCGCGACGGTCGCATTCAAGATCTGTTGCCCGACGACGATGCGCGGCTCAACCGCGTGCAGAAGCATGACCTCGGCGGCGAATATCTCGTGCCTGGCTTCATCGACTGCCAGGTCAATGGCGGCGGCGGCATGTTGTTCAATGATGCGCCCTACGTCGACACGATCCGCCGCATTGGCGCGGCGCACAGCAGATTCGGCACCACCGGATTCCTGCCGACGCTGATCAGCGATGATCGCTGCGTCATGCGCAGTGCGGTCAGTGCGGTGGATGCCGCTATTGCCGCGGGCGTTCCCGGCGTGCTCGGCATCCATCTGGAAGGCCCTTACCTGGCGCCCGCGCGGCGAGGCATTCACGATGCCGCGAAATTCCAGATTCCGGGTGCGGACGACATCGAACTGCTCACGTCACTGTCGCGCGGCAAGGTGCTGGTGACGATCGCACCGGAGCGCGTTCCCGATGCAATCGTGCGCAAACTTCATGCTAGCGGCGTACTGATCGCCGCGGGCCACACAGCCGCCGATTACGACGAGATGGTTCAGGCACTGGCCGCCGGCGTTCGCGGATTCACGCATCTGTTCAACGCGATGAGTCCTCTCCACAGTCGCGAACCCGGCGCGGTCGGAGCCGCGCTGGAAAATCGCGACAGCTGGTGCGGCATCATCGCCGATGGCCAACACGTCCATCCCGCGACATTGCGCGTTGCGTTGGCGGCCAAGCCGCACGGCAAGGTGTTCCTCGTCACGGATGCGATGCCGCCGGTCGGATCGGATCAAACCACGTTCACGCTGAACGGCGAAACGATTACCTGCAACGACGGCCGCTGCGTCAACGCCCAAGGCACGCTCGCCGGCTCCGCGCTCGACATGGCTTCGGCGGTACGCAACACGGTTGCGCAATTGCGTGTGGATTTGGCGGAAGCGGCGCGCATGGCTTCAACCTACCCCGCGGCTTTCCTCGACATCGCGGCAACTCACGGACAGATTGCCAAAGGGTATGTCGCCGATTTCGTCGTGCTCAATGAGGCTATCGAGGTGCGTGAAACCTGGATCGCGGGAAACCGCGTCTTCGTAAGCTGAGCTTATTCGGTAATCGTCAACCGTTTTATCTGGCCGGAAGACAGATCCACGCGCACCACCTCGTGCGCATTCGTATTGGCGATCCACAAGGAATTCGCGCCCAACGCGATACCGGAAGGCTCTTGCAGCGTGTACGGCAAATTGAGCGTGCGTACTTCGGTGGTGCGCAGATTCAGCGCCTTGATCTTGCCGTTGTAGCTGTCGGCGATGAACACCAGCCCACGCGCATCCACGCACGCGGCGAGCGGATTCTGCAAACGCGCAACGTCCGGCTTGCCCGGAACGTCGCCGAAGTCGTACAAGCCCTTGCCGAGCAACGTGCTGACGCGGTTGTCGTTCAGGCGCAGCGCGCGGATCGCCGAAGCGGCCGAGTCGACGACAATCAATTGCTGGCCGATCGCGCTCAAGCTCATCGGCTGGGCCAAGCTCGCTCCCACACCGGAGCCGTCCTCGAGTCCCAGTTTCCCACTGCCCGCAAGCACGGCAAGCTTGTTGGTGTTGAGGTTGTACTGCCAGATCTGATTCTGCCCGGCGACGGCCACGTAGATGATGTCGCCGATCGCGGCGATGCCGCTCGGCGCGGACATCGCAATCTTGGTCGGCTCGACATATTCGTGGGCGATGTCGTGACCGAGCACCCCGCTGCCGGCGATCGTTTTGACTTCGCCATCGAGCAGGCGCACGCGGCGCAACGCATGGTTGCCGGTGTCCGCCACGAACAGGCAATCGCGCGCCATCGCGATGCCGTGTGGACTGGAGAAACCCGAGTCCATGTTGGCGCCGTCCCAGAAGCCGGGATTGCCCGATCCGAACTGGCGGACGATGCGGCCTTCGTGGCTGCATTCGAGGATGCGATTGTGTCCGGTATCGGCGATCCACAAGCTCGAATTCGTCACCAGCAGATGGGTCGGAAAGCGCAGCAACTGGCGCGCTTCCGGCCGCACCGAACTGATTTGCGATTCGTAAACACGCA
>Ga0207657_10006782_pt1 | contig 11824 bp, 10 predicted proteins | sample KBSC33metaG_FD_184316 | JGI IMG/M metagenome (GOLD analysis project Ga0207657, IMG submission 184316) | Corn rhizosphere microbial communities from Kellogg Biological Station, Michigan, USA - KBS C3-3 metaG (SPAdes) (version 2) | ecosystem: Host-associated > Plants > Roots > Rhizosphere > Soil ...
CCGGCCCGAGATCGTGGGCACCCGGTGGAACTTCTGCATCACCGCCGCCAGCTTCGAGCCGACGAGCGAGCCGTTGGTCCGCTCGATCGCGAGGGCGATGCCGTCCATCGCAGCCGGCCCGGTGATGAAGCCGCCCGTCGCGGGATGCGGGTGCATCGCGTTCGCGAGCGCGTTCACGGCCTTGCTCGGATCCTGGCCGAACGCATTCGCGTACGTGACGAACCAGTAGTTCGTGACGTGAGAGTCCGTCCAGTAGGTCCCGTCGCCCGCCCAGGAGTTGAGCACGGGCGTCTTGACCTTCGCCGTCCGCAGGTCGGTCATGAACGGACCGAGAGCCTGGAACGCGCCGGCGGTCACCGTGACGATGACCTTGGCCGGGTGCTGCGCGATGTTGGCGGCAGCGTTGTGGAAGTTCGAGGAACCCGGATGAATCGCCGGATCCTGATAGGTCGTCTCGTACTTGATCTTGCCGCCGAGTTGCTTGAACCGTGCCTTGAAGGCGTTCGCGACTGCTGCGAAGTAGATGATCGAGTTGTCCTTCGCGATGTCGGCGGTCTTCCAGCCCTTCCTCCAGGCGAACTGGGCCATCGCCGACCCCTCGTCCTGCGCGAGATTGCCGAAGCTGAAGCAGAGATTCTTGCCGCCGCAGAACGCCTTCTTCGGCGACAGCTGGTCGGTGCCGATGCACGGCGCGACCGTGAGCAGATTGTTCTTGATCGCCGACTCCTGCACGACCGGGCCGGCGAGGTTCACGTCACACGTCGTGATGATGATCTTCGCGCCTTGACTGATCAGCTGGTCCGCGCACGCCTTGGCCGCCGCGGCGTTGTTGCTCTGCGTGTCGCAGGTCTTGAGCTGGATCTTGCGGCCCAGCACGCCCTTCTTGTTGATCGTTTTCAGCCTGAGTTGCGCAGCAGCGAGTGCCGGACCGTCGAACGGCGCCATCGAGCCGGTGCTGTCGTGGGCCCAGCCGATGACGATCGGCCCCTTCTTCGCCGCCGTGTGCGTGCGAGCCGCGGCGGCGGCGACGAAGACGAGCGCCGCAGCGGCAACGATGACGAGCGCCCAGCGCGCCCGGTTGCCTACCCTCATGTTTCTCCTCTCCGGCCCGCGGCCTCCGCCGGGACCCTCCTTTTCGACCAGGTGCTGAAGAAAGCGTCTCGACCGCGGCGCGCAAGCTCGTCGGCGTCGAGGTCCCAGAGCGAGTCGGGATACGCGCTGCCGAAGGCGCCGTTGTCGGAAAAGATCTCGAGGTCGTAGAAGCCCTCCCAGCCCACGTCTTCTAAGACGCCGAGAAGCGCCGGCAGGTCGGCAACGCCGTCACCGGGCAGGACGCGATCCGCCCAGCCGCGCGTCGGCTCGCGCCAGTCGCTCACGTGCACGCCGGCGATGAGGTGCGCGTAGCGCGGGATCTCGTCGAGCACATCCTGCGAGTTCCATAGGTGCCAGACGTCGAACTGGATTCCAACGGCGTCGCTGCCCAACTCGTCGACGAACTCCGCGGCGTCGCCGAGCGTGTTCAGGATCGACCAGCTCTCGATCCCCTCCAGCTGGAAAGGCTCGACGGCGAGTCGCAGGCCGAGCCGCTCGGCCTCCCGCGCGACCTCGCGCACGCCGCGGACCGCGGTCTCCCGGTCGCCCGGCCCGGTGAAGCAGAGGACTGCCGCCGGCTCGTAGGGCGCGAGGACCTCGAGCGAGCGCAGCAGCGCGTCGATCCGCTCGCGCACTGTGTCGGGGCCCGGGAGCAGCGGCAGCGGGTGCACCGACGGCACCGCGGGAACTGCATTGGCCGAGCCGAGGCCGCTCGCCCGGAACTCTTCGAGGGAGCCGTCGCCGAGCTTGAGCTCCCAGATTCCGATCCCGTCGACGCCGGCCTCCCTGTAGGCGCGCACGTCGTCGGCGAAGCTCGCGGCGAGCGTGCTCACCTGCGAGATCGAGAACCGCGGGGGCTGCTGCTTGTCCCTCGACACCCGGAGCCGTGATCGTCTCACGCGTTTGACATCTGATCAAGTGTGGTTCACGCTCGATCCTCGTGGAGTCGACGCTCACGCACGGCGGCGCCGCATTGCGCCACCGGACGATGGCCGAGGCTGCGCTCGAGCAGCTTCGCGAAGCGATCATCCTCGGCGAGCTGACGCCCGGGACTCCGCTGCGGCTCGAGGATCTAGCCCGCTCCCTCGGGATGAGCATCTCGCCGATCCGCGAGGCGGTGCGGCAGCTCGAGGCCCTGGGCCTGGCCGAGCACGTCCCGCACCACGGGGCCAAGGTGACCGGGCTCGACGTGGAGGAGCTGCGCGAGCTGTTCTCGGTCCGGCTCGCGCTCGAGACGCTCGCGCTGCGGCAGGCGTGCGAGTTCTTCGGCGCGGAGGAGGAGGAAGCCGCGCGCGGGCACCTCGCCGCGTTCGACGCCGCGCGGGCGAGCAGCGACACCCGGGCCGCGGTGCGCACGCACACCGCCTTCCACTTCACGCTCTACGAGGCGGCGCGCTCGAGCTGGCTGCTGCGGCTGATCCGCCCGGCCTGGGACAGCTGCGAGCGCTACCGGCCCGTGCTGCTCGGTTCGCAGGGCGAGCTGCAGGACCGGCACGAGGAGCTGGACGCAGAGCTGCTCGCCGCCTGTGTCGCCCACGACGCGGACCGCGCCGCAGAGGCCTTCCGGGCGCACCTCGAGCTCGCGACGAGCATCTTCTCGGTCGAGCTCGCCGGCCGCGGCATCTTCGCGTTCTGAGCAAGCGAAAGGAGAGAGATGGCCACCACGTCGGAACCGTCCACAGGGCAGTCGGCCCGGGAGCTCGTGCCGTTCCGCGTCCGCACCGCGGACGGGCGAGAGGTCGAGCTCGAGTACTCGTCGCCGAGACCCGCGGAGAGCCACGACGAGCCCGCCCTGCTCGAGACTCTGCCGTGGTTCGAGCCGGGCAAGCCACTGCGCAATTACCTGCTCCACGAGACCGACTTCTACGACGAGGTCGAGCAGGTCTGGGGCCGCCGGTGGGGCGCCGAGGGAATCGGGACGCTGCGCGAGGTTCTCGTCTCGCGCCCGACGGAGAACGAGACGCGGCCGGAGTACGCGGAGGAGTGGCAGTACTACTACTCGGCGGCAGGCGGGAACGCGGATCTCGGCCGGCTGCAGGCGCAGTTCGACGAGTACTACCAGGTGCTCGCCGACCACGGCGTGCGCGTCAACTACATCGAGCCTCCGGTGCCCGCGATCGGCGCGTACGGCTGGATCAAGAACCTCGTCACGCTCGCGGGCGGCGGCCTCGTGGTCCACGGCGGCGCGATCGTGCACCGCTACGGGCTCGGCTCCTGGCAGAAGGGCCGCGAGGTGATCTGGCAGCAGGTGCTGGCCGCGCTACAGGTGCCCGTCTACCACACGATTCACGGCACCGGCGTCTGCGAGCCGGGCGCGGGGCGCTGGCTCGACGAAAAGACGTTCGTCTTCAACGAGTCCGTGGTCGCGAACGAGGAGGGCCTCCGCCAGCTCGAGTTCGTGCTCTCGACCCTCGGCGTCGAGCTGATCGTGGCCCACAGCCCCGGCTGGTACGACTCGACGGGCCACGGCAACATCGGCACGTCGCACATGGACATGGTCATGCTGACCGTGGACCACGGGAAGGTGCTACTGGCCCCGCACCTCGTCAACTACGGGTTCGTGCGGGAGCTCCTGCGGCGCGGCTACGAGATCATCGAGGTGCCGGTCGAGGAGTACTGGGATCTCGCGCTGAACGGGGTGACCCTGTCTCCGGGACGCGTCGTGATGAACGCGGGCTCGCCGACCGTGCTGCGCGCGCTCGAGAAGCACGGCATCGAGGTGATCCAGGTCGACTTCTCGGAGAGCCACAAGTTCGCGATCGCCGGCTTGCACTGCGCGACGCTCGAGCTGGTGCGCGACCGCCCGGACTAGCGACCGACGATGCCGCGCGCCCGCGTGAGCGCGCGCTGTGTGAGCGGCGGCTCGAGGAGCTTCTTCGCGACGATCGTCCCGGACCCGGCTCCGAGACCGGGGCCGGGCCACGTGCTCGCCCCGATCTGCCACAGCCGCTCGACCGGCGTCGTGTGTCCCGGGCTGCTGCCGAACGGCCGCCAGAGGAAGTTCTGGTCGAGTGCGAGCGAGCCGCCGTAGGGGTCGCCGTGGCGGAGGTTGACGTTCGCCCGCTGCAGGTCGTGCGGGCCCAGCGCGACCCGCTTCAGGATCGACGACTCGAGATTCGGGATGTGACGCGCGAGGCGTTCCTGGATCCGGTCGGCGTAGCGCTCCCTGAGCTCGTCCGTCCACTGCCCGTTACCGACGTAGGGGACGTCGGACGCGTGACCCTTGATCCGCCACGGCAACTCCTGGAGCTGGATCCAAAGCAGGCCGCAACCTTCCGGCGCGCGCGCCGGATCCAGCGTCAGCGGCTGGCCGACGACGATCGTCGCCTCCGCCGGGAGGAGCCCTCGCTCGGCCTCGTTCACGGCCCGCGAGACGCCGTCGAGGCCCGGCGTGACGTGCACGATCGCGGTGCGCCCCAGCCGCTCGTCGCCGTCCCAGCGCGGGGGCTCCGAGAGCGCGTAGTGGATCTGCATCTCCGAGCGCCCGTAGCGGAAGCGCCGCGCTCCTTCCACGACGTCGGACGGCACGTCGGCATCGGCCAACAGGCGCTCGTGGAGCTGGGTCGGCGTCACGTTCGCGACGACGGCTCGCTCGGCCTCGATCGTCTCGCCGTCGGTGAGCCGCACGCCGACCGCCCTCCCGGAGCGCACGAGCACGCGCTCGACGTCGCGGTCGGTCTCGCACACGCCTCCGTGATCGCGGATCAGCTGCACGAGCGCGTCGGCGAGCTTGGCCCCACCGCCGCGCGGGATGGGTATCCCGCCCTCCTGCACCGCGACCGCGATCACCTGCGTCATGAAGCCGGACGCCGCCTGGTCGGGGCCGAGCCCGGTGTGCAACACCCACGGTGCGAGCACGCCGTGCGCGCGCTCCGAGGCGAAGGTCGTCTCGAGCCACGACCGGCTCGACTGCAGGACCTCGCCCAGGAAGGCGAGCCCGCCGGCGCGGCCCAGTCGCCGCATCGCCTTCGCGGCGAAGGCGAGCCCTGCGGGAGACCACAGCTCGGTGCCGAGGACGCCGAACGCGAGGTCCGCCGTCGGGTAAAAGCGCTCGAGCACGTCCGGCCACTCCGGCCCGAGCTCCTCCGCGTTTCCCTCCGTGGTGCGCAGGAGGAAGGCCGCGCCTCCGTCGGGAAACGCCGTGGCGGTCGGCAGCTCGGTGTTGAGGTACTCGAGCCCGCGGGCCGCGAGCTCGTCGCCGAGCTCGGCATGCGCGGGGCCGCCGACCCAGAGCGGGTGCCAGGCGCTGAAGACGTCGTGGAGGAACCCCGGCTCCGTCAGCTCCTCGGTCTTGATCGCGCCGCCGAACCAGTCGTTCCGCTCGAGCACGCACACGCGCCACTCCGCGCGCGCGAGCAGCGCCGCGCAGGCGAGCGAGTTGACGCCGCTGCCGACGATGACCGCGTCGTAGTCAGCCATTCGCGAGCTCCCGCAGCTCGTCATCGGTGACGAGCCCTCGCTTGCGAGTGCCGAGCTCCTTGACGCGCGCGAGCAGCTCCGGCTGCCGCTCCTCCGGCACGTCGAGGCCGAGCTCCTCGACCTTGATCCGGATCGAGTCGAGCCCACTCTTCTTGCCGAGCACGATCGCCCGTTTGGCGCCGACGAGCTCGGACGAGTACGGCTCGATCGACGGCGGATCGTGGAACTGCGAGGCGACAGCCCCCGACTCGCGGCGGAACAGTGTCTCGCCCGTGAGCGGTTTCCACGGCGCGAGCCCGTAGCCCGACAGCTCCTGCACGCGGGCGGCGGCCTCGCGGATCCGGTCGAAGCGGAGGCCGGTCTCCACGCCGTAGAGCGCGCGCAGCGCGATGGAGATCTCGCCGAGGTCGGCGTTGCCCGCGCGCTCGCCCATCCCGTTGATCGTGCCGTGGATCCAGGTCGCGCCCGCACGCACGGCGGCGACCGCCGACGCCGTGGCGAGGCCGAAGTCGTCGTGGCCGTGGAAGTGGACGGGCACCCCGTCGACGTACTGCAGGGTCGCGCCGACGAGATCCGCCACGGCCTCCGGCGACGCGATCCCCAGCGTGTCGACGACGGCAACTTCCTTCGCGCCGGCCTCGACCGCGGTCTCGTAGACCTGCCGGTAGAAGTCGGGCTCGGCGCGGGTCGAGTCGACGCCGAAGAACGCCGCCCGGATCCCGTGCTCCTCCGCGAACCGCATGGCGCTCGCGATCCGCTCGAGCATCTTCTCCCGCGAGACGCCGATCGCGTCCAGCTTCAGGTCGGAGATCGGCGACTCGATCACCGAGGCCTCGACGCCGAGCTCCACCAGGAGCTCGAGGTCGGCGGGGACGGCGCGCGAGAAGCCCCAGATCTCGGCCTTCAGCCCCGCGCCGGCGATCAGCTCGACCGCCCGGCGGTCGTCCTCCGACACGCGGGGGAACCCGGCCTCGATCCGCCGGATCCCGAGCCCGTCCAGCAGCCGCGCGATCTCGAGCTTCTCCTCGGGCGAGAGGACGACGCCGACCGTCTGCTCGCCGTCGCGCAGCGTCGTGTCGTACAGGCCGACCTCGCCGCGGATCGCGTAGCGGTCGTTCAGCGTGCCCGTCCAGATCAGGTCGGACACCGCACCACCCCGTCCGGGAACGAGGAGAGCTTCTCCACCCCGTCGCTCGTGACCACGAAGTTGTCCTCGACCCGCAGCCCCCCGCCAGCGGGCCAGTAGGCGCCGGGCTCGACTGCGAGCACCATTCCCTGCGCGAACTCACCGGCGCCGGCCTGGTGGGGATAGGGCGGCTCGTGCGCCCTCGCCCCCACGCCGTGGCAGATCGGGTGCGTCGGCTGACCGGCGTAGCCCATCGCTTCCACGCCCGCTCGCACGCTTCGGTCGAGCTCGGCCATCGAAGCACCCGGCCGGATCGAGTCGAGCGCGCCGTCGTACACGTCCATGAGCGCCGCCTCGAGCTCGGCGTACTCGGGCTTCAGCTCGCCGGCCACGAGGTTCTTCGTGTGGTCGGCCCAGTAGCCGTCGGCGCAGACCCAGATCTCGAACAGGACGGGCTCTCCCTCGACGACGGGCAGGTCCCCGGTGGCCGTGAAGGTCTTGATCCCGCGGCCTGCCCAGACGAGCGAGAACGGCAGTGCGAGATCGACCCGGCCGTGGTAGCCCGTCCCCTCGCCGTGCACGAAGCCCTGCCAGAGCGCGGCGACCTGCGCCTCCCTCATCCCGGGCCGAAGGAGCTCACGGACGTGGCCCATGGCCGCCGCCGCGAGCTCGTTCGCGAGTCGCAGGCGCTCGAGCTCCTGCTCGGTCTTGATCGCCCGTGCTCGAACGAGCAGCGGCGTCGCGTCGGCGGCCTCGGAAAACGCGTCGAACCACGCGGCCGTGAAGGTCGTCGGCTCGCCGACCATGCGGTCCGAGGCCTGGGTGCCGAGCGAGAGCTCGATCCCGACGCGCTCGTAGTCGCGCGCGGCCGCGACGGCTGCGTCGAGCGTGCGCGAGAGCGGCGGACGCGGATCCTCGGGGTCGTAGCCGCGAATCAGCCGCACGTCGTCGGTCCAGGCCGTGCGCGCGGCATCCTCCTCCGACGCCTCGATGGTGATCAGCACCGGCTCGCCCTCCCGCGGGAAGACGCAGGCGTCGTAGCCCTTCATCCCCCAGAAGTTCGTGAGATAGAGGACGTTGTCGGGCGCGCGGACGACGAGCGCGTCGAGCTGCTCGTCGGCCATGAGGGCACGGACGCGGTCGAGCTTGGCGTCGTCGCGCGGCCAGGTCACGTGCGCGATCTTACGTAGGCTCCGCGCATGGAGCCGCGCCGTCGCCGGCCGCCGTTCCAGGGCTACGGAATCCCCGAGACGGAAGAGGGGATGCTGCCCTGGGAATGGGCGGTCGAGCGCCTCGAGCGGGCGCGGAACTACTGGGTCGCGACGACGCGTCCCGACGGGCGACCGCATTCGATGCCGGTCTGGGGGATCTGGCTCGACGGGGCGTTCTTCTTCGGCAGCGGCCGCAACTCCGCGAAGACCCGGAACCTCGCCGCGAATCCCGCGATCGTCGTCCATCTCGAGAGCGGCGACGAGACCGTGATCCTCGAAGGGCTCGCCGAGCCGGTGCTCGACGGCGAGGTCGAGCGGGGCGTAGACGAGGCCTACGGGGCGAAGTACGACTTCACGCCGGACTCGTCGGGCGAGGCCGACCCGTGGTTCGCCGTCCGCCCGAGGCGCGCGTACGTGTGGACGGAGAGCGGCTACCCCGGCAGCGCGACGCAGTTCGATTTCGACTAGTCGCCCCAGGGGCGGATGCGCGGCGGCGCCGGCTCGCCGTGACCGTCCTCCCACGAGACGACGGGGTTGCGGAGCACGCCGATCCGCTCGATCTCGGCCTCGACCACGTCGCCCGGCTTGAGATACAGCCGCTTGCGCTCCTCCTCCGACTTGAAGCCCGCGACGCCGGCAACGGTCCCGGTCGAGAGGACGTCGCCGGCGCTGTAGCCGAGCGCCGAGAAGTTGCTGAGGATCTCCGGGATCGTCACGCTCATGCGGCTCGAGTGCGACTCCTGGCGCGGCTCGCCGTTGACGCGCAACTCCATCGCGAGATCGTGCGGGTCGGGGATCTCGTCGGGCGTCACGATCCACGGCCCGAGGGGGCAGAACGTGTCGATCGCCTTGCAGAAGCTGAACACGCCCGAGCGCATCTCGCCGCGCTGGATGTCGCGCGCGGTGATGTCGTTGAAGATCACGTAGCCGCCGATGTAGTCCGCGGCCTCCTCGGGCGAGAACCACTTGCCTGCCTGCTTGAGGACGACCGCCAGCTCGAGCTCGTAGTCGAGCTCCTCGGTCAGGTGCTCGGGATAGACGATCGGCTCGTCGGGGCCGACGATCGCGTCGACGTTCTGGAAGAAGTTGATCCAGGGGGCGATGCGATGCGACCAGTCGACGTTCTTCGACTCCTCCTCGTGCTCGCGGAAGTTGCCCGCCGTGTGGAAGAACTTCTTCGGGACGATCGGCGCGCGCAGCTTTGCTTCCGTGCGCGGCACACGCTCGCCGGCCTCGTCCGCCCCGCCGCGCTCGAACCAGTCCCGCATGCTCGGGACGTCCAGCCGGACGATCTCCTCGCCGTCGACGTAGCCGACCTTTCCGTCGTCGTACGTGACGAGCCTCACGCGCGCCCCTGTCCAAACGAGCCCTGTCTAGGTGTCAGACACCGGCCGTGTCCAAAAGAGCCGAGTGCTTCGCTCAACCATGCGGGCGCCGGAAGCCGGCCTGGCCCACTTTCGCCACTGTCCGGTGTCAGACACCGGCCGTGTCTGTTGTGGACGTGGTTCATCGGGAGCGGAGGTACGCGAGGACGTCCCCGGCGTTCTGGTCGGGTGGGAAGACCGGATAGAAGACCTTCACAATTCGTGCGTTCTCTGCCACGAGCGTGAGTCGCTTGTAGAGGTCGAGCCCTCCGATCTCGAACGTCGGCAGCGAAAGAGCCTCGCCGAGCTTCCGCTCCGGGTCGGCGATGACCGGGAACGGCATCCGGTTCCGCTCGGCGAACTCGAGCTGGTCGTCGAGCGTCTGCGCCGACAGCCCTGCGACGGGCACCCCGAGATCCGGATAGAGGTCGCGGAACGCGCACGACTGTGGCGTGCAGCCGCGCGCGCCCGGCGTCTCGTCCCAACCCGGAAGCGACGGGACCCCGGGCCGGCCGCTGCGCGGATAGATGTAGATCACGGCGAAGTCGCGAACACTCACCCGGCCCTGGGACGAGTCGAGCTCCAGGTCGGGGAGCTCGAGGCCGGTGAGATGGTCCGCGGCACCGTCGTCCAGCGGCACGGGCAAATTCGCCGGCAGCGTGTAGACGTCATGCGACACCGCACACCTCCATCGCGACACGCGCGTAGACCTCCGCCGTCTTGACGAGCCCGTCGATCTCGAGGTTCTCGCCCAGCTCGACATCCATCAGCCCCGTCGAGGTGCCGTAGTTGACCGTCGGCACGCCGTAGCGCGTGAGGGCAGAGGCGTCACTGAACCAGCGCGTCACGTCGCGGCCGGGCGTCTCGCCGAACACCGCCTCGTGGGCGGCGTCGATCGCGTGCACGAGCTCGTGCTCCTCCTCGATCTCCGCCCCGGGCGCGGTGACGTAGACCTCGCCCTCGATCCCGTAGTCCGGGAAGCGCTCGGCGAGGCCGCGAACCATCTCGAGCACCTCCCGCCGTGCGACCGCCATCGGCTTCGTGGGCGGCACGCGCACGTCCAGAAAGAGATCCGTGTGGTGGGGCGTACGTGAGACTCGCCAGCCGAAGCCCCCCTCGATCGCGCCGACGTTGACGATCGCCTTCGCGCCGCGGTAGGCGTTCGATTCGTCCTCCTCCCACGTCGGAATCCAGTCGAGAATCGCGTCCGTCACCTCGTGCGCGCGCAGGATCGAGTTCTGGCCACGCTTCCCCTCGCTGAACGCCGTGTGGATGAAGTTGCCCTGGACGCGGATGCGGAGCCAGAGCGCGCCGAAGTGCCCGAGGACGACCTTGCCCTCGGTCGGCTCTCCGAGCAGGCACATGTCGGCGACACCTCCGTGGCTGACGAGGTACCGCGTGCCCGCGGCATAGCCGCGGAACTCCGCGCCCTGTGCGTCGAGGTACTGCGTCTTCTCGATCTCGCCGCACACGGCGGCAACGAGGACGTCGCCGCGCAACTCGACGCCTGCGTCGCGGAGCGCGTGGACGGCCTCGACGTAGCAGGCAAGCGCACCTTTCATGTTCGAGATCCCGAGCCCGTAGAGCCGTCCGTCGCGGACGAATGCCTCCGGTTGGAATCCCGGGACGTCGCGGAGCCATGGCTCGCGCCCCGAGTACGACGTGTCCATATGGCCGTTGAACATCAGGGCCGCGCCGCCGCCGGTGCCCCGCCGGGTGCCGAGGGCGTTTGCCCGGCCGTCCTCGACCTGCTGCCACTGCACGTCGAGGCCGAGCTCCTCGTACAGCTCCACCATGCGTCGCGCCATCGCCTCCTCGTCCCCGGTGAAGCTGTGGATGTCGATCAGCGACGAGGCGGTGGCGACGAGCCGGTCGCGGTCGACCTTCATGAGCGGAAGTGCGGCAGGACCTGCTCGCCGAAGAGCCGGATCTGGTCGTGCCGGTTCGCGCCCCAGAGCTCGAGCATGACGTGGGTGCAGCCGGCGTCGCGGTACTCCTCGATCGCGGCGATGCAGTCGGACGGCGTTCCCGCGATCGGCCGGCACTTGTCGAGCAGCGCGTCCGACACCTCGGCCTTCGCGGCGAGCCGTCCGCCCCGCTCCATCGCGTCCGCGACCGGCCGGATCTCGTCCTGCTCGATCCCGGCGAGCTCCAGCAGCGTGTCGGCCGCGCCCTGGATGTTCTGCACCTTGTTCGCGAGGTACATGCCGGCGATCTCACGCGCGCCGTCGCGGCCCGCGTCGCGGTCGTTCTCGTGGATCGAGGCGACGACGGTGCAGCCGACGTCGATCTCGCCGCCCACGTTGTCGCGCGTGTAGCGGACGAAGCCCGGCGTCGTGATCGACGGCGTGAGGCAGCCGTCGGCGATCTCGCCCGCGAGCTGCTGCATCTTGGGCGCGGTCGCGGCGACGTAGACCGGCGGCACCTCGCGTGGGGCGTGCGCGTCGGCGGCGAGTGCGGGCACGTCGGCGCTCCAGGTGTCGCCGTCGTAGTCGAACCGCTCGCCGGAGAGGACGCCGCGCGCGATCGTCACCGCGTCGCGCATCGGCCCGAGCGTCTTCTTCGTCTGCGTCTTCGTGTTGTTGAGGAAGATCTTCGACGTCCCGAAGCCG
>Ga0207657_10006784_pt1 | contig 11822 bp, 11 predicted proteins | sample KBSC33metaG_FD_184316 | JGI IMG/M metagenome (GOLD analysis project Ga0207657, IMG submission 184316) | Corn rhizosphere microbial communities from Kellogg Biological Station, Michigan, USA - KBS C3-3 metaG (SPAdes) (version 2) | ecosystem: Host-associated > Plants > Roots > Rhizosphere > Soil ...
CCGGTAGCGCACCGGAGACATCGGTCAATGGCATCGTCCATTACGAATCTGCGTTAAGCACTAGGTGGTAGAGGGCGGGCTGGCCGGCCGTCTGCTTTATATTATTGTTATGCGTCTCCGCGCGCGCTTTCCGTTTCTCGCAGCGGGCGCCGCTCTTCTGCTAGGCGCCGCGCTGGCGGCCGAACGCCTCGAAGACACTATTTTTATTCCGCTGGATCATCCCGCCATCCTCTACGCCGGCGCCACCAACGACCCCGTGGGCCGTCTCGCGAAGCGGATCGACAGTGGGCAGCTCAAGCTCGACTATGCGCCCAACGGCTGGGGCTATTTACCGGCTTTGCTCAAGGAACTCGACATCAATCCAGACTCGCAGGTGCTGGTCTTTTCCCACACCAGCATTCAGGTCGAACACATCTCCCCGCGCACGCCGCGCGCGATTTATTTCAACGACGATGCGGCCGTCGGCTACGTTCAAAATGGCGACGCGCTGGAGCTGACCTCGCTCGATCCCCGGCAAGGCGTGATCCTCTACAGCCTGGACCCGGCCCGTTCTCCCCGCCCGGTGCTCGGACGCCGCGACGATTGCCTGCGCTGCCATCAGGGCCCCGTCACTTTGGCTGTCCCGGGACTCTTGATCAGTTCCGTGCAGCCCTCCACGGGCCCTGGCCAAGAACATGGCAGCGCGGTTATGACGGATCATCGCACCGCCTTCAACCGGCGCTGGGGCGGCTGGTACGTCACCGGAACCCACGGCGCGCAAACCCATTTGGGAAACAACCGGAATTTGGTCGATCCGGTCCATCCCGGCGCTGCTGCGTATGAAGGCACGCAGAACGTCACTGATCTTAGCCCATGGTTCGACACCTCGCGCTACCTGGTTCCCAGCAGCGATCTGGTCGCGCTGTTGGTGCTGGAGCATCAGACCCGCATGACCAATCTGCTGATCCGCATCGGCTGGGATGGACGCATCGCACAGCACGACGGCCAGCTCGCCGCCGGGGGCGCGCAGCTTCCAGCGCAGCTCAACGCCGAAATAGACGAATTGGTGGGATATATGTTGTTCGGCGACGAAGCGCCCTTGCGCGAGCCGGTGGCCGGCGTTTCCGGATTTACCAAAACCTTCCCGCAGCGCGGGCCGCGCGATAAGCAAGGCCGGTCGCTGCGCGACTTCGACTTAAAGACGCGCTTGTTTCGCTATCCGCTTTCCTACATGATCTACAGCGCCGCCTTCGATGGCCTGCCCGGCTTCGTTCGCGACCGCATTTACCAGCGCCTCTACGCAATCTGCACCGGAGAGGACGCCAGCCCATCCGTGGGCGGCCTGTCTTTGAAAAATCTTTCCGCCGAGAACCGGCGAGCGATTCTCGAAATCGTGCGGCAGACCAAACCCAACCTGCCCGGGTATTGGGCTGCCGCCAGCGCAAAATAGGGTATCTATTTATTTGACAGACTAACACCATAGGCGCATAATCATTACTATGGAAGCGCCAAAGTCCCTACAGGATGCCACTCTGTACTTCGCGGGTTTCGAGAACTGCAAAGCATTTCTATCTACCCTTCGCTGGCCGGATGGCGTGGTAAAGTGTCCGCGCTGCCAGTCTGATAAAATTCTCTGGATCGAAAAAGAGCGCGTCTGGAAATGCTACGGGAAACATGACCATGCGAAGTTCTCACTTAAGAGCGGAACCGTGATGGAGGATTCACCGATCAGCTTAGACAAGTGGCTCAACGCGCTGTGGCTGATTGTGAACTGCAAGAACGGTATCAGTTCATGCGAAGTGGCGCGGGATCTTGGTATCACTCAGAAGTCGGCTTGGTTCTTGAACCATCGCATTCGCATGATGATCCACAACGGATCGGTTGAGAAGCTCTCCGGCCATGTCGAAGCGGACGAAACCTTCATCGGCGGCAAAGCGTGCAACATGCACGTTGCAGAGCGGAAGCGCCGTATCACTGGCACCGGCGGTAAAGATAAGACCGCCGTAATGGGGATCGTTCAGCGCGGCGGGAAGGTTCGCACTACCGTAGCCCCGAATCGCAAGAAGAGCGCACTTCAGGCGGAAGTCAGGAAACACGTAGAAGCAGGTTCCGAGCTCTATACCGGTGCGCTGCTTTCGTACCAAGGGTTAGAAGCCGATTACGCCCATTAAGTCATTGAACACGCCGTAGCGTATGTGGACGCAACGTACACATCAACACTCTGGAGAATTTCTGGAGCCTACTTAAGCGCGGGATTAGCGGTACCTGGATTTCCGTCGAGCCGTTCCATCTATTCCGGTATTTGGGATGAACAAGCCTACCGCTACAATTTCTAAACGGGTATGGATGATTTCGACCGCTTCAAGCTGGCTGCATCTCAGATGGTTGGCAAGCGACTCACTTGGAACGAGGCCCCTGGAAAGGATCATGATACACAAATGTATCCGAACTGATAGGGAGGCCAAGCGGCAGAAGCGCGGGAAACGAAGAGCTAGCTTTTGCGGGTTGGCTTTTTCTTTTTGCGTTTCCCGAAGGGGTTGGAACCGACTTGCTTGGGGGTGGAAAGTAACTTCTTTGCGGCTTCACGGAATCGCGTGAACGCTTCCGGCCCTTCGATCATATCCAGTACCTGAGTCTTCATGATCGGGAGTATCTTACCACAGAAAATAGTTGACAGCTTGGGGATGGTTTGCTATGATGGGACTAATCCGTGACGAACGGAGGCAGAAGACTTGATCTTCGACGGCCCCGATGGGGCCGTTCCTCTTTTACGGCAACCACTTACATCCGTACCCGCCGATACCCTGAATCCCTCCGCTTGTATGGTATTTCGGCATTATTATTTCAGCGATCCTCTTGCCAAAAGGAGCGATCATCTGTTGTCCTTCTTTCTCGCAAAGCATCCGACGGAAGCTGGGACTAGCTATGATATCCGCCATCTGAAGACCGTTGATATTTGCCGCCTTCTTCTTCAGTTTTAATTCGCCGCTAGTTAAACGATCAAGGCGTTTCCGTTCTGAGATAAAACGTGATCCACTCCGGAAGAATCGACTGAATGCGGCTTTTAGTTTTTCGTCCTCATTTCGGTTTCTGGACTCCGCCAGCACATCTCCACGAGCGCCATGAAATCCTAACCATTTTACGTAACGCTCAAGCATGCACGTCAAGCAATAGTGATACGAGTGATATTGCCACGTCCCGTATTTTTGGCTATGCGCAAGTTTATCAATTGCGATTGTGATGACTGTATAACTCAACTCTGTCAGCGCGAGCAGCAATTCAGCGTTGAAAAGTTCTTCGGCCTGTTTATCCTTTAGCTTTTTGAATGGACCCCGCTTATCGAGGATATCCCTGCGATGAAAAATGACGTCTGCGCTATTAAAGTGCCTCAGTTTAATGGCTCGGAATCTCGCGTCCATTTGCTCGTCGTACGTGTCCATATCCACAATCACGCCAGTCAGGCTTAAATAGCGGTGGTTTGGATCGGTCGAACTTTTGAGGTCGGCATTACCTACCTCGTCGACGAACAGGCGGTGAGCCATCGGAGAATGCCGATGATATCACGTCATGGTCTGTGAAGTAAATAGTTACCCAAAATAAGTCATCGAGCATCCTTCGCGGCGCGACCCGGCTTTACTCGTCGGTCGAGCACCGCGAGCGCCAAGCCGCCGCCTGCGGGAGCCCCCGTTCTCATCCCGCTCACCGCGCCAGTTGCCACTTTTTAACCCACCCAAATGGCCATTCCTCGTCCTCGGCCACCCGGTCTACAATGAAACCATCGGCCAAAGTGTCGGCGGCCGAAGAGTCAGCGGCGTGAGAGGGTCAGCGGTTCCAGATTCAGTTTATGAGCATTACCGATCTCTTTATCAAACGCCCCGTGATGACCGCGCTGGTCATGTTTGGCATCGTGCTGTTTGGTATTGCCGGGTATCGCGCGCTGCCGGTCAGTGATCTTCCTAACGTAGATTTCCCCACCATTCAAGTAAGCGCCAGTCTGCCGGGCGCGAGCCCCGAAACGATGGCGACCGCGGTGGCCACGCCGCTCGAACGCCAGTTCGCTACCGTTGCCGGCATCGATTCGATGACCTCTTCGAGCGGAGTCGGCGGAACCAGCATCACCATTCAATTCACGCTCGACCGGTCGATTGACGGCGCGGCCGCTGACGTCGAAAACGCCATTGCCGCCGTCTTAAGGCTGCTGCCGCCGGGAATGCCTTCGCCTCCTACTCTGCGCAAGGTGAATCCGGGCGATATGCCGGTGATCCTGCTGGGGCTTTCCGGGTCGACGATGCAGCTTTCGAGACTGGATGAGTACGCCGAGAACCTGATGGCGCAGCGCATTTCGTCGCTGGATGGCGTGGCGCAAGTGAACGTGTTCGGCGCCCAGAAGTGGGCGATCCACGTGCAGCTCGATCCCAGTCTTTTGGCTGCGCGCCATATCGGTATCGATGACGTATCCCGCGCTCTTCAGTCGCACAATGTGAATCAACCCACGGGCACTTTGTGGGGCGCGAATCAAGCGTTCACGGTGCGCGCGAACGGGCAGCTCATGACCGCCGACGCTTTCGGGGAAATGATCGTGGCCTACCGCAACGGCTCCCCCGTCCGCCTTAAGGCGCTGGGGCGTGTGGTGGATGGCGTCCAAGTCGATAAGGCCGTCAATACGCTTTATACCAATCGAGGCGCGGAGCGCTACATCATGCTGGCCATTCTGCGCCAGCCCGGCACCAACACAGTCGAAGTGGTGGATCGCATCAAAGCGTTGATACCGTCGTTCAGCGCCATGATGCCGCCGACGGTGCACTTGGATATCCAGATGGACCGTGCGCAGACCATTCGCGAGTCGGTCAACGACGTGAAATTCACGCTGGTGGCGACGGTTGTGCTGGTCATTCTGGTCATCTTTCTGTTTCTGCGCAATGTGTCGGCCACTGCTATCCCCAGCTTGGCGCTGCCCATCTCGGTAGTCGGCACCTTCGCCGCCATGTACGCATTGGGATACTCGCTCGACAATCTCTCGCTGATGGCGCTCACGCTCTCGGTGGGTTTCGTAGTCGACGACGCCATTGTGGTTCTGGAAAATATTGTCCGGCACATGGAAATGGGCAAGCCTCGCATGGAGGCCGCTCTCGAGGGCGCGCGCGAGATCGGATTCACGGTCTTGTCGATGACGTTGTCGCTGGCCGCCGTTTTCATCCCCTTAATGTTCATGGGCGGCATCATGGGACGCTTGTTCCACGAATTCGCGGTGACCATCATGGTGGCCATCCTGATTTCGGGCTTCGTCTCCATCAGTCTCACGCCGATGTTGTGCAGCCGTTTCCTGAAGCCGCCTTCGGAACACCACAATGCTCTCTATCTGGCATCGGAACGCGTGCTCGACGGCGCGCGCGATGCCTACGGCTGGATGCTGCGCGGGGTGATGCGCCATCCCGCTCTTACCATGCTGGTGGCGGCCGGGACGCTGGTGGGCACGGTATATCTGCTGGATATCACGCCCAAGGGTTTCATCCCCAGCCAGGACACTAATAGCCTTAACGGAAGCACCGAGGCGGCTCAGGATATTTCCTTTGAAGCGATGCAAAAGCTGCAAGGCAAGGTCGCGGCCATCATGGCTAAGGATCCGAATATCGAGCTGTTCGGCTCCTTTATGGGTCTGGGCGGCAATCAGAATTCGCCCATTAACCAGGGGCGATTCTTTATCCAACTGAAGCCCCGCACCAAGCGCAAACTGAGTCCGGAACAGATCATCGAGGAGCTTCGCCCCAAGCTGGCGACGGTTCCCGGCATCCGCGTCTACCTGGCGAATCCTCCGATGGTGCGCATTGGCGGCAACCAGATCCGTACGCTATATCAGTTCACGCTGCAAGCCTCCGACTTAAATCTGCTCTACTCTTCGGCCGCGGCTTTCGAAAAACGCTTGCGCACCGTGCCAGGTCTCACCGACGTCAATAGCGACCTGCAGATCTCCAGCCCCACGCTCAGCGTCAATATCGACCATGACCGCGCGTCGGCCTTGGGCGTGAGCGAAGGACAAATCGAAAGCGCGCTCAATGACGCTTATGGCCAGCCGCAAGTCTCCACCATCTATACGCAGGTGGACAGTTATTGGGTGATGTTGGAAGTGCTGCCACAATACCAGCGCGATCTGACCAGCCTGGGACTTCTCTATGTGCGTTCCGACAATGGAAACCTGGTTCCGCTGAATGCCGTGGCGTCGCTCAAGACCGGCGTGGGGCCGTTGACCGTCCAGCACTTTGGCGAATTGCCAGCGGTGACCGTTTCGTTTAATACCGCGCCCGGCGTGGCGCTGGGCGATGCCGTCGATCGCGTGCAGGCGCTGGCGCGTGAAACGCTGCCGGATACCATCAGCACCACTTTCCAGGGCACGGCGGCGGCATTTCAGGCTTCCTTGCGCGGCATGGGATTGTTGCTGGCGCTCGCGGTACTTGTGATCTACATGGTGCTGGGCATTTTGTACGAGAGCTTCATTCATCCCATCACCATTCTTTCGGGACTGCCCTCGGCGGGCTTGGGCGCTTTCGCGACGCTCCTGCTGTTCCACGATGAGCTCAACATTTATTCTTTCGTCGGCGTCATCATGCTGATCGGCATCGTCAAGAAAAACGCCATCATGATGATCGACTTCGCGCTCGAGACGCAGCATACGCACGGCACTGCGCCACGCGAGGCGATCGTCGAGGCCTGCCTGGTTCGTTTCCGCCCGATTATGATGACCACCATGTCAGCGCTGGTAGGCACGCTGCCCATCGCGCTGGGCTTGGGAGCGGGCGGTGAAGCGCGGCGCCCGATGGGTCTGGCGGTAGTCGGCGGCCTGGTGACATCGCAGCTTTTGACGCTGTTTATCACGCCGGTGTTTTACACCTACATGGAACGCTTCGCCGGTTCCGGCAAAAAGCGCAAGGACCGCAAAGCGGCCATAAAGCAAGCGCAGCGGCCGGTCGAAGTGGCGCTCGAAGCCTAAGAGAACCGCTTCGTTGAGTGCGGTTACTGCTCACAGATTTCAATCGTATTGTCTTCCGGATCTCGGATCTCGAAAAACTGTTTCCCGCCGGCATTTTGAATTAAACCTGGAGCGCTGCCCCTCGATATAAGGTGTTCACGGGCTTTCTTAAGCCTGGGCGAAAACAGGAGAGGATGGTGGTTTGCGCGCTCGAATCCGGCGTCCCCCACTTCCCGCTGATCCGAGAGCAGTATCGTAGGCTCGTCATATCCTGGCAGACGAAGCGCGACATCCGAAGATAGCGGATCATCCCACTCCTCCGGCACCTCCGTTTGTTTGCACTCAAACTGATCGATCCACCAGCGTTTCGCCACTTCGACATTCAAGTAGCACATCACCAGCGAATCTGCGGAAAAAAGACCCATCAATTTCTCCCAAGCAACAGCCCGCCTTCCCAGTATGGCAAGCACTTAACCGCTCCGTGAGCACTGAGCTTGCGCGATATGACGCACTTTTGCGGGGTCAACGCGCGCGGTGAGATTGTAAGCGGTTAGGATGCAATGCTCATTCAGGTTGACGCGCCGTTTGCATGCAAGATAACTGCCCCTTCAGTGAAGAGGCATCAGCAGGAAGATGGAGAGACTATATGTCCATTCTGATCTTGTTCTCGACGCTTGCCTTGGCCCAGCGGCGCACTCCCGCACCGGGAAATTCCGGCCCGATGGGTCATGGGATGATGGGCGGCCAGATGATGATGGGCCAGATGACGACGCAACATCAGGAAATGTCGCAACTGATGTCCAAGATGATGCAAAGCATGGCAGCTATCAACGTCGAGAAGGATCCGGCGAAGCTAAAAGCACTACTCGCCGAGCATACCGCCTTGCTGGATCAGATGCACAGCAAAATGATGAGCCAGGGGAACATGATGCATGAACTGGCCGGGCAAATGAAGAACTGCCCTGCGATGGGCGACACCAGCAAGTAGTGCGCGAATGCCCCGCTCGTTCGGCGGGGCTCATACAGCGCTCGGTTCGGGCAAATCATTGACCGATTTCTGTCGCATGACCTCACGCGGTCAGATGGGTGTGTCTTGGATGTGAATTCTGCGAATACCGGAAATCCAACGTGGCACGCCGCGTGCGTTACCAAAGTGGTGACGACAGGCAAGCCCGTTGACGGGCTGGGCCTTAATCCAGGAGATCGCATTATGAAAATCGGTTCGATTTCTCGAATGCCAGCCGCGGTTATCTTAGCAGCGGTACTGATGGCGAGCGGTGCTTTCGCGCAGGAAAGCGAATCCAAGGCCGGGATGCCGCCGGGTGGCGGTCAAAGCGGCATGATGAGCGGGAATCCGCAGATGATGGCCATGCACAGCCAGATGATGGCTGAAATGAAGGCCATGGACGCGCGGCTTGACCTGAAAGTGGCGGCCATGAACGCGGCCAGAGGCCATGCCAAGGTGGATGCGATGGCCGCCGTCATTAACGAGATGGTCACGCAGCATAAACAGATGATGACGAAGATGATGGGCATGCACGACCCGATGATGATGAAGGGCATGAAAGACATGGACGACAAATCCACGGACGTCCATAAAGAGCATCACGAATAGCTGCAATCATTGCAGGCGCCGCCTGCCGCGCGGCGCTTGGTGCTATTTGCTCTGAGGATCTAGTTCGGTTGTTCGTTAGTGCGACGGAAGGGGCTGTATGATGAACGGATGGACCGGCGGAAGCGGCTGGATGGGCGGAGGCATGTGGGCTTGGACCGTGATCGCCGTCCTGGTCGTGGTCCTGCTGGTTATGGTGATTAACAAAGTTTCCACGAAGTAACCGTTGTTCCACGACCCGCTCAACGAAAACAAATGCTGGTCAAATATTCGACCGTTAAAACCGTGAGTGAAACCGCGGCTGCCCTGCAGGCCGCCGTTCAAGTCAATCACTTTGGCGTCATGCAGGTTCACAACCTCAAGGAGACCATGGCAAAGAAAGGCGTGGAGTTCGCCCGCGAATGCCTGATCTTTGAAGTGTGCCAGCCGCAGCAAGCCAAAAAGGTGCTCGAGGAAAACATGAGCGTCTCGACAGCGCTGCCCTGCCGGATCTCGATCTACGAGGAGGGCGGCAAGACTGTGCTGGCTGCGCTAAAGCCGACCCTTCTTCTGGCCATGTTCAACACGCCGCAACTGCAAGGCGTGGCGCAGGAAGTGGAAACCACCATGATCAAAATCATGCAGGAAGCGGCGGCGGGTTAGGAGCGGCGGTTACCGCCGAGCTCCGCGCCTGATCCTTAGCTCCGGACCATCCCCATCCCGTCGCCATCCCTTTGACATCGTCTGTCCGCACCGCTAGACTTATCGACGATTGCGGTTCGTGGAAGGTGTGTCGAAGGAGCATGTTATGACGCCTGCTAAGCTTTTCGCGTTTGCTGCTTTCGTGACGCTGCTGTGTGGAATGTTCGGCGCGGATGCGGTGATTGCCGCGGGTCCGGTGGAGACCGCTAAAGCGGTTACGTTCGCCAAAGATATTGCGCCGATTTTCCAGGAGCGCTGCCAGGAATGCCACCGCAAGGGGTCGCTCGCGCCCATGTCGCTGGTGACGTATGAAGAAACCCGCCCCTGGGCCAAGGCCATTCGCCAGCGCGTGATTACGCGGCAAATGCCGCCGTGGCACATCGACAAAACGGTCGGCGTCCAGAAGTTCAAGAACGATATTTCGCTCACGGACGAGCAGATCGCGACCGTTGTCCGGTGGGTGGATAGCGGCGCGCCGATGGGCGATCCCAAAGACATGCCGCCTCCGAAAGAATTCCCGGCCGCGAACGAATGGAAGGCGGCCAAGGAATTGGGCCAGCCAGATCTGGTGATCAAGTCGCAACCTTACACGATGGCGGCGCATCATCAGGATGTCTGGTGGCGGCCCACGTCGGATATTCCGGTGACCGAGCCGCGCTGGGTGCGCGCCGTCGAGATCCGGCCGGGAACCGCGGCAGGGCGCAAGATCACGCATCACGCGGTGGCTTATCTGGTGCAGGACGATCCGTCGAGCATCGCACCGGGAAACGACGCCGACCTGGGCGCGCGCTCTTTTCTGATGGAGTGGGCGATTGGCAAGGGCTACGATTTGTATCGTCCGGACACCGGCAAACTGCTGCTGCCGGGTTCGCAAATTTCCTGGGACGTGCATATTCACGCGGTGGGCGAAGAGATTCGCGACAACGTCGAGCTGGGAATCTGGCTTTATCCGAAGGGCCAGGAGCCCACGCATCGCACCTATTTGACCGGCTTCCAGGCGCTGCGCGGCTTTAAATCTTCCGACGGATCGCGGACGCGGGCGGGCCGCAATATCGATATCGCGCCCAATTCCATTGCTGAAGTGGACAATTACACCGTGTTGCCGAAGGCCGCGCAACTGGAGAATTTCCAGCCGCATATGCATCTGCGCGGCAAGGCCATGACGGTGGAAGCCATCCTGCCGAACGGAACCGCGCAGATCGTCAGCCATGTTGGCAATTTCAACTTCAACTGGATGACCAACTATATTTATGCGGACGACGCCGCACCGGTGTTTCCGAAGGGCACCATGATTCACGTCACGGCGTGGTACGACAATACGCATGCGAATCCGAATAATCCCGATCCGGATCAATGGGTCGGCTTCGGCGATCGCACGGTGGATGAGATGGGGCACGCGTGGATGAACGTCACTTACTTGAGCGACGAGGAATACAACGCGTGGGCGGCGAAACACAAGAACGTGCAGTCGGCGGATGCTTCGGCTCGCTAGGGGCGCGGATTGCGAGTGAGCGGACAGGTTTTCGGACTGACGGCCGCGTTTTTGATTGCAAGCACCGCCTTGGCGTGGGGGCAGGCGCTGCCGGTCGAACCGGCGCGCGAAACCGGCTCCAGCGTGACGGGCGCGTTCGAGGGCTGGTTCAAGAATCCCGACGGCAGCTTCGGCTTGTTGCTGGGCTATTACAACCGGAATCAAGTGCAAGAAGTGGAGATTCCGATCGGCCCCAATAATCGCATCGAGCCCGGAGGGCCGGACCGCGGACAGCCCACGCATTTCATGCCGGGACGGGGCTGGGGTTTGTTTACGGTGACGGTTCCCGCGGATTTCGGACAAAACAAAATCAACTGGACGCTGGTAGCCAACGGCAAAACTACGGTGATTCCGGCGAGCCTGCATCCGGATTACGAGATCTCGCCGTTCACGGAAGCATCGGTCGGGAACACGCCGCCGGTGGTGAGTTTCGAGGAGGGCGGACCGACGGGGCAGGGTCCGCACGGAGTTTCCGCGGAGCGCACGGCGAAGGCGGGGACGCCAATGAATTTGACGGTGTGGGTTTCCGACGACGCCAAGTTCACGTCTTCCTCCGGCGCGCGGCCCAAGAAGACGCCGTCGCCGGTCACGGTGAAATGGATTCCTTACCGCAGCGCGGGGGCCGTGAAGTTCGCGAGCGACCGGCCGGAAGTGGTGAAAGTGGAACACTCCGGTTCGAACTCGGGTTCGAGCGCTGCTTTTAACGGCAAGGCCAGCACCTCCGTCACTTTTAGCACACCGGGCGACTACGTCTTGAACGTGACGGCCAACGACTATTCCGGCGAAGGCGGCAATGGATTTCAGTGCTGCTGGACCACGGGCAAAGTTAAGGTGTCGGTTCAGCCTTAAGCCGTTCGGCAGCGAAAATTTAGACACGTTTCCCATACGGAGTTCAGTTACAAGATCGTCTCGCGGTGGGCTGCCTATATAAACAACCCACCGGAGTGGTGCGGGAAAAAGGCGGCGGTTTATTTTTTCAGCCCGCACCGGGTACTGTGCTGGCTCCGGTCTCAGAAAAGTTTCCGAATCAACCGGCCATTGCGCTCTCCTATTTC
>Ga0207657_10006786_pt1 | contig 11820 bp, 9 predicted proteins | sample KBSC33metaG_FD_184316 | JGI IMG/M metagenome (GOLD analysis project Ga0207657, IMG submission 184316) | Corn rhizosphere microbial communities from Kellogg Biological Station, Michigan, USA - KBS C3-3 metaG (SPAdes) (version 2) | ecosystem: Host-associated > Plants > Roots > Rhizosphere > Soil ...
TTCTGCACCATGCGGTACCGGTCGAGGGTCGTGAACTCCGGCGGCTTCGGTGCGCCGGACGCTTCCGACTCCGCGTTCACGATCCGCTTGATCGCATCGAGCACGCGACTCCGTACGGCGTCGTCGAAGGTGCGCACATTGAGCTTGATGATCGCCTCGTCGGGAATGACGTTCTCCTTCGTGCCCGCCTGCAGCGCGCCGATCGTGACGACGACGGCATCGGTCGGCGCGACTTCGCGCGAGACGATGGTCTGCAGGCGCATCACGGTGGAGGCTGCCATCACCACCGGATCGATGCTCGCCTGGGGCATCGAGCCATGTGCGCCGCGACCGAACAGGCGGATCTGAAGACTGTCACCCGCCGACGTGACCACGCCGCTCCGCGAGCTGATCGCGCCAGCTGGATTGGGCATGACGTGCTGCCCGAGGATCACGTCAGGTCTTGGGAAGCGCTCGAACATGTTGTCGTCGATCATTGCCTGCGCGCCCTGCGCTGTCTCCTCACCCGGCTGGAAGACGGGCATCAGCGTGCCCTTCCATTCGTCGCGATGTTGAGCGAGCAGGGTAGCGGCGCCCACGAGCCACGCGACGTGCATGTCGTGACCGCAGGCGTGCATGACGGGTGTCGACTTCCCGTCGTCGTCGGTGCTCGTGACGATGCTGGCGTAGGGCAGGCCGGTCGCCTCCTTCACGGGAAGCGCGTCCATGTCGGCGCGCAGCATGACGGTTGGGCCGTCGCCATTGCGCAGCAGGCCGACGACACCGGTCTTCCCCACACCCGTCGTGACCTCGTAGCCGGCGGCGTTCAGCCGATCAGCGGCGAGTCCGGCCGTCCGGGTCTCGTGCATCGAGAGCTCAGGATGGGAATGGACGTCCTTGTAGAGCTTCTCCAGGTCCGGGAGCAGCCGGTCGAGGGTAGCGAGGGTCGCGTCGGCGGGCGTTGCGGTTTGCGGGCTCATGGAATCGGCTCCCGGTGCGAGTGTTTGCAGGAGGCGTAGCCGGTGCGAGTACGGTGGGTCACCGCGCATCCCGCTCGAGGTTCGTGCGCGGTTGTCCGGCATTCTCCGTTCCCGTGCTGCGCGGAACGGAGAATGCGCGAACGCCGTCCCCCGACTCGCTCCGTGCACCCGGTCCACTCGCGTCGATGAACAAGCGCACCATGGGCTACGCTGCTCTCTTCTTCCCGTGGGTGCTGATCGCCGTCGTCCTGTAGAGCGCTGTGATCGGCTTCCTCTACATCACTCGCGGCACCTCGGTGGAGCACGGGCGCGGCGTTGGCGCCGACGGCCGTCCCGCGTCGCCGGAGGAGCCACAGTTTCCGAGTCGACGGACACCCTCGTCATTGGCCGCATGACCGTCGACGGATGACCGGTCGCAGGTGACGCCTATATTCTCCGTGACGCGTCACGCAGGTCGATTCGCCATTCGCGAGCGCGACCGGCATACCCCACCTCCCTCCACGCGCCCCATGATCAAGCTGATTGTTGCGGTCAAGCGGAACCCGGACATGTCCCCGAAGGATTTTCACGCCTATTGGCGCACCCAGCACGCCGACAAGGTGCGCGCCCTCAGCGCGACGCGTCGCTACGTTCGCCGCTACGTCCAGGCGCATACGTTGGAGGGCGAATACGCCGCCGGCGAGCCGGGTTACGACGGAACGGCCGAGCTGTGGTTCGATTCGGTCGCCGACAAGGATGCTTTCTACTCGGACCCGGAGTACCTGGCGACCGTTCGGCCCGATGAGATGGTATTTGCCGACCTGGCGAACTCGCGCTTCTTCGTGACGCGGGAGGAGGACGTGAAGCTCTGACGTCCGCGGTTACTCGCCTTGGCGCGCGTCCGCGGTCTCCCTTAGTTTTCTGCAGCGGCGGCGATCAGCGCAGCACTCGATCGTCGCCGCGTTCGACAGTACCACCTCGCCCGGGTGGCGGAATCGGTAGACGCAGGGGACTCAAAATCCCCCATCCTTCGGGATATACGAGTTCGAGTCTCGTCCCGGGTATTGGACGCATCGCAATGATCGAGGTTCAGGCCCGCGCCGCTGCCGCATGATCGAGTGGAAAGCACACCACGGCGCGCTCGCTTCGCTTGCTGGTGTCCGGGGCGACGCATAGCTTTCGCGGGCTCAACTCATTCACTCTCAATACGTTCGGATCACGCATGGCCACCTACCGCTACGCGTCCCGCCCGACCACCGGCGACGCGATCGGGTTCGAGAAGGGCGTCCTCCAGGTCCCCGACAATCCAGTCATTCCATATGTAGAAGGTGACGGCACGGGACCCGATATCTGGCGTGCGTCCGTGCGGGTCTTCGATGCTGCAGTGCGCAAGGTGTACGGCGGCAAGCGCAAGGTGTCGTGGATGAAGGTCTACGCCGGCGAGGAAGCCCACACGAAGCACGGCGAGTGGCTCCCCGACGAGACTCTCGAGGCCTTCAAGGAGTTCCGCGTCTCCATCAAGGGCCCGCTCTCCACCCCGGTCGGCGGCGGCATCCGCTCGCTCAACGTCACGCTCCGGCAGGTGCTCGATCTCTACGCCTGCATACGTCCCGTGCGCTACTTCGAAGGCGTCGGGAACCCGATGAAGGAGCCGGAGAAGCTCGACGTCGTCATCTTTCGCGAGAACACGGAAGACGTCTACGCCGGCATCGAGTGGAAGGCGGGATCGAAGGAAGCGAACGAGCTGATCGACTTCATCGGCGAGAAGTTCGGAAAGGACATCCGCGAGAACTCGGCGATCGGCATCAAGCCGATGAGCGAGTTCGGATCGAAGCGCCTGGTGCACATGGCGGCGGAGTACGCGCTGGCCAACAGCCGCCGCTCACTCACGCTGGTGCATAAGGGCAACATCATGAAGTACACGGAGGGCGCCTTCCGCGACTGGGGTTACCAGGAGCTGGAGTCGGACTTCAAGGGCCAGTTCTGCACGGAGGGGGACCTCTCGAAGGGCGGCGCCAACTCCCGCGCCGACTGCCTCGTCGTGAAGGATCGCATCGCTGACGCGATGTTCCAGCAGCTCCTCCTGCGCCCCGACGAGTACGACGTGATCGCCACGCCGAACCTGAACGGCGACTACCTCTCCGATGCAGCGGCGGCGCAGGTCGGTGGACTCGGTCTCGCGCCAGGCGGCAACGTGGGCGACGGCGTCGCCGTCTTCGAGGCGACTCACGGCACCGCGCCCAAGTACGCCAACCTCGACAAGATTAATCCCGGAAGCGTGATTCTCTCCGGCGTGATGATGTTCGAGTACATGGGCTGGAAGCAGGTCGGTGAGCTTATCGTGCGCGGACTCGAGAACGCGATCAAGAGCAAGCACGTGACCTACGATCTCGCGCGGCAGATGCCGGGAGCCACCGAAGTGAGCACCTCGGCGTTCGGCGATCAGATCATCAAGGGCATGGGCGCCTAGCGCCCGTCGCCCACCTCGCACTGGAACTCACTCAATGACGCTGTCGCTTTCCGCTGGGCGCCCCGAGCTCGGCGCGCTCGACGTTCCCCTCCTCGTCATCGCGCTGCCGAGCGGCGCGAAAGTCGACGGTCCGCTCACCGCGCTCGACGCCACGCTCGGTGGCGCGCTCTCGCGCACCATCGACCGCCGCGACTTCCGCGCGGGACGCGACGAGTCGTTGCATCTCTCCGGAGCGGCCACCGGTCCGAAGCGCGTCCTGCTGCTCGGCCTTGGAAAGCCGACCGATCGCTCGGCGTCCATCCGTCGAGCCGGTGCGCTCGCCGCGCGCCAGGGCGCAAAGATGGGCGTCGGTGAGCTGGCATTCTACGCCGGTACGCTCGACGCCGCCGAAGTCGAAGCGGCAGCTGTCGGCCTCGCCGCGGGTGCGTGGGAATACACGGACACAAAGACGCCGCCACCCGCGGAGGAGCGTCGCGCACCGCTCGCCACCGCGCGCATCCTTGCCGACGACGATGCTTCGCTGAAGAGCGGCATCGCCACCGGCTCCGCGATCGCCGAAGGCCACGGCCTCGCCCGCACGCTCGGCATGATGCCGGGCAACCTGTGCACGCCCGACTTCCTCGCCGAGACCGGCCGCGACATCGCCAGGCGTCACGGCATGAACGTCACCGTGCTCGGTCGCGCCGAGATGGAGCAGCTCGGCATGGGCAGCTTCCTCTCCGTGGCGCAGGGCACGCCACAGGACCCGAAGCTCATCGCCCTCGAGTACAACGGTGGCGCCTCGGGTGCGGCGCCGGTCGTCCTCGTCGGCAAGGGGCTCTGCTTCGACTCCGGCGGCATCTCCATCAAGCCGGCGCAGGGGATGGAGTGGATGAAGTTCGACATGTGCGGCGCCGCGGGCGTGCTGGGCGCCATGGAAGCGATCGGCCGACTGGGTCTCAAGGTGAACGTCGTCGGTCTCGTCGGCTCCACCACCAACATGCCGAGCGGCACTGCGGTCAAGCCGGGCGACGTGGTGCAGAGCATGTCCGGGAAGTTCATCGAGATCATCAACACCGACGCCGAGGGGCGGCTCGTGCTGGCGGACGTGCTCGCGTATGCGCGCCGCTACAAGCCGGCGGCCGTCGTGGATGCAGCCACCCTCACTGGCGCTTGCGTCATCGCCCTTGGCCATACGGCGACCGGCGTGATGGGGAACAACGCCGATCTCGTGCTGGAAGTGATCAAGGCTGGAACCCGCGCCGGGGAGCCGGGGTGGGAACTGCCCATGTGGGACGATTTCAAGGAGCTCATCAAGAGCGACGTCGCCGACGTGAAGAACTCCGGTGGCCGGCCGGCTGGCACCATCACCGCCGCGCTCTTTCTCAAGGAGTTCGCCGACGAGTACCCGTGGGTGCACCTGGACGTCGCGGGGACCGCCTACACCGAGTCGGATCTCGGCACGGTGCCGCGTGGTCCGACGGGTGTGCCGGTCGGCACCTTCGTCGAAGTCGTGCGCGGTCGCGCCGGGTGAGGTTCGGCACGCTGTTTCGTGCCATGCTGATCGGCCTCGGTGCGGTTGCCGGGGCCGTTTTGCCAGCGCGCGCGCAACAGAAGGACACCATCCGTGTGCCCACGCCTGCACGCGCCGACTCGATGATCAAGAACGATTCGATCCGGCTCGGCATCGTGCCGCTCCCCACGCCGCCGAAGAAGGATTCGATCAAGCCATCGCTCGCGCGCGCGGACGCACCGCCGATTCTCGACATCGGGCCAGCCCGCATCTACGACCGCGCCGCGATGTTCGCCACCGGCGCGCTCACCCTCGGTGACCTGCTCGGTCGAGTGCCCGGCGTGACCGAGTTCACCGCCGGTTGGCTCGGCGCGCCGACACTCGTTGCGTCCCAGGGCGACTTCCGGCGCATCCGCATCTTTCTCGACGGCATCGAGCTCGATCCGCTGGACCGTCGTTCCCAGGGCACGTCCCCGGTGAACGAGCTGCCGCTGCACGCGCTCGAGGAAGTACGCATCGAGCGCGGCGCCGACGAGGTCCGCGTGTACGCGCGCAGTTGGCGCGTCGACCGCACGACACCCTACACGCGGGCCGACGTCGCCACCGGCGACCAGAACACGAATCTCTACCGCGCGTTCTTCGGGCGGCGGTACAGCCACGGCGAAGCGCTCCAGATCGCGGCCGAGCAATACAACACCCAGCCTGATCGTCGGATGCCCTCCACCGGTGGACTGCACATCATGGGTCGGCTCGGCATGACCCATGGTCCATGGAGCGGGGATCTGTTCGCCGAGCGGAGTGACATCGATCGGGCACCGTGGGCGGGGCTCGGCAACCCGATCATCGCCACCGACACCGTGCCCGGTTGGGAAACCCGTCGCACCACGGCGTACGCTCGCATCGGCAACGGCGATCCGGAACGTGGACGCTGGATGCAGCTCCTTGCTTCGGTCGAGTCGTTCCGCGGCTCGCCGCGAGCCTCCGCCACCGTCACCGGCAGCACGCCGGGCACGGCGACGACCGCCGCCGATTCCTCGGCGTACGAGAACCAGTACCTGCTCACCGGCGGCACTTCACTCCTTGGCGCACGCGTGAGCGGCGCGGAGCGCATTCGCGTCGCCGGCGGTCGGGTTTCGCACGTCATGTCCGGGCGCGCGGCGTACGAACGTGGCTGGCTGGCGGCGTCGATCCTCGGCGAAGGGAAGAGCGCGCTCGACCCGAGTCGCGCCGAAGCGACCGTTCGCCTCGAGCCGTTTGGTCGCGTCGCGCTACTCGGCACCGCGTCACGGACGGGCGGGGGCCGCTTCGTGCGGATCTTCGGCAACTTCGGCGAATCGCCTGTGTTTCTCGGTGCCAACGGACAACCACGGATTCCCGCCGGAACGGACTCGTCGCTGCTGGTCGTGCCGACTACCTACGCCGCGTTCGAGCTCGCCCCACAGACCAGCTACCGCGCCGAGGTGGGAGTGCGAGTGAACGACCTGTGGCTCATCGGCGGTGTGCTCCGACGCGGCGCGACGACGCTGCTGCCTGCGGCCGCGCTCGATGAAGACACCGCCTACTCACGCTCCGCCGCCGTGCGCGTCGAAGACGCTGCGACGGCGACGACGGCGGCCATTCGAGGTCGCATCTACGGACCGCTCCACGCCGACGCGTGGGCGATTGCATGGTCCGATTCGACTGGCCTGTATCGCCCACGCTACCAGACCCGCAGCGAGCTGTATCTCCAGACCAACCTCCTGCAGCGCTTCCCGCGCGGCAACTTCGGCTTGCTCACCTCGCTGGCACACGAGTACCGGAGCAGCAGTCGCTTCGCCCAGGCGGACGGAAGCGTGCGTAGCGTGTCCGGTTTTCGGACCCTGGCGTTCAAGCTCGAGATCCGGATCCAGACCGCAGTCGTTTCATACCAGTTCCGCAACCTGCTGCAGGAGCGGTACGCTCAGGTGCCGGGTTTCATCATGCCGCGCCAGACCCAGTTCTACGGAGTGCGCTGGGACTTCTGGAATTGACAATGTCATTGTTGCGCCGTAACTTACGCCGCTCGATATGATCCGAAGCATGACGGGGTTCGGCGCTGCCGACGGCGATGTTGGCGGTGGTCACGTGAGCGTGGAAGTGCGCTCGGTGAACCACCGCTTCTTCAATCCGTCCATCAAGATTCCCGGCGTGCTGAACCGCTGGGAGGGCGACGTCCGCGAGGCGCTCCGCCGCGGAGTGTCGCGAGGGCACGTGACGCTCACCGCCCGTTTCGAGCGTGATGCCGCCACCGAATACGCTGCGCCGATCGATGAGGTCCGTTTCGGCACCTACGTCAGCCAGCTGCGTGAGCTCCAGGAGCGTTTCGGACTCAGCGATTCCCTCGACGTCGGCACCATCCTGCGCATGCCCGAGGTGTTCGCCGGCAACTCCCGCGAGGAGCTTCCGGCGGAATCCGGCGCGGAGCTTGTGGCTATCGTCGAGCGCGCCGTCGCCGCGCTGCTGGAGATGCGGGGCGTGGAAGGCGCGCGGATGGCCGAGTATCTCGAGGCGCGGCTGGCGATCATCGAGGAGGCCCTCGGCCGCGTCGCGGAACGCGCACCAGCGCGGGTGGTGGAGCAGCGCGAGCGGTTGCGCAATGCGGTGCGTGAGCTCACCGACGGCGTGTCGCCCGACGAGACCCGGCTTGCACAGGAGATCGCGCTGCTCGCCGACCGCCTGGACGTCGCGGAGGAGCTGTCGCGCTTTCGCGCCCACATCGCTGCCTTTCGTGCGGCATTGGCGGCGCCACAGCCGGACGGGGTGGGCAAGCGGCTCGGGTTCCTCCTCCAGGAGATGCTGCGCGAGGCGAATACCACCGGCAGCAAGGGCAACGACGCGTCGATCGTCGCCGACGTGCTCCTGGTGAAAGAGGAGCTGGAGCGGATGCGCGAGCAGGTGGAGAACCTGGAATGACCTGCTTCCCCGTCATTCTGAGCGCTCCCAGTGGGGGGGGAAAGACGACCATCGCGCGGGCGCTCCTGGCCCGGCGCACCGACCTCGGCTATTCGGTTTCGTGTACGACCCGTGCCCCGAGACCCAACGAAAAGTCGGGACGCGATTATTATTTCATCACGCGGAGCGAGTTCCTCGCCGACCGTGAGCGGGGCGCCTTTGCCGAGTCGGCTGAGGTCCACGGCAACCTGTACGGTACGCTGCGCTCCGAGGTGGAGCGGGTGCTGGCGAGTGGGCGTCACGTCGTGATGGACATCGATCCGCAGGGCGCGCGGCAGTTCGTGCGCGCGTTTCCGCAGACAGTGACCATCTTCATCCTGCCGCCGTCCGCGGAAGTGCTGCTGGACCGGCTGCGTTCGCGGAAGACGGAGAACACCGTCGAGCTGGCGGCGCGGCTCACGAGCGCCTTGCAGGAACTGCAGACGGTGGATGAGTACCAGTACGTCGTCGTGAACGACGACCTCGAGCGCGCCGTGGCGAGTGTCGGCTCCATCGTGGATGCCGAAGTCATGAGCCGCACACGAGTCAAGGATCTACGACAGCAGGTCGGGCAACTCATCGAGCGGCTCGAGCAGGAAATTCACAGCAGCACGAATCACACACCCTGAGCATCCGGACATGCGAGTCTTCACTCCGCTCGAAATCGCCAAGCACGCCGCCAACAAGTACCTCGGCGTCCTCGTCGCCGCCAAGTATGCGCGCGCCCTGAACGAATTCCCCGGCGGCTCGGCTGGCCGCGACAAGAAGCTCACCACGCGGTCGCTCGAGGAGCTGGCCCGGGGTGACATCGACTACCGCGTCATCCCCCGCCGCCGCTCGGCGGAGTAACGCTTCGAGCAGATTGTCACCCCGACAGCTGCTGAGCGGCTGTGGGGACCTACTCTCCCTCGCGAGAACGTGACCGACACGCCACTGCGTCCGTACAGCGGCCGACGGATTCTGCTGGGTGTCTCCGGCGGTATCGCGAGCTACAAGACCGCGTGGCTCGCGCGCCTGCTCGGCAAGGCTGGCGCAGAGGTTGACGTCGTGCTCACGCGCGCCGCCACGGAGTTCATCGGCGCCGTCACCTTCGAGGCGCTCACCGGCCGCCCCGTTCACACCGGCCTGTTCGACTCCGGTCGCGCGCTGGATCACATCCATCTCGCCCGCAGCGCGGACGCCGTCGTCGTCGCGCCGGCGACGGCAGACCTCATGGCCCGCGCGGCCACGGGCCAGGCCGATGACCTGCTCACCGCCTGTCTCCTCGCGACCGGGGCGCCGATCCTCATGGTGCCGGCGATGAACGACCGCATGTGGGCGCACGCACAGACGAAGCACAACGCGACGCGGCTTCGCGAGCTCGGCTACCGCCTGCTGGAACCCGACGAGGGCATGCTCGCCGCGGGCGAGGGAAGCGGACCCGGTCGGATGCCCGAGCCCGAGACCATCTTCGCGCACGTCGGACGTCTGCTCGAGAAGGATGGTGTACTTCGTGGCCGCCGCGTGCTCGTCACGGCCGGCCCGACGCGCGAGGCGATCGATCCGGTGCGCTTCATCTCCAATCACAGCTCGGGGCGTATGGGCGTCGAGATCGCCTCGGCCGCGTGGCGTCGCGGCGCCGACGTCACCCTTGTCGCCGGTCCGCTCGCGGTGCCGCCCCCGGTTGGCGTAACGCACGTCCCGGTGGAATCCACGGAGGAGATGCGCGATGCCGTCGCGACCTGCATCGGGCAGGCTGACGTGGTGGTGATGAGCGCGGCGCCCGCCGACTACCGAGCCGCCGCGCAGTCATCGTCCAAGCTCAAGAAGACCGGTGTCACGAGAACCCTCGAGCTCACGGAGACGCCGGATATTCTCAGCTCGACGATCGCTGCTCGGCGCAAGGGCGCGGTGATCGTCGGCTTCGCGCTCGAGACCGACGACCTGCTGGCGAATGCGCGGAAGAAGCTCGACGCCAAGGCGCTCGACATGATCGTGCTGAACTCGGCGACGGAGCCCGGAGCGGGGTTCGGCGTCGAGACCAATCGCGTCACCATCCTGCGCCGTGGCTCGGCCGCGCAGGAGGATCTGCCGCTTCAGCACAAGCGCGACGTGGCCGATGCGATCCTCGACCGCGTGGAGGAACTGCTGCATGGACGCTAGGGAAGCACTTCGGCGCTATCTGGAGCAGCGCCGCGAGCTCGGCGAGAGTGAGCTCGTGCTCGACACGTTGAGCGTCGAAGAGGCACTGCGGCTCATCGGCGCCGGGCGCACGGGCAAGCGTCGCCACGGAGGCGACGACGTGAGCATCACCTCCGCCGACTGGCGTGTGGCGCTCCGCGAAGCCGGCGCGCAACCCGACGCCCCCAAGCCGCCGGCGAAGGAATCTGCCCGGCCGAAGCGGCCAGCGGTGGAGCGCGTTGCCGAGGCGGTTCACGTTCCCACCACCCAGTCGGCACCGAGCGAGACGTCGCTGGAATCCCCCATCGAGGGCGTTCCCACCGGCATCATCGTCGGCGGCGCCTCGCGCGCGCTGTCGGATGATCCCGCGTTCAAGTTGGAGACCCTCGACGAAATCGCCCGGACCGTCGCCGAGTGCACCCGCTGCCCGCTCTACGCGACGGCGAAGAACCCGGTTCCGGGGATTGGCGATCCGAACGCCGATTTCATGATTGTCGGCGAAGCGCCGGGCGCCAACGAGGACGAGCAGGGCCAACCGTTCGTGGGGCAGGCGGGCCAGCTCCTGAACAAGATCATCGGTGCCATCAACCTGACCCGTGACGACGTGTTCATCGCGAACGTCCTCAAGCACCGGCCGCCGGGAAACCGGAATCCACTGCCGGAAGAGGTCACCGCCTGCTCGCCGTACCTCGTCCGCCAGATCGAACTCATCCGTCCAAAAGTGATTCTGGCGCTCGGCACCTTTGCGGCACAGACTCTACTGGACACGAAGCTCACGATCGGCAAGTTGCGCGGGCAGGTACATCGGTACTACGGTGTTCCACTCGTCGTGACCTACCATCCCGCCGCGCTCCTGCGGAATCCCGCCTGGAAGCGCCCTACCTGGGAAGATGTCCAGCTCGCCCGTCGAATACTCGATCGCGCCGTCGCCCCTGGGGCGTGACCCATACCGGGACCGGCGTCCTCCCTACAGCGAGGACGCCGAGCAGGCCGTCCTGTCGGCGATGCTGATCGACCAGGATGCCGTGATGCGGGCCATCGAGGTCGTGGACGACTCGATGTTCTACGCCGAGCGCCACCGCCGGCTCTTTCGCGCCATGCTCACCATCACCGAGCGCGGCAGCGTCGTTGACCCGCTCACCCTCGCCGACGAGCTCTCCCGTCGCGACGAGCTCGATGGCGCCGGTGGCAAGGACTACATCGGCTTCCTCGTCGACGCGGTACCGACGGCAGCCAACGTCGAATACCACGCGAAGATCGTCAAGGAGAAGGCGATCCTCCGTCGCCTGATCGAGGTCTCGACGGAGATCGTTGGTGAAGCATTCGCGGGCGGGCAGACGGCCGACGAGCTGCTGGACATCGCCGAGCAGAAGATCTTCCAGGTCGCACAGCAGCGCACCCATGAGGGCTTCTCGCGCATCAAGGAGCTGCTCTGGCCGACGATGGAGCGCATCGAGGCCATTCACGCCGGCGGCGAGTCCATCACCGGCATCGCCAGCGGCTTCAGCGACCTCGACGAGATGACGTCGGGCTTCCAGCCGTCCGATCTGGTCATCGTCGCTGCGCGTCCGTCGATGGGAAAGACGGCGTTCACGCTCAACATCGCGCAGTACGCGGCAATCGAGAAGCAGCGCAAGGTCGCCTTCTTCTCGCTCGAGATGAGCAAGGAGTCGCTCGTCCAGCGCATGCTCACGTCGGAGGCGCGCATCGACGCCCAGAAGCTCCGCAAGGGCATGCTGCGCGACGACGACTTCCCGCGACTCGCTCGCGCGGCCGGGATCCTCACCCACGCGCCGATCTGGATCGACGAC
>Ga0207657_10006787_pt1 | contig 11820 bp, 8 predicted proteins | sample KBSC33metaG_FD_184316 | JGI IMG/M metagenome (GOLD analysis project Ga0207657, IMG submission 184316) | Corn rhizosphere microbial communities from Kellogg Biological Station, Michigan, USA - KBS C3-3 metaG (SPAdes) (version 2) | ecosystem: Host-associated > Plants > Roots > Rhizosphere > Soil ...
GATCTGACTGCCGTGACCAGCCTTCCCAGTGCTTCACCGGACTCTCAACACCGGGGCCGATTAGACCGAGTTCTTCGCCAAACTCCAACGCAACTGGTGCGCATTGTTCGAGCCACTGCTCCAAATCATCGGCGTCGTAAGCGCGCACATGACGCCATTTATTCTCTTTTCGTCTCGCGTTGAGCCACCGTGATTTCTGAGTCCATCTCTGTGCCGTGAGCACAACAAGTATCGATTTTTTTCGCACTTTGCTCTTGGTTTGCTTCGTTCGTTTTTTATAGTCTTGGTTGGCTTTTTTGGTAACTTGCGCTTCGCAACTAAATTCCCAAAACGAGTTGCCCTTTGGAATCCACGGACTTCCTTCCTCGCTGAGCAGTTCCCCATCCCAACCCGGCAATGCGGTCGAATCCCCAGCGGGAAAAGCAACTCCCAAAGGAGTTCCAGCGGTGTGAACAAGTTTTCGAACCAGCCGCGGTAAGGCAAGTCGGGCTCTGGCTGTTTTTGCCCATTGAGCAATTTTAGTCGCAGTGATCCGCATTCTTACTCACCTCCGTCAGCCGCGTAGCAATCTAAGATCGCATTTTTTATTTTTGACAATAGATTTGGGGGTACATAACACTCTCTACAATTGATCGCGGTGCGTGCTGAAGCCAGCAGCAGCATCATACTCGCCGCCAACTTGATTGTTTCATCCGGTACCATGATTCTTGCACATCACGGCAGCACCGTTTGGGCAAACCATTCAACAGGCAGGTCGCGGCCCAATCCTTTTTCGCGTGCCCGATCGAGGACGAAGCCCGCCACTGCGGCGAACTGGCCGCCGAGTTGGTAATTACTCGCTTCGTTGGGAAACAAAGTCTTCTCGCGCGCTCCAGTCCTTTTGATCCGCTGCCGGAAAAATTCGCGCGCCTCGATCGCGCCCGACGGCGCGGGCGGGACCTTGGCATCCTTGATATCCTGCGGACAGAGTTCGCCGAGATGATAGTTTTGTATCCACGGTTCGACTCGGTTGACCACCACGCGGTCGCAGTCTTCGTAAGCGCGGGGATCGAGCTCAAGAAAGCGCACGGAGCTCAGATGCTGCCCGGGTTCGACCCAGGAAGACTCCATGACCTTCTCGTTGGCGTTGGTCGCGAGCGCGACGATGTCCGCGTTGGCAACCGCATCCCGCGCCGTGGCGACAGGGCGCACTTCGATGCCCAAGCTCGCCTGCAACTCTTCGGCGAAGCGGCTGCACCGATCAGTGTTGGAGCTGAAAACCCGAACCTTCTTGATGGTCCGAACGCAGCGCAATCCGAGGATTTGCCCGCCGGCCTGCCAGCCTGAGCCGAGCAGTCCGACTTCTTCGGCATCCGGGCGCGCCAGGTAATCGGCAGCGAGGGCATACAATGCTCCCACGCGGGTGCGCTGGAGATAGCCGTCGGGCATCCAACCAAGCAGCTCGCCTGTCTCAGTAGAAAAAACCAGCAACGTGCCCATCCAGCTTCCGTTGCCAAAGGGAACATGCTCTACGCGGCTCGACTGACCTTGCTGCCTTTTCCTCGTTACGTTGGAATCGATCCGAATGACATACTTGCCGATGTAAGGAACTCCCCCTTCCATCGTCTTGCACTGATAGAACGTATCGGTCGTGGAGTGGGGCAGCCAGCTTTCGGTGCGCTGCCGCGTCAACACCTGGCCCTTGCCTTCCTCTTCAAAGAAACGCCGCAGCACATCGACGCAGTCGGCCATCGTCAAAACTCGTTCCACGTCGTCATTGGTCAACAGCAACACGTTATCGCCTCATTGAATGGCCGTTCGCAAACAGCAGTAAAACCACGTCTTGTAAGTTGACCTTCGATTGCCTTCAACCGACTCCAGGTTACGTCGTCTTGCGCTTGAGCTGCTCTGCCCCGGCACGATCTGCATCGTCAACACGCGTCAGCGAGCACACACCCTTTTTGATACCCATCTCGATGATCACTGACACTTCGGCCGGCGAGTTTTTCGCGCAGTAATAACCTTTTAAAATTCTTCCGTCTTTGGCAATCATTCGGATTGGCAAGCCGTCATATCGTTCGGAGTAGACCCGGCACCGACTGGCATTAGGCAAACCTTCTCGAGTTAGAATTTCGAGATTCTCACAGACTGCTCCGGATCTAGTGAAACAGCAGGCGCCGCATTGATTACACTCGCCGGTTAACATCATTTTTTGTATCTGCCCATACGTCTCAACCTCGTTCTTTGCCACGCGCTAGCGTCCCCCCAGGATTTCTTTCAGGACCTGCGCAACATCCGTCAACGCTTTAGCGCCATCGCCGACGAACGTTGACCCGTGCATCGCGGCCAGGGTGCGGGGCTTGAGCGCGGCGAGCCGCTGCAGCGTCGAGTCGGTGTAGGGCGTGTACGGCATGTAGTTCGCCAACGGCCCCTGCTGATAGTCCACCAAAGTTTGTCTAAACCGCCCCACCACATCTGAGCTGGTGCTGGGCTCGACATCACCGTTCTGGTGCAACAGATCGGAACACAGCAGCGTGCCGTGGGCTTCCTCGAACAGATGGGTCGCTTCCCAACAGTGCGGCACATGCGGTGTGTGGAGCAAGCGAAAGCGATACTTGCCGGTAGAAACCACTTCTCCATCGGCCAGAGCTTGCGCGGGGCGGCGCGCGACGACGTCGTCGACGCTCACCATTTTGCCGACGAAACTGCAGACCGCCGTTGCCTCGGGCGCGAGCGTCTGCCATTCCGTAAGCGCGCCGCATTCATCGGCCTCGAAATGACTGAAGCCGATCCAGCGGATGGTGGCAGGATCGATTAACGTGGCCACGGCGTCGCGCACAATCGGAAACAATCCCTTCATTCCGGTGTGATACAGCAAGGGCTGCTCGTCGCGCACGAGAAATTGGTTGAATTGCAGATTGATCTCGGGAATGAAAGTCGAGATGCGATACATATCGGGGGCGATTTCGTTGATCTGAGTCATCGGTTTCTCCTTACATTTGAGTTACGAAACTGCCGATCGCAAGCCTTGCCGGTTTATCTCCGCGCCGGCTTGCCGCGCGTCGGTTGCACGAGCTTTTCAGATGTCTCCAGCAGCATGTCCAGCATGCGCTTGGGATTGATCAAAAAATCCCGCGTCACTTGGTAGTGCTCGGTCTTGTAGTAGTCGAGGTGTTTTATGCCATCGACGGAAAAACTATAAATCCTGGCATTCGGGTAGGCCATCAAAATCGGTGAATGCGTCGCGATAATGAACTGCGAGTCATCCATGACAAGATCGTGGATCCGCGAAAGCACGGCGAGCTGCCGTTGGGGAGAAAGCGCGGCTTCCGGTTCATCAAGCAGGTAAAGGCCTTTTCCGCCAAAGCGGTTCAACAGCAGCGCCATGAAAGACTCGCCGTGGGATTGCTCGTGCAAGGATTTTCCGCCGTACGAGTCGATAATCCGCGGCCCGGCGGCGGGCTCAGTGTCAAGTCGCTCGATTTCCGTGGCAACGTTGAAGAAACTCTCCGCGCGGAGGAAGAACCCGTCCCGAGGCCCAGGAATACCTTTCGAGAGGCGTAGGTACCGCTCCAGCTCCGAATGTGAGACCCTCGTGCCAAAATTAAAATTTCTCGTGCCTCCCTCCGGATTAAAACCCCACGCCACCGCGATTGCCTCCAGCAGCGTCGATTTACCAGAACCGTTTTCCCCTACGAAGAATGTGACCTGGGGATGCAGCTGCAGCACGTCCAGGTGATAGACCGAAGGCAAGGCAAACGGATAACGATCGAAGGTAGGGACGTCTTCCCTCCTGAGACGGACCTCGGATATGTACTGACGCGTAATCACATCGTTCAACTTTTGCGCTGAATGGTCTCCCAAAAGTCTAGCTCAAGTACCACATAGTCAGCGATCGCTTCCGCGAATTGGGTTGCGCCGGCGAGATATAGCGCGCCCCCAAGATGAACCAGCAAAACACCGGAAACAACCGAGGCGTGATTTTTAAAAATTTAGAGCTTGAGAGTTTGGGTTCATTGTTGGTCCCTCGCGCAACAATCAAGTTAGAAGTAACTCGCGGGCTGACTCTTCGTCAACATTCGGGCTGCACGACGCTTCCTCACACGGTACGTCCAACCAACCACTTGCACGGACATACTCGTCGGCATAGGGTCGGGCCAGATCGATCCCCGAGGAGAGAACAGACTCCCTTTAGATCGGAGGGACCCCATGAACAATACCTATGACGCCGTCTACAGCCGGTGGCTGAACGATCCCCAAAAGTTCTGGGCGGAAGCGGCCGAAGCGGTTCACTGGCATAAGAAGTGGGAAAAAATTCTGGATGACTCGCGGCCGCCGTTTTATCGATGGTTTCCCGGCGGATTGCTCAATACTTGCTACAATGCGCTCGACCGCCACGTCGAAAGCGGCCGCGCGGATCAGCCGGCGCTCATCTACGACAGTCCTGTGACGGGAACCGTCCGGACGTTCACGTATCGCGAGTTGCTCGATCAAGTCGCGAGATTCGCCGGCGTGCTCGTCACACAAGGAGTTCAGAAAGGCGATCGGGTCATCATTTACATGCCGATGATCCCGGAGGCGATCGTCGCGATGCTGGCATGCGCGCGCATCGGCGCGATTCACTCTGTGGTCTTCGGCGGTTTCGCCGCCCAGGAGCTCGCCAATCGCATCACCGATGCGCGACCGAAGGTGATTGTGTCGGCTTCGTGCGGCATCGAAACCGGCCGCATCATCGCTTACAAGCCGTTGCTCGATAAAGCGATCGCACTAGCGGCGGTCAAGCCGGAGCGTTGCATTATCGCTCAACGTCCGCAGGAAAAGGCGTCCATGATCGGCGGCCGAGATCTCGACTGGTCGGAAGAGATGGCGGATGCAAAGCCAACCGGCTGCGTTCCAGTCGAGGCTACTGAGCCGCTTTACATCCTTTACACCTCGGGCACGACCGGCATGCCCAAAGGGATCGTGCGCGATAACGGCGGGCACTTGGTCGCGCTCACATGGAGCATGCGGCACATTTACGGCGTGGAGCCGGGTGAAGTGTACTGGACGGCGTCGGACGTAGGCTGGGTCGTCGGTCACTCGTACATTGTTTACGCGCCGCTGTTCAATGGCAACACGACCGTGCTCTACGAGGGGAAACCGGTCGGCACTCCCGATGCAGGCGCGTTTTGGCGGGTCGTGTCACAGCACGGTGTGAAAGTCTTGTTTACGGCGCCGACGGCGTTCCGCGCGATCAAACGCGAAGATCCCAACGGCGAATTTATCCGGAAGTATGACTTGAGCGGCTTCCGCACGCTCTTTCTTGCCGGCGAGCGTTGCGATCCGGACACGCTGTTGTGGGCGCAAAAGCATCTCGCTGTACCGGTAATCGACCACTGGTGGCAGACCGAGACGGGTTGGCCGATCGGCGCCAATTGCGTCGGACTGGGAATGCTTCCGGTAAAACCAGGATCGTGCACGAAGCCGGTGCCCGGTTACACTGTTGAGGTATTGGGCGACAACGGCAGCGAATTGCCGCCGGGTCAGATCGGCAGCATCGTCATCAAGCTGCCAATGCCGCCAGGTTGTCTTCCGACACTATGGAATAACGACGAAGCTTACCGCAAAACTTACCTCGCCCGGTTTCCCGGCTACTACTTGACCGCAGACGCGGGATACAAAGACGAGGACGGCTATCTTTCGGTGATGACTCGCACCGACGACATCATCAATGTCGCCGGTCATCGGCTCTCCACCGGGGCACTGGAAGAAGTGCTGTCGTCGCATCCCGATGTCGCCGAGTGCGCGGTTCTGGGAGTCGCCGACGCGATCAAAGGAGAAATTCCGTTGGGCCTGATCGTGCTCAAGGCCGGGGTGCGACGTTCAGACGGCGAGATCGTCCGCGAAACGATTCAGATGGTGCGCGAAAGGATCGGCGCCGTGGCTTCTTTCAGAGTTGCCACGGTGGTCAAGCGGCTGCCGAAGACGCGCTCCGGCAAGATTCTTCGTGGTACCATCAAAAAGATTGCCGACGGAGTCGAGTACCGGGTTCCGCCCACCATCGACGATCCGCTGATCCTCGATGAAATCACCGCCGACTTGTCCACCTTAGGCTATCCCGCCGGTGCGGCAACGACCTCGGTGTGATTTCATACCGCTTGAGGGTTTTGAGCCTCATCTTTGACTTATCGGAAGCCGGTGTGTTAACCCGAACTCATGTCAGTCGCAGGATTCAATGGTGAAATCGGCATTCATTACCCGCTTCATGTCCTCAATCGCTATTCGCTCCCCGACCTGATCGACCTTGCGGCACACGCCGCACAAAGTCTCGGTCCGTTCGGCTTTACCCGCGTCTGGACCAACGACAATCTCGAGTATCGGAGCGTGCTGGCGAGCTCTGCCGCGATTCTGGCGCGCTTGCCCGTCAAGCTCGGCACCGCCGTCGCTGTGCCCTACTTTCGTAATCCCATCGACTTCGCGATGGCCTTTGCCACCATGAGCGAGCTTTCGAACGGGCGGGAAATTTCTCTTGGTCTCGGTCCGGGCTCGCGATCCATTTTGACCCGCCACGTCGTGCGCGCAAAGCCGTTGACGATCATGGCGGAATTGGCGATCGCGCTACGCACGCTTTTTGCGGGCCAGACTCTCCATCGAGAGCATATTCCAGTGCTCGCCGAATATTTCCACTTGAACGCGCCACACTACGCGCTCCGCTTCAAAGCGGCCGCGCCGATTCATCTCTACTACGGGCCGAGTCTGCTCAAGCCCGCCGTCCTCGATCTTGTCGCGCAACACTTCGATGGCGTCATCCTGCAAACGCTTTACGGCACCTATGAGATGCGCGAGTCCCTCGAACGGCTCGAGCGGGTACGCACTCAATCCGGCGCTGCGCAGCCGCTCCGCAAAACCATGTTGATCAACGCATCCATCGGACGCGATGGCGAAACCGCCAGACAGCACGCTAAGCGGTTTGTTTCCCATATCGTCTCGGGTTGGCCCGACGAAGTACTCGAGGCGAAAAGCATCGATCCCAAGGCGATTCAGGCCGTGCGCCAGGCCTACGCGGAAAATCGCGGCGTCGATGCTGCCGCCGCGCTCACGCCCGATCAGGCTGTGGATCGGCTGATCATCGCCGGCACGGCGGCACAATGTCGCGACCGGCTTGCGGAGCTATTCAAGCTCGCAGCGCAGCACAGCTTCAACGAAATCGTTATCGGTGTGCCACTCGGACCCGAGATCGCGGATGTGATCGATGTTTGGGCGAGCGAGATTTTACCCAGCTTGCGCTAAACGACTTCGCCAAACTGCGCGAGAAATCTTTCTTCGTTCTGCTTTCTGATCGGTGTTTTGCTCGCACGAGCGCGTGGTCTCAGATCCGATATACCCGTGCCGCCGTGCCGTAGAACAGCGCCGCACGCTCCGACACTGAATAGCTTTTCGTAATGCGCTTATAGGCGTTCCACAAAATCACATACGAGTTCGCCGCCTTCTCGACGGGAAAGTTGCTTTCGAAGAGACAGCGCTCTGCGCTGAAATTGTCGATGCATACCTCGAAATAGGGCCGCAGAATTTCCGCCAGCTCTGCCGAAGACGCCTTGATCTGTCGTTGGTGCCAGTCATAGCCTGAACGAACCGATCCTACCCCACCGAGCTTCACCACGATATTCGGAAATTCGGCAAGACTCGCCATGCGTCCGCGCCAAACCTGGTAGACTTCATCGCGCTTTCCCGCATACGGTCCCACTCCCAATGGCGCACCGATATGATTGAGAATGATGGTGACGTCGGGAAATGCCCCGGCCAGATCGGCGAGCTCCGGCAGCTGCGGATGATAAAGCCAGGCATCGAAGCTCAAATCGAACTTCTTAAGCCAGCCGAATCCCCGGCGAAACCGCCCATCGAGGAGCATTCTTGCCGGCGCCTCGTTCCGAAGCGCACCGCTTCCGTCCCACGTCGTCGAATAACGGATACCTCGGAAGCGGCTCGGGCTCAGCGCCAGGTGCCCTTCGAGCACAGGCGCCACGGCATCGCCCAAGCTAAGATCCGCGAAACCGACAATCGCTGCCGCCACCTTTGTCTTGATCCGCGGATCGGACCGACCCTGCCGCGCGACACTCTCCAAGAACTCGGTCTCACCGAGCGGTCTTAGCTCGTCGGCTCCAGACTTCCGGTAGCCGTAGCCGCACTCGACCGCGACAGTGGCGACGACATTGTGACCGCTGGCGAGATCGCCGACGAAATCGCTCAGTAGGTAGCTATTCGGCGGCCGCTCCCACAAATGATGATGCGCATCGCAGATCGGCAAATCAGATTCGAGGGGCTCTTCGACAGCTCGCAGGTTCTCTATTCCATCCTCCATATTCCATTCTCGTTTCTCGCGGTATTTTTTACCGGATGCGCCACGCCCGGGGCATCGTCACGTGAATGAACACGACCATGAGCGCGCCAGCGGCGCCCATCAGTCCGACGGCCCACTGTGTCCCGAGAGCCGTCGCGAGGCTACCGAGCAGCATGCTGCCGCAGGTCATGACCACATTGCTCAGCTGAAAAATGGCCATTGTGCGGCCGCGAAATTTCGACGGTGAATAAGTTTGAATGACCGTTTGCACCAGCGCGTTACAGAAAACATTGGCGACGCCGATGATCACCATCAAAACCATGGAAATCCGAAACCACGGTGAAGCCGCAAAACCGACGACACTGAGCCCGTAGAGAGCTGCGCCGCCGAGCATGAAAAGCCCCCGCGTCATGCGATCGCCCAAAGAGGCGATGGCTACGGCACTGCCCAACGCGCCCACTCCCATTCCCGTCAACAGCAGTCCCTGTCCCGCCGCGCCAACGGAGAGAATGTCGCGTGCAAAAATCGGCAATAACGTGGTAAACGGCACGATCAGAAACGCGACCAGCATCACGACCAGCAATCCGGTGCGCACCTCTTCGTTTCGCCAGCTGAATTTCCAGCCTTCGACAACGCTGCGAAAAAACGTACTTTCACGGGTCGAAATGTCGTCCGCAGTCGGCGACGATTGCGGACGCGAGCGCAGTTGCATCGTCCAAAGCGTTGCGAGCGCGCAAAAAATCGCTTGCGTCGCATAAGATCCCGCCGTTCCATACCGGGCGATCAGAATCCCGGCGAGCGCCGGTCCGGTGCTTCGCGCCGTATTGAAGATCATCGAATTGAGCCCGATCGCATTGGTCAGGTGATCGCGCGGCACCGCGTCCGCAATGATGGCCGCGCGCGCGGGCTGCAGGAAAGTCTGATCGATCGCCATCACGAAGGCGCTCAAATAGACATGCCAGGGCTCGATCGAGCGGGTGAAGATCAGCACAGTCAACGCCGCGTACATACAACCGTCCACGATCTGCGACAGCACGATCTGCTTTTTGCGCGAGAATCGGTCGGCAGCGCTCCCCGCGATCGGCGATAGAAACAAAATCGGCAGTGCTTGAATGCCGCGCACCATTCCGAGTTGCAGCGCCGAATTGGTCAGCTCGTAGATCAACCAGCCGCGCGAGACTTGATCCATCCAGAAAGCCATCGAGGTCAGCGAATGACCAAACCAGAGGAGCCGAAAATTGCGATGCCGCAGAGAGCTTAACGCGCGGATACGCGAAACTGAGGCAAACGGTTGCCAGACGCGGCGCGCCGGCGCAGCATGAGGCTCGTTCATTTTCTCGGGGACGGAGGTGAGTTTTTCGCCGCAGGACGGCTGCAGAAACATTCCATGAGGTATCGAGTCGCTGGTTATTTTATTTCACGTGCACCGGGGGCGACGATATACAGCATGATCATGCACAGTGTACCGATCATGCTCATGCAAGCGGCTGCCAGAGGCGCGCCCATCAAGGCCGACAAGACGCCAATCAGCATTCCGCCGAGCAACAGCAAGACTTGCGTCATGTGAAAAATTGCGATCGTGCGGCCGCGGAATTCGGGCGGTGAATAGGTTTGAATGACCGTTTGCACCAGGGCATGGGAACTGACGTGGCAAATTCCGATGATCGCCATCAGCCCCATGGAAAGAGAAAACCACGGCGAGAACGAGAAAATCACCACGAGGACGCCGTAAATAGCGACGCCGCCGATCATCAATAGACCGCGCGGCATGCGATCACCGATGGAAGCGATCATCAACGAGCTGCCCAGCGCGCCGACGCCCATCGAGGTCAACAGCCATCCTTGCCCGCGCGCGCCCACGTGCAGCAAATCACGGGCGAAGACCGGCAGCAGCGTGCTGAATGGAATCATGAACAACGCCGCGATAATCACCACCACAATGCCGCTGCGCACTTCCGTTTTCCGCCAGCTGAATTTCCAACCCTCGATGATACTTTGACCGAAGCTTTCTTTTTGGCTCTCGGCACCGTCCAATGGGGCGCTGTAGCGCGACGAGCTCATCTGCATCGTCCATACTGTTGCCATGAGGAAGAAAACCGCTTGCACGCTGTAGGAGAAGCCGGTGCCGAAAATCGAGATCAGCACGCCCGACAGTGCCGGCCCCGTGCTTCGCGCCATATTGAAAACAACGGCATTGAGTCCGATCGCATTGGTCAAATTTCTGGCCGGCACGCTGTCGGAAATCATTGCCGCCCGCGACGGCTGGAGAAAGACTTGCACGCAGGCCATCAAAAAAGCCGTGACATAAACATGCCACGGCTCGATCAGCGCGGTAAAAATCAGCACGGCAGTGATCGCGTATAAAAATCCATTCGCGAATTGCGCGCCGACGACTTGAAATTTCCGCGAGTAACGGTCAGCGGTGCTCCCGGCGATCGGCGATAACAACAGAAAAGGAATCGCCTGAATGCCGCGCACCATTCCGAGTTGCAGCGCCGAATTGGTCAGCTCATAGATCAACCAACCGCGCGTCACCTGATCCATCCAGGTGCCCATGGACGCGAAGACCTGACCGTACCAAAGAAGCCGGTACTCGCGATGGCGTAGGGCTTCGAACGCACGCAGGCGAACCAGCAGTTCGAGCGGGTATGAAAGCGTTTCTTTTGCCGGATCAACGTCCGAAAGTTTTTCTTGCTTGGCCGATGTCGAGCGCAGAGCAGTCTCCAAACTGGCCGGAGAAAACGAGTGTTCTCGTGGACTCGAGAGCCGGTGTGTTGCTCATTTCGTATATCACGCGCTTCGCCTGACCGTCTACCGATCGAACTGGAGAATCCCTTTGGCAAAAGGAGGAAAGCGGGGAATTTATCAGCTATGGAGAGTGACCAGCGACATCTTTTTGCGTCTTCTTCAGTTCCTGACCCGATGCCATAATCTGCCGCGCACGTTTCATTCTCACTCCGGCTGCTAAATAGACTATAATCAAAGGTGTTCTCCTTATCATTTCGTCAAGGAGATGAGAATGAGTTGCGCGCGTGTTTATTCCGGGTTCATCATCGCGTTTCTGATCTGGCTGACGCCAACTATCGGTATCAATGCCGCTGAATCGCTTCCCGTGCTGACGGCACGAGAGACCGGCGTTGCCTTGTATGCCCGGCAAGATCCTGAAACCGATCGCATCGCCACTCTGGAAAAAGACGAAATTCTCGTTCCCATCGCCGAATCCGTTGGCGGTGAGGTCTGGTACATGGTACGGACCAAACGCGGCTTGATCGGCTGGGTACGCGGTATCGATGTGGTCATCAGCAATGAAGCCAAAGACACGTTCCGAGAGAGGGAGCCGGGCTCATCCACCTGGAGTGCCCGTACCTCTGAGGGCCGCACTTTCAGCGGCACCTGGACGGTTGCGCCCAATGCCACCAACGAAAACGCGGCTGGCGCATGGACATTGAATGGACCGAATGGATCGACGATGATGCGCGGCACATGGACTGCGGACAAACACTCGACGGGCTGGAATGGCGTGT
>Ga0207657_10006790_pt1 | contig 11817 bp, 15 predicted proteins | sample KBSC33metaG_FD_184316 | JGI IMG/M metagenome (GOLD analysis project Ga0207657, IMG submission 184316) | Corn rhizosphere microbial communities from Kellogg Biological Station, Michigan, USA - KBS C3-3 metaG (SPAdes) (version 2) | ecosystem: Host-associated > Plants > Roots > Rhizosphere > Soil ...
CGTGGCGCTCCTCACTGGTGCAGGAGATGCTGGCGCGAACCGATGTCGCCCGTGCGCGGCCCGATGGCTTGTCGCCCGAGCTCGGGCTGCACGAAGACGGCTATCGTCTCTCCGAAGCGCAGGCACAGCGCATCCTGGAGATGCAGCTGCAGCGGCTCACCGCGCTGGAGCAGGAGAAGATCCTGACCGAGTATCGCGAGGTCCTCGACAACATCGCAGACCTGCTCGACATCCTGGCGCGGCCCGAGCGCATCACCGCGATCATCGGCGACGAGCTCAAGCAGATCAAAGAACAGTACAACGACAAGCGCCGCAGCGCCAATCCCCATCAACTTGCCGTATTGAGCGATGAATGCGCTTCCGCTCGAGAGCGGCACGACTTGAGCCTGGTTGTTGTTCCCGAACGTAATAACCATGCCGGGCACGAGCTTGATGCTCTTGCCTGCGTCCACGCTGCGCTGCGAGCCGTCCGGCATCGCCGCCGTCCATATCGATCGCGAGCAGTTTGTGAGGCCAATCACATTGGGATCGCTTGGGTTCTCTCGCACGACCGCGACCGCAGGGTCGCCCGTGCTCGGGAAAAGGTCCGGAATGTCCTTTCGAAGGAACGACTTCTCCTTGAGAAGCGCGAACTTTCGGCCCGTGTTAAATTGCAGAGCAAGGGGGCCGTTGTAGGGTCCTGCTGGAGCGGGGCCGGGGCCCGCTGGAGGAGCCGTGTACGGGGGCGTGCTTTGAGGCGGCGTCTGCATCGTCGTATTCTCGGTTGAATCCATTCTACAGGATGCCGAGTATAGTCCCACGAAGGATCGATGTCACTTGCGCCGCGCCTCCGCAAAATTCTCTTTGCATCGGCTGTCGGTGCATTTGCAGGCATGCTGGCGTGGTTCCTGCTCCAGCTCTTCCCCTCTCGCACGGTTTTCGGCCCACCAGCTTCGCTTAAGGTCGCACTGTTTGTCGACATCAGTTCGGACTCCACCCCCGGCGGAACCGGCCTTGGAGGAGCGTTGAATGGCGTCTTTAATCACGAGCTTCGGCCCGCTCCGATCGCGGGGCAGCAGATCGCTAACGCTATATCGGCTTTGGTTCCGGATCTAAAGCTGTACACCTTCGCGAACTCAGCTTCCAGGGCCGACGTGATCGCGCTGCCTGAGTTTACGGGCGGACCCGCTAAAGACGGCACCTTCGCCGACGCGACCCATCTCGCAACATCCGATCTCGGCAAAGCTTTTGGTCCCAAGCTCGCCATCATCGTCGCGGATCGACTGAACTTTGGCAAAATTGACATCGAGGCTGCTAGGGCTCTGGCCCGCGACGGCTGGGAGGTCCGGGTCTATGGCACCGTCCGGTGCGATGCCGAAGCTCTGCGAAATCTCGCCTCGGACATCCACTTCGCCTTTCGCGAGCGGAAGGCGGGACTCTCACAAGCCACCAAGCTAGCCGAGTACGACTTCGGCAAGCGTTCCCAAACGCTCCTCGAGAACTTTGGCAAGCCTCCCGACCTCACGCCACAAGGCAGGTTTCTCGTCGCGGCCATACTCGGGCTGCTGCTCTGCGCCTCCTACGCAGCCTATCAAGCGTGGAGCAACACTCGTCCCATCTCATCAGCGCTGATGATTGGGTTCTCCGTTGGAATCCTTTTTGCAACAGCCGCCGGGTTCACGGCACAGCACATCCCTAATCACGCGCTCTGGGGTGGGTGCATCGGTCTTGGATTGGCGATCATTTCTGGCTCACTCACCACCAACGCGCGCTGGTTTTCACTCCTCATCGGCACCACAGAGTGTGGTGTGCTGCTTGCAATGCTCAAGCTTGGCCATGGAGAATGGTGGCTGCTTGCCTTGCTCGGCGCAGGCTTCGGACTCGCGGTGAGTTTCAGCGAAGAGGTCTCGCGCCGAAAATTCCTAGAAGTGCGCGATCGCGGCAAGGTCCGCCTGATCAACTTGGGCCGTCGCGAGGTCTCCTTCGGCTCGAGTCACAAGAGCTCGTACGTTTTCGCAAGCGCGAATCCGCGGGTCGCCGCCGTTCGTACAGGACTGGATGGCCCCTATCGGGTCGACGCCCTCACGGGTCGGCCGCGCTACTTCCACCCTGGCGAGCCGCAGCGAATCGGCAGCTTGGAAGTGCTCGCTCATGGCCGCTGGAACAGCCCGACAGGCGACACGGCTGAGGGCCGTACTGGAGCTCGGGCGCTGCGAATCGGTGAGAAGTCATTGCCCTTGGAGCGAGGAGCCACCTTCTCCGCTGCAGACGTTCCCGTAGCCAAAGCCTCGACCCAAGGGATTGTGGCGGAGGTCACCGACAGTCCCGCCCAGCCCGGCATCTTAGGCCTGACGAATCGCTCCGGGGGTTACTGGTTTGTGACACTCCCCACCGGCGCTCAGACGTCGGTCGCTCCAGGGAAAACCGTCAAGATCGCACCCGGAACACGTATCTCCTTTGGTGCAGGAGATGGTGTTATCGAAAGTTCAGGCTGAACAACGCTTGGGTGGGACAGCGTCCAAGAGCCATGCAGCCGCCGGCCGAGCACCTCGATAGGGAGGATTTCCAGAAGTTGGCCTTCGAAGCTGCACCGGATGCGATTGTCATTTCACGCTTCGAAGCGGGCTCCTCGCAAGCTTTCGTAACGCACGTCAACCCGGCCTTCACCAGGGTCAGCGGCTTCGCGGCCGATGAAGTCATCGGCCGCACCAATGAGCTCACGCCCGACCCTAATCTGCGGCGTTTCCAGGGCGTGCGCCACTCCAAGAACGGGCAAACCTACGCCGTCGACGTTTCCACCTGTGTCGCAGAAGCCCAAGACGGGTCGGTCATTCACATTGCCATCGAACGCCCGGCAGGCATCAGTGAGGAGACCCTGCTCGAAGAAAAGCGCCGGCTTGAGAAGAAGGTCGAGGAGCGAACGGCCGATCTCGAAGGCTTCACCTACTCCGTGGCTCACGATCTTCGAGCGCCGTTGCGCGCGATCCTCGCGTCGAGCATGGTCCTGCTGGAGGACTACTCCGAACAGCTCCCGCTCGAAGCGCAGCAGGAATTGGAGCGCCAATCGAAGGCCGCGAAACGGTTGAACCGTCTCGTCGAGGAGCTGCTCAAGCATTCCCGGATTGCGAGGGACGAATTTGAGAAGAAGGAACTGGACATGTCCCGTCTTGCGCAGGACTGCACTCGCGAGCTAGTAGCGCTCGGTGCGTGCGAGGAGCACGCGGTGCAAGTTCAACCGTCCATGACCGGATGCGGGGACCTCGCTCTGATGCGACTGGTCTACCAGAATCTTATTCAGAACGCCTGCAAGTTCGCCAAGCCTGGCGAACGGCCGCGGATCGAAGTTGGTCAGGACGTTCAAGGATTCTTTGTTCGCGATTACGGACGCGGGTTCCCGAAGCAAGCTGCCGATCGAATCTTCCGCCCCTTCGAGCGCCTCGTGCGTGACTCCGACGTGCCAGGTACCGGCATCGGGCTGGCGAATGTCAAGCGCGTGATCGAGCGGCATGGTGGACGCATTTGGGCCGAGGGCGAGAAAGACGTCGGTGCGACCATTCGTTTTTGGCTGCCCGACAGGTAATTGCGCCTGTAAATTCGCCGACTCACCTTGATCTCCGGCAAGGCAGGCTCTACACTAGAGGCCTGTGAAGATGCGATTTCTTCTCCTTGGCCTCTGCGGCGTGTATCTCCTCAGCGGATGTACGCAGGCCCACTCGGCATCACAGCCAGCAAACGGTGCGTTAGGAGATGTCGCCTCGCGCCTGGTTGTAAACGGTTCTCCGGCACCTTCGACCGCTCCAGCGGCAGAAGACGCAACAAACGATCCCGATCGGCTCCTGCAAATGGCAATCGATCAGGACATCGCGGGCGAAAACCACAAGCAGATCTTTGACCGCACCTATCCATCCCTGTCGAGTGACGACAAGCAGCGATTGGACGCGCTTGTCACCCAAGCAACGAGCAACGTCGAGCGGATGCTCATCCTGAAGACTTTCGCGGCAGGTGAGACGATGGCGAACATCGAAGCCTATGCCCAAGAAATCCGCGGTCGAGAGGCAGATGAGGTGCTGAAGAACTCCACGATGCACGAGGAGGATACGCTGATCCAGCAATACCAGCAGACCTGCGGCCTTGCGATGGTTCAAGTGGCCTCGTCCGAATACGACCCGCGCTATGCCTGGGAAATGCACAAGCTCGGCGACGTTCACGCCGTCAACCCCGATGGGCCGATCGCCAAGCAGCAAGTGGAGTGGCTGCACAAGTACGGGGGAGAAGAGAGCCCGCGAGGAGTCGAGGGAGGTAAGGAGATCGGAATCCTGGGCCCGCTGAACGACATGATGGGCGTCTTCGTCCACTGCACCTACACGTGCGAGAGCACCCCCGACGTCGATGCGGCACTCAGCGCTATAGCAGGTCAAGTCAAAGCCGGCTTCCCTGCCCCCATTCGGGTCGCATTCGCCGGAGACATCGGCCACTTTATGCTCGTGCAAGCCGTCCAAGGGGAGCGCTATCGCGTGTACGATCCGTATTACGGCAAGGTCCACTGGATGACCTCGGCAGAATTCAAGAGCGGGGACCTCGTGCCAGAGAACGGCAACAAGGCCTACCTCACCCACTGGTATCGCAGCGCCCCCAAGTAAATCAGACGAGTCGAAGACGCGCTGCCCGTCGTCTACTCCGATAGAAGCTGCTCGGCTGAGTAGATAAACCTCGCGTGCCCGAGGTATCATCCTCGCTTGTGCCTGCCCTTTAAATGGCAGGTTCCAGTTAACTTGTCTCGGACCACTGGACCGGGATTAAAAACGGAGGAATATGGCTCGAAGTTTAAAGAAAGGCTTTTTTGTGGATGACCACCTGATGAAAAAGGTGGACGCGCTGAACGCGAGCGGCGAAAAGCGATTGATCAAGACCTGGTCGCGACGCTCGACGATCACGCCCGACATGGTGGGCCACACGTTTGCCGTGCACGACGGCCGGAAGCACATTCCGGTGTTCGTTACGGAAAATATGATCGGCCACAAGCTCGGGGAGTTCGCCCCGACGCGCACCTACCGCGGCCACGGAGGACAACTCGTGGATCGGAGCGCGAAGGTTCGCTAAGGCGAGGCACTAAAGATGGAAGTTAAAGCAGTCGGTAAATACGTAAGAGTGCAGCCTCGCAAGGTGCGCATCATCGCGGACGAGGTTCGCGGCAAGAACGCCGCGCACGTGGCCTCGCTCCTTCGCTATCACACCAGCAAAGGCGCCAAGATGCTCCGCAAGGTCCTCATCAGCGCCATGGCGAACGCCCAGGAGAACAATAATCTCCCGGTCGATCACCTGGTGATTTCCCAAATTATGGTCGACGAGGGTCCCCGCCTCAAGCGGATGCAGGCTCGCGCAATGGGCCGAGGCAACCGCATCGTCAAAAAGACCAGCCACATCACTGTTATCGTCGAGGACCAGGAGCCCAAGGCTGCGGTGAAGCCGCACGGCACGAAAGCCAAGGTTCGCCCGACCCTTGCGACCGGAAAGGGCAAAAAGGCGCAGGGCTCGACGATCGGGACCACCACTCAGGCCAAGGTGACGACGCCTGCGGAGGAGCCGACCAACGAAATCGTCGAGGAAGCGACGCCCGTGACCGCCGCCGAAGCCCCTGAAGAGGCCGGCAGCACTCAGGCCGAAGCGACCACCGATTCGACAGAGACAACCACCGCCGCAGACGAGACCTCCGATCCAGAGGAAGAGGGCTCCGCGGACGACCAAAAGGAGAACAGCTAACCCGTGGGTCAGAAAATCCATCCAGTCGGCCTGCGTGTCGGCGTTATCCGTGGCTTCGATAGCCATTGGTATTACAACAAGAAGGGCTACAAGGCCGCTCTCGCTCAGGACTTCGAAATTCGCAAGTTCATCAAGGACCGTGTGGGACTTGGGAACGTCTCGCGAGTCGAGATCGAGCGCGCAGCGAACCGCGTGAAGGTCAACATCTTCACCGCTCGCCCGGGCGCGATCATCGGTCGCGGCGGCAGGGGCATTGACGAACTCACGGACCGGTTGAACAACCTGGTCCGCAAGGTTGACAAGACCAACGTCGTTCAGGTGAACGTCACGGAAGTCCGCCAGCCGGAGCTTGACGCCCAGCTTGTCGCAGAGAACGTCTGCGCCCAGCTCGAGAAGCGAATCAGCCACCGCCGCGCCATGCGCCAAGCGATGACGCGGTGTATGCGTCTCAACGGCCGCGGCATCAAGATTCAGGTTTCCGGCCGCCTCGGCGGATCGGAGATCGCTCGCCGCGAGGGCGACAAGACGGGCAAGATCCCGCTCCACACGCTCCGCGCCGACATCGACTACGGAACGGCGACCGCTCGCACCGTCTACGGTTCGGTCGGCTGCAAGGTGTGGATCTACAAGGGTGAGGTCCTGCCCGAGCGCCGGATGCGCTCCGACGACATGGAATCCCTTCGCCCCCGCAAGCAGCAGCGCCCCGCCGAAGAGGCCGAAGCGCCCGCAGCTTTCGGCGCGACCCAGTCCGAGGGCGAACCGGTCGCTGAAGTGACCGTCGCCGTCAAGCCCGCTGAAGGAAGTGAAGCCTAATGTTAATGCCCAAGCGAGTTAAAGAAGGCCGGCGCAAGATGATGCGCGGCCGCATGAAGGGTCCGGCAACCCAGGGCAACCGCGTCTCCTTTGGAGAATTCGGTTTGGTCACCCTCGAGCCGGGTTGGATCACCTCTCGCCAGATCGAATCCGCCCGTATCGCCATGACCCGCCACATCAAGCGTGGAGGAAAGGTCTGGATTCGCATCTTCCCCGACAAGTCCTACACCAAGAAGCCGCTCGAAACCCGTATGGGTAAGGGTAAGGCGCCGGTCGAGGGATGGGTTGCGGTCGTGAAGCCCGGACGCGTTATGTTCGAGATGAACGGCGTGGCTGTGGATGTGGCCAAGGAAGCTATGCGCCTCGCGATGCACAAGCTGCCCGTCAAGTGTAAGTTCGTGACCAAGGCCGATTACGAGGCCATGCCGGCGGTCCAGGCTGAGGAGTCGGCTGAATAACTATGAAAGATATGAAAGTTGCTGAACTCCGGGACAAGAGCGTTCCCGAACTGGAGGAGATGGTCGCCCAGGAGCGCGCGGCTCTGTACCGCGCTCGGCGCGATCTCGTCTTCCGCCAGTCGACCGATACCGCTGGGCTTAAAACGCGACGCCACAATATCGCGCGCATGCTCGGCGTGATCACAGAGAAGAAGCGAGGCACGAACTAATGGCTGACGAGAAGACCAAGAAGCCGGCGGCGGCGAAGAAGCCTGCTGCCAAGGCCGCGGCTACGAAGGCACCCGCCAAGGCGAAGGTAGCGGCTCCGGCATCTCCCGTTGCGGAAGCTCCGGCCGTTGAGGTCAAGGCCCCTCGTGCGAAGAAGGAAGGAGCGACGCCTACTGAGGATGCGCTCGCCCGAGGTCGCCGCAAGGTTCGCGAAGGCGTCGTCGTCTCAAACAAGATGGCGAAGACGGTCGTGGTGGAAATCGCGCGTCGTACGCAGCACCCGCTGTACGGCAAGGTCGTTATCCGCTCGAAGAAGTTCAAGGCGCACGACCTCCTCGGATGCGACGAGGGCGACCGCGTCGAGATCATGGAGACCCGTCCGATCAGCCGCGACAAGCGCTGGCGCGTTACTCAGATTTTGGAGAAGGTGAAGTAGAGGTTAGTTGTAATTCGTTGTTGGTTATTGGTTAGAACTGTCGACCAACAACCAACACAACCAACAACCTCCTAATGCATGCCCACCCCGCAAACCGGAACGGCCTCTGCGCATAGGACAAACCAATGATTCAACAATTTACAAGGCTGAAAGTAGCCGATAACAGCGGAGCGCGCGAAGTCATGTGTATTCGCGTGCTCAAGGGTTCGCAGCCTCGTTACGGCCGCGTCGGTGATCTCATCGTCGCCTCCGTCAAGATTGCAACCCCGAATATGCCGGTCAAGAAGGGCGACGTCATCCAAGCCGTGATCGTACGGACGAAGAAGGCCTCTCGCCGCGCCGACGGAAGCACCGTCCGCTTCGACGATAACGCTTGCGTTCTCGTCACCAAGAAGCAGAAGGAGAACGAATACGATCCGCGCGGAACGCGCGTGTTCGGCCCCGTCGCCCGCGAGCTTCGCGACCGCAACTTCATGAAGATCGTTTCGCTCGCACCGGAGGTGGTGTAAATGCCTACCAAAGCAGACCTTAAGCGACTCGCAACCCACACCAAGGTGAAGATCCGGAAGGGCGACAAGGTTATGATCATCGCCGGAAAGGATAAGGGCGAGATCGGCTTCGTGGCCGCTGTTTCTCCGAAAGAGCAGAAGGTTATCGTGCTCAAAGAGAACGACGAGAATCCGGATCAACCGCTTCCTTTGAATGCGGTAATCAAGCACCGCAAGGCTCGCAGTCAGGGCGAGAAGAGCGCGCGCATCCAGCTCCCGGCGCCGCTGCACATCAGCAACGTCATGGTGCTGGACCCGAAGACGAACGAACCCACTCGCGTGGGCCGTAAGCTCGAGGATGGCAAGCTCGTTCGCTATGCGAAGAAGAGCGGCCAAGCGCTCGAAGACGTGCCCGCGATGGAGAAGAAGTAAGCAGACCGGCGTCGCGGCATTGCGGTGTTACGGATCAAGTGACCGCAACACCCTAACACCGTAACACCGTGTCTTTAGCGCCTGGTCAGCAATCAGGCAAAAGGATAAACCATGGCCAAGAAGGATAAGAAACAAGAGGAAAATGAAGGCGGAGTAGTTACGCTACCCAAGCCTCGTCTGCGTCAGAAGTACGCTGACGAGGTCGTGCCCAAGTTGCAAGAGCATTTCACGTACAAGTCGTCGATGCAACTCCCCAAGCTCGACAAGATCGTCGTGAACATGGGGACGGGCAGCAAGGAAAAGACCAGCGACAAGCACCAGGAGAACTCGATCCGAGACCTGACGCTCATCACTGGTCAGAAGCCGATCATCACCAAGGCAAAGAAAGCCGTCTCCAACTTTAAGATTCGCGAGAATATGGAAGTCGGCGCTAAGGTGACCCTCCGGGGCGATCGCATGTACCACTTCTTTGACAAGCTCGCAACGGTGGTTCTCCCCCGCATCCGCGACTTCCAGGGCCTGAACCCGAACTCCTTCGACGGCCGCGGCAACTACGCGCTCGGTCTGAAGGAGCAGCTCGTGTTTCCGGAGATCCCCTACGATACGTTCGACCGCATCCGCGGTATGGACGTCGTTATCTGCACGACCGCGAAGAACGACGAAGAAGCCCGGATCTTCCTCAAGGCCATGGGCCTCCCGCTCCGCGAAAAGTAAGCTCCATCAAGCGCGTGCCGCACGCACGAAAGGCCTCGCCCCCACAGGTGGCGAGGCCTTTCTATTTCTGAACCGCCGGAACCCAAGCTGTCGTACGTCCGCCGACCTCTTCTCGCACGATCTTATGCTTGCCGATAAACTCGGCGCCCTTCTTTCCACCCCAGCGGTGATGGAACAGCCAAGTCTCTGGGTACTTCTCGTAGTCCGCATCCACGTCCACAGACTTAGTCAGCACGTCCAAGACAGCTTTCCTCAAAGTTGCCGATTCTTTCTCAGACAGCGAAGACCCGAGCCGCTTCGGATTCAACCGAGCGTGATAGAGCGACTCGTCAGCGACCCAGTTCCCCACTCCCGCGAAGAGTCCCTGATCCAAGAGGATCGCCTTCAAGGGCGCATTACGCTTCACAAGTCGCTTGTAAAGATCCTTCGCCGAGGGCATCTCCTCCAGAGAATCGAAGCCCAACTTGGCAATCCCCGGCACGGAACTCGGCGTATCCGCAAGCCACAACCGCCCCAACCGACGCCCATCGGTAAACGCGATCCGCGTTTCGTCTTCAGCCTCGATCATCAGCTTTAAGAATCGTGGCTCGCCCTTCTCATCAAACGGCTTCTTGCCATGCGACTTGAGGCGCATGCCCTCTTCGCTCAAGAGGCGAATCCAGCCGCTCATCCCCAAATGCCCGAACAGCCAAGGCGTCTGGTCCAGCTCAAGCCAGAAATACTTCCCTTTCCTCCCGATGGCCTCAACGGTCCGGCCCACGAGCGCCTTCGAGAATGCCTCGGGAGGCGCACTGCCCAGCACGATCGTATCCGCCCTCGCGTCCACCCGAGCGATCTTCTTCCCTTGCAACACCCGTCGCATTAGGCGGCACACGGATTCGACTTCAGGCAATTCGGGCACAACACATTTTAGAATCTGGATTTGGGATTTTGGATTGAGCGGAATGGATTCGAGGATAAGATCGAAACAAACTCGGTCCAGCCAATCCGAAATCCAAATCTAAAATCCAAAGTAGTGCTGCCCCCGCCCCGAACCTATCAATGCCTCCGCGCTGAGACGGAGCCGCCTCTCGACGGCATGCTCGACCATCCCGAATGGGTCCGCGCTCCATGGTCCGAAGACTTCACCGATATTGAAGGACTCGGACACGAAACACAGCCGAATCTCAGAACGCGAATGAAGATGCTCTGGTCCGATGAAGGCCTCTACATCGGGGCGGAGTTGGAGGAGCCGAATCTCTGGGCCACGCTCACCGAGCGCGACTCCGTCATCTTCCACGATAACGATTTCGAGGTCTTCCTCGATCCGGACGACGATTGCCACCAGTACATTGAGCTCGAAATCAACGCTCTGAACACCGTCTGGGACCTCCTGCTCCCGAAGCCCTATCGAGACGAAGGGGAAGCCCTGAACTCCTTTGAGCTCAAGGGTCTCAAGACCGCCGTCCACCTCGAAGGCAAGCTCAACGACCCGACAGCAAAGGATCACGGCTGGTCTGTGGCGATCTTCATCCCGTGGACCGCGATCGCGCCAGTCTCGACCAAACGGGTTCCGCCGAAACTAGGCGATCGATGGCGCATCAATTTCTCCCGTGTTGAATGGGACCTCGAAGCGAAGGACGGTAAGTATCAGAAAGTCCCCAACCGTCCAGAGCACAACTGGGTCTGGTCTCCACAGCAGATGATCGACATGCATCAGCCAGAGATGTGGGGCTTCTTGGAGTTTGTCGAGCGCATCGGAGGCATCGGAGACGATCCCCTCTGGGAGGCACGGCAGATACTGAGAAAGGTCTATCAAGCCCAGAAACAGCATCAAAAGCTGACCGGCAAGTACGCGCAAAAGCTCGAAGACATCGGCATCGCCTATGCCGATCCAAAGCAAATCACCTTCGTACCCGGTGAGCGGCAATGGTTCTTCAGCATCGATGCGAAAGGGCACCGCCTCAGCATTCGAGAAGACTCCCGAGTATCAATCGTGAAGCATTAATGCGCCCCTTGGCGCTGCGTCCCCGGTCTAGCCGACGTCCTGCGTTATAATCCGTGCGGGTAACCCAAAAGTGGCAGCAGTTGCGTTCAACAGCGTTAGCAAGGTCTTCGGCAAAGATGTTAAAGCCGTCAACGACCTCAACCTCGACATCAAAGACGCCGAGTTCATGGTCCTCGTCGGCCCGTCGGGCTGCGGGAAGACCACCGCTCTCCGGATGATCGCGGGCCTCGAAGAGGCAACCGACGGCGACATCGTGATCGGTGAAAAGCGGGTCAATGATGTGCCCCCGAAGGATCGGGACATAGCGATGGTTTTTCAGAACTACGCGCTGTATCCGCACATGAACGTGTATGACAACATCGCATTCGGCCTCCGAATCCGCGAGCTCAAGAGCTTCTGGTGGCAGATCTCTCATCTGGGCGAAGCCAAGAAGATCAAGGCCGACATCGACCGGCGAGTCCACGAGGTCGCCGCGATGCTGGACATTGAGAAGTACTTGAACCGCCGCCCCAAGGAGCTCTCCGGCGGGCAGCGCCAGCGCGT
>Ga0207657_10006792_pt1 | contig 11811 bp, 14 predicted proteins | sample KBSC33metaG_FD_184316 | JGI IMG/M metagenome (GOLD analysis project Ga0207657, IMG submission 184316) | Corn rhizosphere microbial communities from Kellogg Biological Station, Michigan, USA - KBS C3-3 metaG (SPAdes) (version 2) | ecosystem: Host-associated > Plants > Roots > Rhizosphere > Soil ...
AGATATCGGCCGGACACTACGCTTGGCCGATGAGGCGGACATGACCGAGCCGGCGGAGGTGGCGGACCGGGCCGACCTGGTGGTGGACGGCGTGTGGACGTGGGCGGTGTCGAACAGCAACATCGGCGGCGCCATATCCAGCTGCCAGGCGCTGGCCGCCAATGGCGAGGTCGTGCTGATCGACCCGCTGCGCCTGGCCGACCACGCCTTCGACGCGCTGCCGCGGCCGACGGCGATCGTGCTGACCGCCAAGTGCCACCAGCGATCGGCCTGGCGCTACCGCTCGCAGCTCGGGGTCCAGGTGTGGGCGCCGGCGGACGCGCCCGCAGCCGACGAACAGCCGGACCGGCGCTACGCGGAGGGCGACCCGCTGCCCGGCGGTCTTCGCGCGATCCGGACGCCCGGCCCGGAGCGGGCGCACTACTGCCTCGTGCGCGAGGCCGCGCCGCGCGTGCTTTTTTGCTCCGACCTGCTGATGGGCGGCGAGGACGGCGAGCTTCAATTCGTGCCGGCACGGTTCCACGACGACCCGGCCCAGACGCGGCGAAGCGTGGAACGCCTGCTGGAGGTTCCGTTCGACGTGCTCTGCCTCGACCACGGCGCTCCAGTCACCGCCGATCCCAAGCGCGCCATGCGGGAAGCGCTGAGCGAGTAAGCCGCCGGGCCCGGACCTCGAGGGGGAACATGGGGCCCGAGCCCGACCGCTACTGGACCTACGAGCGCACCGAACCCGCAGATTGGGAAGCCGTCATAGGGCGGGCGCGGCGCTGCCGGTCACGAGCGGCGCGTCCTCGTACGCGCTCTCGCCGTGCATGGCCTCGTCGAGACCCTGCTCCGCCTCCTCGCCCACACGCACCGTCGTGATGCGGTCGATCACCTTCAGCATCACGTACGTGAACGCGAACGCGTATGCCGAGCAGGCGAACGCGGCCACGACCTGCTTGAGGAAGAAGGAGGCGCTGCCGTGGATCAGTCCGACTCCACCGGCCGGATTGATGGCGGTGCTGGCGAACACGCCCAGCAGGACGATGCCGAGCATCCCGCCCACGCCGTGCACGCCCCACACGTCGAGCGCGTCGTCCCAGCGCAGGCGGTTCTTGAGCTGCACGGCGTAGTAGCACACGAACCCCGACACGATGCCGATGATCACCGAGGCGTAGATCGGCACGAACCCGGCGGCAGGCGTGATCGTTGCCAATCCTGCAACGGCGCCGGTCAGGAGGCCGACGAAGTGCGGCTTGCGGGCATTCCTCCACTCGATGAACAGCCAGGTGGTGGCCGCAAACGAGGCCGCCAGGTCGGTGTTCAGGAACGCGGTGGCGGTGATGTCGTCGACCTTCAGCTCGCTGCCGGCGTTGAACCCGTACCACCCGAACCAGAGCAGGCCGGTTCCGAGCGCGATGAACGGGATGTTGTGCGGCGCGTCGACGAACTTGCGCTTGCCCACGTAGAGCACCGATGCCAGTGCCGCCCAGCCGGCCGAGGCGTGCACCACGATGCCGCCGGCGAAGTCGCGGACGCCCCACTGCGCGAGCAGCCCGTTGCCCCAGATCATGTGCACGAACGGGTAATAGACGAACAGCTGCCACACGACCAGGAACACGAGGAACGCCTTGAACGTGACGCGGTTCGTGAACGCGCCGGTGATCAACGCGGGCGTGATGATCGCGAACATCATCTGGTAGGCGATCAGCACGACCAGCGGGATGTGAGACGGCGTGTACATCGACGAGGGCGTGACGTTGCGCAGGAAGGCAACATCGAAGTTGCCGTAGATACCGTCCGCTCCGCCGCTGAAGCACAGTGAGTAGCCGACCAGCCACCACATGACGGTGGTGATGGCCAGCGAGGCGAAGCTCTGGATCATGATCGTGAGCGTGTTCGACCGCCCCACCAGCCCGCCGTAGAAGAACGCGAGACCCGGTGTCATCAACATCACCAGGCTCGCGGCCAGCAACATAAAACCGGTGTTTGCCTCGTTGATCATGTTCGCGTCCTTTCGCGACCGGCGGGAATGACTGGTCGAGGTTCGACGCCGGCGCCGGAGTGCCTGCACCCGGAGGCGCCCGGGCCGTAGACTTACCGCGTGGCTGACTGGGTGACCATCTCCGCCCTGGCAACCGCCGGCGGCACGCTGGTTCTGGCCGGCGCGACGTTTGCGTCGGTGCGCTCGGCCAACCGCTCGTCGCGGCTGGCCGAGCGATCGCTGCTGGCCACGCAGCGGCCGCTGCTGATGCCGTCGCGGCTGCAGGACGACCCGCAGAAGGTCGGCTTTGCGGACGGCAAGTGGCTGGTGGCGCCGGGCGGCGGCGGCGCCGTCGACGTGTCGGATGAGGCCGTCTACCTGGTGATATCGCTGCGGAACGTCGGCCCGGGCATGGCCGTGCTGCACGGCTGGCTGTTCCATCCAGAGGTCGCGCTGGGCGACGAGCCCGCGCCCTCACCGGACGGGTTCAACCGGCTGACCCGGGACCTGTACGTGCCCACGTCCGACACCGGCTTCTGGCAGGGCGCGTTCCGGGATCCCGCGTCACCCGAGTTCGCCGCTGCCCGCGAGGCGATCGAATCGCGGCAGCGAATGGCCGTCGATCTGCTCTACGGCGACCACGAGGGCGGCCAGCGCACCATCAGCAGGTTCGTCTTCAATGGCCGGGAGGACGGCCGGTGGATCGTGGTGGTGGCTCGGCACTGGAACCTCGACCGGCCGGACCCGCGGTAGATCGTCGATTCAGGCGTTGCGCCCCCGTGACCGGCGCATGACACGGAAACGTGCAACGAACCTCACGCGGCCATGACGATCCCAGCCCCGTCCGCAACGATCCGCACCGCGGCGCCGGCACCAACATCACGACCCTCGATCGGCACCCGCACAACCATGCGGACGGCTCCCACGGTCGGGTAACGACTCGCCTCGATCCTGCGCCAAACCGCCCACGGCAGCCGATTGGGTGTTTGACTCTGTAAAGACTGCGGCAGGCGTTTCGCAAAGGGAACGCCGGCGTGACACGTGGCGTCGCGACCTGGCGTAGCGCCGTCTTACCGCCTCCGCAGCCACGGGGTATCGTCGCCGGCATGACCAACACAACGCAGAGCCGTCCGGGCACCCACCGGGTGGTGGTCGTCGGTGGCGGTTTCGCCGGTCTGCGAGCCGTGCGCGGCCTGCGCGGGGCGCCGGTCGAGGTGACGCTGGTCGACCGCCAGAACTTCACGCTGTTCCAGCCCCTCGTCTACCAGGTGGCGACGGGGGCGCTGTCGCCGGCAGAGATCGCGGCGCCGCTGCGCTCGATCCTGCGCAAGCAGCGGAACGCCCGGGTGGTGCTGGCGGAGGCGACCGGCTTCGACCTCGAGCACCGCGAGGTCGTGCTCGCGCACCTGCCCAACCAGGGCGGGTCCACCACCCTGGGATACGACACGCTGATCGTCGCGGGCGGCTCTCGGTACAACTACTTCGGCCACGACGAGTGGCGGGCCGACGCGCCGGAGCTGAAATCGCTCGCCGGCGCGCTCGACATCCGCAGCCGGATCCTGGCCGCGTTCGAGGCTGCTGAGCTCGAGCCTGACCCGCAGCTGCGGCAGGCGTGGCTGACCTTCGTGGTGGTGGGCGCCGGCCCAACTGGCGTGGAGATGGCTGGACAGATCGCCGAGCTCGCACGGGACGTGGTGCGCGCCGACTTCCGGTCGGCCGACACCCGTGCCGCCCGCGTGCTGCTGGTCGAAGCCTCAGGCAGGGTGCTCATGAACTTCCCCGCGTCGTTGTCTCAGAAAGCAACGAGCGCGCTCAAGCGGCTGGGCGTGACGCCGCTCCTGAACCACACCGTCGTCGGTGTCGCAGACGACTCGGTCGCCATCCGGGGACCGGACGGCGAGGTCGCGCAGACGCCGGCGCGCACCGCGATCTGGGCCGCCGGCGTGACCGCCTCGGAGCTGGCCACGCGGCTCGCCGAGTCGGCGGGCGCGGAGGTCGACCGGTCGGGCCGCATCACCGTCGAGCCCGACCTCTCGCTGCCTGGACACCCAGAGGTGCTGGCGCTTGGCGACATGGTGAGGGTGCGCGCGAAAGACGGCACCATCGTACCGTTGCCCGGCCTGGCACCGGTTGCCCTGCAGCAGGGCCGGTATGCCGCCCGGCTCGTCCGCGACCGGCTGCGCGGCCAAGCCACCAAGCCGTTCCGCTACGTCGACAAGGGCGACCTGGCGACGATCGGCCGCTCGAAGGCCGTCGCCGACGTGAAGGGACTGCACCTGTCCGGGTTCACCGCCTGGGTGACGTGGCTGGTCGTGCACCTCTTCTACCTGATCGGCTTCCAGAACAGGTTGCTGGTGCTGATCCGCTGGACGGTCAGCTTCGCCACGCGCGGCCGCGGGGCTCGGCTGATCGTCCGACCCGCGGAGCGCCCTGCCGGCCGCGACACGGCTGGTCATCAACCCGACGGACTGAGCCGGCGGGTGTAATAACCAGTACACCCCGGATCGCTCGAGGTGCTAATGTCGCCAGTTGCGAGAACAACTATTCACGGGGGGCTCCATGACTGGTCGGGGAAAGCGCGTATCGCTCGGAATGCTGCTTGCGGTCAACGTGGCGGTGTGGTCGCTGGTGATCGCCGGTGGCGCCTCGGCACAACGCACCGCCCCGCCTGATCGCGGCGCCCGTGCCACCCACCCGGTTCTGAGCGGCGCCGCCGCGCCGGATGTTGCCCCGGCAGCAACAGCCCTCGACGCCGCCTCGTCCGCCGTGCTCGCTCACAACTTCAACGGCGTCAGCAGCCTCGACAGCGCCGTCACCAACTTCGGCGCTGAGTTCGAGCCCCCCGACCAGGGGCTCTGCGTCGGCAACGGGTTTGTCCTCGAGCCGGTGAACTCCGCCTTCCGGGTGTACCGCGAGAACGGTCGCAGCCTTGCCGGGCCTACGAACGTCAACGCCCTCTTCGGCGACGGCTTCAAGCAGTTCACCAGCGATCCGCGCTGCCAGTACGACCCGGCCACGCACACCTGGTTCGCGAGCATCCTCTTCCTGAACGACACATTCACGGCCAGCAGGCTCGAGATCGCCGTCAGGCATGCCGCCGACCCGCGTGGCACCTGGACGCGCTTCAAGATCAACACCACCCATCCCGGCGGACACGGCTGCCCCTGCTTCGGCGACCAGCCGCTGCTCGGCATCGACGGTCAGAACATCTACATCTCGACCAACGAGTTCTCGATCAACGGTCCGCAGTTCAACGGCGCACAGCTGTACGTGATCGACAAGCGCCAGCTGGTTGACGGCGATGCGTCGCCCACGTTCGTCCACATCGGCCCGCTGCGGATCGGCCGCCACAAGGCCGCATCGGTGCAGCCGGCCATCACCGTCGGCTTCAGCAGGGCTGAGTACCTGATGAGCTCGCTCGATCCGAATGGAACCGGCGACAACCGCATCGGCGTGTGGGCGGTCACGAACCGAGTGCTGGGGACGCACCCCGATCCTCACCTGCAGCGGATCATCATCCCGTCGCAGAGCTACTCGGGGCCGCCTGCCACCCCACAGATGGGGCCGCAGTCGCTGATCGACTCCGGCGACGACCGCATGCAGCAGGTGCAGGCGATCGGCGGGCGGCTGTGGGGCGAGCTGGGAACCGCGCTTCACGCCGGCGGTGGCAAGCCGGTCGCAGCGGCGGCCTGGTTCGACGTCGCGCCGAGCCTGGATGGCGGCCACCTGAGCGCCACCATCAACCGGCAGGGCTATGTCTCCTCACCTGGCAACGGCATCCTGTACCCGGCGATCGCCGGCGACCGGCGTGGGAACGCGGCAATGGGCTTCTCCATGTCCGGACCGGGCATGTTCCCCAGCGCCGGCTACGCGACGATCGCGGCCGGTCAGCCCGGCTTCGGGCCGCCGATCATCGCCGGCCCGGGCAGAGGGCCGTACTTCAGGAAGTCGACGCGGTGGGGCGACTACTCGTGGGCGGTGCTCGACCCGGCCGCAGACCGTGTCTGGCTGGCCAACGAGTACATCCCGCCCCGGTCGAGCCAGACCGTCGATCGCCATCAGAACTGGGGGACGCGCGTCTACGCGGTGCGGCTACCCAGCCCGTAAGCGGGGATCAGCTCAGCCCTCGAGCCGAACGGCATGGTCGGGAACGAAGGTCTGCGAATCGACCGGCGGACGGCGGTAGCCACCCTCCGACTGCCTGCGCGGAAGCTTCGGCGGATGCTTCTCGGTGCGATCCTCGTAGGGGATGCGCGACAGCAGGTGCGCGATGCAGTTCAGCCGCGCACGGCGCTTGTCGTCCGCCTCGACGACGAACCATGGCGACTCCGGCAGATCGGTGTACACGAACATCTCATCCTTGGCCCGCGAGTAGTCGACGTAGTGCGAGCGTGACTCGAGATCCATGGGCGAGAGCTTCCAGCGCTTGGTGGGATCGTCGATCCGCTCCTGGAAGCGCAGCCGCTGCTGCTCGTCGGAGACCGAGAACCAGTACTTGGTGAGCAGGATCCCGTCGTCGATCAGCATCCGCTCGAACTCCGGGCACTGGCGCATGAACAGCCGGTACTGGTCATCCGTGCAGAACCCGAGCACGTGTTCCACCCCGGCTCGGTTGTACCAGCTGCGGTCGAACAGGACGATCTCGCCCGCGGACGGCAGGTGCGCGACGTATCGCTGGAAGTACCACTCCGTGCTCTCGCGGTCTGAGGGAGCGGGCAGTGCGGCGATCCGGCAGAACCGCGGGTTGAGCGGCTCCGTGATGCGCTTGATGGTGCCGCCCTTGCCGGCGGCGTCGCGGCCTTCGAAGAGCACCACCACCCGCGCACCCTCGGCACGCACCCACGTCTGCATGCGCGCGAGCTCGATCTGGAGCCGCGCCAGCTCCGCCTCATACAGGTCGCGCGGCACCCGCCGCGGTCGCTTCTTGGTCATCGGCGAGATGCTACCCGCCGCGCGGTTCATTGCGGCCGCGCACCCAGCAGTCGCGCCAACCCCACCCGCGCGCGCTCCAGCAGCGCCGGGTCGCCGTACATGGTGTAGGCGGCGTGCGCCATCAGCAGCAGTGCGTCGACCTCGTAGATGAGCTGCTCCGGATCCGGGTCGGGCGGCAGCTCGCCCGCCCGTTGCGCCGCGGCAGCTGCGGCCACCAGCTCCCCCACCCAATCCTCGATGAACACGCCGATCCGCTCCTTGACGCGCCCGGGATGGGTGTCGAATTCCGCGCCCACGGCGGCGAAGAAGCAGCCGCCGGGGAACACGTTGCGTTCGAGGTGCGAGAGGAACTCGTCGGACAGCGCCCACAGCCGGTGCAACCCATCCGCCTTCGTCCGTGCCGGGCGCAGCACCTCGGTCTCGAAGATCTCCTGGGCGCGCTCGATCGTGGCCAGCTGCAGCTCCTCCTTGGACGTGAAGTGGGCGTAGAGCCCGCTCTTGCTCATGCCGGTGTGCTCGGCCAGCCTGGCGATCGAAAGGCCCTCCAGCCCCTCGACGGTCGCCAGGCGCGCGGCGTTGTCGAGGATCGCGTCGCGACTGCGGCGGCCGTCGGCTCGCTGGCGGCGCTGGGCGGGTGCTTCGGTGGGGCTCGGCTGGTTCATACTTGACAAGATAGCACGACCGATCGTATAGTGCACCGATTAGTCAGCACGATCGTTCGTGTTTCACACCATTCAAGGAGTTCACATGAGCACCAGCAGCGTCATCGAACCGAACCTGTCCGAACTGACCGCCCGCCAGCGGCGGGCCTGGGCGGCGGGCGACTACTCGAAGGTCGCCTCCCGCACCAACATGGTGTCCAAGCGACCGCGCGAGGACGCCGACCTCCGCGCCCGGTGGTACGGCCGGGCGCGCGATTCGGGGAGCAGCGCGAGTTGCTAGCTTGCGGCATGTGAACGAGCGTGGGCATGGCACCGAGCCGGATCAGTCCGAGTACGACCGGCTCGGCGTCACGCCCACGCCCGACAACGGAACCCGCCTCTCGCCCACCCCGCCCTGGGACGAGAGCGAGCGCCCGCACCGTGAGCGGTCCGGGCCGGACGTGGACTACACCAGGCGCGGGCGGCTGGTCGGCCAGCACCTGATCGACGTGCACGACATGCTTCGCGCCGAGCTGGGCGAGTTGCGCTCGGTGCTGTCCCAGGTGCGCGAGGGCGCGATCGACGCCGGCGACGCCCGGGCCGCCCTGAACGACATGGCGCTGCGGCAGAACGACTGGACGCTGGGCGCGTTCTGCGCCCGCTACTGCGGCGCCGTGACGCAGCACCACGGGCTCGAGGACGATGCCATCTTCCCCCACCTCGCACGCAGCGAGCCGGCGCTCTCGGCCGTGATCGACCGCCTCGCCGACGAGCACGTGACCATCCACGATGCCGTCCACGCCGTCGACCGCGCCCTGGTCGACCACATCAACCGGCCCGACAGCTACGAGGGCATCCAGTCGGCGATCGACTTCCTCACCGACGCCCTGCTGTCGCACCTCTCCTACGAGGAGTACGAGATCGTGGAGCCGCTTTCCCGGCTCGGGTTCTACCCAGGGCAGGTGTAGCTCACGATCGGCGCGGGCCGCAGCCCCAGGCGCCCCAGCCCCAGGAGCGCCACACCAGCGGGCGGATCACGAAGAACGCCACCAGCGGGATCAGGAACCAGAGGTGGTGGCTGGTGCCGATCACGATCGCTGCGATCAGCGCCAGCGGCAGCAACGGGAACGGCCACGGCCGCGGCCGCCACCCGCGGCGACCGGTTGGCCGCGGCTCCGCCGGTTCGCCACCGGGCAGGTCGGCTACCAGCTGGTCGAGGTCGGCGTACGTCTTGGCGGCCATGCAGGCCTCGAGCCGTTCCTGGAACTCGTCGCTGTCGAGCCGGCCGTCTAGATGCTGTTCGCGGAGGATGGCCGCGAAGGCCTCGCGATCGCCGTCTCCGGCGCGGAGGCTGCGGTCGCGCGGCCCCCGGTTGCGGTCGTTGCGTCCGTCGCTGTCTGCCATGTCGGTCCTTTCGGTGGGGGTGGTGATGTGGTGGGCTCGCGGCCGCGTAGCGGCGGCTCCTGCAGCAGCAGCACCGCCGCGAGCGCGAGCGCTACGAGCGGTGCGGCGGCGATGAAGACCGACTGCACGCCGTCGATCAGGTCGCCGCGGGCCGCCGCGGGTGCCGTGGAACCCGCCACCCTGGAGGCGAAGACCGCTCCCAAGAGCGCCGCGCCGACCGCGCCGCCGAGGCCGCGGGAGAAGCTGGTGGCGGCCATCGCGACGCCCAGACGGCCGCGATCAACGGCGTTCTGGACGGCGACGATCAGCACCTGGCCGACCATGCCGAAGCCGAGGCCGAAGATGGCCAGGCCGATGCCGATCGTGAGCCGAGACGGGCTGCCGGCGACCGCGGCCAGCTCGATCAGCGCGAGGGTCATCATCGCCGCGCCGGCGACGGGGTATCGCTTGTAGCGGCCGGTGCGGGCGATGCCGCGCCCCGCCAGGTTGGTCGAGACGGTGATGCCCAGCATCATCGGCACCAGCAGCAGCCCCGCTTCGGTCGGGGTCGCGCCGGTCGTGGTCTGCAGGTAGAGCGGCACGAACACGTTGACCGCAAACAGTGCGGCCGTGGTCAGGAACAGGACCGAACAGGCGATCGCCATGGTGCCGGTGCGGAGCAGCTCGAAGGGGACGATCGGATCGGCGGCGCGCCGCTCCCGGAGGACGAGCGCGAGCACGAGGGCGCCGGTGAGGCCGGCCAGCGCCAGGACCTCGGGCGCCCCCCAGGGGTAACGGCGGCCGCCCCACACGCAGATCAGTATGAAGCCGGCCGTCGCGGCGGCGAGCAACGCCGCGCCCAGGACGTCGAGCGGGTGCCGAGCGGCCTCGGCGCGCGGGGCCGGCATGCGCAGGCGCAGTCCGGCCAGCGCCGCCAGGCCGATCGGGAGGTTGACGTAGAACACCCACCGCCACCCGGCGTGCTGGACGATCACGCCGCCCAGCAGCGGCCCGGCCACGGTGGCAGCCGCGAACGTGGCGGCGATGTAGCCCTGGTACCGCGCCCGTTCGCGCGGCGACACCAAGTCGCCGACGGCGGCCATGGCAAGCGTCATCAGGCCGCCGGCCGCGACGCCCTGGGCGGCGCGGGCGACGATCAGCGCCGCGATGCCGGGCGCGGCCCCGCAGAGCGCCGAGGCCGCCAGAAACAGCCCCACGGAGATCTCAAGCAGGCGCTTGCGACCGTGCCGGTCGCCAAGCTTGCCCCACAGCGGCGTGCTCGCTGCCGCCGCAACCACGTAGGCGGTGACCAGCCAGGCCACGTCGGTGACGCGACCGAGGTCAAGGGCGATGGTGGGCAGGGCGGTGGCCAGGATCGTCTGGTCGAGCACGGCCGGCAGCATCGCCAACACGATCGCGGCGAAGGGTACGGCGACGGAGTGCGCGGGTTGGGGGGTCTGTTCGTGGGTCATGGCGAAAGATTAGAGATCTAATCATTAGATGTCAAATCTAATCTGGTATCATGGGCAGGTGAGCCGGCCCGCCCTCGTCCCGCCGATCGGATTGCGCCTGACCCGCACGGCGCGGGTCGTCTCCCACGCCTTCGAGCGGGCGATGGCCGAGGCCGGCGGCTCGGCCTCCGCCTGGCAGGTGCTGTTGCTGGTGCGCTCCCAGCAGTGGGGGACGCAGTCGCGGATGGCCGATGCGATGGGCATCTCCGGCGCCACCCTCACCCACCACCTGCATGTGCTCGAGCAGCAGGGCCTGGTCCACCGCTGGCGCGACGCCGGCAACCGCCGCGGCCAGCAGGTGGCGCTGACCGAGGCCGGCGAGGAGCTGTTCGGGCGGCTGCGGCAGGTGGCGGCGGCCCACGACCGCCGGCTGCGCTCCGAGCTCAGCGACGCGGAAACGGCGCAGTTGGCGGAGCTGCTCGAGAAGCTCCAGGCAGGCATAGAACCGCCCTCGACCTAAGGAGGCACCATGACAGACTCGTCCAACCACGGAATCAAGACCGTGCTGCATCCGGTGTCCGACCTGGCCAGGGCCAAGCCGGTGTACGCCGCACTGCTCGGGATCCAGCCGCAGGCAGACGCACCGTACTACGTCGGGTTCGATGCCGCCGGCCAGCAGATCGGGCTCGTGCCGGCCGGTGGCCAGGAGGGAATGACCTCACCGGTGGCCTACTGGCACGTGGCGGATATCGAGGCGAAGCTGGCCGAGGTGACGGCCGCGGGTGCCACCGTGAAGGATCCGCCGCGCGACGTCGGCGGCGGCCGCCTGGTGGCCACCGTCACCGACCCCGACGGCAACGTGCTGGGGCTGCTCCAGGACCCGTGACCACGGTTTACGTCGCCGGCTGGCCGGGGCGCTCGCCGGCACGCTGCGCCTCCACGGCACGGTGAACGTTGCCGTGCAGGTGGTCGGCGCCGATCCGGTCGATCACACCGTCTCGCCGCAGCACGGCCAGCACCGGCGGCTTGACGCGCGCGAGGCGCAGCGTCGCCCCGCGGGTCTGCACCAGCTGGTGGATCTGGGTCAGCTGCTCGGAGCCCTGGGAATCGATGAAGGGGACGGCCTCGAGGTCGAGCACCACCCCCGTGAGCGGCTCGGGCGCGCCGTCGGCAAGGTCGCGGACGCGGTCGTCGAGCGCCTGGGCGGTCGCGAAGAACACGCCGCTGTCGATTCGCAGCACGACGATGCTCGGGAACGTCTCGTCGCCCGTGGAGGCGCGCATCTACCTCTGGGACGACACGACCTCGACGCTCACCCAGATGACCTCGGAGACGTTCGCGGGCGGCAGCTACGAGGCCATCGCCTGGTCGCACGATGGCTCGACGGCCGAGCTGCTCGCCCAGAAGCCGAACGCGGGGACGTACCTCGCTTACCTCT
>Ga0207657_10006794_pt1 | contig 11808 bp, 10 predicted proteins | sample KBSC33metaG_FD_184316 | JGI IMG/M metagenome (GOLD analysis project Ga0207657, IMG submission 184316) | Corn rhizosphere microbial communities from Kellogg Biological Station, Michigan, USA - KBS C3-3 metaG (SPAdes) (version 2) | ecosystem: Host-associated > Plants > Roots > Rhizosphere > Soil ...
TTGCGCAGCGGCTTTCGCAAGGAAGAGATCGCTCAGGCAAAGTCGGCGGTGGAAGCGGCGCAGGCCAAAGTGCAGTGGATTCGCACTCAGCTCGACGAAACCGTGATCAAGGCGCCGGCGGATGCGCTGGTGGAAAAGCTCGATATCGAAGCCGGTGATCTCGTCAACGCCGGCAAGCCGGTGGCCCTGCTGGTTCGCACCGGCAGCCTATGGGTGCGCACTTATCTTCCGCAAGCGCAACTTCGTTTTGCGCGGCCTGGCACGAAAGCGAATGTCCGAGTGGATGCGTATCCAGGAACAGATTTCGCCGGCGTGATCCGGCGCATCCACTTAGAAAACGACTCGACGCCGAGTAAACTACTCAGCCGCGAAGAACGAGCATTGCAAGTGGTTCAGACTGAAGTCATGATTGCTGACCCCGAGAACATATTGCGGCCTGGCATGAACGCCGATGTCATCATTGCAAAAACGGACACCCGTACGACTGCGCAGGCGCAACCGGAGCTGCGCGCTGACTGAACACTCGCGACTCATGATTATGAAGCGGGCTGACGCGCGATCATTGGCTGGCCGCGCGGCAGTAGGCAGGCCATCAATCCCACGCTGATAAATGACAGGATGCCGAGGATCCAGAAGATCGTCGGCAGCTCCGCGCTGACCAAGAGTAATCCCACAATTGATGTCGAGGTCGTTTTCGACACCTGCTGGATCAGACGATCGAAGGACACGATCCCGCCACGAAGCTCCGCCGGAGCATTCTGAGTCAGCAGACTTTTCTGCATCGGTGAAATGACTCCGTTGGCGAGACCGTAAAAGAATAGCGCTCCCCCGACCAGCCACACGCCATGAATGAACGGCACCGCGCTGACGGCGGCACCGCTCACCACAAACGACAAGAATAGGATGTTTGCTTTGTCGCGTCCCGCGGCGATACGGCCGGCTTGGCTCGAGGTGATCATCGCGCCGACTGAAAAGAAAATATACAGGAGTCCCGCCGTGGCGGTGGAGACGTTCTGGGTGCGAACCAGAAAGAGCGGAAAATAAGTGAGAAAACCGTAGTCGAGAAAAAACCGGAGAAAACCGGCCGAAAATGCGATCACCAGGCGCGGATGGCGCGTCAGCCGGAGAATGTCCGCAATGTATGCGGTCGTCTTATCGACGGTCTTGCCCTTGGTTTCCGGCATCCAGATCAAGGCGATCAAACCAAGCGGTATCGCGAGCGCATAGCAGAGAAACGGCCAGAACCATGCGATCGCCGCAAGCACGCCGCCAAGGGGCGGAAATATGAAGTAGCCGATGCGATCGAGAAAGACTTTCAATCCCTGACCGCCAATTTCGTTGTCGCCCTCCAAGAGATCGCCGATCAGCACGATGGTAAGCGGAATCACCGCGCTGAAGCCGACTCCTTGCAGCGCGCGCAGCGCAAGCAGCCAACCGAAGCTCGGCGCGAACGCCATCGCGCTCCCGAAAACACCGAACGTGATCAAGCCAAGAGCGAGCAGCAACCGGCGACCATAGAGATCCGCGACGACGCCAAAAATCGGCGATAAAACGATCGCGGGTGCGGTAAACAGTGTCATGATCCAGGAGAGTTGCGCATCGCTGATGTTGAACGGCTGGGTCAGCGCCGGCAGCGCCGGCTGAAGAAAATTGACGCCCATCATCAACGCGATACTCGAGGCATAGACAATGCTCAGTGCGCGCGCCTTGGCCGGCGGGAGTTTTTCCATGCCGAAGAGGGAGGTGATCGTAGTCATCCCCGCAACGTAGGGGAAGCCACGGTGGCAGTCAAGCGTTTAGGGGCCGCAGCATGCTACGCCCAATTCAACGAGCGCAGTGGTCACTGTTGCGTGGTCATGCTATGGCTACTCGAAATCGTCCGAGGAGGGTTTATGCCGCTGGATATGCGCACATGGATCGATCAGTTGGAGAAGGCCGGCCTCCTCGCCAGGATAAACAAGCCGGTCGATCCACGCACGCAAATGGGTGCGCTCTTGTGGCAAGCGCGGGATCGCGCGCTGTTGTTTGAAAATCTTCCCGGCTATCCCGGCTGGCGCTGCTTGGGCCAGGCGCCGGGCGATGTCGCCATCGCCCCCGCGGCCTTTGGAACCGAGCGCGACGAAATGATCCCCGAGTTCGTTCGGCGCACTGAAAAGCTTGGCACTACACGATTGGTCGAAACCGGTCCGGTGCAACAAAAAGTTCTCATCGGCGACGAAGTCGATATTACCAAAATGCCGATTCATCAGGCGGGGATCCGCGATGGCGGGCCGTTCATCGGCTCGGGATTGATGATCACCAAAAATCCGCAAACCGGCCGGCGCAATTTAAGCTTTCATCGCTTGCAGATGAAAGGGCCGCAGAAGACCGGTATTCTTTTGTACCCACGCCACGCCTGGGCCAATTACCAGATGTATGAGGAGCAAAACCAGCCGATGCCGGTGGCGATTATGATCGGGCACCACCCGATGTACTATTTCGCGGCGGCGACGACGACGCAGTACGGTGTGGACGAGCTCGAGATCGCTTCGGCATTGTTGCAAGAGGATGTCGAGCTGGTGAAATGTCGGACGGTCGATCTTGAAGTGCCCGCCTGGGCGGAGATCGTGCTCGAGGGAGAAATCCCGCCCAAGTTGAGAGAACCCGAGGGACCGTTCAGCGAGTTTCAAGATTATTATCTCACCGGCTCTGGCATGAATCCCGTTGTGCACATCAAAGCGGTGACGATGCGCGCCGATGCGATTTTTAAAAATATTCAGAACGGCACCGAAGTCGAGGGCTGCGTTTACCACAAGGTGCCAATGTCCGCTCAGATTCTACGCCGCGCGCGAACCGTCGGCGGCCTGGCGGACGTCAAGAATGTGTTGGTGCTGCCGGGAATTTTCGGCGTCGTGGTGCAGATGAGGCCGCGTTATTACGGTGAGGCACGCAATGTCTTAATGTCCGTGTTGTCGAGCGAATACCAGCACCCCAAAGTCGCGATTGCGGTGGACGAGGACGTGGACATTTTTAATTATGCGGAGATACTCTGGGCGATCAACACGCGTGTGAATCCCGCCGAGGACATTGTCATTATCAACGGCGCCAAGATTCACGCGATGGATCCGTCCTGTCCTGAGTTCGGCCATCCCGGAGCACCGGGCTGGCATCGGATCGGCGGCAAAATGATCATCGACGCCACGAAACCGCCGGAGTGCGATCCAAAACGGCGCGACGAATTCGAGCGGCTACGGCCGGTAGGATGGGAATCGGTCCATCTGGAAGATTTTCTGCCTGCGGGGGCACCGGCACTGAAGATCAAGCCGAAGATTCCGCGGGGTTAGAATTGTTTAACCTTCAGTTTCAACGCGGGAGTCTCCGGAAGGCGCATTTCTACGGAAGGATTTCTCGCTGCGCTCCGAATGAGAACAAAAAAGCCTAGGATTATTCCTCTGATTCTCCGAAATAGTCTCTGACGATTCTTTCCTTGATGTATTCCAAGGCGCCGAGATCCTGAATAATATCACCGCCGGTATCGTAAAAGAAAATATCACCCTTATGATTTCTGCCAATCGCGACCAGCCATTCCAACTCGTCACGATCTTCCAGTAAATAGTTGATCGCCTGATTGGCGCCTTTGCTGGCGATAATGGTCACTTTCGGTTTGGCGGTTTTTCTTACCTGGGACATCGACGAGCCTCCTGACGCAAGGCCGAGTCTATAACAGAAGCGGTGCCTCCACAACTTACCCGGCTGCGCTCGATGCGAACTCTTCAGAGACGCTATTTCATCGAAAAATCGACCCGGTTGGGCTTGCCTTTGAGCTTGGTTCGCTCCTCGGCAGTGACGGGTTTCGCAGCAACGACAAACAGGCGGTCGCTACCGACTTGCGCGGACGAAACTAGCGCATCGCGAACCGCTTGGGCGCGCTGGTTGCCGAGCTGGCGCAAATCGTCCTCGGAAACCTGAGTGTGCTGCGTCATGAGTTTTTCCATTTCCGGGACCGGCAAATCTTGCGCGAGGCCGATGAGATTTCGCGGCTTGGGAAATTTTTCTTCTCCGTAGGCGGCTTTCAGATATTGGGCGTATTCGGATTTATCCACCTGAACGTCATCGACGGACCGAGGCGCGGCGCCTTTGCGCGCCAGCTCTTTGAATTTTTGCGCTTTGACTTTGCGCTCGATCGAGAGTTGTTTGGCTCCTTCCACATCGCTGCTCGGGTCATATCGTCCGGTGATTTCCAAATTCAACGCCGGGCGATTGTTCAGCGCTTTTGCAAGAGTGCCGATTTTGGCCTGCGCGGCTTGATCGAGATTGGCCCGGCCGCTAGCGAACTCGATATAGCTCAGCTCCTCGCCGCCGGAAGCACTTCCACCAAAAACGGATCCGAGGAGCGAAAAGGGTGCCGTTACGGCTTTGGTGATAAGATTGATAATGATACGCAAGACAATGCCGCCAACACTGAACTGCGGATCGTCGAGGGAGCCGCTAATCGGCAGATCCACATCGATGACGCCGTTGCGATCCTTGAGCAAGGAGACGGCGAACAGCACCGGCAGCTTGGTGGCCGTGGGGCTTTCGATTTTGTCGCCGAAGGTGAGTTGGTTCAGAATGATTTTGTTTTGCGCGGTGAGCTTGCGATCTTCCAGCTTGTACTTGACGTTGAACGAGAGCTTGCCTTTCTCGATCCCGTAACCGAGATATTTTCCGGAGTACGGAGTCATTGGGCTCAACTCGATTTCACGCGCGTCGGCGACAAGATCCAGGAACAGATCCTTAGAAAACGGGTTGATTTTACCTTTGATGTCGACCGGCGCCGATTCGTCGAGTTTGGCCTTCAGATCCAGATCGCCAGGGGCTTCTCGGTTCAGCTCGGAAATCGCTCCTTCGACGCTGGTGAGATTGGCGGAATAGTTGGGCTTGATGAAAAAATCGCTGAAGTTGATGTTGCCGCTTTGAAGATTGATTTTGCCGATGCTGATCGGTTTTGGTTCGGCTTCAGTTTGCGGGGGCGGCGGCGGTGGCGTGCTCGCCTCGGTTGCGGGTTCCGCGGTTTCGGTGCGCTCGGCCGCTAGTTTCTGCAAATTCATTTTGCCGTCCGCGCCGAGGATCAGTCGAGAGTAGAAATCCGCCAGCGTGATCTCGTCGATGCGTAGTTGGAAAGGCTGGGAGCTGTATTCGAGGCCATCCAGCGCCAGCGATTTCCATTTGAGCAAATCCTGGTTGTTGTCCGGTTCGACGCTGCTGAAATCGCTTACTCCGGCGCTGCCGCGATAATTGATTTTCGAACTGCCTTCGCGTCCGTCATAGGTCAATTCACCTTTGGTGCCAATCCGACCACCGGTCAAAAGCAAATTTACTTTGTCGGTGAGGTAAGGCTGATACGGCGTCACGTCGACATCCCGAGCGTCGACGGCGAACCTGGCGGTGATCGGATCGAGGCTGGCCGTGCCCACCAAGCGCACTAAGCCTTTTTTATTGATTCTCGCCCGAAGGGTCGCTTTGCCGCGCTGGTTCTTTGCCGTGGAAAAATTGTCTGCCCGAACCGAGATGTCGGAGAGATCGATTTTCACGGGTTCGGCATTGGACTGATCGTTGATGTTGATCCGGAATCGCTCCAAGAGCAATTGCTTCAAATCAATGCGCCAAGGGGCTTCGGCGGTTTTTGCCGGTGCTGCGTCGGGAGCTGCGGAGGAAGTTTTGGCGATGCGCGCCAGATTCAACCCGTTCGCATCCCGCTGGATGTAGCCGCCGCCTTCTTTGCCGACGATATTGCCGATGACGATGGTTTTCTTAGGAACGTCGATGGCAACCTCGTTCACCGCCAACGACGCGATGCGCCAGATCGGTTCGGGTTGTCCGGCAAGATCAAGGTGAAACCCGTGCAGGTTCCCGGTCAGGTTGGTAAGCTTGATATCGGGAGAGCCGCCTTCTTTGGCTTCAAAGCTGTACTGGGTCGAGAGATCGAGCCGGCCATCCTTGATTTCGGCGGCAAGGGCGCTTTCGTAGTACGGCCGCAGCGCTCCAAGATTCAAGCCCTCGACGTTGAGCTTGCCCTCCGCCAGCAAGGGCGTCAGTTGGAACGCGCCGCTCTGCGTCAACTTTTCTTTATCTCCGGTTTCGAAAGAAATTTCGCTGTCGGCCTTCTTCCCGGAATCATTGCTGAGACCGGAAATCTTGATGTTGATATTTTCCAGGCGTGTTTTGTAAGGTCTTTGCGGGCGCTGATCTTCGATGTCAATCGTCGATGAGCCAAGAGCGACTTCGTCCACGGAAAAACCGTACGGCTTCGCGGATTTCGGCGCTTCTGCAGTGCTAGGTTTGTTCTGGACTTCCACCAAATTCGCGACGTTCAGTTGACCGTCTGGGTTGCGCTTCAAGTGAAGTTCCAATCCTTCGGATCTGATCGATTTGAGCGCAGTGCGATTGTTGAATACCTGGATATTATCGATGGTCACATCGAACTTGGGCAGCTTGAGCAGAGGCGTGCCGTCCATCTGCTGCATGTCCACGTCGGCTAGTCCGACGTTGCCGCTGATCGAGAGCGTTGGGGGATTTTCTTTTGAGGTTGCAAAGCTGGCTTTGAGGTTAGCCTGCAATTGTCCAGAGGGAATCTTGAATTTCAATTCGACGGGAGAATATTCGAGATACTTTGCAATCGTCAGCTTGTCGACATTGATCTCAAGGGTGCTGTCGTGGCTGCTTTTGAAGGGCATCGTCGCGCCGTCCAAACGAAACGGCGCGCCATTGATGACGGCGGAAAATTCCGGTTTGACGTTAATATCGGTGTAGGAGGGCAAGCTTGATATGAATGGCACGCCGATCTTGATCTGGGTAATCGTGTGCTTGGTTTTTTCCGGCTGGTCGTCAAAATCGATTCTCCCGTCGATGATTTGTATATTGTTGAGCGCGAACCGCGCCGGCGGCCCGGACGGCCCGGGAGGACCGGAGGTGAATTCATCGATCAGGTCCTGAAAATTGTACTTGCGGTCCTGGTTCCGAACGACATTGATGTAGGGTTTCACGAGCCGGAGATCTTTGATCACCGGCGCGAGGCGAAACAGGGACTGAAGCTGCAGGTTAACGTAGAGCTCGTCAAATGATACTGCCGGCTGCTGACTCTGTCGCTCCTTCACGAGAAAGCCGCGAATCGTCGCGGTCATCGCATAGGGATTGAGTCTGATCTGCTCGATGGACACCTGACGGTGGAGCTTATCGGAAAGCGCGGCAGCGATTTTGCCGCGGATCAAAGGCGGAGCAATGAGGCCGAACAGGACACCGATCGCAACAAAAAACGAAATCAGCCAAATCGCGATCTTGCGCGTGCGCGGATGGCGTGCGACTCCGTTCGCCTTGACCCGCATGTCGCTCAAGGTGATTGCCATCGGAATAGCCGGTAATTAGATTGCCGCGATCTTAGCTCGGGCTAGGCTGTATGTCCACGAGGAGCGGAGAAAAATAATTGATCGGCTTCATAATGCGTGGGCGTTATGCAGACGGGGTGCGGATTGCCGGAAAGGCAACGACTAACGATCGACAGCGGCTTGTAAGCTCTCGAGAGTTGCGATGTATGCGCCCGGAAGTTGCCAATGTTTCGCGCCTTCAACAATCAACCTCTTGTATTCGGAATTCGGCAGTGGAACATTGACTTCGATCTCCGCGATATAGATCAAAGCATCGAGTGGCTCAACGCCATCACCGAGCGCATAAACCGGCATGATCGCGCGCCGGTAGCCATCCTCGAAGCGATCGAGAATCAGAAGCTCCGAGTCGCTCACCTCATAAACAACGCCCCACACTTCTTTTCCGGGGCCGGGAAAAACGTTGGCTGTGCCGCAGTCGCGCAAACGGGAGTGGCGGGTGATGCCGAACTGGTAATCAGCCAAACGGGCAACGCAAACGAAATTTGATAACGGACAGCGCCGCTGCATCTGTGTCCTGTTCATATTCGAGCCGTAGGCGAAATAATGCACGAACGAATCTCCTCTCACCTGAAGCTGCATGGTAAAAAAAAACCGCACCCTCGACAACTCTTCAAACTCACTGAAGCGTGAATCCTTCGGGTCATTGCACCGATCTAATATAAAAGTTAATATATCAACGATTTTGCTGAAACGGAAAAAAATATGAAAAAAATCGGTAATTTGGGCGTCATTATTGCGTTTATTGTTTTGCTTTCTGGGCGGGCTGTAGCAGGCGAGCCGACGGCACAGCTCAGCTCGACAATTAACGAATTCGTTACGATTCTCATCCACACTCCGGTGGCACAATTACGCGCGTCCGGGTTGCCGGAAAACGCAATGGCGCTTGTGCTTAGCCGTTTTGATTTTTCGGAAATGACAAAACGGTCGCTGGGCTCACATTGGCAAGCATTGGCGGGCGCTGAACAGCGTGAGTTTGTCGATGCCTTTACCCAAAAACTACTGCGCGCCTACGGACGGTCGGTACGTGCTTCGGGTGATGAGAAAGTTCAATATGAGCGCGAGTCTCGTGAGGGTTCATTGGCGACCGTTGAGACAAAAGTCGTCAGCGGAAGCGGCGACGAGCTGCCCATCAATTATCAGTTGCACGATGTCGATGGGCAGTGGAAGGTGTACGATATGGTCATTGACCATGTCAGTATCGTCAGCAATTATCGCGCGCAGTTCGAGCGCGTCATAGCCAAATCTTCCGTCAAAGAGCTGCTACAGAGAATCAAACAGCAGGACTCCTGAAAATTTTCAACGTTCTCTCCAGCTTCGCCTCCATCTTGACAAAAGTAAATTAAGCGCGCCGGCCCTGTCCGGCATGACTACGAGCTTTGCGCCCCGTCGGTCAGCTCCGACCGCTGATGGCGTGCCTTGCAAAAGTTTGTCACGGGACCTATGACTCAGCGAGTGTAAGGAGAGTTAGTATGCTGATCTTGTCGAACGAAGATATCGAAAAAATTCTTCCAGTCGGCGCCTGTCTCGAGGTTCTTGAAGAGGCTTATCGCGATCTCGGAAACGGCATGGCAGCGACCGTGCCGCGCTACGATGTGTTCAGCCCGACGAAACCCGGCGAGTTCTATGAATACAAGACCATGAGCGGCGTCCTGCCCGCGCGCAATATTGCGGCGCTGCGGCTGAACTCGAGCGTTGTCAAATGGTACGAAAAGGCCGGCGGCATCCGCAAAGATAAATTGCCAGTAGCCGGTGGCGACAAATTTGTCGGGTTAGTGATGTTGTTCAGCACTGAAACCGGCGAGCCGCTGGCAATTTTTCCCGATGGCTACGTCCAGAAGCTCCGGGTTGCGGGCGCCAGCGCCATCGCCGCACGTTACCTCGCGCGCAAAGACGCAACGGTGATGGCATTGCTGGGCACCGGCTGGCAAGCGAGCGCGCATCTGGTGACGCTCTCGATGGTTCGTGATCTGCGACAGGTCAGGGTCTATAGTCCGACGCCGGAATCGCGCCGGCGGTTTGTCGAAAATTGGTCCGGAAAAGTTGCGGCGCAGCTCATCGAATGCGCCAGTGCAAATGAAGCGATCGAGACGGCCGATATGGTGACTTGTACCACCAACTCGATTTCGCCGCTATTCGACGGCGAGATCTTGTCGCCCGGGGTTCATATCTCCTGCGTCAAGCCGTGCGAGCTCGACGCCGCGACTTATCGGCGCGCCGATCCATTGATCATTCATTGGCAAGAGGCGAAACCGTTTCAGATCGCGATCGGCGTCGAACGCCAGTCCATTCCGGATGTCGCCGAAGGTTGGCAGCATCCTCTTACGCGCGAAGACTGCGCGATTTGGAACTTTCCAACTCTTTCCCAGTTGGTCAACAAAGAGCATCCGGGGCGCACGAATCAACAGGCGATCAGTTGTTTTTGCAATAATGTCGGACTCGGTTTGCAGTTTGCGGCCGTGGGCAGTGAAGTATTGGCGCGCGCCAGGGAGGGTCGGGTGGGCCGCGAAATTCCCACCGACTGGTTCCTCGAGGATGTGCACCCATAATCAAAGCGTATGAAGACGTCAGCATCAATTGTTTCGCATGTCCGACGACTTTTGCTGCGGCACGTGCTCGATCAATGACTATCGTGATTGATTTGTCGCTGGCGTCCTAAGATCAGTCTTTTCTGTCTCCGGTGCTTTGCGCCTGCACGGTTTGAAATTTGAAACTGGCTTGGCGCCCGGCAAAGTAAAGCACCTCGATGGAATGGGCGTAATCTTTATTTTTCTGCCGCGCGAGCTCGTCGAAGCAGGGCAGGCAAACGACGTTGTTTTGAAATTCCAGCGGCACAATCTCACGCCAGAGTTTATCTGAAACGTTGAAATTGAACTTGTCCTCGCACTCGCAGACGTGGCAGCGCTGCCGTTTGAAGGAAGTAAAGTTGAGTTTCTCTCGGTCGAACTTCATGGTAATTATGCATTTCGCCCGTTCGCGAAAGCCCGCTAAAAAATCGCTCGTAACAAACCACCGACGGCGCGAAACGGGAGAGAGATCATGTCACCGACCGCGTTAACTGTTCCACTCAGCACACCCTCATCTTCGGTGCCGGTTTCAGTAGTCCTTGTTTCTCGTTCGACGGTGACGGGACGTCCCGTACGGTCATCGTAAGTGACCTCGTTGGTTACAGTCCGATGAGTGGAGCACCCTCCGGCGATATTTGCCGCAAAAATCAAAGCCAACACTAACCGTGAGCGCACGGCGCCTCCTTGCTATTAACCGAATGAGCCAAAGCTGTGCCAGAAAAAGAAACTAGCCTGAATTGCGAGAAAGAAATTTCCGTTACAGCATAATTGCGATTTTTCCGTGCCGACCATGCGACCAAGTGCGAGCATGAACGGAGGAAATTTCGCCTCGTCAAGATGCGCTGCGGAGGCTTTTGACTGACAAAGCACTCCAATCGGGCGAGAAAGAGAATTATTTAACGACTTTCATCAATCCAATTTCATGCGCACGAACATTTCAAAAGAATGGGCATCATCTTTGCCTTAAATTGAAAGATCTTGTCCAAATTCGAGAGGAGGACAAATCATGGCGGAGCGTATTTTTCGCACGGACAACGATTATGCGGTCGCAGCCATGCGACTTGTTTTAGGCATTGTCTTTTTTGCCCACGGCGCCCAGAAAGCACTGGCTTGGTTTGACGGGCCTGGATTCGACGGAACAGTCGACATGTTTAGTCAGATGGGAATTGGTGCGCCGCTCGCCGTGCTCGCGATCGCAGCTGAGTTTCTGGGAGGCTTGGGTCTTATTGTTGGGCTGTTGGCGCGAATCGCGGCTCTCGGCGTGATGACAAACATGCTCGTCGCAATTATTCTCGTGCATCGTCAGGTCGGTTTCTTCATGAATTGGGCGGGCAAGCAAGCGGGCGAAGGCTTTGAATTTCATTTGCTGGCAATCGCCGTGGCTGTCGGCGTGCTCGTGAAAGGCGCGGGAGCTTTCTCTATCGATCGGGTTGTCGCGGCATCGTTTGCCCCCAACCATGGCGTAACGCCGGAGTCTCGCCGCACGGCTCATCTCCGCGAGAGTGGAGCTCACTGAAGGCTCGGTAAAGCGTTTACCGATCTACGGCGGGTTTTTGTCTGTGCCAGTCGGTACGGCTTTGATAGGCAAGAGCGGTATTCAGAACAGTTTGATCGGCGAACCAGGCGCCGATTAGTTGCATGCCCATCGGCATCTTGTCAGGGCTCATGCCGCAGGGAACCGAGCAGCCGGGCAGGCCGAGCATGCTCGGAAACCGCAGCAGGTTGGAGTGATTGTAGCTCACATGACGGGTGTCGTCGCCATTTCCTTTGACTCCTTCGGAGATCGGCGGGGCGACTCTCGGTGTGGTCGGCGACACGATAAGATCGATCTTCTCATAAGC
>Ga0207657_10006797_pt1 | contig 11804 bp, 10 predicted proteins | sample KBSC33metaG_FD_184316 | JGI IMG/M metagenome (GOLD analysis project Ga0207657, IMG submission 184316) | Corn rhizosphere microbial communities from Kellogg Biological Station, Michigan, USA - KBS C3-3 metaG (SPAdes) (version 2) | ecosystem: Host-associated > Plants > Roots > Rhizosphere > Soil ...
AAAGGCGCGAGCAGAGCAGACTGGCGAGATCGACGGCGTTCATCGTAAGCGGCTGATGGGGCAGAGTTTAATCTCACGCAAGGTCCGCAATATTGAACCGGTCGCCTGCCACTCCCACATCTTATACGAAGATGGGGGGAATTCAGACGATCGACGTGCGCCTGGCGCCCGCCCATGCGGGGTGGCGCCTCGACCGTGCGCTAGCGGATGCGGTTCCGATCTTGTCGCGCGAGCGACTGAAGGCACTGATCCGAAGCGGCGCGGTGGAGACCGAGGGCAAGGCCCTTAGAGATCCCGCAGTCAAAGTACGAGGCGAGGAAGCGCTGCGGATCGCCGTGCCCGAAGCCGCACCCGCGCATAACGAACCCCAGGAAATCCCGCTCGAGATCGTCTTCGAGGACGAGCATTTGCTGGTCGTCGACAAGCCCGCGGGGCTTGTCGTCCATCCCGCCGCCGGCAACCTCGACGGCACCCTAGTCAATGCCCTGCTCTACCATTGCCGCGGGTCGCTATCCGGAATCGGGGGCGTGGCCCGCCCGGGGATCGTCCACCGCATCGACAAGGACACATCAGGGCTGCTGGTCGTTGCGAAGACCGATGTGGCGCACGAAGGTCTCGCCAAACAATTCGCCGCCCATACGATTGAGCGTCGCTATCTGGCGATCGTCAATGGTATTCCGAAGGCGGCGCAAGGCACTGTCGATGCGCCCCTCGCCCGTTCGGCGACGAACCGCAAGAAGATCGCGATCGTCGAGGGCAAGCGCGGCAAGCGGGCCGTCACTCACTGGCGGCGGCTGGGCGTTCTCGCCGATGCGGCCCTGGTCGAATGCCGGCTCGAGACCGGTCGGACGCACCAGGTCCGCGTCCACATGGCGTCGATCGGCCATCCGCTACTCGGCGACCCGGTCTACGGTCGCTCAGAAAAGACGCATGGCAAAGTGTTGAGCAAACTCGGGTTTCAGCGGCAAGCGCTTCACGCGGCCGGACTTGGCTTCACTCATCCGGTGACCAAAAACAGGCTATCGTTCTCAAGTCCCATGCCGCCGGACATGCAGGAACTGTTCAACGCACTTGGTGTATAGGGATTAACTCGTTAGGGCGCCCACGGGCGGCCCTGCAAAAGGGAGAAGACGGTAGAAATGGCTGACAACAAAGGGATCGTCTCGCTCCCCTCGTCCGGTGGGGAGGCCGGACTCAACCGCTATCTCGCGGAAATCAAGAAATTCCCGATCCTCAGCCCTGAGGAAGAGTATATGCTCGCCAAGCGCTGGCGCGAGCATGGCGATACCGAGGCCGCTGCAAAGCTCGTCAACTCGCACCTCCGCCTCGTCGCCAAGATTGCGATGGGTTACCGCGGCTACGGCCTGCCGGTCAGCGAGCTGATCAGCGAAGGCAACATCGGCCTGATGCAGGGCGTGAAGAAGTTCGAGCCCGATCGCGGCTTCCGCCTCGCGACCTACGCTATGTGGTGGATCCGCGCGTCGATCCAGGAATTCATCCTGCGCTCGTGGAGCCTGGTGAAGATGGGCACCACGGCGGCCCAGAAGAAGCTGTTCTTCAACCTCCGCCGAATGAAGAACCAGATCGACGCGTTCGAGGAAGGAGATCTCAAGCCTGCCGACGTAACGAAGATCGCTACCGACCTCGGTGTCACCGAGGAAGAGGTCGTGTCGATGAACCGCCGCATGGGCATGGGCGGTGACACCAGCCTCAACGCGCCCCTCAAGGGCGACGAGGGCGGCGAAGGCCAATGGCAGGACTTCCTGGTCGATCACGGCCCGCTCCAGGACGAGCTGCTTGCCGAGGACGAGGAAAGCCGAGTCCGGCACGACCTGCTGGTCAACGCGCTCGAGAGCCTCAACGATCGCGAGAAGCACATCCTGATGGAGCGCCGCCTCGCCGATGAGCCCAAGACGCTCGAAGAGCTGAGCCAGGTCTATGGGGTCAGCCGCGAGCGCATCCGGCAGATCGAGGTTCGCGCGTTCGAGAAGCTCCAGGCGGCGCTGCTGCGCCTCGCCGGCGAGCGACGGCTGCTTCCGGCTGCCTAGCCCTTCTCGTCCGCGACCTTTGGCGCGGCCTGGGTGAGCCTCTCGCCTTCCCGCTGTTCCTCGGGCCGATCCTGCACCTGATCGTCCGTCGCGACATTGTCCGCGGCCCAGGCACCGCGGTCGCCGATCGGCTGGGGTGAGCCAGTGGTGCTGTCTTTCGCCGTCTGGTGCTCGATCTCACTGTTGAGCTCGGCGCCGACAATGAAGACGTAGGCTGACAGGTACATCCAGGTAAGGAGTGCCACGACGGCGCCGAGCGACCCGTAGCTGGCATGGTAATTGGTGAAGTTCGCGACATAGATGCCAAAGCCGACGGTCAGTAGAAGTGATGTGATCGCTGCGAACAGCGAACCCGGTGTGATCCACTTCCACTGGGCGTCCTCACGCGATGGACCGAAGCGGTAAAGGGTCGCTGCGATGGCCGCTGCAAGCAGCGTAAGCGCCGCATAGCCAATGACCTGGCCGGCGACGAGGAGGACCGTGGGCGTTTCCGGAAGCATCCGCTGCAGCAGGGCCAGTACCGCCGTCGCGGCGAGCGCTAGCAATGCGACGAACAACGCGCCGAAGACGATCGCCACCGCGACCAGGTAGAATTGCAGGAGGCTGCGCTTCTCCTTTTCCTCATAGGCGATGTTGAGCGCGGTCAGCACCGCGGCGGCGCCGTTGGTTCCGCCGTAGACGGCGACGAGGAACGCCAGCGCAATGCCAAGCCCCTTGGTTCCTTCCGATGCTTTGACCGCGGTCATCAGCTGGTCGCCGATGAGGACGATGACGTCGCGCGGGAGGATCCCGAGCAAGGAGCGCATATGCTCGATCACGGTAACGGGGTCGGCGACGAAGCCGTACGCCAGCACGATCAGGCCGAGCAGGGAAAGCAGCGCGAAGAAGCCGTAGAAAGAGACGCCTGCAGCAACGAGGCCGACATTGTCGTCCCAGATGCGCTTGTAAGTTCGCTTGACGATGTCCTTCCAGGCGGGCGGCGGCATCTCCGCCGGCGATTTCGCTTGATGTCCTTTCCGGTCGACCATGCGCGAGAAAACACTGGGCCTCGCGAGGCCGTTCCGCGCTAAACCGTGCCGCAGTCAAAACGACCCCTCTTGCCAAGCGCCGAAAACAGGCGGACGGTGGCTGTTTCGAAGACGGCGCCCGAGCGCCTTCAAGAGAAGCGACTCGCGCGCCCGTCCAGGCACGAAGGGAGAGTCGCATGGCCGGACAACCATCCAAAGGCACCCGAGTAATCGCGCTGGTGGGACCCGCCGGCGCAGGAAAGACCAGCCTTGCCGAAGCGATGTTGTTCGCAGCCGGCGCCACCGACCGCCTGGGGTCGACGGCCAACGGCTCCAGCATCGGCGATTCGAGCCCGGAAGCGCGCCAGCGCGGCGGCTCGACCGAGCTCAACCTCTACAATTTCCAATATCTCGGCGACGATTTCGCCGTGATCGACGTACCCGGTTCGGTCGGCTTTTCGGCCGACGGCGCCAAGGCTCTGGCGATTGCCGACGTCGCGATCGTCGTTGTCGATCCTGACCCGGCCCGGGCCCCGCTCGCGGCACCGGCCCTGAGAGCGCTCGACGAGCTCGGCATTCCGCATGTCATTTTCGTCAATCGGATCGACCAGGCTCACGGCCGCATCCGCGATCTCCTGTCGGCACTCCAGCCGATCAGCGTGTCGCCGTTGATCGGCCGCCAGATTCCGATCTGGGACGGGGAAAAAATCAACGGCTTCGTGGATCTCGCGCTCGAATATGCTTTCAAATATCGCGCGGGGAAGGAATCCGAACGCATCGACATTCCAGCGGACCTGCAGGCGCGCGAGGCCGAAGCGCGGACCCACATGCTCGAGCAGCTCGCGGACCATGACGACGAACTGCTCGAGCAACTGCTGATGGACGAGGCGCCGGCACGAGAGAAAGTGCTTCAGGACCTCGCCCGCGAGACTGGCGAAAATCTCGGCGTTTCCGTCCTGTTCGGGTCGGCGATCAGCTCATGGGGAGTCCGGAGGCTCCTGAAGGCGATGCGTCACGAGGCTCCGGACGCCGTGGCGACCGCCAACCGTCTCGGAGTCACGGATTCGGCACTCTACCTGTTCAAGGTCGTCCACGGTTCGATCGGCCGGCTGGCCATGGCGCGGGCGCTCGGCGGCCGGATCGGAGAAGGGTCGGATCTGAAAGCCGATGACGGCAGCCATGCCCGCGTTGGCTCGCTGTTCAAGGTGCAGGGTGAAAAGACGACCAAGGTCAGCGAAGCGCGGGACGGGGATATTGTCGCGGTCGCCAAGATCGACACCGTCAAAGCCGGCCAGTGGCTCGGCGCCGGCAAGCTCCCTCCGGCGATCGAGATCGAATACCCGGCGCGCAATTGCGCGATTGCGATCGAGCCGGCCGACCGCAAGGACGACGTCAAGCTGTCAGGCGCGCTCCACCGGCTCGCCGAAGAGGATTCAGCGCTCGTCGTCGAGCATGATGAGGCCAACCATGAGATCCGCCTGCGCGGCGTCAACGACGAGCATCTCAACACGGTCATCGCACGGCTGAAGCGGCGCTACGGCGTCGAGGTGAAAACTCACACGCCGACAGTCGGTTACCGTGAATCCATCCGCAAGCCGGTGACCCAGAAGGGCCGTCACAAGAAGCAGTCCGGCGGCCACGGCCAGTTTGGCGACGTGATCATCGAGGTGAAGCCCCTGCCCCGCGGCTCCGGCTTTGTGTTCGAGGAGCGGATCCACGGCGGCTCGGTGCCGAAGCAGTGGATCCCGGCGGTCGAGGACGGCGTGCGCGAAGCCATGCGCAAGGGTCCGCTTGGGTTCGAGGTGGTCGACTGCGCGGTCGCACTGATCGACGGCAGCTACCACAGCGTCGATTCATCGGAGCTTGCGTTCCGCCTTGCGGGCAGGATTGCGATGCAGGAGGCGCTTGCCGCCGCCCAACCCCACCTGCTCGAGCCGATGCACAAGCTGACGGTGGTGTGCCCGTCGAGCGCAACCAGCCGGATCACATCGGCTGTTGCCGGCCGGCGCGGCCAGATGCTCGGCATGGGGCCGCGCGAGGGCTGGACGGGCTGGGACCGGATTGACGCGCTCATCCCGGAAGCCGAGCTGTCGGGCCTCGAGGCCGAGCTCAGGTCGCAAAGCCAGGGTCTCGCCACCTACGAGGCGCAGTTCGATCATCTCGCCGAATTGAACGGGCCGCTGGCCGACAAGGTCATCCAGCAACGGGTGCCCGAACTCGCCTAGAGCTTGGTTTCCTCGAAGCCGCGCTGCTTCACCAGCCGATCGATCTCGACCAGATTCGACAGCAGGCTCTCCATCCGGTCGAGCGGCCAGGCATTGGGACCGTCCGATTTCGCATTCGCCGGGTCTGGATGCGTCTCCATGAAGAGGCCCGCGATGCCCGTGGCGACCGCCGCGCGTGCCAGCACGGGCACGAATTCGCGCTGCCCGCCCGAGCTGGTCCCCTGCCCACCCGGAAGCTGGACGCTGTGGGTTGCGTCGAACACCACGGGGCAACCGGTCTCGCGCATGATGGCCAGGCTCCGCATGTCGCTGACCAGGTTATTATAGCCAAACGAGGCGCCGCGCTCGCAAACCATGATGGTCTCTTCGCTGACGCCAGCCGCCTCTGCAGCGCTCCGCGCTTTGTCCACGACGTTCTTCATGTCGCCGGGCGCCATGAACTGCGCCTTCTTGATGTTCACCGGCTTCCCGGAAGCCGCGACGGCGTGGATGAAATCCGTCTGCCGGGCGAGGAACGCAGGCGTCTGCAGTACATCGACAACCTCGGCGACGGGGGCGATCTGCGGGATATCGTGAACGTCGGTCAATACCGGCACCCCGACCTCGGACCGGACCTTCTCGAGAATGCGCAGGCCCTCGTCGATCCCGGGCCCGCGGAAGCTCTTGTTGCTGCTGCGATTGGCCTTGTCGAAGCTCGACTTGAAGATGAGCTGCATGCCGAGCCTGTCGGTGATCGACTTCAGGCGCTCGGCGGTATGCAGCTGCAGTTGCTCGCTTTCGACCACGCATGGTCCGGCAATGAGGAACAGGGGCTGATCGAGCCCGACGGATCGTCCAAGCAGTTTCATCGTCGCATGCGTTACCCGAGCGCACCGGCCGCCGCCACCTCCAGCTGGCGTTTCGTCGCGTCGGGCCAACCGGCTTGGTCCCCGGTGGCGATGGACGTTCACCATGTTTGGATGGTATCGAAAGTTTATATGATCGCGACCAAGCGTGCGGACGTGTGGGTGCTATTGGGTCCGCACCGGGGTGACAATCACCAGGTGCTTGCGCTCGCCGAAGGCCTTGGCGCTCCGTTTCGTCCAATCCAGATGCGCTACCGCTGGTTCGCTCACTTGCCGGCCGTGATGCGCAGCGTCGCTATCTCCCAATTGCAGCCGGAAGCCCGCGCCGAGATCGCGCCGCCCTGGCCGCGGCTGGTGATCGGCATTGGCCAGCGGAGCGTCCCCGTAGCGCGCTACATCAAGGAGGCATCCGGCGGCCGGACCACGATCGTCCGGCTGGGCGATCCGATGGTGTCTCCAAGCTATTTCGACTTGGTCATCACGACGCCGCAATATGCGGTCCGCGACATGGAGAATGTCGTCCGCCTTCCGGTGACGATCACCAATCCGCTGATCGAGCCCGATCCATTTGAGGAGCGATGGCTGGAGAGCTTTCCCCGCCCGCGGCGGCTCATCGCGGTCGGCGGCGCAACCTCGCTCTGGGATTTGCGACCCTCGACCATCCGGGATGCCGCCCGGACGCTCCTTCGTGCCGCCGATCGTGACGGGGGATCAGTTATCGCTGTGACGAGCCCCCGAACCTCGCCGCGACTTGCCGCTGCCGCGCGCTCCGAGCTCGGCTCGCTTGCGGTGCTCGACGGCGATTTCCCGCGTTACAATGCGTTGCTCAGCGCGGCGGACGAGATCCACGTCACCGGTGACAGCGTGTCGATGCTGTCCGAAGCCGTGAAGGCGGGCAAGCCAGTCGGACTAATCCCGCTCGAGCCCAATCCGATCGGTCAGCTCATCCGCCTGGTCGAGGCGCTGCGCGGCCGGAAGTTTCGCATCCGCGATCTGACGAAGTTCTGGAACGATCTCGCTGCGCACGGGCTGGTCGGAACCGTCGAGCAGCCGCGCTGCGGGTCGCTCAACGCCGATGCGCTCGAGACCGCGGTTTCGGCCGTCAACGCCGCTCTTGAGGGCAGGCTCGCGGAGACGGTCGTCCGGATCCGCGTCCAGGGCGCACCGCCGCGCAGCGCCCGCCCCGCCGCCGGCTAGGCAAGGCCGTCCACCACCGCAATCGGCTGCCAGTCGCCGAGCCCGTAACGCGCTGCGAAGTCGGCTGGGAACGGCTCGCCCGCGTGAATCCCGCCAGCCACGAAGATGGCGTCGAAGCCCATCCGAGCAGCGCCGAGAATGTCGGTCTGGAGCGCGTCCCCTACCGCGAGAACCTCGTCGGCGGGAGGGTCGCCGGCGAGGTGCAAGGCGTGGCGATAGATGGTCGGGTGCGGCTTGCCGTACCAGACGACGCGGCCGCCCAACTGTTCGTAGAGATCGGCGATCGCCCCCGCGCAGGCTTCGAGAACACCGCCGCGGACCACGACTCGATCTGGATTCAGGCAGTGCATCTGGACATCGCGTGCCGCCCAGCGTTCGAGGTCCGCGCAATAATCCTCCGGTCGCGGCCGCTCCTCGGTGACGCCGGTGCAGGCGAGGTCGGAGAAGCTCTCGTCGTCGGCGATCCGAACCCCTCGCCCTTCGAGGATGACGCGATCTCCTGCCGTGCCCACGAAGCCGACCGCGTCGTCGAGCCGGTTCAGGGCCTCGATCCCCGCTTCTCCGCTCGTCGCGATGCCGTCCCAGCAGGCCGGCGGAAGCCCGATCCGCGCGAGCTGACGCGTCACCGCCTCGGCCGTACGCGGCGCATTGGTGATCAAGGCGACGAATCGCCCCTCGCTCCGCCACTGGTACAATCGCTCTGCGGCGCCCGGATAAAGTTTCACGCCGTCGTGAACGACACCCCAGATGTCGCACAGGATCAGTCGGTACTTGGGATCGAGCGAGTCGAGCAGGCTCATTCCAGGCCGGCTTCCCGAAGCGCCTGCTCGATCGGCTCGGCGTCCTCCGGATTGTTCAGTTCGCGCAACGCGAATGAGGGCGTCGCGACGTCGACGACGGCAATCGGAACACCCGCGGCCAGGAATCGCAGCTGCTCGAGGCCTTCGAGCTGCTCGAGTTCGCTCGGCGGGGTCGCGGCATAAAGTTCAAGAGCGGCCGGCCGATAGGCGTAGACACCGACATGCAACCGCACCGGGGACATCTCGCCGTCGAGCGCGCCCGCCGGCAGGTGCGGGATCAGGCGTTTGGAAAAATAGAGCGCATGGCCTTGCCCGTCGGTCACGACCGACGTTCCGCCGACCCGTCCGGCCGCCTCCTCCGCCTGGAGCGCGCGCACTTCATCGCTGCGCAAGCGCAGCGCCGGCGTAGCAACCAGCGCATCCACGTCCTGGTCCATGCGGGCGATCAACGCCTCGACGAAACCCGGCGGCGTCAGCAGCGCATCCCCCTGGAAATTGATCACCAGGGCGGGATCGTGGAGCTGGGCCATCGCTTCAGCGCAGCGTTCGGTGCCGTTGCGGCATTCGGGCGACGTCATGATCACGCCGACGCGCGCCGGGCCGCATGCTTCTGAGACCCGCTCGTCGTCAGTCACGACGAACACCCCCGAGGCCCCCGCCACGCGTCGTGCCGCCTCGACGCTTCGCTCGATCAGCGGCTTGGCGACGCCGGTTGCCCCTCTCAGACGGGCGAGCGGTTTGCCGGGATAACGCGACGAGCCGTAGCGCGCCGGGATCAGGATGACTGCATTCATCGAGCCGCGGGGCAGTCGTGGATGTGCAGCACGCCTACCGGCTTCTTGCCGCGTCCGTCCTCTTTCACCACGAACAAGGCGGTGATCTTGTGCTCGTCGAACAGCACCAGTGCATCGTCGATCAGGTCGTCGGGCCCCACGGTCTTGGGATCGCGCGTCATGAACTCGCCCGCACTATGCTCGAGGCCGCGCTCAATATTCCGCCGCAGGTCGCCGTCGGTAATTACCCCGATGAGATATCCCGACTCGTCGGTCACCCCGACGACGCCGAGCCGCTTGGCGGACATCTCGACGACGGTGTCGTGCATCGAGCTGTCGGCTCGCGTCAGCGGCATCGACTTGCCGCCGTGCATCAGCCGCCGCACCGGCTTCAGCCGCGCGCCGAGCGATCCACCCGGGTGCAACCGGCCAAAATCACTGCGCGTCACGCCTTTCTGGCGCATGACGGTCATTGCCAGCGCGTCGCCAAGTGCCAGCGCCATGGTCGAGGACGTTGTCGGGGCAACCGATTCGGGCCCCACTTCGGGCCAGTGCGGCAAGACGAGCGACGCCGTGCCGGCCTGGTCCAGCATCGTCCCGGCGTGACCGGTGATCGCGATGATCGGAATGTGGGCATGCTGAAAATGGTCGATCACCGGCTCGAGCTCGGACGTCTCGCCGCTCTGCGAGATGAGGATCGCGATGTCGCCCTCTGCAGCCATGCCAAGATCGCCGTGGATCGCTTCGGCAAGATGGAGGAAGACCGCGGTTGTCCCGGTCGACGCAAAGGTCGCGGCGATCTTGCGTGCGACATGCCCGGACTTGCCGAGACCGCTTACGATCAGCTTGCCGCAACACGCGCATATGAGTTCGACCGCCTTCTCGAATTCCGTGCCCAGCTGGTCAGCGAGGGCATCGAGCGCACGCGCTTCATCGTGGAGGATTGCGCGCCCGAACTCGAGGACCCCGATCGGCGAACTGCGGTCTGCTGCCATGGTCGAAACCCCTAGCCCATGCGTTCGGCCCCTGTGAAGCTTGACGGCACTCCCGCGAGCGGCTTGGGTCGCGCGTTCTGAGGGGAACAGGAATGGCCAAGCGACTAACTCAATTCATCCTCATTGCCCTGGTTCTCGGGGTGATCGTCGGGTGGGCGATCAATGCGGCCATCGACGACGGCACCGCACAAAGCGCCGCGCAACTGAAGTCCATCGCGGACTATCTCAGCATCGTCACCGCGCTGTTCCTGCGCCTGATCAAGATGATCATCGCACCACTGGTCTTCTCGACACTAGTCGCGGGGATCGCTCACATGGGCGACGTCGCGGCGCTCGGCCGCGTAGGCATTCGCTCGCTCGGCTGGTTCATCCTCGCCAGCCTGGTCTCCCTGACGCTTGGACTGATCCTGGTCAACGCGCTTCAGCCCGGCGTCGGGCTCAACCTTCCGTTGCCGCCGGCGACCGCGACAAGCGGCGTCGAGACCGCGGCGTTCAACCTCAAGGACTTCGTCTCCCATCTGGTGCCCGCATCGATCTTCGAGGCGATGAGCACCAACGAGATCCTGCCGATCGTGATCTTCTCGATCTTTTTCGGCGTCGCACTGACCGCGATCGGCGACGCCGGGCGGCCGATCGTTCGCGGTGTCGAAAGCCTGGTGAAGGTGATGTTGCAGGTCACCGATTACGTGATGCGCTTTGCGCCGTTCGCGGTCTTCACCGCTGTCGCAAGCGCGATCTCCGAACGGGGTCCGGAGATCATCTTTACCTTCGGCAAGTTCGTGGGCAGCTTCTATCTCGGCCTGCTGCTCTTGTGGCTGCTCCTGATCGGGGCCGCATTTGTGATCGTCGGGCCGAGAACGCGGCATCTCGTCCGCTACATCCGCGACCCGGTCGTCCTCGCTTTCTCGACCGCATCGAGCGAAGCGGCCTATCCGCGTACACTGGAGGCGCTCGACCGGTTCGGCGTGCCGCCGCGGATCGCCAGCTTCGTCCTGCCGCTCGGCTATTCGTTCAATCTCGACGGGTCGATGATGTACATGACCTTCGCGACGATCTTCGTCGCCCAGGCCTATGGCATCGACCTCAGCATCGGCCAGGAAGTCACCATGCTGCTGGTGCTGATGATCACCTCGAAGGGCATGGCCGGCGTGCCGCGCGCCAGCCTGGTCGTCATTGCCGCAACCATGTCGATGTTCAGAATTCCCGAGGCCGGGCTACTTCTGATCCTCGCAGTGGATCATTTCCTCGACATGGGCCGCTCGGCGACCAACGTCGTCGGCAATGCCGTCGCGTCGAGCGTCGTCGCCCGCTGGGAAGGAACGCTCGACCCCGAGGAGTCGCCCGACTTCGAGCCCCTCCCCGCCCCCTCTCACCGGCCACCGCCGGCGCCGGGCGCCGAGCATTTCTAGCCGAACGGACGGTCGATGCTCGGCGGCGGCTGGGTGAAGAAACGCGGACCTTCCGCCGTCATGTGCCAGCAATCCTCGAGGCGGACGCCGAACTTGCCGGGGATGTAGAGGCCGGGCTCGTCCGAAAAGCACATCCCGAGCGCCAGCGGGGTGGTTTCGCCATGGACGAGATAGACCGGCTCGTGGACTTCCATGCCGATGCCGTGGCCGGTCCGGTGCGGGAGCCCGGGCAAGCGGTAGGCAGGTCCGAAGCCCCAGCTCTCGTAGGTCTTGCGAACGACATCATCGACATGTCCCGCCGCCACACCGGGCCTGGCTGTCTCGATCGCGATCTGTTGTCCGCGATGGACCTGGTCCCAGAGCTTGCGTTGCTCGGCCGTCGGGTCCGCGCCGAATACGTAGGTGCGCGTGATGTCGGCCTGGTAGCCGTGGACCGAGCAGGTGCAGTCCCTCAGAACGATCTCGCCGCGACGGACGACCTGCGGTTTGTGGCTGCCGTGCGGAT
>Ga0207657_10006798_pt1 | contig 11804 bp, 8 predicted proteins | sample KBSC33metaG_FD_184316 | JGI IMG/M metagenome (GOLD analysis project Ga0207657, IMG submission 184316) | Corn rhizosphere microbial communities from Kellogg Biological Station, Michigan, USA - KBS C3-3 metaG (SPAdes) (version 2) | ecosystem: Host-associated > Plants > Roots > Rhizosphere > Soil ...
CCGACCACGCTGCCGCCGAGTGAGGAGCGCATTCTCGAGGTGACCGCGAACGTCATCGAGGAAGCGGTGGCTGCGGGGCCGACGGTCGTCGTCGGCCGCGGCGCGCAGTGGGTGCTGGGCGGACGCGAGGACTCGCTGCACGTCTTCTGCTACGCTGCGCGCGCCGAGCTCGCGGCGCGGATTGCGACGCGCCTGTCGCTCTCGCTCAAGGATGCCGAGAAGTACGTGATCGAGAGCAACAGGCAGCGGGAGCAGTACGTTCGCTCCCACTGGAACCGGTCGTGGCTCGCGCAGGAGAACTACCATCTCTGCCTCAACACCGGCTGGCTCGGCATCGATCGCGCAGCCGCCATAGTGGTGCAGGTCGCGCGCGAGCATTTCGGGTAGCGATCAGGAATTCGCCTTCAGGTAGTTGGCGATGTTGCGGAGCTGCCCTGCCCAGCCGCTCTCGTTGCCGGAGAACGCCTTGGCGCGGCGCGATTCCGGAAGCGCATCGAAGCCCGTTTCGACCACCGTCAGCCTCGTGCCATCATCATCATCCTCGAGCGTGAACGCGACCAGCGTGGTCGGCTCCTTCGAGTAGTCGATGTTCGGCTCGACGGAGCCCGGATGCCACCGAAAGGAGAAGTGGTGCTCGGGCTCGATCTTCTCGACCCAGGCTTCCATTAGGATGTGCTCGTACCCGCGAATCGTGATCCGCCCGCTGGTCTTCTCGCCGGCCTTGAATGGATGCTCCAGGTTGACGCCGAACCATTGATTGAACTGGCGCACGTCGGTGAGTGCGCGCCAGACGCGCGAGCGGGGAGCATCGAGGACGATCTGTTTTTCGATGCGATCGGTGGATGTGGCGGGCATGGATGCTCTCGTGGGATGAGTGAAGTGATGCCGGGCGCGATCCGTCCGGTTCAGCGGTCTGTGGCGTCGTTGTCGGGATGGCGCAGCATCTCCTCGAGCCGCGCGAGGCGAATGTCCCAGAGGCGCTCGTACTCGCGCAGCCACTCGTCCGCTTTCGCGAGCGGCTGCGGATTGAGGCGGCAGAAATGCGTTCGCCCGCGCACCGTTCGCCTGACGAGCCCCGCGCGCTCGAGCGCCTTCACGTGCTTCGATGCGGAGGCGAGCGACATGCGGTAGGGCTCGGCGAGCTCGCCCACGGTATGCTCGCGCTTCGCGAGCTGCTTGAGCATGCCGCGTCGCGTGCTGTCCCCGAGGGCGCGGAAGACGAGATCGAGCCTGGGATGTTCAACCATGTGGCTGAATATATCCGGCCACCGTGAACAATCAACCCTCCGGTTGAATATCCACGACGGACCCGGCAGTCATCCGTTCGATCCGTTGGCACGCGCGCCACGTGCTACAACCCGGTCAACTCCCCTCTCGTCCCGAACACCCACGACGCGAAGCACAGCAGCACGCCGCCCCCGATCCCGATCGCCGCCGGCGCGCTCAGCGCCGAGGCCACGCTCCCCGATAGCAGCGACCCCACGGGTGCCATCCCCACGAACACGAATGCGTAGGCCGACATCACCCGTCCGCGCAGATTGTCCGGCGTGATCGTCTGCAGCAGCCCGTTCGCCAGCGCATTGTTCAGGATCATCGTCATCCCCGTGAAGAACAGGATGGCCGTCGAGAGCCAGATGTTGCGCGAGAAGGCGAAGGCGATCAGCAGCGCGCTGAACGAGAACGCCGCCCCCGCGAGAATCTTCCCCCGCCGCACGCGCCGCCCGACCATCGCGAGCGAGAACGCTCCCGTCACCGCACCGAGGCCGACGCTCGCGAGCAGGAGCCCGTACGTCCGCGCCGTTCCGTGCAGCGTGTCGCGCGCGATCACCGGCATGAGGACGAGATAGGGGATGCCGAAGATCGAGTACACCGTCACCATGCTCATGAGCAGCGACACCTCGCGCGAGCTCCGCATGAAACGCACGCCCTCCATCAGGCCCTCGGTGGGCGAGAGCGCCGTCGGCTCCACGGTCTTCGGCGCGAGCTTGATGCGGAAGAGGCTGATGAGCACCAGCAGATAGCTCAGCGCATTCACCGCGAAGCACCACGCGAGCCCGAACCGATCGATGATCACCGCCGCGAGGCTCGGGCCCGCAATGCGCGCGAGATTGAACCCGCTTGAATTCAAGGCAATTGCGTCGACCACATCGTCGCGCCCCACCAGCTCCACCATCAGCGACTGCCGCGTCGGAATGTCGAACGCGCTCGCCGTGCCCCCGAAGAGCGCGATCCCGATCAGCACCGCGATCGTCACGTGCCCGGTCCAGTTGAACCACCAGAGCAGCGTCGCCTCGCAGAGCAGCAGCGACTGCGTGATCCGCACGAGCGTGAGCTTGTCGCGCCGGTCCGCCAGCACACCCGCGTACAGCGTGAAGAAAAGCACGGGCAGCGATCCCGCCGCCGCTTCCACCCCGACCAGAAATGGACTGTTCGAGATCTGCAGCACCACCCATCCGAGCGCCACCTGCTGCATCCAGGTGCCCACGAGCGAGCCGGTCTGTCCGAACCAGAAGATCCGGAAGTTCCGGTGCTTGATGAGCACCGAGAACGGGTTCCGGTAGCGCGGCGCGGCGATCGCGCCCGAGGGCGTCCCGCGCGGCGGCGTGAGCGTCGTCGGTGGTGCGGAGTCGATCATCCCGAGGGGTTGCAAGGTTCCGGCGTCAGTGTCATCCTCCGATCAGACACCCGCCCGTCGCGCGCACGCTGCGCGCGCGCGACCAACACAACCTACTGCCGTCCACTCCGCTGCGCTTTCACACGTACGGCAAGTTCAGCCCCGAGATGGCCGATGCCATCGACCTCCAGTCGCTGCTCGACAAGCTGGCGGATTTTCTGCTGCAATCCGGATTCGCCGGCGGCAAGATGCAGAGCCCCTACTGGGACGACATGGGGCACGAGCAGGACCGCTCCATGGATGCGCTGCGCGAGGCGATCCTGAACGCGCTCATGGAAAGCGGCCAGTTCACCGCCGAGATGCTCGACGCGCTCCGCGGCGACGGCAAGGACGACGGCGAAAGCGCCGAGAAGCTCGCCAAGCTCCTCGACGACATCATCTCCAAGCTCGTCGAGGAAGGCTACCTCAACGTCGACGCGACGCCGCAGATGCCCGCGAGCCACCAGCCGGTCACCGGCCCCGGCGGCCTCGCCCACGCCGCATCGAAGGACGTTCAGTTCTCGCTCACCGAGAAGGGCATCGACTTCCTCGGCTTCAAGACCCTCCGCAGCCTCCTCGGCTCACTCGGCCGCTCGAGCTTCGGCAGCCACGACACGCCCTACCTCGCCACCGGCATCGAAGCCGACGGATCGAGCAAGCCGTACGAGTTCGGCGACACGCTCAACCTCGACGTGAACGCGACGCTGCAGAACGCGCTCATTCGGAACGGCAATCTCGACGTGCCGATCGATCTCGACTACGGCGACCTCATGGTGCGGCAGGCCGAGTATCGCTCGTCGTGCGCGACGGTGCTCATGCTCGACACCTCGCACTCGATGATCCTCTACGGCGAGGATCGCTTCACCCCCGCCAAGAAGGTCGCGCTCGCACTCACGCACCTCATCCGCACCCAGTTCCCCGGCGACACGATTCGCGTGGTGCTCTTCCACGACTCGGCGGAAGAGATCCCGCTCAACCGCCTCGCGCACGCACAGGTGGGGCCCTATCACACGAACACCGCCGAAGGGCTCAAGCTCGCGCGTCGCATTCTCATGTCGCAGAAGAAGGACATGCGGCAGATCGTGATGATCACCGACGGCAAGCCCAGCGCGCTCACGATGCCGAACGGGATGATCTACAAGAACTCGATGGGGCTGGACGCGATGGTCACCTCGGCCACCCTGCGCGAAGTCGCCGACTGCCGGCGCTCCGGGATCGTGATCAACACCTTCATGCTCGCCCGCGACCGTGCCCTCATCGAGTTCGTGAAGCGCATGTCGGCGATCAGCCGCGGCAAGGCGTACTTCACGAACACCATGACGCTCGGTCAGTTCATTCTCATGGATTTCCTGAAGCGGAAGACGCGGAAGGTCTCGTAGCGCCGCTCGCGCCCGGAAGGTTCTCCGCTTTCCAGCGCATCGCCGTGTAGATGCGCGTGCGCCCGCTCGGGTGATCGTAGAAGATCCGCTCCTCCCACGGCCCCGGGTCGAGCTTCCGGTACTCGCTCAGCTTGATCGCAATCTGCGCGAAGCCATCCGGCTGCCGCGCCGTGTTCAATCCGAACACATCCGCCTCGTACTCCTGCGTGCGCACGATCGTGTTCAGCACCGGCGTGATGACGAAGAAGTAGGCGGACAAGAGGAGCGCCACGAGCGGAAGTCCCGCCGGATCCGCGATGTCGCGCACCTTCCACGCCGCCTCGTAGCGCACGCGCAGCCGCTCGAACAGCCACGAGACCACGGCGAAGCCGATCACGATGAGAATGCCCACCTCCATCAGTCCCTTGTAGACGTGGTTCAGCACGTAGTGCCCCATCTCGTGTCCCATCACCGCTTCGATCTCCTCCAGCGATGCGCGATTCAGCAGGTTGTCGTTGAGCGTGATGCGCTCGGTTCCGAGTGCTCCGCTCACGTTCGCGCTGATCCGCTTGCTCTGCCTGGAGGCGTCGATCTCCCACACATCCTTCGCATCGATGCCGTTCTGCCGCGCCAGCCGGAGGATCGGCGCCACCACGCGCTCGTCCGTGAGCTTCTTCGGCGAGTTGAAGATCGGAGTGAGCACCACCGGCCCGATGACGGTACCGAAGAACACGAACGCGATTCCGGCGATCGCTCCCCACACCCACCAGGTGCGCGGCAGACGCCGCACGATCGCGTAGAGCACCGCCACGAGAATCGCTCCGAGCACGAGCGCGATCCCCAACCCCTTCAGCTGCTCGCCGAGCCAGGCGCCGAACGTCAGGTTCGACAGCCCGTACGCGTGCTCGCGAACGAACCCCTCGTAGATGCTCCATGGGAGCTGGATCACACTCACCAGCACGATGAACATCGCCCAGTAGACGACGGTCTGCAGCGTGGCATTCGCCGTCGTGCGCTCCGCCACGTCGCGCATCCGGGCCGAGAGCCCGGTCCCGAGCAGGATGAGGAACACCACGGCGGACACAACAAAGTCCCACAGGATCAGCCAGTAGCCGCCCTCGAAGTACGCATCGGACTTGGCCTTCTTGTCCGCCGGAAGCGTGGCGAGATAGGCCCGCGTGGCCGCCTGCGGATCGAGGTGCCCGTTCGATCCCTGTGCCGCCGCGGGCGGAGTGGCGAGCACAGGCGGTGCGCCGGCAACCTGCCCCGCGAGCGGCGGCGCGGCCATCACGGCTGCGCAGCTCAGAATGAGAATCCACAGCACGGCGGCGGGAGCGATGCGAGGCAGAGTCATGGGACCCCCAGAAGGAAAGTCATGGGCACGAAGAACCTTTCGGCACCCATATGCGCCGTGCGGTGTAGTGGCGTTAGATTGTCTCCGGGGCGCTGTTACGGCAACCGTTCGTTCTCCGTCCTCACAGTGTACCGCGCGTGACGTTCCACGGGTGGTGCTTCCCCACAGTGCACTGCGCCGGTATTTCATGACTGCTCTTCTTCGTGCAAACGACCAGTCCGCCCGCCCTCGCGAGCGGCGCAACTGGAAGCTCCGTCCGTTCTCCTCGGTCACGCTCCGCCGCGGCCCCATGCAGAACTGGACCGCGGGCGCGCTCGTGCTGGTGCTCATCGGCGCGCTCCTGATCTGGCGGTACGCGCCATCGCCGACGACGGCCACTACGAGCATCGCCTATTCCGATGCTGCGCAGGCGCTGAGCGCGAGACAGGTCTCGACGCTGACCGTCGCCAATGACGGTGCCCGTCTCATTCTCACGCTGCGCGAGCCGCGCCTCGTGAACGGTCATCAGGTCCGCACGGTCGAGACGGTCGTGCCCGCGCGCGCCGTCTCGCTCGCCGATCTCGAGCGATGGGGCGCCGCCGGCACCGTCGTGCGAGTGATCGAGCCGCACGCCAGCACGACCGAGCGGATGATCCAGATCGGCAGCCTGTTCCTCGTCGCCATGCTGCTCGTCGGTTACACGCTCCACCATCGTGGCGCGCTCGGCACCAATCGCTTCGCTCCATCCCCCGCATCGCGGCATCTCACGCTGCGTGATGTCGGCGGCGCGCGCGAGGCGCAGGCGGATCTCCGCGACGTCATCGCGTATCTCAAGAGTCCCGAGCGCTTTCTCACCATGGGCGCGCACTGCCCCAAGGGCGTGCTGCTCGTCGGTCCTCCCGGCACCGGTAAGACGCTGCTCGCGCGCGCCGTCGCCGGCGAAGCGGGGTGCCCCGTCATCGTCGCCGCGGGCTCCGACTTCAACGAGATGTACGTCGGCATCGGCTCGCGTCGCGTGCGCCAGCTCGCGAAGCAGGCCCGCGATGCCGCGCCGTGCATCGTCTTCATCGACGAGTTCGATTCGCTCGGCGGACGCCGCGGCCGTCCCAATCGCTCGGGTGAGGAAGAGGTCACGCTCAATCAGCTGCTCGTCGAGATGGATGGCATGGCCGGCAACAACGGCGTCGTCTGGATGGCCGCGACGAATCGGGAGGACATGCTGGATCCGGCCGTGCGCCGCCCGGGACGATTCGATCGCGTCGTCGAAGTACCGCTTCCCACCGCCGTCGATCGTCTCGAGATCCTGAAGATCCACGCGGCACGCAGCAGGCTCGCGCCGGATGTGAATCTCGAGCGTCTCTCGCAGCTCACCGTCGGCCACTCGGGCGCCGAGCTCGCGAACCTGCTCAACGAGGCGGCGATCATCGCCGTGCAGGACACCGGGAACATGATCACGAATGCGCACGTCGAGCAGGCGCGCGACCGCATTCTCCTGGGCCGCGTGCGCTCCGGGATGGTGATCAACGATCAGGAGCGCCGCCTGATCGCGCTGCACGAGTCGGGACACGCCGTCGTCGGCATGGTCGCGTGCCCGGAAGATCAGCTCCACAAGATCACCATCGAGCCGCGCGGCCGCTCGCTCGGAGCCGCGCACTTCTCGCCGGAGTCCGATCGCCACCTGCATCCGCGCCGCTATCTCGAAGGCATCATCGCCAAGGCGCTCGGCGGACGCGCGGCGGAGCTCGTGTTCCTCGGTCCCGACGCCGTCACCACCGGCGCCGGCAGCGATCTCGTTCAGGCAACCGGAATCGCGCGGCGCATGGTCGCCGAGTTCGGCATGAGCGATACGATCGGCCTCGTGAGTGCGGATCCGCAGGCGCAGGGCGGCGCGCCGAGCGGTCAGCTCCAGGGCGAGATCGACACCGCGATCCGCGCGCTCATGGCCGCGCAGGCCACCCGCGCCGAGGCGATCGTGCGCCGGCATCGCGATGCGGTGGAGGCGCTGGCCACTGCGCTCATCGAGCGCGAAGTGCTCACGGCCGAGGAAGCGTACGCGATGGCCGAATCGTATGGCGTCGATACCGGCCGCGCGGGAATGCTGGCGGCCTCGCACGGCAACGGCTGAACGCGCGTCACGCGGCCGTCAGAGCCGCGTGACGACCGGCAGCTCCAGCTCGAAGAAAAAGCGCGTGCCGTTGGTGTCGCTCGTCTCCACGCCCAGCGTGCCACCCATCGCGGAGACGAGCTTCCGGCAGATCGAGAGTCCGAGTCCTGCGCTCGAGAACGCGTAGTCGCCGGGATCGCGGCGGCGGAACGGATCGAAGAGTGAGCTCATCACCTGAGGCGGAATTCCGCGCCCGGTGTCCCGCACCGAGAACTCGAGGCGCGCGGGCGCGACCGACCTGACCGAGATCTCGACGAAGCCGCTCGATGTGAACTTGAGCGCGTTCGTCGTCAGGTTGAGGAGCACGCGATTGAGCGCGCCCGGATGTCCCACGCGAAAGTCCACGTCCGGTGGATTCAGCTTCACCGTCAGCTTCTTCTCCTCCGCGAGTGGCAGCACGATGTCCTGCACCGCGCGCAGGATCGCGAGCACCGAGAACGCCTCCGGCTTCGGATCGATCAGCCGGTCGCCGCCTCGCGCGAATGCGATGACATCGCTGGCCACGGTGCTCAACCCGAAAGCCGCGCTGTAGATGAGTCCGAGCTGTCGCTCCTGGACGGCATTCACTTCCCCGCTCTGTCCCTTTCGCAGCGTCTCGGCGAGAAAGAGAATCGAGGCGAGCGGTGACCGCAGATCGTGCCCGACCTCGACCAGCAGCTCGAGACCACCCGGGCCCGCGAGCCGCGCACTGAAGCGGTGCGCATCATCCCTCTCGATGATCCGGTGCACGCGCTCCACCGCGCCGAGCAGGCGCAGTATTCCTGCGGCATCCGCGCGTGCGCCCAGCGCCTCGAGCTCCGAGAGGAGCGATGCGCGCAGCGTATCGAGTGCCAGGGGCGCGGGAGCAGGTGGATGCGTGCGCGGTTCGGCCTCGGGATCGAGCGTCGCGGCACGCACGGCGTCCGAAACCCAGGCGACGCTGTCGCGCAGATCGGCGTCGTGGTGCGCCGACTGCGCCGCCGTGACGAGCTCGCGCATCGTGCGCGCGGACGCATGCGCGAGCGCATCGCCGAGCGCCGCCGGCAGCTCGGGCGGCGCGGAGGGCGCGTGTCGTTCGCCGTCGCCGGCAGCCGGTCCGTCGCCCTCGGGAGCCTGCGCGGAAGAAGATGAAATGGAGGACGTCATCTCGCGGTACGGGTGCGTGCCGCAGCGGTCACTCGCTCGCTCCCGAGAGCTCATCGCGCCGCACGTTGTGCTTCTCCATGAGGCGATAGAGCGTCGTGCGGTCGATGTTCGCGAGGCGCGCCGCGCGCGACATGTTGCCGCCGGCACGTGCCGAGAGGCGCGCGAGATACTCGCGCTCGAACTCGGCGATCAACCGGTCCTTGGCCGCGTGGTACGGCTCATCCATGATCGCCCCCGACATCGTGGTGCGCGCCGGCGACGAGTTCCCGTCCTCGTAGGCGGGGATGTCCTGCGGCTGAATCGGCTGGCCCGGCTCCGCGAGCACCGCCACGTGCTCGATCACGTTCTGCAGCTCGCGCACGTTTCCACGCCACTGCCGCGTGCGCAGAAACTCCATGCTGTTCTCGGTGAGCGCGGGAAGAATATCAAACGAATCGCGGTGCCGCTCCCAGTAGTACGTCAGAAAATGATTGGCGAGCAGTGCGATGTCTTCCTGCCGTTGGCGGAGCGGCGGCAGCTTGATCGGGACCACGCGCAGCCGGTAGAAGAGATCCTCGCGGAGAATTCCCGCGTTCACGGCTTCCTGCGGATCGCGATTGGTCGCGGAGACGAAGCGCACATCCACCGTCGCATCCTGCTGCTCGCTGCCGACGCGTCGCACGACGCCGTCCTGCAGCACGCGCAGCAGCTTTGCCTGGATCGGATGCGACATCTCCGTGAGCTCATCGAGAAACAGCGTGCCGCCGTTCGCGGTCTCGAGAAGTCCGGGCTTGTCGCGATCGGCGCCGGTGAACGCACCCTTGCGATGCCCGAACATTTCGCTCTCGAGCAGCGGCTCGGGGAGCGCGGCGCAGTTGATCGGCACGAGCTTTCGGCTCGCGCGGCGGCTGTGATGATGGATGAACTGGGCGATGACCTCCTTGCCCGTGCCGCTCTCGCCGGTGATCATCACCGAGGCGTCGGTCGGCGCGACCTTGCGCGCGAGCTCCACTGCCTTTCGGAACGCGGGCGCAACGCCGAGCAGCGTGATCTTGTCGCTGTTTCCGTTCTGCTGCACGAGCTGCTGGCGGAGCGCCTTCGTCTCGCGCGTGACCATCACGGCGTGGGAGGCTCGCCCGATCAGCACCTGCAGATGCGTCGCCGAGAACGGCTTGGGGAGGTAGTCCCAGGCTCCGGCCCGCAACGCCTCGATGCTCGATGAGACGCTCGGATTCCCTGTCATGACGACGACGATGGTCTCCCGGTGCGCCTCGAGCGTGGCCTTGAGCACGTCGATCCCGGAGATCGGCTGCAGGTAGAGGTCGACCAGGACGATGTCGAACTTCCGGCGCCGCACCACCTCGAGCGCCTCGTCCCCCCGGCCCACGAAGGTGACGTTGTACCCGTCCAGCTCCAGCACGCTGGCGCAGCCTTCCCGGAGGGTACGATCGTCATCGACTACGAGGATCCGGATGTCGGCCTTGACCGCCGCGGGAATCGCGAGCGGATCCCGACCGACCCGGGACGAGGGCGCTGCCACATCGGTTTGCGAATCGGGTATTACTGGAACCGTCATGGTGAGCTCCTGAAGCGCGAACGAACTGAAGAGACAGGGCAACGAGATAAGGATGATCTTGTGCGGCTGCGCGTCACATCCCGTGCGTGATGTGTGCCACACATCCGGCGTTCTGTCGCCTCCATCCCTCGCTTTCCCGCTTGGGCGATATAAAATGTTCCATATGCGCCACAAAGCTGTCGCCGGGCGACTACACGCTCATCGGCAGGCATACTACAGCGTCTGCGGCACCAACGCCACTGGACCGCGCACAATTGCGATGTGCTCGCTACTATTGTGGCTATGAGCTCGCGCTCGGGGTCGTAGAGTCGCTGTTTTCGTGCTTCCGCGTGGACAGTTGTTGGGCCTGATATTGCATCCCCGGCACCGTTAGCTGCTCGTCCGAAGGCGCGCCCCGTTGGCGTGATCGAAGGCTGTACACCAATAATTGGCCGCGCGTCACCTTACTCAGCACACCCCTCGATGACTGCACCGCAATATCCGTCGAACCTCCCAGCCGAGCCGCCGCGCGATTCCACCGCGATGGCGTACGGTCAGAACTATCTGCCGGCCTGGGCGACGCAATCGCCGCTCGAGGAGCCTGGGATCTCGTGGACTCGCTACTTCTCGGCGCTCAAGCGCTACAAGTGGCTCATTCTGTTCGTCGCGCTGGCCGGAACGGGGATCGGGTTCGGCGTCACGCAATTCATGACGCCCGCGTACCAGACGCAGGGCACGATCTGGATCTCGGAGAACGTGACGCAGCAGGGGATGCCGTCGCAGGGGCCGATTCAGGGCGATCCGCTGGTGACGCCCGGCGCGTGGGCTGACCTGATCAAGAGCTCGACGATCATGGACAACGTCGTCCGCAAGTATTCGTTGTACCTGTGGCCGAAGTCGCAGAAGGACGCGCCGCTGTTCGCGGGCTTCCAGCCGCAGCCCACTCTGCATCCGGGCAACTACGTGCTCACGACGGATGCGACGAACACGCATTACACGCTCACGACGAACGAGGGCAAGACGGTCGTCGAGAAGGGTGCGACCGGTGATTCCGTCGGGCGCACCGTCGGATTCGCGTGGAAGCCCGCCGCCAGCGCGCTCGGTCCTTCCCGCAACGTCGCGTTCACCGTGGTCAGTCCGCGCGACATCTCCAGCGGGCTCATCTCGAAGGTGGACGTCACTCTTCCGCAGAACAGCCAGTTCATCAAGCTGACGCTCCCCGGCACCAATCCGCAGCGGACGGCGATGATTCTCAACGGGATCATGCGCGAGTTCGTGAGCACCGCCGGTGAGCTCAAGCGCCGCAATCTGCTCGAGGAATCGAAGGCGCTCGCCGATCAGCTCGACACCGCGTCGCGCGCGCTGAAGTCCGCGGAAGGCTCGCTCGAATCGTTCCGCAAGAGCACGATCACGCTTCCGTCCGAAGCGATCATGGCTGCTCCGGCAACCGGCATGGGCGCGGGTGGCGGAACGGGCGGCACCGATCCCGCCCTCGGCAACTACTTCGGGCAGAAGGCGCAGTACCTCCAGATCCAGCACGACGTTTCGGCGTTGCAGGCCATCGTGCGCGATCCGAACAACATCACGACCGACGCCTTCATCGGCATTCCGTCCGCGCAGACCTCGCTCGCGCTGCA
>Ga0207657_10006803_pt1 | contig 11802 bp, 7 predicted proteins | sample KBSC33metaG_FD_184316 | JGI IMG/M metagenome (GOLD analysis project Ga0207657, IMG submission 184316) | Corn rhizosphere microbial communities from Kellogg Biological Station, Michigan, USA - KBS C3-3 metaG (SPAdes) (version 2) | ecosystem: Host-associated > Plants > Roots > Rhizosphere > Soil ...
CGCGCTGCTGATGCTCGTGCCGCGCCGGGCGCCCCAGGCGCCGGTAAGCCGGCTCGAGCCTCCGCTCGTCGCGGTCCAGATCGCGACCTACCGCGAGGCCGCGACGATCGCCTCGCTGCTCGACGCGATTGGCCGGCTCGACTGGCCGCGCGACAAGCTGCTCGTGCAGATACTGGACGACAGTCCGCCGGCCGACGCCGCCCGCATCGACGCCATCGCCGCGGACCATGCGGGCCGCGGCCTGCCCGTGAGCTGTCACCGCCGCGGTTCGCGCGAAGGCTTCAAGGCAGGCGCGTTGAACCATGGCCTCGACATCGCGTCGCCCGCGGACTACATCGCCTACTTCGACGCGGACTGCCGGCCGGATCCGCAATTCCTGCGCCGGACGATTCCGCATTTTGCCGACCCGGACATGGCGGCCGTGCAGGCGCGCTGGCAGTTCCCGAATGCCCGGACGTCGCCGCTCACGATGCTGCAGGCCGCGGCATTCGAATGCCTGTTCGCGTACGACCTGCCGCTGCGTGCGACGTTGGGACTGCCTGCCTATTATTTCGGCTCGGCCGCCGTGTGGCGCCGATCGGTGCCTGTTGCCCTCGGCGGCTGGCGCTTCAAGCCGTTCACGGCGGAAGACGTCGACATGGGACTGCGCGCGGGGAACGCCGGCTGGAAGATCGCTTACGAACCCGACGTCCTCGCGGACGACGACGCCGTCGAAGACATCCTCGCCTTCCGTACGCAGCAACGGCGCTGGGCACAGGCCGTGCTGCAAGCGGGCGTGAGTGCCATACGCACGTTGCCGCAATCACGGCAGCGCCCATGGGCCACGCTGGTCGACTGGACCTCGTTTGCCCCGCACGCACTGATTCCGCTGACGCCCCTCGTCACGCTGTGCCTGGCCGCATGGGTGCTGTGCGGCGTGCCGCCAGCGCCGGGCGTGTTCTGGACGTTCAGCGCATTGATGGCGATATCGCCCGCGACGCTCGCCATCGTGCTGGCACAACGTACGTTCCATCGTGACGACTGGCGGGCGCGCGTCCGGCTGCTCGTGCGCGCGGGCCCCTACCTGGCCGCGGCGATGAGCAGCTTCCTGCTCGGCTTCGTGGACTTCCTCCGTCCGGACAAACTCGAATTCGTCGCCACGCCGAAGGCTGGACAGACCGGCGTGATCGGTGGCCGCAAGAAGACATGGCTCAGGGCGCATATCGGCCCGCCGGTCCTCGACGCGAGCCTCGCGGCCGTATTCGGCGCGGCTGCCGTCGCCGCCTTGCACGACGGCGTACCGGGCGCGCTGCTGCCGTTGGCCCTGATGGGCACGCAGTTCCTCGCGAGTGCCCTGCTGACGGGCGCAGCGTTGCTCAAGCGGGTGCAGATGGAAGCGTCGGACAAGCTCGCGGCAACCCGGCAGGTGCCCTGATGACGTCCATTTCCCGTTTTTGCGAGAAGGTCCAAATGGTTAATATTATTTATACACATTGCAATTCCGGTGCGGGCGATATCCTGATCCACCATTGGCTCAAGTCGATCAAGCTCCATATCGACCTGACCAACATCGAGATCGTCGTGATCGATTTCGGCCTGACCGCGGACCAGCGGGACACCTTGCGCGACGAAGGCGTCGAGCTGTGGCCCGCGCAGGCCGACGGGCGTACGCCGAACATCCAGTACCGGGAAATCGCGCGGTATCTGGCCACGCGCGACGACGTCGGCCAGGTCGTCTATTCGGACTGCGGCGACCTCATTTTTCAGGCGGACATCGCGCCGATCCTCAGGGACGACACGTCGATGATGAAGGCGGTCGTCGAGCCCGAGTTCAACGTGGCGCTGCACGGCATCACGCTCGGCTTCGGCGACGTCCGGCCGGAATACCTGGACGAGATCCGCAAGACCATCGGCAACCGGTCGACGGCCAACTGCGGGTTCGTCGTCGGCCCCGCCGCGAAAATCGCGGCGATCTGGGACACCTACCAGAAGCTGTGCCATGGCGTCGACCTGCACGGCACCGACCAGCTGATCATCAACTACATCCTGCGGCGCGACGGGTTCGTGGAGCTCGACCGCATCTGGAACTACGTCACGTTCATCAACGGCCAGCGCTTTTATTACGACCGCGACGGCTTCCTGTGCAATCACCAGGGACGGATCCCGGTCGTACACAACGCGGGCCGCTACAACTCGGTACGGACGATCAAGGGCTTCGGCTACCGCTGCGGGCGCATCCGGCCGCGTCTCTATACCGAATCGATCCGGCTTTTCTATCGCGGCCTGAATTGGCTGCACGGCATCTTCCACAATCGTGCAACCACCACTTAAATCATGCGAATCCTCGGCTACTCAGGTTTGAACCACGACAGCTCGGTCGCCTTGCTGGAAGACGGCAAACTTATCTTCGCGAGCGAATCGGAAAAAATACGCAGGGCCAAGCACGAAATCAGTCCGTTTCCCGAACAGGCCGTCCGGCGGCTGCTGTCGGTCACGGGGCTCGAGCTGGGCGACATCGACGCGCTGGCCGTCAACTACGATGCCGGTATCCTGGCGAACTGGGGTTACCTGCCTCACGTGTGGGCCTGCATCCGGCAACGTAACGCCGACCTCGGGATCATCGCCAACTGCATCACGATATCGGCCAGCCATTCGAAGGCCCTGATCCGCTATTCGCTGAGCGGGGCGATTCCGCCGATCCGGCGCGTGCGGCACCATCTCGCGCACCTGGCGTCGACGTATTTGTACTCGCCCTACGACGAGTCGGCCGTCGCCGTGATCGACGCCTCCGGCGAGCTCGATTGCACGACGACCTACCACTGCGCGGGCCGGTCGATCCGGCGGCTCGCGGCCATGACGTTGCCGAACGATTCGCTGGGCTCGATCTACATGATGTCGACGCGGCACCTGGGCTACCGGCTGATCGGCGACGAGTACAAGGTCATGGGACTCGCCTCGTTCGGGGATGCCGACCCCGTCTTCCGGCGCTTTTTCGAGGAATTAATCATCCTCGAGGACGGCGGCCGTTACCGCGTGAATCCGAAGCTCGCGGGCCGGATGGCCAGCAGCGGCTGCCAGTTCCCCGACGAGGTCGCGGCCAGGCTCGGTGGACGGCATCTGGATGGCCCGGAAGCCTTCACCGAGGCACACAAGAGCTTTGCCCGGGAACTGCAGCGGCGCATCGAGGAAGCGATCCTGCACGTGGTCCGGCACCTGCGCAAGGCGAGCGGCTCGCGCAATCTGTGCCTGGCGGGTGGCGTGGCCTTGAACTGCGTGGCGAACGGCAGGCTGAAAGCGGAGTCGGGGTTCGACAACATCTTCATTCCGCCCGCCCCGCACGACGCGGGCACATCGCTGGGTGCGGCGGCCTATCTGCACTATTACGAGGACGGCCAGGCCCGGCCCGAGCCGCTGAGCCATGCGTACCTCGGCCAGCGCTTTTCCGACGACGCGATCGAGGCCGAGATCGTGCGCTGCGGCCTCCCGGTCCGCCGTCTCGCCGACCCGGCGCAGGAAGCGGCACGGCGGCTCGCCTACGGTGAGGTCATCGGCTGGTTCCAGGGCGCGTCCGAGTTCGGCCCGCGCGCGCTGGGCAACCGCTCCATTCTCGCGGACCCCCGTGCGGCGGAGATGAAGGACCAGGTCAACCGCAGGATCAAGGAACGCGAAGGTTATCGCCCGTTCGCGCCGTCGGTGCTGGAGCACGCGGCGGAGGCCTATTTCCCCGGCCTCGGCTCGTCGCCCTACATGCTGTTCGTCGTGCCCGCGTCCGACAAGGCACGCGCCGACATCCCGGCCGTCGTCCACGTCGACGGGACGGCGCGGCCGCAGGTCGTCTGCCCCAAGGCCAATCCGCTGTACCACCGCCTGATCTCGTGCTTTGCCGAGGCGACGGGCGTCTCGGCCGTGCTGAACACGTCGTTCAACGTGGCGGGCGAGCCGATCGTCAACACGCCCGCCGACGCGATCCGCTGCTTCTTCGGCAGCGGGCTGGATGCGCTGGTCATGGGCTCGTTCGTCCTCGAGAAGGCCAAATGAGCGTGGCGAATTTCCTCGGCACCCGCGTCGTGTCCGGCGTGCCGATCCTGCGGCCCGGCGTCGCGGCGACGTGCCTGTGGCGCAACCGGCATCGGATCGAGCCCGGTTATGCCGGCCGCGCCGCCTTCATGATGACCATGAGCCTGATCGGTGCCGCCTTTTCTCCGCTCGACCGCTTGTCCTTCGGCCGGGCGCCGGACCGCATCGAGTGGGACGGCCCCGTCCTGTTCATCCTCGGCTACTGGCGCAGCGGTACGACGCTGCTGCACGACCTGATCGCGCAGGACCCGCAATTCGCGACGCCCAGCCTCGTGGACGCCAACGTGGCACCCTGTTTGTCGGTGGGCCGCGCCCTCGCGCCGTTCGTGGCGCCCTTCCTGCCGAAGGACCGGGGCTATGACGCGATGGCGCTCGATCTCGCCGGGCCGTGGGAAGAGGAAGGCATGCTGTTTTCCTTGACGGGCACGTCGCCGTATCAAGCGGCCGTGTTCCCGAAGGATTTCCATGACTTCGACAGGATGCTCGACCTGAAGGATTTGTCCGAGGACGAGATCCGGCGCTGGCGCCAGGCCTATGTCACGATCTGCCATCGGATGACGCGGGGACGCAGGCAGGCGCTGCTCTTCAAATCGCCGCCGGCCGCCGCGCGGCTGCCGTTGCTGCTCGAGATTTTTCCGCAGGCGCGCTTCCTGCACCTGAGCCGGGATCCGGAAACGCTGTTCGCGTCGAATATGCGGATGATGACGACGGTCGGGGAAAGGATGCGGCTGCAGCGCGAGACCGAGGACGACGTCGCCGAACACATCCTGCATCGCTTCGAATACATCTATGACCGCTACGTCACGGATGCGGCGCAGCTGCCACCCGGGCGGCTGACGGAAATCACCTACGAACAGCTCATCGCGGATCCGCTCGGCGAACTGGAACAGGCATACCGGGCGCTCGACCTGCCGGGGTTCGACGCGGCGCGGCCCGCCATCGCCCGGCTGGTCGCGTCCCGGAACGATTACCGTCCCAATGCCCACGCCAGGCTGTCGCCCGGGCGGCGGGCCGACATCGCGCGTCGCTGGGGGCCTTATGCGAAGAGGTGGGGTTATGCCTGACGAACGCAAATCGACCCACACCCGCGTGCACAACGGCACCGTGACGCGGGCGCGGCGCGAACGCCTGAATGCGCATCGCAGCGTCATCGTCTGGTTCACCGGGTTGTCCGGCGCCGGCAAATCCACGCTGGCGAACGCCGTCGAGGAACGCCTGCACCTGGCCGGCTACCGCACGTATGTGCTCGACGGCGACAACGTGCGGCAGGGGCTTTGTGCCGACCTGGGTTTTTCCCCTGACGAGCGCATGGAAAACATCCGGCGCGTGGGGGAAACGGCGAAGCTGTTCGTCGATGCCGGCGTCGTGGTGCTGGCCGCGTTCATCTCGCCGTTTCGCAGCGATCGCGCGCGCGTGCGCGCCCTCGTGCCGGACGGCGATTTCATCGAGATCCATTGCCGCTGCTCGCTAGCCGTGTGCGAAGAGCGTGACGTCAAGGGACTGTACCGCCTGGCGCGCATGGGCGCCATCGCGGAATTCACGGGCATCTCGTCGCCGTACGAAGTGCCGGAGGCGCCGGAACTGGTCATCGATACGGGCACGCAGCGCCTCGCCGAATCCGTCGATGACGTCATGGCATTGCTGCAGCCCCGTTTGCAGGTCGGGCCGCTGCGCGCGCGTTTGTGACGCCGGCCAGCGCGACACAACGCCGCGCCAGGATCGCGGTGGGATCCAGCAGGACCACCGTTTTCCCCGCAACGTCGAACGCCGGATGTTCCGGCAGCACCAGCGGAAGTTCGGTACACCCGAGGATCACGACGGTGGCGCCGCGCCGCGCGAGGTGCGCCAGCGCTGCCAGCAGCGACTCTTTGCAGCGGCCTGCCGTGTAGCCTGCCTTGACGCCCCGGCTGCCGTAAATCGCATCCATGACCTCTGCCTGGTGCGCGTCGTCCGGCACGATGACGTCGAACGGACTGCCGCGCGCCGCATCGTGGTAGACCCGGCTGGCGACGGTCCCGGACGTCGCCAGCAAGCCGACGGTGTCGTGGCCCTGGCAGTGCGCGGCGATGTGCCGCACGGTCTCCGTCAGCATGTTGACGATGGGTGTCGCAAGGTTGGGTTGGATCCGCTCGACATAGGCATGCGCCGTATTGCACGGCATCGCCACGGCGCTGGCGCCGTTTGCTTCCAGCCGCTTGCACGCCGAATACAGCGCGAGCGTCGGGTCCGTGCCGTTGGCGACCAGGTTCGCGGTGCGGTCCGGAATCTGCGGATTGTGATCGACGATGAGGCGGATATGGTCCTGGTCACGTTCCGCCGCGGTATGCCGAACGATCTTCTGCATGAAATCGACCGTCGCCGCCGGGCCGATGCCGCCGACGATGCCGAGCTTGAACGTGCGGGCAGGCTGCGGTTCCGGATGGGCCAACGCATGGTCGACGTACACCTGGTGGGTGTCCACGATGGGCAGCCCGCGCTGTGCCAACAGGTGGGCGACCGCCGCGATTTCGCTCATCCCCGGGATGATGACCTCGGCGCCTTGCCGCAGCAGTTCTGCGCATGCGCGCTGGAGCTTGTCGATGGCGCCATCCGTGTCTCCCGCCATCAGGCCTCGTTCGCCGTAGACCGCCGGCGCAACGACGTGTTCGTGCATGTCGTGCGACACGTACGCCAGCGTCTGGCCGGGAAAGTGGCGCTCGAACAGGCGTTGCTCGCGGACATAGCGGGTGCACAGGATGCCGAGACGACGGGGACGCCTGACGTCGTCGAGATGGCGCGCCAGCGCGTCCATGACGTTCACGATCGGCACGCGCACCTCGGCCTGAAGCGCGTCGATGCACGTATGGCTCATGAAGCAGGGCAGCAGCACGCCGTCGACGTGGGACTGGGCCAGCGCGTCGAGCGTGTCGTAGAGATAGAGTTCGCGTCCGCCCATGGCGGCGGGCTCGGCGTGGTGGCCGCAAGGCCGCTGGTAGCCGCGCTGTTCCAGCGTCAGGCGATAGCGATCCGTTTCGCCGCGCAGGGCCAGTGCCTTGACCAGTTTGCTGTAGAGATCGGCACCGGCAAGGCGGCCGAGTCCACCGACGACAGCGAGGTGGCGTGAATGGAAATCAGGTGTCATGGCACGACGATACCGACCTGCCCGGCGACGATTATGCAATTCGGCGATGGCCCTATGCCTGCCACGCATACTTGCGTACCTGCACGCGCCTATAATTCCATGAACCCGGGGGGATGCATGGATATCAAATGGCTGGAAGACTTTCTGAGCCTCGTACAAACGCGCAATTTTTCCAGATCGGCGCAGGACCGCCACGTCACCCAGTCGGCCTTGAGCCGGCGCATCCAGGCACTGGAGGCCTGGGTCGGCGCCGACCTGGTCGACCGCAGCACGTATCCGCTCGCCCTGACACCGGCCGGAAAACTCTTCAGCGCCTCGGCCACGGAAGCCATGCGGCTGCTGAACGACACGCGCGCGATGCTGCGGGTGAAGGAGACGGGCGACGACGTGTTGCGTGTCTCGGCAGGGCATGCGCTGTCGCTGAATTTTTTCCCGAACTGGTTGAATTCCATACAGGCCTGGTACGGGCCGCTGCGCGCCCGCATCCTGCCCGCGAACGTGCACGATGCCGTGCTGGCCCTGGTCGAGGGCAACTGCGATCTGCTGTTGTGTTATCACCATGCGGAGCTGCCGGTCGAACTCGATCCGAAACGCTTCGAGTACCGGGTCGTGGGCTTTGAAACCCTGATGCCCGTGTCGATCGCCAACCGGGCGGGCTCCGCCGCATTTGCCCTGCCGGGCAGTAAAACGGCGCCACTGCCCTACCTTGCCTTTACCGCCACGTCCTACTTTGGCCGGGCGGTGCGGCACATCCAGTCCCGGGTCGATCAGCCGGCCTGCCTGCAGACTTGCCAGGAAAGCGATCTGGCGGAGCTGTTGAAAACGATGGCGCTTGCCGGCCAGGGACTCGCGTGGCTCCCCGACAGCTGCATCGCGGCCGAACTGGCGGAAGGCAGGCTCGTACGCGCGGGCGGCGAGATGTGGACGATGCGCCTCGAGATCCGCCTGTTCCGCGCCATCGACCATCGCAAGCCCATGCTGGACAAGCTGTGGGACAACCTCGGGCGATGAAGCGCATCGTCCCCATGTTGTTGTTGCTGGCCGCCTGCGGACAGCCGCTGGCGCCGCCGGCGCCCGGTCCGGCAACCGGACTTGGCGCCGATCCCGCTTCCTATCGCGCGGCCGCGGCGTCCGGCGCGGCCGTCTACGCGGCGGACCCGGGCGCCTCGCTCATCGCCGTCACGGTGCGCCGCGCGGGGCTGATGGCGCGGCTCGGGCATGAGCACGTGGTCGCGTGCCACACGCTGGCGGGCTATGCCGCGCCGGGCCTGGGGCGCGCCGACCTGGCGTTCCGTCTCGACGCGCTGACCGTCGACGAGCCGCACCTGCTGCGTGATGCGGGCATCGCGACGCAGCCGTCGCCCGAGGCAGTGGCGGGCACGCGCAGCAACATGCTCGGTCCCGTGCTCGACGCAGAGCGTTATCCGGTGGTGAACCTGCACGTGGAACGGCCGGGCGACGGCGCGTTACAGGTCGCCGTCACGCTGCACGGCATTACGCGCCGGCTGAATCTGCCGGCCGCGGTGCAGTTTGACGCGGCAACGATTATTGCGGACGGCACGGCACGTTTGAAGCAGACGGATTTCGGCATCACGCCGTTCTCGGTGGGCGCCGGGCTGCTGGCGGTGGGGGATGAGCTGGAAGTGCGCTACCGCATCGTTGCGCGGCGGTGGAAGGCGCCCGGCCATCCGTAGACGGCCGGGCGTGAACTGCGGAAGGCGGCGCCCGGGTGGGCACCGCCTGGGTGCTGCTTAGAACGAGTAACGCATGGTCACGCGGTAGCTGCGGCCCGGCTCGAACCAGGCGCGGCCCATGTTGCCGATACCTTGCTGCTGCGTCTGGCGGACGACGACGTCCGTCAGGTTGCTGGCCGAGAAGCTGCCCGACATGTGGTCGGTGAACTTGTAGTCGATGCCGAAGTCCAGCATGCCGGTGGCTTCCTGCCAGGTCGGCAGGCCCCACGCGACGTCTTTCGGTTCGACGCCGTTCACGGCACGTGCCGGATCGGAACTCGTACCGTCACCGCCACCGGTGCCGTTCGTGCCCACGGCCTGCAGGAAGCGGCCGCGCCAGCTGTAGGCAAGGCGTGCCGACACCGGACCGCGGTCATACAGGAACATCAGGTTGTACGCGTTCCTCGACAGGTATTGCAGCGGCATCGAGTTGAACGGCAGGCCGTTCGTGTCGCAGCCGAAGATGCTGATCGAGGTGTTGTTGAACGAGCCGTTGGCCGGGCAATACTTCTGGTCGAACGGGTGGTACAGGGTCTGCTTGCTGTCGATGTACGTGTAGTTCGCCGAGATGCCGAAGCCTTTGGCCCAGTCCGGCAGGATACGGTCCAGCCCCGGAACATTGTTGAAGTAGGTCTGGCCGGCCAGTTCCGCACCCGTCACCGTACCTTTGGCAACGTTGTCCGGGCCCGTGATCAGGAAGTTCTGCGGGTTGCCCGCCAAGTCCTTCACCGGCGTCAGATAGCCCGTCTTCAGGATGATGTCGCTCACGTTCTTGCGGAACAGGGCAAACGTCAGCGACGAGCCGTTGCCCGGATACCACTCGAGCGTCCAGTCGAAGCTGTTGGCACGGATCGGCTTGAGTCGGCCGTTGCCGTCGTCGGTACCCGTGTAAGAGACACTCGTGATCTGGGAGCCTTGCGTGAAGGCTTGCTGGGACAGGCCGATGTTTTCCTTCAGATCGCCAAAGCTCGGCCGGTACATCGATTTGGCGAACGCGAAGCGGGTCTGCAACTTGTCCGTCAGGTCGGCCTTCAGGTTGAGGCTCGGCAGCACGTCGATGTACTGGTTCTTCACTTGGATCGGCGCGTTGACCTGGCCGAATTGCGGGAGCGACGGCGGCGTGTTGGCGCTGTACGACGGATTGAATTTCATGAAGCCGTCCGAGTTCGACTTCGTACGGACGACGCGCACGCCGAGGTTACCTTCGACGGGGAAGCGCAATTCGTCGAAGCCGAAGCGCAGCTGGCTGTAGACGGCCTGGGTACGTTCCTTCTGGCGGCTGACCTTGGACGGGTCGCCGTCGAAGTTCAGCGGCGTCCAGCCGCCATCCGCCTTCGAGCAGTCGCCGGTCCTGTTATGGGCCGCGTTGCCGTCCTCACACAACAGTTTGAGGAGCCCGACCATCTGGGCGTAGGACGCCGGGTAGGTGGAGGCGAACGCCGTGGTCGGCGCCACCATGGCCGGCACCGCCGGCACCTTGCCGTTGAAGAAGTTCGGGAAGGTGTTCAACGTGGTCGGCACGACGTTGCCATAGCGCGGATCGCTGAAGTAACCCATGTTCACGCGCGGCTGCCAATTGCCCGAGTTCGCCAATTGTGCGGCAGACGGCAGATGGCCCGCCGTGTCCGTCGGGAGGACGGCCCACGGCTCGGCGATGCTCTTCCAGCTATCCCCGCCACTGTAGTGGTTAGCCGTGCGCTGGGTCAAACGGACGCCGAAGCGCACGTCGCGCAGCACCGGATGGTTGTCGAAGCGGAAACGTCCATCTGCTTTCCAGGCAAACAGGTCGCCATCGGCCTTGCCCAGCGTCGGCATGATGTTGTAGACGTAATAATTGTTCCGGTCTGCCAGGAACGCACGCGTGGCGGCGTCGTACGTGTACTGCGGCAGGCTGCCCGTCATGTCGATGTTGACTCGCGGCACGAACGTGGCCAGCGTGATGTTGTAGCCGTTGGAACTGTCGGTCGCATGTACCCACTGGACGTCGTTCTGGAACGACCATTGGTCATTGACGTTCCACTTGAAGTTCCAGGCGATTTCGCGGGTCTGCGATCGCGATTCGCCGCCGCCGGTGTTGGAATTGAAGGCCAGGCCGCCATCCGCAAACTGGTTCGCGCCCGCGCCGCCGATCGGCAGGGTCATGGTGCCCTTTTGCAGGACACCGTTCTTGTCGTACACCGGATTCTGCACCTGGATCAGGTAGGGCGACTCCGGGTTCTGGCTGACGCCCGAGAACGTGGCCAGTTCCTGGCTCTTGCTCCTGTAGCCCGAATGGAAGTAGGTCAGAGCCGATTCCATGCTCTTGTCGTTGCTCTTCCACTGCAGCGCGCCATAGATGCCGGCCCGGGTGTTCTTGCCCGTGTTGGTACGGAATTCGGCGGACCTCGGGATCCAGACGGTCTTGTCGGCCACCAGGTCGTTGGTGCGCGGATAATACGCGTCCATCTGGAGCGTATCGTTGCGGGTGTTGGTCTCGTTGGCCGACAGGTCGATCAGCGCGCCCCATTCGCCGGTGCGGGTTTTCCAGCGGTTCGAGGCAAGCGCCGACACGCCTGGCGACTTCTTGCTGCCCAGTGCATTGTAGTTGCCGTTGACCGACAGGGCGACCTTGCTGTCCTTGTAGTCGAACGGCAGCGCGGTGCGCAGGTCGACCTGGGCGCTGACGCCGCCTTCGATCAGTTCCGCGGGCGGGTTCTTGTGCACGACCACCGCCGACATCAGTTCCGGCGGCACGTCACCCCAGCTCAGTTCACGGCCCGGCCAGCCGGCCGAGAACGATTCGCGGCCGTTCAGCGTGGACGAACCCCAGGTCAGGCCGCGCACCGAGATGCCCGAACCTTCGACGTTGAAGTGTTCCGGGTCGCCGCGGTTGTTGCGGTCGATGGTGACGCC
>Ga0207657_10006805_pt1 | contig 11801 bp, 18 predicted proteins | sample KBSC33metaG_FD_184316 | JGI IMG/M metagenome (GOLD analysis project Ga0207657, IMG submission 184316) | Corn rhizosphere microbial communities from Kellogg Biological Station, Michigan, USA - KBS C3-3 metaG (SPAdes) (version 2) | ecosystem: Host-associated > Plants > Roots > Rhizosphere > Soil ...
TGCTCTCAGTATCTTGCCTTCCGCTCGTGTCGATTACCAGCAAGGTGTAAAGCCTGTTTCCCACAATTACAATGCGGTTGTCATAGGCTGCATTTCCGTGAGTGATGCCGCGAATGTCTCGCGCTGGGTGTCCCTGAAACGTGAGTCTGTTTTCGCTCAGCAGCTTGGCATTGACGCTGGAAATACCTCCGTCTCGGGCTGTGTCCAAAATCTGTTCTGCCGTTCGGTCTCTAGGACGACTTGGGTCTTCCCACCAACTACACCCGAAGGCCGCGTCTTTAGATGCTCTCACGTTAAGGCGGTGTGAGATGAAGGAGCCGCCCGTCACAGACTTCGTTGGCGTATCCACCGTCACCGCATCTCCTGGAAGGGACACTGAGAACGTTCCGTCGGGTGCTTCGAGCGTGCGCCATTCATATGCGGGTTTTCGATTGCAGGCCGTTGAAGAGAGCAGAACCAGAATCGTCGCGGCTAAGCTGGACTTTGCTAAGTGCATGGAAAGGAATCGTATTTGAAGCGCTGGTTGCTGTTCAAGGCAGTTAACTGTTGGAACACCGCCAATTTCACAACTACTCCTGACCGAACCCAATTCCGCGCAGTGGCACCTTGACGGCCTGCAGGTACACTTGCAGAGTTCCGAGCACAACAACTATGACATACAAAAGGTTTCTACTGGCGGCGTTCGTTGGAGTCTGGATCTGGGCCGCGATTCGGCCGGTGGCTCGAGACGACTGGTGGTTGGAGAACTATCTGGTCTTCGTCTTCTTTCCCCTGATCCTCTTGCTCGCGCATTATTTCGAGTTATCAAATATTTCTTACACGCTCATCACGGCTTTCGGAATTTTGCACGTGATCGGGTCGCACTATACCTATTCGCTCGTGCCGTTTGGCTACACGCTTCAACATTGGTTCTCAGCAGACCGCAACATGTATGACCGCTTGGTACATTTCTCGTTCGGTCTGCTGCTGGCGTATCCAATTCGTGAAGCGTTTCTTCGGATCGCAAGAGTACGAGGTTTCTGGGGTTACTATCTTCCCCTGGATGTGACTCTCGCGTTATCGGCTGTCTACGAAATCATCGAATGGCTCGTTGCCGCGAAGGTAGACCCTCAGCAGGCTCTCTCTTTTCTGGGAAGCCAGGGAGACGTTTGGGACGCTCAGAAAGACATGCTATCGGCCGGTACGGGCGCTTTACTTTCCATGTTTATTGTCGTCATCATCAATTTTAGGTATGACAGGAATTTCGGTCGCGAGATGCGGGCAAGCTTCCGTCTCGACAAGAACGACCAGCCACTCGGAGAGTTTCGTTTGCGAAAATTGTTAGCTCGCAAATGATTGCAGCAACGAAACCGCAACTACGTTTGTCGACGTAAGCCGAAGCTGCGGATAGCGGCGTGCGCCGTCAAATAGCCTCCCTGTTTGTTAACCCGCCAACTAAATGCTCCTGCTACATGTTAACGGTGAGACTTGTGGTGAGCTTGAAGCTGAGTGTGGACTCGGCTGGCAACACGATTTCTTTATTCCCAGTGTATGCAGCACCTGCGGTGCCTGCCCCGGCTCCAGCTGCAGCGCCGATTAAGGCTCCTTTCCCACCTCCTGCGAGCCCGCCAATGAGAGCGCCAGCTCCAGCCCCGCCACCGATCAAGGTTGCTGTGCGTTTGCCTTTGCCTTTGAGGTAACGATTCACCGAACTGGTTTTCACTTCTTGAGCATTGCCATTGATCGTTATGGAAGTGAGGACAAGGCGTAGCACGGCGGCACCCTTGAAACGGCCCTGCGCTACGGCTTCAACAACTCTCCCCGCGGCTTCCACTCCCGCTGGGACCAGCACTGTGCCATCTACTTCGATCGGGCTTGCTACAGTGGCTCGGAACTTGTCACCGTTGGCGCTTAGTTCAGACCCGACAGCGTTGCCCAGACGAACCGTGACGACTGTCCCCGCAGGCACGATGACTTGCTTGGCGCCGCCAAGGTTAGAAGACAAAGACTGAGCGCTTTCGCCAGTTGGCGCGCTAGAGCAGGCAACAGACATCCAGAGAAAGGCAACTAATGAAGCCAATATAGCTGAGCGTCGATACACAGGTACCTCCTGTCGAGAAGGTTTGATCGTAGATCGATCTGTGTATCTAGTTAAGGCACGAAAGGCCAAGGCAAGATCGTCTCAAAAGTAACCGCCTCGAATGAGAGATTCGAGTTTCCGACTTCCGGGGCCGTTGATGAATCGCCTGTGCACCACATTGGACGGCAAACCGCTACAATCGTGCGCGTCCCTTTCCGCTACTCTCGTGAACACATCGGAACCCCGAGCTCCCACGATCGAGCCAACCGTCCCTCCGGCTGTTGTCGGATGGCTTCTGTTCTTGTGCATAATCCTTACACTCGTGTTTCCGGCGACTACTCTTTATCGCATCCTGGCGCAAACATTGCCGAGCCTCCTCGGTGAGCAGAGCCCCAGATCCATCTTCTTATTGATTGTCTATTGCGTCGTCTCCGCCGGGTTGGCGGTTCTTAGCGTTACAGCTGGATTGAAATTATGGCTCGTTAGGCCCGGTGCGGTAAGGTTTGCGCGGCGTTGGCTCTGGGCTTACCTGATCGCGAATTTCGCATATTTTGGTTTGTCGGTATCCATCGCAAAACACTTGACGTCTCTCAGCCTCGCCGCCATGGGGTTGAATCACGTCGCAGGGCCCATAGCATCGTTTGCGATTTGGTACTTTTACTTGGAGCACTCTAAGCGCGTTCGGGAAACGTATTCGAACCGATAGGCTCAATGAACCCGCGTAGTTGGTGAAATCGCTTGATTACGTCAAGAATCCAAGGCTTCTATCCTATGGCGACGTAAAATGTGGTCTGTTTAGTTCACATAGCATGGGGGAAGATGGCAGCGGAAAGATAAGCATGACCTACCTTAAATGCAGCTGGAATCATTCGTTTCCTGATGCGCCCATCACGCTCTACAGCGAGTTGGATGACCAACGCTGGGAACTACGAAAGGTCGAAGTATTCCGCGACGGAACAATGGGCTATGCAGATAGGAGCAAGGAGGTCGGCGGTTCGATGCTCGGACTTGAACCGGTGCCCGCCTTGGCCGAGATTGCGACGGACCTTCAGTTCCAGCCCGTCGAAATCAGTAGTGTAGAGTTCGAGTCGGTCTGGAATGCAGCCGCCGCAGCGCACGCTTCCCAAGAGTGACACGGGGCGTTAGTAAGGCCTTTACTTTACTCGCAAGTAGTCAACGAGTGTAATCGCCCGTTAACCTCAATTGACATCAATGCCGGTTACTTGCAGTTGCTGATAAACCGCCATTACGCTCTGAATTCTGCATTCCCCCTCGGAGGGGAGCGCCATACATCCGTCTGAGATAATCGTGGTGCGTGCAAAACCAAGCCATCGAGATTCACGATTCCACGCTGGACCAGATTACCCTCGAATCTGACGTAGCGGTCCTGCACTTTCCGAGGGTGTACATCCACTCGTCCGAGGGCCGCCCGGGGATTGACGCGGGATCGGGCTGGACGCAAGAGGCAGTGATTCGTATCGGAAACGCTCATATTGAAGGCAAGTTCTCTCAAGAAAGCCGTGACGCATGTGGCGGCTCTGCCCATTGGCTTTCGGATGGCTCGCTACGGATCAATGATTCGGTTTCTGACAACCTGATTCCGATCCCGCTGGATGTGCAGGGAGAAATCAAACTCATATTGGAGTGCTGGGGAGACGTTATTCACGTACAAGGCGATTCAGCAAGGCTGGAGCTTATCGGGATCGCGAAGTACGTGGAGGAATTTCATCCCAGCGATTAATGGCTGCCAAACATCGCCATACTCAACACTCTCCAAGCTCAGATCGCCCCAGGATAATCAACTTCCTGCCTTGCATTGACCTCTCTCTTTCGCGCGCATGGTGACCTTCCTCTCCCCTTATCGTCCAACTGACGTGTTTAGGAAATAGCCATGCCTTCCACAATCAACACACTCCGAATGTATCTTCTCCGCAGTTTCACGATTCTGACGCTCACCATTTGCCTTTTGGCCGCGCCTCTGTTCGCTGCGCCCATGACCAAAGAGGACCGCCAACATCTCCTCGTGCACTTCGAGATGACCACGCAAATGGTAGAGGAGCAAGTGCGTGGCTTATCGCCGGCTCAACTGGAGTACAAGGCTTCGCCAGATCGCTGGAGCATCCGCGAAGTCGTTTCGCATCTGGCCGTCGCCGAACCGGACTATTGGCGCGATATCCAGAAGGCCCTGAAGGCCGCACCGGATATGAAAGACAAGAAATCGGCGGCCACCGACGCCGACATTCTTTGGTACGGCATCGATCGTGTTGCACACACTAAGACTGGCGGCGGTCATGAAAAGGTCGACACCTACAAGGACCTGGGCGAGGCGCTCGGAAAGTTTCAGGCGCTGCGATCCACCATGATCGAGTACATCAAGACCACGAATGATGACATGCGAGCGCACAGCTTCGGAGACCAAGAAGTCATCGATTGCTGGCAGTGGATGCTGGAGATCTCCACGCATGCCGAGCGCCATATCCAGCAGATTCGCGAGATCAAGAACAGCCCTAACTTTCCAAAAAAATAACTCTGCTATCTGACGGGTGGATTAGTTTCGCGCGGCCATCGGAAACGGTGACGTTGTGTCGCAATGCTTAAGCTTGTGCTTGACGGGCGGCGTCCATGCGTTTCTGGCATTCCGCCAGGAACCAGTCAGCTGTGCGCCCGAACTGGCCAAGTGGGTCGATGGCAAGATCAAATCCCCCCAGGACTGCCTGATTAAAGCCTTTGGTCAGGGTTTCGTTGAATCGCCTATACGCCGGGCTGGCCAGACTGAGAGGGTCGCTGGCTGGGATCGGATTCCTAAGCTTGATGCAAACGAACTCTGTGGTGTGCGTGCCGCGGTAACGGACCGTGAGAACTTTCTTCTCGAGAGCGATGATGTCGGTCCAGTTGACAATAACCTTGCGCGGCCACATGCCGGGAAGATGAAGCTGGCGCGAACTCAAACGGGCCATCACGGGCATGTGCGTGCGCCAATAATTGCCTCCGGCGATTGCTGCTGCCGAAGCGATCGAGATCAACGCGCCTAAGGTTACGTTGCGGCCCTTAGCCTGCGGCGAGAGAATGAGCAACCCGATCACAAACATGATAGCCGCGAAACCCATCACACCCCAGGCATAGAACGGGCTGAGTTTGAGTTCCACGTCGGACAGCTTCGTTCCGGCTCTCTTCGCAGCCGCCATGGTTGGTGTTGATACGCCCATGTTGGCGAGGCTAGCCAGATGTCCGTACAACTACAAGATGACCAACGTAAGCGGTCACGGCATTTGAGCTGGACGGAGTGCGATCCCTGCTTCTTCTTACAGTTGTGGCAGCCCGGCTCCGCTGCTACTCTCCCGCCGTCGTCCCGGATTCCCCACATGGATACTAGCGTGACGGTGACAAGAAACAAGTGCCGCCAGAATGGGTATGCGCCTAAGAGGAGGCACGGTAATTGGATATGCTTTCGTTTGGACGCGACAAGAATCTGCATTTTCTGCCTGACATTGATAGGACCCGGTTTTCAATTGCAAGCGCAAGCCCCGCTCAGCTCGAGGTCAGACAACGCTGCAGGTGACAACCGGAAGAATGTCTCCAGTATCCCAACTTACGTCGAAGTTCCGGCAGTCAACTACTATGCGCGCGGGCAAGAAACCAAGATAGAGTTCTCCTCCACAGACCTAATGCCCGGCGCAACCGGGCAAGCGCGAGTCAAGATGGCAAAAGAAGGAAGCGTCTCTATCGATGCACAGTTCATTGGCCTCGACAGTGCGACGAAGTTCGGTAATGAGTTTCTGACGTATGTTCTCTGGGCGAGTGTCCCGAAAGGCCGCACCCACAAAATTGGTGAATTAATTCTGAAAGGTGATCGCAGACAGCTAGTGGCTACGACTGCGTTTCACACCTTCGCGATGGTCGTCACCGCCGAACCCTACGCCGCGGTAACGCAACCAAGCAGTGTCGTCGTGCTTAAAGGTAGATCACCTGGTGGCAACGCGACGCAGACGGTGTCGACACAGGTCGAATTGCTAAAGGACGCTTACGCTCCGCCTAGCTACGACTACGAAGAACAGGATACTAACTCAGGCTACGCACCGGAACTGCTTCAAGCGATGAATGCACGTCGGATTGCAAAGGTTCTCCAGGCAGACAAGTATGCCCACCAGCAATTTCAAAGTGCAGAAGATCTCTACAAGTACATGATGGGCTGGGCCATTCAGGAAAAGAAGCCGTCCAAACAACTTCTTCAAGTGGCCAAGGCCGTGGCCGAGAGTTACGAGGAGGCTCGGGCAGTCACAGCTCGTCAACAAAAGAACCGACGGGAACAATAATAATGATGTGCGCGGCAGATCTGTCTCCACGCAGTTCGTGCAATCACTCGTTTACAACAATCAAGCGGATGGCCAAAATCTTCCGCTCACTCTGCCGCCTCGCCCATCGTACCGGTCCGCAAAGGTCCGTTGGGCCTGTAAGTGCTAATGATGACGCCCGACGGCACAGCCTTCGTGCTGACGAGTGCGAGTTCGCGCGGCGGGGTTCCATCTGAAAAGATACGTTTCCCTGTGCCTAACACCACCGGAAAGACGAGCAGCAAGACCTCATCCGCAAGCTCGTGTTCGAGCAGCACCGGTGTCAGCGTCGAGCTGCCCCAGACGATCACGTGCGGCCCGCTCTTGGCTTTGATTCGACGAATGCCTTGCACAATGTCCGATCCAAGATCCTCGACCGGCCCCCATTCAAGACTCTTCGGCCTGTGGGTCGCGACGTATTTCGTCGCCGCGTTTATGCTGTCCGCCATCGGACTCTTTGGGGCCTTCGGCCAATAGCCGCTCCATATATCGTAGGTTCGGCGGCCAAGCAGCAGATCGTAAGCGTCGCCATGGGCTGCGACGATGGCCGCTCCTCCCTCCGGGTCATCATGCGGCGCGGCCCATCCGCCATACGCAAAACCGCCAATGCTATCTTCCTCTGGCCCGCCGGGAGCCTGAATCACTCCGTCCAGCGAGATATGTTCGATGATCGTAATCTTTCTCATAGGCCTCGTTTCAAACATGTCTATGCTCGCCTGCGGGCACGCCCCGCTGCTCGTAAAAAAACACGGTCGGCCCGATCATTCCATCACGATCTGCCGGCGGGTTCCCAGTCCCGAGCAAGACGATCTGCGTATGTACAGCTGGTTCGCCCATCTTCATCGGTTTCATAGAATAGATGTTGAGTCAGTGCCATTGAGTTGGTTGGTGTAACCACCACATCTTCAATAGTTGCGCGAGGCCAATGGGAGCTCTCGCACCAACTTCACTCGTCTGCCCTCGATATTCTCGGACTGGTGCCCGCGTTGCGCGGATTGACGAGAGATCTTGGGCGAACCTACGGCATCAAAATCACTTTCGCAAACAGCGACGGAATTCCAACGGTCCCCCCTGACGTTGCACTGTGTCTCTTTCGTGTGGCACAAGAAGCCCTGATGAACGTGGCTAAACACAGTCGAGCAAAATCAACAGAGGTTCAACTAAGTAGCAAGAATGGAGCCGGCCCCGTTCAGCTAACCGTCACCGATGACGGTGAGGGTTTTGATCCCGCCTCTCTCCAAACCGACAGCTTGGGTCTCATCAGCATGCGCGAGCGGCTGCGAATGGTGGGCGGACAGTTGGAAATCTTATCGCAGCAGAGAAAGGGCACGCAGGTAAGAGCAGAGGTTCCTCTGCGCGATGTCTCTGCCTCACACGAATCTCCCCATAATTCCGCCGCATAACACCCTTAATACGATTCCGCGCGATTCTCTAAGAAGTTGCCACAGGAATTGATGTTGAAACAATGGCCCGCACTCGTGGGCCACCGTTGGTGTAACTTCCTGATTGCGACACTGTGCTTGGTCCTGTTGCAACTGCTCTAGCTCACACACATGGGAACGCCTCTTCCTACCAGCCTCGATCCGGCAGATGCGGGAAGTTGAGCGTATATTGCTTCGCTGACTCCACACCCGTACCACCGAGTTTGTGAAGCTCGGCAATCGTCATGTTGTAGGTGAATGAAGTGCCGATCGGCTTGCGAGCGGCCTCATAGCGAATGATCCCGAACATCGCATTGCGCGACTCCCCCGGATCAAGCTGGAACTGCGTGTCCGCCTTGCGTCCTTCGAGAAGTCCAATCCCTTGAGTGCTGACATCGTGGGTTCCAGCGCGTCCGAAGTAGTAGGCGTTCCCCAGGTTGTCCACGCCGGACGAAGTCCCAGTCACGTAAGCCAGAATGATCGGATGATCGGTCACATTCTTGAAACGGACATTCATCTTCACATAATGATGACGTCCGCCGACAATCGTGCCGGTTAGTTGAATCACTTCGGCAGAGAAAAGTTTGTTGCTGTCGCAGTGTTGTTTGCCGGCGCAAGCGTCCACTGCGGCATGAGCGCCACCTTGCCCGGTTCCGGCGCAAAGAAGCTCCCAATTTGCGGCGACGTCTAGGCCTCCACTGGCGTTGTCGCGTCCGACAATCTTCCCATCCGCACCGCGAAATTTTGGACGGCCTTGCCCAATGTCGCTGGCGTCCCAAACTTCCTTGGTGCGTGTATAAACAGCGCCGTCATAAGACGTCAGCTTTCCGCCTGGACAATTTGCGGAAATCCGATAGGCCTTGCCTTTCTCGCTGTCGAGTTGTTCCTTGGGACAAGCTTTGTTGTCAGGTTCCCAGCTGCCGCACCACATCTGGGCATCTTTCAGCGTGACTCTGCCTTGCGCCACGGCACTCGTTGTCCCTGCGGCGGTCTTCGAACTGACACTGGGCGAAAGACACTTGGAACATAGGGAAATCCATTCCCCCTGATCCTGCTGCGCGCCAACCAGCACTGCAATCATCGGGAGTAGAACGCCTGCACGACCTAGGTATTGAAGTAATTTCATCGAAGTGGCTCCTGGAGTGAACTCTGTCGCTCTTATTCGTCGTACACCAGCGCGCGAGAAAGCTATTGGGCGGTGCAAGTGCCGACCATCGGCCCTCCGTCCAATGTCTTGTCCTTGAAGGCAAATTGCGTCGAATCCCCATTTACAGTGATGACGACGTTGTCACCATCAACCTTGTACGTGCCGGTTTTTTGCTGAATCATCCCGAACACGTTGCCCGTGACAAGGGCTTGGTCGTCGGAACCGAGCGTAACGCTCTTCAAAAACATTCCGCCCTTGCAGGCATACGTTCCTTTCACTCCTTTCGAGCATCCGGTCAGCAGAATCGCCAAGACCAGGGCACAACCAAACCGTCCGACATATTTCGTTTTCATCGCAGTCACCCCGTCACAGTTTTTTCGGCATTCGCAAACTCACGCTGCTGTCTGCATGACTACTGGCCGCCAACGGCATTAAAGGCCGCATCAGGTCCTCACCTTGCATTGCGCAAAAGCGCGCCAAAAACGGTCATGTCCCCAGAGTATTTTCTGCGCGGAAGCTTGTTCGAGCAGGAGGAAGGTAAAACCGAGCCTGCTCTGGCGTAAATAACCGCAACCCAACCAGTTCTAACCGAACCGTTTGGTGATGCCCGCCATCCTAAATAGCTGCATGGACAAGCAAGATTTGAGAACGCTGGAGTCATGGCGGAGCACGCTTGCCCATACGCTTCAGGAACGCGATGGGAAGCGCAACTTTGCTACAGAGCTTCAACGGATCTATCTCGAAGGTCTTCTAGAAGCAATCACTCGGGCAATCGCGAGAATTAAGCGCGACATGGTGGACCTGAGCGGTACGGCCGATGCGCACGTCGCCAAGAAAGCGAAAAAGGAGCCGCCCGGTTCCACGGAGGCTCCTTCTTAATCCTGTTGCTTTGCAGTGCAAATGCTGCTTAAGGCAAGTATGCGTTTAACGGGTGCGCGGCCGGGATCGACTATCAGCGTGACCGGCCAAGCCGCTCTATTCTCAATTTCTCCAAGCTCGCTAGAGCAGCCGTGATTGACTGTTGCTCCTCTTCCCGCGTCCCTTCTTGATTCATGTTTAGCACGTCCATCCGGTTGGCTATGGCGAACTCTGCCGCCGAAATTCGATCAGCCAACCTTGCGTCATCCGTTTCCAGAATTGCAGCGACGTATTCATGTTCCCAGTCGTACTTTAAGGAAATCATGGTTACACCCCAGAGCACCGCCCGCCGCTTTTCCGTTCGATATTGTAAGTACGGTGGGCTCGTTTTGTCTATCCGCTACCGTACATTGAGGAAGCGGGCATGAGCGGCGGTTGGCCCTTTAAGGGCAGGTCCCCTGGTCTGAGGGACGTCTTTTTTCCTCCCGGGATCGCGTAGGCGTCGGAAGGAAGCAAAATGGACGAAACAGCGCCAGTACCGGCCCCTCCGCTCGTGGAATACACCCGGGCGCAGCTCCCCTGAACTCGTATGCCCTTCCGAGTTTGACTCGCTAAGACGCTGTGATTACGCTCCCCGTGGAAGGTGCGCCATGCAGAAACTCTGGTCGAGTGATCAGTATGATCCGGTGAAGTATGCGCTGGTAGTGGGGCTCATTTTCGTCGTCGTCGTCGGAACCATACGACTCCTGCTCGCGTTCTAAAGTAAAAAAGGCCAGCCGGGCGTGCCAGAGGCACCACCGAACTGGCCCTGCACCCAGACGGCTGAACCCGTCGTGAGCGCTCAAGAAATTCTAACCCTGGGCGGCGCTCATTACTTTGCAAATCGGTAGCTTGGATGTGCGCAGGCGACAGCGGCGCCTTGGCGCTCAGCACTTCAACGCTCAGATCTCGTCAGGATGCGCCTTAATGTGAACGACGAACGCAGGACTCACCATGGGCTCCGCCGAATGCGCAGGCGCCGAGTTTGGTGAGATAACTGAGTCCGATCAGGACAAAGGGAGCGCCTTTCCAGCTTTGCGTCATACCCACCAGCAGTGCGCCGTCGATCACAAAAAAGATGACGAACAGTGCGAGGGCGGTGGGCCGCGATCGCGCGATCCAGCGGCTGGCGGCATAGAAGATGGGCGCGCCCGCGAGAAGGGAAACCCACGGGCCCGACGCCTGAGCATGGGCTTGGTACGTCGCCATCGGTTGCCCGGGGTTGATGAGGTAGCTATAGATAGCGACCCATCCAAAGGCCGCGGCGATTTGCGCGATTTCGGCGATCAAGGCTCCGGCAAAGGCGCGTCCCCAATTGATCTTCATAAACTCACTCTATGCACAGCGGACCGCGGTCCGGACGGGCAACGCACGATCAACGCCGTTAAGCATTTACGAATCCGCATCACTTGTCCCGTCGCTCTCCGCCATCCCGTCGCTACCGGGCCTCTTCCCAAGTAGTTGGTGTAATAGCCTTATTTCAACAATTGATCAAGCATCGATGCTGTGGCACACTCGGAACCGTGAAGATTTTAAGGTACATCGAGCTTAAGAGCGGCCACTCCGACAATGGTCCCGCTTGGATTGGCTATGTTACTTCATCGAAAACTGGTCGGACGCTGTATTTCAATGGCCGAGGGTTGATGAAGCTAAAGGGCCAGCGGCGCGGCGATTCGGGCGGTAATTACGTTGATATGGAGACGGGTGAATCATTTTGGGTTTCCGGCGTGAAGAAGAATGGGGAAGACCGCCACTGGGCTGGATCGGGAAAGGTTCTGATTGAGGCCGCAGCAGTGTCTGATTATCTGGAGACAATCGGGGCGAAAACTTTGCATACATCGCGTTGTGAGGTAACAAACTCCATCCGTCAGACCGACATCGAGAGACTCTCACGACTGGCGAATTCATCCGGCAAAGGATGGCCCGATGATCCAGAAGAGCAAACT
>Ga0207657_10006806_pt1 | contig 11799 bp, 11 predicted proteins | sample KBSC33metaG_FD_184316 | JGI IMG/M metagenome (GOLD analysis project Ga0207657, IMG submission 184316) | Corn rhizosphere microbial communities from Kellogg Biological Station, Michigan, USA - KBS C3-3 metaG (SPAdes) (version 2) | ecosystem: Host-associated > Plants > Roots > Rhizosphere > Soil ...
TATTTCTACGAGCCCGCCGACGCCGACCTGCCCACGGAGACTGTCTGGTCGACCGAGAAGTACATGCGGGTCGTCCCTGCGCTGTTCGCCGCCGCGCGCGAGCGGCTCGGGCCCGACGTGCACCTCCTCCACGACGTCCACCACCGCCTGACCCCGATCGAGGCGGCGCGGCTCGGCAAGGACCTCGAGCCCTACCGGCCCTTCTGGATGGAGGACGCCGTCGTCGCCGACAACCAGGACAGCTTCCGCCTCGTCCGGCAGCATACCACCACCCCGCTCGCGGTCGGCGAGATCTTCAATTCGGTGTGGGACGCCAAGCAGCTCATCCAGGAGCAGCTGATCGACTACATCCGCGCCACCGTCGTCCATGCCGGCGGCATCACCCACCTCAGGCGCATCGCCGCATTCGCCGACATGTTCAACGTCCGCACCGGCTGCCACGGCGCCACCGACCTCTCGCCGGTGACGATGGCCGCCGCGCTCCACTTCGACCTCTCGGTGCCCAATTTCGGCATCCAGGAATATATGCGCCACACCGAGGAGACCGACGCCGTCTTCCCCCACGCCTACCGCTTCGAGCGCGGCCACTTCCACCCCGGCGACGCGCCGGGCCTCGGCGTCGACATCGACGAGCCGCTCGCCGCGCGCTTCCCCTACAAGCGCGCGTACCTGCCCGTGAACCGGCTCGAGGACGGGGCGATGTTCAACTGGTGAGGCGAGCGCGCGGGCGGCGATCGCCCGGGGCGGGAAGGGAAGGGCGATGGCCGGCGAGGAGATGCGGGCGGGACTTCCGGTGCTGAGCTTCGTCGACCCGGGGACGATGGAGGCCTGGCTCGAGCGGCATGGCGCGGAGGCCGGCGGCTTCTGGCTGCGGCTGTTCCGGAAGGGCTCCGGCGTCGCGAGCGTCTCGAAAGCCGAGGCGGTGGACGCGGCGCTGTGCTTCGGGTGGATCGACGGGCTGATGAACCCGTATGACGCGGCGAGCTGGCTGATCCGCTTCACGCCGCGCCGGCCGCGGAGCAAATGGTCGGTGATCAACCGCGAGCGCGCCGAGGCGCTGGCCGCCGAAGGGCGGATGCGGCCGGCGGGTGTCGCCGAGATCGAGGCCGCGAAGGCCGACGGCCGCTGGGCCGATGCCTATCCGCCGCACAGCCGCGCCGAGCCGCCGCCCGACCTCCAGGCCGCGCTCGACGCCAGCCCGAAGGCGGCGGCCTTCTTCGCGACGCTGAAGGGCGCGAACCGCTATGCCGTCATCTACCGGGTGCTCGACGCCAAGCGGCCGGAGACTCGGGCGAAACGGGTGGCGGAGTTCGTGGCGATGCTGGAGCGGGGGGAAACCTTGCACGGGTGAGGCAGAACCGCCGCATGCCGCAGCTGCGCCGTATCAAAAAAAATTTGCCGCGGCCGTGAAAGCACCGCCGGTCTCCTATTTTCGGCGGCAAAGCGCGATAAATAGGAAATTCCCCATTTGGAAAAAAGGCTTGACAGCGTCACGCTGCACTGGTACAAATGAGTCATCGTCGGAAAGTGCGCCTGTCAGCGTTGCGCCGGCGGCCCGGGCCCCTCGTCGATCACGGCGCGGGCGAGACGGAGGGGCGTGTCGCTTGTGTTCGTCCGCGGCGGGGCACAGGATTATTCGGGCGGGCGGCACCGCCGCTTTCGGGGGGGGAGCAGACCATGGGCGGATCCTATCTCGGCGACGTGCGCGCGATGAGCTTCACGGCCGTTCCGGCCGGGTGGGCGCCGTGCAAGGGCCAGCTGCTGCCGATCGCCCAGAACCAGGCGTTGTTCGGCCTGCTCGGCACCGCCTACGGAGGCGACGGGCGCACCAGCTTCGCCTTGCCGTCGCTGAGCGGCGTCCCGGCCGGCAACGGCGCCTTCCTCAATTACTGCATCCTCGTCACGCCGCCGGCGGCCTGACCGCCGCCCGCCGCACGCGAACCGGAGGAGACACGCATGGGCCTGATATTCATCGGCGAAGTGAGGGCGATGCCGTTCGGCTTCGCGCCGCCGGGGTGGATGGCGTGCAAGGGGCAGTTGCTGCCGATCGGCTCCAACACCGCGCTCTTCAGCCTGCTCATGACCACCTATGGCGGCGACGGCGAGACGACGTTCGGGCTGCCTGATTTGCCGCCGCTGCCGGCGGAAACGGGGACGCTGCAATATTGCATCGCGGTCGCCGGGACCTATCCGGGCCGCCCGGAGGCGGAGGCCGGGGCAGCCGCCGCAGCGCCCGGGGAGGGAGAGGCGGATTATCCCTATCTGGGCGAGACCCGGATCTTCGCCTTCCCCTTCGCGCCGGCCGGCTGGATCGCGTGCGAGGGGCAGTTGCTCCCCACTTCCGAATATCCGGCGCTCTTCAAGCTGATCGGCACCACCTACGGCGGAGACGGCACGACCACGTTCGGCCTTCCCGCGGTGACCGGGCCGGTGTCGCCCGATGGGCCGCTCGGCGTCGGCATCAGCCTGTTCGGCCCGCCGCCGGCGGCTGGTGAGGTGGAAGAGGCCGGGGAGGCGGAAGTGGAGGTGTGCGCGTGAGTCGCTGCCGTCTCCAGCGGCGGCTCAGCGGGTCGTCGCGGCCGCCTCACCGGCGAACTGGATGAGGTCCCAGAGGTTGCCGTAGAGATCCTCGAACACGGCGACCTTGCCGTAAGACTGCGCGGCGGGCGGGCGGACGAAGCGCACGCCGCGGGCGCGGTAGGCTTCGTAGTCGCGCTCGAAATCGTCGGTCTTCAGAAACAGGAAGACTCGCCTGCCCGCCTGGTTGCCGATGAAGGCCTCCTGCTCCGGCGATGAGGCGCGGGCGAGGAGGAGGGTGGCGGCGTCGGGGCCGGCCCCCGGCGGCGCGACGAGGACCCAGCGCTTGTCCTGCTCGGGCTGGTACTCGTCGGCGACGAGGGTGAAGCCGAGCTTCTCCGTGAACCAGGCGATCGCCTCGTCATAGTCGCGGACGATGAGGGCGATGTGGGCGAGGGATTGGCGCATCCCATATTCCTGCAGATGGAGTTATCCGCGAGCAAGACGTTTCCGTTGCGCTAATCGGGCACAGACTACACAATCTCCCCGCCTGCTGGGAGTGACTCACATGCGTCCGACCCTTTTTTCGACGTACTTCGATGTTGCTCCGGAGGAATTTGATCGCGCTGGTCTCCTGGACCCGTATGTCAATACCGACACGCCACTCTTCATCGACCCTTTGCTCATCGATAAGTCGGCGAACGGGGTGCTTGCGAGGAAGGGCATCGACCAGTTCAGGAATCATTTCGAAAAGCTGGTTAGACTCTTGACGATCGTGGAAGAGGAGGGCGACCCGGCTTGGACTGCATCTGAGAGGTTACTTAGCCTTAGCGAGCCGGCCGAAAATGGCCTTGGGTATAGTAAGAATGCCCGGGCGGGGGCATCGCGACCCCGCGAGATCAGGCGGCAGCTACTTCGCACCATCCGGAAGGTCATTCGTCTTGGTTCCAAGGACCCAGAGATGCTGTCGCTCATGGGCTTCCTTGAGCCCGGCGTCGGCTCTGACACGATAAGTGACTTCACCACCAAGGCTATGACCGAAGCACTGGCAGAGATTACCCATGAGTTTTGCAGACGGGTCGGGGTAAACTTGTATGCGAACCCACTTTCCAGCACGACCCTTCCAGTCATATCGCGGAAAGGAGAAGATAAGCCGTTTGTTCTGATCCCTCGCGACGTGGTGCGCGACCTCCCCGTGACGGACAACTGGCAAGATGTGTGGGAGGCGGCAGCTCATAACCAGCTGCTGAGGGACAAGGTCAGCTTCATGCTGGCGGGGATCGTTGAGCCAACGATTAAGGAACAGAAAGAGGCTATCAAGCGCAGCGTTACCACGTCTCGGGAGGTCTTTGACGAGTTCTTGAAGGTCGTCAAGTCCTCAGCCACGTCCTATAACGAAAACGACGATGTGATGGGATACTACACCTTCCGGAAGCTTTTGGCGGATCATCCGCGTCTTTCGACCGGAAAGCAGTACGACATCAGAAAGGGCCCAATCGAAGTCCACAACGTCATCCTGGATGCGTTAAGAGTCTTCAAGCACCACGTTGAGAACGGGAATCTGTGGGAGGCGCTTTGGGCGGGTGGGCAACCAAAGCGAGAGCGGGCATCACAGCTGCTATTTTATGCGATTGCGGACGCCTATTGCCGTGCCCATAACGTAGACATCAGTGGAGAGCCAAACATGGGAGGGGGTCCGGTCGACTTCAAATTCTCTGATGGCTATCACTCAAGGGTCGTGGTTGAACTCAAGAAGTCTACTGGGCAAGTCGAGCACGGTTACGACAAGCAGCTCGAGCGCTACAAGAAGGCATCAGAAACCGACTTTGCAGTCTTTGTTGTCATTGACTATGGCCACGGCGCGCACAAGATTCGTCGAATCCAACGGTTGCGCGATCAGTATAGAAGTGAAGGGAAGCGAGCTTCCGAGATCGTCGTGGTCGACGCGCGAAGAAAGTCCTCGGCGAGCAAAGAAGGCCGGCTCAGACTCTGAACTAATCGTCCTCAACTGGTGCGCCACTGTCGCCCCCTCCCCCCGACATGGCGCCGCACCGGCCATTGGCGGGGCTGAATATGCACGCGTGTGCGACGGGAGGCCTCGCGGATCAGGCGCAGGTTGACGTGCAATCCATCAGGTGACAATGAGAAAACGGATGATGGTGTAATGGAAACACGCCCCTCGGGGAGTCTAGCTGGGTTCGATTCCCAGCCATCAAAGGGCATCTAGTGGGTGCCCTTTGATGGCTGGGGACCGACGGTAGAATGCCTGCCACGCCCGAACAACTTTACAAGGCGCACGTCCGAAACCTTCGAGCAGTGGATGCTGCGTTCGAACGGGTGATCCGTGAGTTAAACGCTAGCTTAGCCAGATCGGACGAGAAGACGTCAGACGCTCTGCTAAAAACAGCTATGCTGTTATTGGGCGGATGGGCAGAAAATCGATTACGAAAACTAACGTATGAGCCGAACGGCTTTTCTGCGGCTGAAAGGGAGAAAATCCACAGCGCGAATACCCAGCTGGATTCTTGGACCACAGCCTTGGAACTAGGGTTTCGCAGACGGCACGCTATACCCCATGCGGCACTTGCGGTTGCCCTGCCCCTTACGCCTCGCGCTCATTATGGCGCTCTAACTGCCGTGTTTGACGATGACTTGAGGCCAATCATCGAGGTGCGTAACAAGCTTGCGCACGGTCAATGGGCGAGAGCGTTAAATGCGGATAATACCGACTTTTCTACAGTTCATAATCAGCAAATTAACGACGAGAATGCCCACTCTGTGAAGTGTAAACACAGAATTCTTGAAAATATGGCACAACTGATCCACGATCTGGTGGCAGGAAATCACGCTTTTGAGCGAGACTTCGACAAGCATTTCCTCAAACTGGAGATGGCTCAGCGCGACATCACCTCTCGCGCATACGGAGACTGGCTCGCCCAGATGAAAGTAAAATTTGACCGCGGCAAGACTAAGCGGGCCTTAGCTTATAAAGCGGCTCAGGCTTCAGCCGCCGGTATCGGTGTGGCACCTTAACGACAACGTCAGCTCTCCGTCGGCACGTAGAGATCACCGCCGGTTCGATATCGCCTCGCCATCTCGGCCATGCCCTGCTCCACCTCGGCCGCTTCGAGGAAGCTGTCCGCCGAGGCGTTCTGCTTTGCGGCAAAATCGCGGACCTCCTGCGTAATCTTCATCGAGCAGAATTTGGGCCCGCACATCGAGCAGAAGTGGGCCGTTTTGGCGCCTTCCGCTGGCAACGTCTGGTCGTGGTATTGTTCGGCCGTGTCGGGATCGAGGCTCAGGTGGAACTGGTCGCGCCAGCGGAACTCGAACCTCGCGCGGCTCAGGGCGTCGTCGCGCAGCTTGGCCGCCGGGTGGCCCTTCGCCAGGTCGGCCGCGTGGGCGGCGAGTTTGTAGGTGACGACGCCGACCTTGACGTCGTCGCGGTCGGGTAGGCCGAGATGCTCCTTCGGGGTGACGTAGCAGAGCATCGCGGTGCCGAACCAGCCGATCATCGCGGCGCCGATCGCGCTGGTGATGTGGTCGTAGCCGGGGGCGATGTCGGTGGTGAGGGGCCCGAGCGTGTAAAAGGGGGCTTCGCCGCAGGCCTCGAGCTGCTTGTCCATGTTGGCCTTGATCTTGTGCATCGGCACGTGGCCGGGGCCCTCGATCATCACCTGGACGTCGTGTTTCCACGCCACCTGGGTGAGTTCGCCCAGCGTAGCGAGCTCGGCGAACTGGGCCTGGTCGTTGGCGTCGGCGATGGAGCCGGGGCGCAGGCCGTCGCCGAGGCTGAAGGCGATGTCGTACGCCTTCATGATCTCGCAGATCTCCTCGAAGCGGGTGTAGAGGAAGCTCTCCTTGTGGTGGGCGAGGCACCATTTCGCCATGATCGAGCCGCCGCGGCTGACGATGCCGGTGACGCGGCTCGCGGTCATCGGGATGTAGGGGAGGCGCACCCCGGCGTGGATGGTGAAATAGTCGACGCCCTGCTCGGCCTGCTCGATGAGGGTGTCGCGGTAGATCTCCCAGGTGAGGTCCTCGGCGACGCCGCCGACCTTCTCGAGCGCCTGGTAGATGGGGACGGTGCCGATGGGCACGGGGGAGTTGCGGATGATCCATTCGCGCGTGTCGTGGATGTTGCGGCCGGTGGAGAGGTCCATGACCGTGTCCGCGCCCCAGCGGATCGACCACACCATCTTGTCGACCTCGGCGGCGACGTCCGAGGCGACGGCCGAGTTGCCGATATTGGCGTTGATCTTGACCAGGAAATTGCGGCCGATCGCCATCGGCTCGGACTCGGGATGGTTGATGTTGGAGGGGATGATGGCGCGGCCCCTCGCCACCTCGTCGCGGACGAACTCGGGGGTGACGTAGTCGGGGATGCTCGCGCCGAAATCCTGTCCGTCGCGGACGAGATCGCGCACCTGCTCGCGGCCGAGATTTTCGCGGACCGCGACATACTCCATCTCGGGAGTGATGATGCCCTTCCGCGCATAGTGCATCTGGCTGACGTTGGCGCCGGCGCGCGCGCGCAGGACCTTGCGGCGGACATTGGGGAAGGGGGCGACGCCGCCGGAGCGGTCGGGGCCGAGCTGGCCGTTATCTTCGGGCCGGACCTCGCGCTGCGTCACTTCCTCGACATCGCCGCGGCCGCGGATCCAGTCGCGGCGCAGCTCCGGCAGGCCGGCCATGATGTCGATCCGCGCCTCCGGGTCGGTGTAGGGGCCGGAGCAGTCGTAGACCCTCAGCGGCGGCTCGCCCGAGGACGGCTCGAGGTGGATCTCGCGCATCGCCACGCCGAGCGGCCCGACATGGACCTTGCGGCTGCCGCGGATCGGGCCGGTGGTGACGTTCAGCACCCCTTCGGGGCGCTGGCTGCCTTCGGCGGTGAGCTCGGTGCGGGCGGGCGTGTCGGCCATGTGTCTCTCCAAAATGGAGGGAGAGCGTGGTGCCGCTCCCTCCCTACGCCGGTGTCAGATCGAGGCTTGGCCTCGATCCTAACTAATGCTGTCGCCTCGCGGAGCGAGGCTAGGCCGGATCAGGTTCGACGGGTCTCGGCCTGCGGGCCGACTCTCAACCGCAGCGTCAGCGGTCCCCCGGGGATGGAGCCGGCATAGGCGCAAAGCCCGGCGAGCGGAAGCGTCGACGGCACGCGCTTGATCGCGTCCCCCAACTGGTGTCTCCTCCTCGCGGCAAGGGGGCCCCGCCATGCGCACGATTTCGCCGTTCCTGCTCGCCGCGCTCGCTGTCGCGGCCCCGTCCGCCGCGCAGACGCCCGGCGAAGTTGCCATCGGCTCGGGGGAGGAGGTGCTCGTGCGCGCGGGAGACGACGGTGCGCTGACGATCGAGCGCCGCACCCGCGCCGCGCCGATGACCGACTTCGATCGGCGTACCCTGCGCAAGCTCGCCGCCGTCGAAGTCCCGCCCGGGACGGTGGCGCCCGGCCTGCCGATGCAGGACAAGGCTGCCCGCGACACGCCCATCGCCGCGGGCAAGCTGCGGATCACCTTGCGCGACGTTGCGGCGCGAACCCCGCACGACACCCTGCTGGTTATCGAGAACGGCTATGGCGAGGGGCTGCGCTACCGTGCCGTCATGCGCCGCGGCGAGCGGACGGAGCCGACCGACGTCTGCCTCGTGCTGCCAGGCAAGCGCGGGTACGAATATTGGCCTTACCCGATCGGGCGCCTCGATCTCAGTGCCCTCCGGCTGGTGCCGTGGAAGCCGGAGGACGGCCTTCCCTGCGCCTGAAGGCGGTGGGGCGGCCGATTGCGTTCGTTCTCTGTTCTGATATGAATGCGCGATGCGACTCGCGCTGGCTGTCCGCGACGATTACCGGGAGGGGGTGAACGCGCCCCTTTCGATTCTCCGCCAAACCTTCGGATTCCAGAGCTTCCGCGGCGTGCAGGAGCGGGTGGTGGACCGCGTGATGGCGGGGCTGCACACGCTCGCGGTGATGCCGACGGGGGCGGGCAAGTCGCTCTGCTACCAGCTGCCGGCGCTGGCGCGGGAGGGGACGGCGCTCGTCGTCTCGCCGCTCATCGCCCTGATGCACGACCAGATCCGATCGGCCGACGCCTTCGGCATCCGCGCGGCGTCGCTGACGTCGGCCGATCCCGAGGAGGAACGGCAGGAGACGCTGGCGCGGCTCAAGGCCGGCGCGCTCGACCTCCTCTACGTCGCGCCGGAGCGGGCGAGCACGCAGGCCTTCCGGGAACTGGCGGCGCGCACGCCCTTGTCGCTGATCGCGGTAGACGAGGCGCATTGCGTCTCGGAATGGGGGCACGACTTCCGGCCGGACTACCGGCTGCTGAGGCCCCTGCTCGACGCCTTTCCCGACGTGCCGCGCCTCGCGCTCACCGCCACCGCCGACAAGCAGACCCGCGACGACATCCTCGTCCAGCTCGGCATTCCCGCCGACGGGCTGATCGTCGCCGGCTTCGACCGGCCCAACATCCGCTACCATGTCCGCCCGCGCGACGGCGTGGGGCAGCAATTGAAGGCCCTGCTGGCCGAGCAGCCGGGGCCCGGCATCGTCTACGTCACCAGCCGCGACAAGGCGGAGAAGCTTGCCGAGCAGCTGTCGACGCCGGGGCGGCGGGCGCTGCCTTACCATGCCGGGCTCGATCCGAGGGTGCGGGCGCGCAACCAGGCGGCGTTCGTCGCCAGCGAGGACATGGTGATGGTCGCGACCGTCGCCTTCGGCATGGGGATCGACAAGCCGGACGTGCGCTTCGTCGCCCATGCCGGCATCCCGAAGTCGGTCGAATCCTATTATCAGGAGACGGGCCGCGCCGGGCGCGACGGGGAGCCGGCCGAGGCGTGGCTGTTCTGGGGCGCCGAGGATTTCGCCCGGGCGCGCTCCCGGCTCGAAACCGAAGTGCCGCCTGAACGGCGCGGCGGCGAGCGGCAGCGGCTGAACGCGCTGGCGGCGATGGTCGAGACCGGCGCCTGCCGGCGCGCCCTGCTGCTCCGGCATTTCGGCGAGGACCCGCCGCAGCGGTGCGGCAATTGCGACAATTGCCTCGCCCCGCCGGTGACGCTCGACGCGACCGAGACGGCGCGCAAATTGCTCTCCGCCGCCTTCCGCACCGAAATGCGCTTCGGCGTGCAGCATCTCACCGACGTGCTGGCCGGCCGCGAGACCGAGAAGGTGCTCTCCTTCGGCCATCACCGCCTCTCGGTGTTCGGCATCGCCGGCGAGGAGGAGGTGGCGCTGGTCAAGCCGGTGGCGCGGGCGCTGCTGGCGCGCGATGCTTTGCGCGCCGACGCCTATGGCGGCCTCTCCTTCGGGCCGGCCGCCAAGCCAATCCTCAAGGGCGAGCAGAGCCTCGAGCTCGTGCTGCCGCCGAAGCGGGCGCGGCGGGCGCGGGCGAACCGCGAGGCTAACCCCGAGGGCGATCCGCTGTTCGACGCGCTCCGCGCCTGCCGGCGGGACCTCGCCAAGGCGGCGGGAGTGCCGCCCTACGTCATCTTCCACGATTCGACGCTGCGCGAGATGGCGGCGGTGCGGCCGACCAGCCGCGAGGCGCTGGCGCGGGTGTCCGGCGTCGGCGCCGCCAAGCTCGACAAATATGGCGATGCGTTCGTGGAGGTGGTGCGCGGGTTCGAATAGGTCCTCCCGGTCCCGGGGAGGAGCTGATACGGCGCGACCGGTGAGGAAGCTCGACGACACGACTTGGGTGGCCGGGCAGATCCGGCCCGAGGATCTGCCGGAGATCGCCGCGCGCGGGATCCGGACGATCGTCAACAACCGCCCGGACGGGGAGGAACCCGGGCAGCCCGGCGCCTCGGACATCGAAACGGCGGCGCGTGCGGCGGGGCTCGGCTATCGCTGGATACCGGTGGCGCACGGCCTCTTGCCCGAGCAGATCAACGAGATGGCAAGCGCGCTGGACGAGGGGCCGGCGCTGGCCTTCTGCCGTTCGGGAACGCGCTCGACCTATCTGTGGGCGCTGGCGCGGGCGCGCCGCGGGGCCGAAGCCGACACGCTGGTTCGCCAGGCCGCCGACGCGGGCTATGACCTGACGCCGGTCCGGCGCCTGCTCGGCCCTTAGTTGATGTCCTGACGGCGGAAGGCGGCGAAGGCGGCGGCGGCGAGGCCGAGCGTCCAGGCGGCGGCGACGGCGAGCGAGGTCGTCCAGTCGAGCGCGACGATGCGGCCGTCCGGGAAGGGCGTGCGGTGCGCCGCGCCTTCCGTCACCCAGGCCGCCAGGTTGACGAGATGGTAGCCGGGCAGCGCGTGATAGAGGCTCCAGACCAGGCTCGTCGCATAAGGCGCGAGATAGGGGCCGAGCTGGACGAAGAGCTTCTCCAGGATCGCGACGACGACGCCGATCACCAGTGCGGCGATGGTCGATCGGGTGAGGATGGCGGCGAGGCCGACCGAGGCGAGGGTGAAGAGGAACGGGGCCAGCCCCGCCAGCGCGGCGCGGCCGTGCGCGTCGAGGATCGCCGCCGCGGTGACGCCGTCGGGAACGGCGCGGCCGCGGACGGCGCCTTCGATCCAGGTGAAGACGAGGGAGATGGCCGCCGTCAGCACGAAGGTCGCGAGGAAGAGCAGGACGATCATTCCCACCTTGGCGAGGAGGAGGGAGACGCGCGCGCGGTGCGGGACGATCAGCTTCCAGGTGTTCCACCCATATTCGCCGGCGAACACGACCGCGACGTAGGCGCCGATGAGCAGGCGGCCGATCGTCTGGTCGGGGAGCTTCCAGATGATCGCGGTCTCGGCGATCCACTCCGCCGCGCCGGTCGGCTTCGACGGGGCGCCGGCATGGGCCGCGGCGACCGCCACCGCGATCAGGTAAGCGACGAGGAACAGGATTGGGTAGAGCCAGACGAGGAACCAGGTCGCCTTGTGGCGGGTCAGCTTCAGCCGTTCGGCCGCGAGCGCGTCAAGCATGGTCCGTCTCCGGCTGGGTGATGGAGAGGAACACTTCCTCGAGGTTGCGCTGCTCCGCGGCGAGGGCGAACAGATCGGCGCCGGCGCCGATCAGCCGGCGCGCCACCTCGGGCGCTTCCTCGCGGGTGGCGGCGACGACGAGCGCGTCGCCGCTGCGCTCCACCTTCCACCTGGCGGCGAGTGCCGCCTCGGCGACGTCGAGCGGCGCCGCCTCGACCCGCAGCCCCGCTTCCTGGCGGAGCAGGTCGGCGATGCGCGCCTCGCGGACGATCTCGCCCTTGCTGATGATGGCGACCCGGTCGCACACCTGCTGCACCTCGTGGAGCAGGTGGCTGGAGAGGAACACCGTCTTGCCCTGGTCGGCGGCGAGGCCG
>Ga0207657_10006807_pt1 | contig 11798 bp, 12 predicted proteins | sample KBSC33metaG_FD_184316 | JGI IMG/M metagenome (GOLD analysis project Ga0207657, IMG submission 184316) | Corn rhizosphere microbial communities from Kellogg Biological Station, Michigan, USA - KBS C3-3 metaG (SPAdes) (version 2) | ecosystem: Host-associated > Plants > Roots > Rhizosphere > Soil ...
CGGAACCGCTCCGGGTGCCAATCGCGCCGCCACTCCTCGCCCATCGACGGGTTCTGGGTACAGCGGATCGGCGTCATCGTCCAATCACCGCTGACGCAGATGTTGCAGCCGATGCATTCGCGGATGTCCTCGAGTCGTCCTTCCTCGACTTTCACAGGTAGGAAGGGGTCGGCGATGGAGGGGCGGGCGGCGCCGATCAGGTCGAGCACGCCGCTCTGCACCAGCCGCACCATCGTGTCGGGTGAAGTCAGCCATCCGACGCCGACGACCGGCTTGGACGTCAATTCCTTGATGCCTCGGAAGTACCGCTCGGTCCAGTCTTCGGTGTCGACGTGACCCTGCGTGCCGACGTTGCGTCCCCAGAACACCTCGCCGGAATCGCGGTTCTTATCGGAGATCGCCGCGAGCTCGCGCACGATCGCCTTCATTTTCTTCCCGTCAAGATCCGCGTACTTCGAATCCGCCGCGGCGAGCGGAAGGTGAATGACCGCGTCGTCTTTCACATGGCCGGTCGGATCGAGGATCGGTTGTCCGAGCGGATTGGGCGCCGCCGGCTCACCGCGGCCGCGCCCGCGTCCTTGCGGTTCCTGTGCGATCATCGCGGCGCCGGCCATCAACAGCACGCCTGCCGCCACACCAATCATCACCCGTCGATCAGTCATGGTTGTCATCCTCATCGCCCGCCCGTGGAAGTCGTGCGCGCTCCGGGCATGAGCTCACTGCGGTCCAACTTGTTCACTTCGTCGATGATTCGTGCGTAGGCACGCGCCACGGCCTCGAGACCAGCCGCCGGCACCCACTCGGGCTTGTCGTCGTCGGTATGCTTCGTCACCGGCGACCGGATGATCTGAATCGACGGGATGTCCTTGGCGACCACGCCCATGTCGCCGGAGGCATTGGGATCCATGTCCGCGATCAACCCGACGCCAAAAATCCCGTACGACTTCAACGTTGCCTCGAATAATTTCTCGCTGCCGTTGATCCACCACCGGCGCGGCGCGACGACGTTGGCTTTGCGCAACGTGCCCTGCCAGTACTTGGTATCAGACACCGAGACGTGCTCGCAGTTGATCATCAGCGCGGTCTTGGCGAGCACCGTGTCGCGGTTGTCATGCATCCATTTCGTACCGGGCGATCCCACGTGATGGCCCGCTGTCGCCACGAAGGTAATCGAGCGCCGACGCTGCTCTTTGGGGACCTGGGAGAAGTAATCGAGCAGCGCCATCATCACCGACTGACCCGACGCATTGTCCAGCGACGCTTCGTAGTAGCCATCCTGATGCGCGATCACGAAAATGTTTTCGTCGGTCTTCCCCGGAAGCGTGCCCCACACGTTCGAGCTCGTCAGGCCGTCGCGATGCTCGACCGACAACCGCATCTTGAGCTTCACCTGCTGACCGGCGCCGACGAGATCGCGGATGACCTTCCCGTCGGTGTAGCCCATGTAGAAACCGGGAATCGTAATCGTCCCGCGTGGCGCAACCCCCGCGTCCCCGGCGTTGCCGAGCGCCTGCCAGATCGCAAAATTGTCGGAGATGCCGTAGACGACGCCGATGGCCGCGGCGCCGTTCTTGAACGCGCGAGCCATGCCACCCTCGAACTGCGCGGTGTGCCCCATCGATCCGGGCTCGGGAATCGAGTGAATGAGAACCGCTTTCCCCTTCACGTCGCGGCCCGCGAAATCAGCGGCCGTTCCCGTTCCCACCCACACGACGTCGAGGTCGAGCCCGCCGGCCGGCGTCGCCGCGGATCCGAGCGCGGGATTGATCGATTTGAAGGTATAGGACCTTCCGCCCGCGCTGAAGGTGTAATCCCAGTCGGTCGGGAACCACTGCGTCGGCAGCGTGAACGGCTGCCGATGGACGTCCTGCAAACCGTATTTCTTGAAGCGCGCCTCGACCCAGTCGTGCATCATCGCTTCGTATTTGGTGCCGGCGATGCGGCCCCAGTACTTGTTCCCATCGTCGCGGCTCTTGTAGGAGATGCCGACGACCTCTTTCACCGTGTCTTTCATCTTCAGGCCGTCGATCTTCAGATATTTCTGATCGGCGGCGGGAACGAGCGGCCGCGGATACGCATCGTCGCGCACGTACCCGTTGGCATCCAGCAGTCGGCGGTCTTGTGCGGTGAGTCCGCTCCAGGCTGACGCGATCAATCCCGCGGCGAATACTGTCCGCATCACGATCGCGGACCGGCATCGGGTCATGGCCCACCTCCACGGAGCGTTCGAATATCGAACGCATGTTCGAGCAGAGAAAACGGACGGGATCATAACGATGACGACCGCGGGTCACAATGACAATGTTGGCAGTCGAAACTGTAGCGGCTGGAGCCTGTGATCCGCCTTCAGGCGGATTGAGCCGGCTAAAGCCGGCTCCCACCGCAGTTTGAACACCGCGAAGGACTAAGGTCGAACGTCGAACGGACGTCAATCCGGCGACGGCTGCTCGACGTGGTCGATGGCCAGCACCTGCACAGGGCCCTTGCCGGATTCGAGCTTCAGGCCAAGCTGCTCCCTGACAGCCGTGAAGATCGATGGACCATTTGGGTCGATCTCCTGGCCATTTACCCGAACCGCTTGATCCGGTGGCGTGCCGGGCGGCCGCGGTGGCAGGCGATCGGGTGTCCAGGTGAGATCGACGTCGTAGCTGCCGGTCAGCCCGGTTCGATCGACGACGACGCGATTGACTGAGGGCGCAAGGAACTGCGCCATCACGGAAATCGGGTGCGCGATCAGCGTCAGGCGGCCAAAGCCGTTGCTGATCGTGCCGCACCGTGGTGGCGCGCCGGGTGCTGACGGTGGCGCGTTCAGGTCGGGCACGCACTCGTTCTTCCTCAAGTTCGGTCCGAGCACGCCGTCCGTGCGCAACAACTGGAGCTCAAAAATCGACAACTCGCGGGTGTCGCGATGGAAGGCCAGCTTGAATCGCTCCGCGAGCAGCGCTTGCAGCATCGGCGCGAGGTCGGCGGGCGACGAACCGTCTTCGGCCTTGGCGCTGATGTCGAATCGATCGGTGCCAATCCAGGGCGGCGCATCGACGATCTGATCGTCCTGAATCTGATACGCGGTCCGAATCAGCATGCGAAGCGGGATGTTCCTGGCCGTAAATCGTCCGCCTGGTTCCGCCATCATCGAACTTGGCGTGACCTGGCTGGCGGGGTGCGGCTTGACGGATGCCACTTCGAACGTTTTCTGCGCGCCAGCCGGACTGAGGGTGACGAGGATCAGGGCCGCAAGAAAGACCCGCCGCATGCCAGAACCACCCTATGCGACTTTCGGCACGGACACAACCGTTCGCGTTTTGCGATGACCGCCGAGCTTCCTCAGCTGTCTGCCGGCATCGGAGCGTTTACAGACTTCGTGTCCGGCTTCCGCCTTGGTGAAAAGAACGGCGGCTCACAGACCGAACTCGCGGCGGAAGTGGCGAGCCGGACCTCACGGCGCCGGCGTGATCCGCAGGTTCGCAAAATCGCCGTCGCTGGTATTACCGACCCACAACCCGACCAGACCGCGATCGAGCGTGCCCAGCTTGCGCACTTCGAGGGTCACGTTGGCCACCTGGCCGACGAAGACTTGCACTCTGGGACCGCGCACGACGATCCGCAGCGCCACCCAGTCGGTCGGCGACAACGTCGTGTTGACCGGGTTCTCGAATTCCTCTGGAAACTGCTCGCGAAGACGCGGCCAGTCGAACTCGGGGACCGTCATGTACTGCACCGCGTGCTGATGACGCGCGGGATCGGTGGCGCGGAAATTGAACGGACGAATGTAGACCGATTCGTACGTCGTGTCGTTCTTTCCGTGGAACGCGATGCCCACGAAGCTTTGCTGAAAGACGTCCTTGCCGCGCACGTCGAGCTCGATCGTGCCATCACCGAAATCGGTGCCATCGACCCAGGCAAGGCCGACCTGTTCACCCGCCGAAAGATGGACCGCGTCGCTGCGCGCCGGAAGTCTCGTGGCCTGACGGTTCACCACTCGCAGCGTGCCGGCGGTCAGCCGTTCGGCGAGATCGATCCGCTGCACGGTTGATGACGTGCTCTGCGAGACAGCAAGGCCAAGCAGCGCGCAGAGCAACGTGTCGATCGATCGCATACAACTCCTTATCGCCGCCACCGCAGAATCATGACGCCGGCCAGCACCGCGCCCGCTGTGAATGCAGCGCCGATCCAGGCTGGATCGATGAACGGCACGAAACGGGTACGGCCTTCTGTGATCTCGAGCGCACCAGCCGGAAATGCGCGCACGCCTCCGCCGCCACCGCCGCCTTCTCCCTGGCGTTCAGGATGCCTTTCGTTCTTCCCGCTGCCGGCGCCGCCGCCGAAGCCGTACGCGATTTTGGCCACAGGCACGACCGTTTTGCCGTTGACGTGAATCGGATCGCCAAACACGGTTTTCACCGTTGCCGTCGATCCAAGCGTGTCGGCCATCTTCTGAAGAATTTCCGCGGCGTTCATACGATCCTCCGCCCGCAGGATATCAGCCGCATCGCCCGACCGTTCCGAGAAACACGAATGGACCGGGATTGGATGAGCTCGCCGTCGGTCGTCCCGGCAATCGTGATCGCCACGCGATCGAAGGATGCGCCGGCCGGCGCCATGGCGTCGCTGATCCTTGAGGTGCCCGATCTCGAACAGGCGATCGAGTCGGCCAAGGCGAGCGGCGGCACGCTGCTGCGCGGACCATCGAAGTCAGGCGAAGGGCTCAACTTCGCGTTTGTCAAGGATCCAGACGGCAATCAGATCGAGCTGGTGATGCCGCCACGATAATGGGGAATGAATCGAACCCAGCCTGCTTTTCGTCTTAACCGTTGAGATGAGCGCACCAAACGCGAGTGGACTCGACGGGATTATCGTCGCCGAAACAGCGCTCAGCGATGTTGACGGTGAACACGGCAAGCTGACGATCCGCGGTTACGCCGTCGAAGAACTGGTCGAACGCGCCAGGTTCGAGGACGTCTGTGGGTTGATGTGGAATGGCACGTGGCCATCGAGCGATGAGCACGCGGCCATGGCCGCCGCACTGGCAGACGCGAGGGCCGCGGCGTTTAGCCTGCTGCCAGATGTCGGGAGGGCGCTCGAGAGCCCGGACAGCATGGAAGCGCTGCGGACCGCCGTTGGTCACCTGCGCGCCGGCGACGCCACTGTCGATCGAGTCCGGCTTACCGGTGCCATTGGTGTGTTCGCGGCGGCGTGGGCGCGAGGACAGCGACAGCTTCGTCCGGTGCCTCCACGTCTCACTCACTCGCACGCCGCCGACATCCTGCAGATGTTGTCCGGGGACGCACCAGACCCTGCGCGCGTCCGTGGTCTCGACGCGTATCTCTGTTGTGTGGTCGATCACGGCATGAATGCATCGACGTTCACGGCGCGCGTCGTCGCGTCAACTGGATCCGATCTGGTCAGCGCGATCGTTGCGGCGATCGGGGCGTTGAAGGGACCGCTTCACGGCGGTGCGCCTGGTCCCGTCCTCGATATGCTGGATGCCATCGGCAAGCCCGAACGTTCCCGCTCGTGGCTCGAGCAGGAACTGACGGCGGGCCGTCGCGTCATGGGCATGGGCCATCGAATTTACCGCGTGCGCGATCCGCGCGCCGCGGCACTGGAACGCGCGACTTCCGAACTCGAGCGCGCAGGCGCGTCCGCGGATCGGCTGGCCATTGCACGCGCCGTCGAGCGCGAGGCCGAGCGCCTCCTGGCCGAGCGGCATCCCGAACGAGCGCTCCGCGCCAACGTCGAGTTCTACACCGCCGTCCTGCTCGAGGCCGTCGGCATCCCTCGCACCTTGTTCTCGCCGATGTTTGCCGCGTCGCGAGTGGTTGGCTGGTGTGCGCACGTCGCCGAACAACGCGCGGTCGGCCGCTTGATCCGTCCGGGGTCCACTTACGTCGGCCCTCCCGCCAAAAGCTAAACGGCTGCGGCACGTATCGCGCAGCGGTGTGCTGATATTTCTGAGAATTCAGAATTCGGAATCACTTGATCCCATTCTTTTGGTAGGCTTCGCGAAACCCTTCACGAGGCTTGCCATGCTGATTCGATCTCGTGTCGTCATCGGACTCGCCGGCGCCGCACTTGTCGGCGCTGGCATCATTCACGCGCAAAACCAGCCGCCTGCCGCTCCCGCGGGCAACGCGATGACCAACCCGTACCGCATGCTCGAGACCTGGCCGCATCTCGGTGCGATCAAGGAAGGTGCCGCCATCGGGATCGTTCCCGACAGCAAAGGCGGCGTCTGGCTGCAGCATCGGGGCGATCCAGCGATCATTCACTTCGATGCGTCGGGCAATATCCTCAAACAGTTCGCGGTCACCTTCGCCTCGTCGCACGGCCTGTGTCAGGACGCCGACGGCAACCTGTGGGCCGTGGACAGCGGGCCGTTCACGGACACACCGGGCGTGACCGGCGTGAAAGGCAACCAGGTGTTCAAGTTCGATCAGAACGGCAAGCTGCTGCTGACGCTGGGCAAGGCCGGTGTTTCGCAAGCCGGCACCGATACATTCCTGCAGCCGACCGCATGCCGTGCAACCCCTGACGGCAATATCGTGATCGCCGATGGCCACTGGCCGCGTCCAAAAGCGAACCCGCAGGACGGCGATCGTCTCGTCTTCTACACGCGCGACGGAAAATTCATCAAGTCGTTCGGCCGTCACGGGAGCAGACCCGGCGAGTTCATCGGCCCGCACGGTCTCGCCTACGATTCACAGGGTCGTCTGTTTGTCGCCGATCGATCGAACAACCGGGTTCAGATCTTCGACAAGAACATGAACTTCGTCGATGAATGGCGCCACTTCGGGCGGCCAAGCGGCGTGTGGATTCTGAAAGACGACACACTCATCGTGTCGGATTCCGAGTCGAACCGAGCGATTGCCGGAGCGACCGACGCGGCAGATTCGAGTCTGCCGGTCCGCAACCCCGGCTGGAAGAACGGCATTCGGATTGGCAGCGCGAAAGACGGATCGCTCAAATACTTCATCGACGGCACGCAACCTGAAGGCCTCGCCGCCGATGATCTCGGAAACGTGTTCGGTGGGCTGACGGGCGGCTGCGATCAGAGCAAGTCGGGTGGGTGTCTGCAGAAATTTGTGCGGAAATGAAAATAAGAAAGGCCGCGAGGATTGACTCGCGGCCTTTCTTGGTCCGGCTGAAGCCGACGTTACTGCTGTTGCTGCTGCTGCGTATTCTGCGTCGCCATCGTGCGACGTTTTTCCTGCTCCGCCTTGTAGTCCTCGTCCTTCAGGTAGGTGATATTGATCCACGCGTGGGCCATTTCGTCCACTGTGCGATCGCCCCAGCCCACCCACTGATTCGGATCCGGGTTGCTCTTCTTGGCGGTCGTGTTGTCGTGCCACGCGGTCACCTTCAGGATCGTGCCCTTCGGGAGCAGCGGCGCCACATCGTCGGCGTATTGATACGTCGTCATCCAGTTGAAGTTGAAGTCGCTCACCAGACTGAGGACCTGTTTCTGGCCTGACGGGAGAATCGCCTCGACTTCCATCGCCTTGCCGCGCAGGTGCATGTGCGGCTGGAAGCTCTCGATACGCGCGTTGTCACGGAGCACCGTGAAGCCCTCGACCACCGACACCGTGTTCGGCCGGAGATCCATCGTGCCGAGCGCCGCCGGCACGAGCGACAGCGTGGTGCGGTACTTCGGATCCTGCCCCTTCGGGTAGAAGTAGATGCCCATCTCGACCTGGCTCGTGATCTCCTCACCAGACTGCGAGTAATGGATATCCCACTGGAACTTCGAGCCCGGCAGCAGCAGCTTGCCGGTGTCCGGACGCATCATCTCGCCCTGCTTGCCCACCGCCCATTCCATGAACGGAGCCGGGAGGAAGCTGGTGTTCTGCGCGCCCGGTTCCTCCTGCTGGAGGTACGCGATCGCGTGGTGCGTGATGCGGCGGCCCTTCACGGTCGTCGGCCGGATTTCAATCGCACGAACCCAGCGCGGCTCGGTGATTCCGGATGGTGTCACCCGCTTATCCCACGCGTCCTGCGACACGGCGGGCATCGTGAACGGGTACGACTTGATGATCATGTCCGGTTCTTTCTGACCGAACAGCGCGGCGAAGTTCCAGCCCTGATCCTCAGGCCACGTCTTTGCGGCGGGCATGTCTTTCAGGTCGCCTTGCGGCGCGCCGCCGTCTGCCCAACGCAGAATCGTCGCAACCTGCTCATCGGACAGCGACCGATCGTTCTTGAACTTCTGGATGCCCACGTTGCGATCGATCTGCCACGGCGGCATCTGACGATCCGCCACGCGCGCTCTGATCGCACGCACGAACGGTCTCACTTCCGCGTAGGTCTTCAACGACATCGGCGCGATCGAATCCGGCCGGTGGCAGGCTTCACACTTGTCCTGGAAAATCGGGGCGATGTCTTTGGTGAAGGTCGGCACGTCGCCGGCGGCGGCCGCCGGGGACGCCATTAACGCGAGGCCCATCGCCACGGCGCCAAACGTCTGTCCCATCGTTACTCTGATCATGTCGCGTCCCTTTTATTTGGCGGACGTGAAGGTCCGCACTACATTCGCTGCCAGAGCACCACAAATTCTACTGGATTGTGACCTTGACGTGGGCGTTGGTCCAGCAGCACTGGAACCCGCCGCCGCCTTCGCCCGACTCATCATTCGCTTGCACTCTCACGACGTAATCGCCGGCTGCGTTGAACGTCCCCGTCGTGCTCACCATTTCACCCTGCTTGGTTGCGGACAACCGGGCTTTGGCGAACGTCACCGTCCCCGGCCCGCGGAACTTATGCAGCGATACCGACGCGACCGTGCTCGACGGTCTTCCACCCTCGCCTTGTGCGGGTTTCGGATCTTCAACCCAGACGTTGAAGGCGACCGGCTGACCGACTTTTCCCGTCAGGGTGGCGGCAGTTCCAACCGGAGGACCGGTGAACTTCGGTCCACCCTCCGCAAATGCCAGGACGGGCGGCGCATTGCCCATTCCGAGTTCTTTGAACGGCGTGATCGGATAGCCCTTATTCAGTGTGAGCGGAATCGACTGCTTTTCACCGTTAGAAACGATCGTCCACGTGACGGCCTTGTTCCCGAAATCCTTAGGGACCTTGATCGCGAAGACGCCCCACTGGCGTCCAACTTCGAAAAATGTCGGCTGACCCTGATCGGGCGCGCCCGGCTCAATCTTGTTGTCGGGGCCGACCGGAATGTCGAGTGTCTGCTTGGAATTGCGGTTGTAGTAGCCAACGAGCAGGGTGAAGCTGCCGTCGGGATTCTGGTACCAGCCCTCAAACGCGGGAGTGATGCTCGCGCCGCGTTCTCGCGATGGATCCAACGGCAATGCGCCTTGCGGAGCCTGGGCCGAGGAGACGACGAGGGCCCCCAGGACCAGGACTCCCGTCACAAACGACTTGAACAATTGCTTCTCCTTTGGGAGGTTCGTGGTACTAACAATTATCGGTTTCAGGGGATACCAATGATACTGCCCGGCCGCAGAAGATGTCGACACGATTAGGCGCTGCGCTGTATCAGACGGCGCGACGCCGGTGGGCGTTCCCGCTGTTTTTTTCGTCTGCGTCGGGCCGAGGTCGAGGCGGCCCTCCGCGCGTCTGGCGCCAGAGCACCACCGCCGAGCCGACCGTTCCGGCTACCGCGACCACGGCCAGACCGATTACCACCGTTTTAAACAGATCCGATTGCAGAACTTTCAGTATCCGGACGCCCTGCCAATGCGCGAGCCACGCCTCGACGCTGAACCGAATCAGTCGCATGGCCGCGAACACCGAGAAAAACAGCCTGCGATTGACCTCGAGGGCTCCGCAAACCAGCACGAAGGGCGTCAGTGGAAATGGCGGTGGCAGCAGCGCCGACAGCGCCAGCGTTCCGGCGCCCGCATTCCTGACGCGCTGTCGCAGCCGATCGAGATGCCGCTCGGACACAAACTTCGGAAGTTCCCTATCACCGATCTTGACGCCGGCCCAGAACGTCACCGCGGCGCCGACGGCGGAGCCGGCGGTCATCACGAGTGGGTAAATCCAGTACGTGTCGCGGTTCCGTGCGGCGAGGTAAATGATGAGCGCGTCGACGCCGAACGGCAGAACAAACACCAACGAGGAGTCGAGAGCGGCGACGAGGAACGCGCCCCACCACGACAGCAGAAATCCGAATGTTGTGAAGAACCAACGCACCGACGGCCGACCAAGCAACAGAAGGGCCAGTGCCACGGGCCACTCGGGGCTCGGGAGTCAGGTCCGGCCAAAGCCGGACACTACGTCTGAATGGGCCCCAACCCCATTCCCGACGATCAGCTCACATGCCGAAAATCACGAACGTCAGGCAGTCGTTCGCGCTGTGTGTGAGGATTGCGGACCACAACGAACCCGAGTAGCTGACGGCCCACGCAAGCACGACGCCGATCGCGAAGACCGATGCCGCGCCACCCGGATTGAAGGTGTGCAGCGCAATCCAGCCCGGCAGGTGAATGGAGAGAAACAACGCCGATGTGACGAGGTTGGCCAGCCAGATGTTCATGCGCTCCGCAAACTTTCGGAGCATGAAGCCACGATACGGAATCTCTTCGAAGAACCCGATGAGAAACGACGTTCCGAGCACGCTGTTCCACGTCACGCGCTGCAGGCTCAAATGCGGCATCCCGAACCGCAAGAACGTTCCGACGACGTTGATCGCCGTCAATACCAGCGCGAGGATCAGCCCGCGTCGCACCGGAGGCGTCATGCGCAAATACTCAAACGGATTGACGCCATCGACGTAGCGCAGATAGAGCAGCACGGGCGCGATCCAATACAGAAAGCGGAAGCTCAGATTGATCGCCGCGTACGCCAGCGTCGCGCTGCCGAACGTCATTACCCTCGGATACAAGAACACCGGCCAGACGATCCAGAGCAGATGAAAAGCTGCAACGTAGACGAGAAACGGCGCAAACGACCTTCGATCGCGAATGGTCGCAACGCCAGCAGTCGTCTCAATGGCAGTTTGCATTGACTGGGCAAAACCCCGCTGGCGGCAGTCTTATTCCCTTGCCGAAATCTTGCCAGCGCGGGGCACTCGTCTCCTGCTGCCGGCCAACGCGGCGCGAGCACCGAGTCACTTGCTTCCGGCCGGCAGTTTCGCCGCGAGCACATCGACCTTTTCTATGGTCGGCGGGGTCGATAGCAACTCCGAGGCGTTCGCCATCAAGGCTTCCGCAACGCGTCCGGTCAGGTGCGCCTGCCGTCCAGCCTCGTCGGGGAACGCATCGAAGATCGCAAAGGTTGAAGGTCCCAGTCGAACGGCAAACCACGTGGTCGTCGCCGGTTCGGCCTGCACAAGCGCCAGGCCGCCACGCAGGAACTGTTCAACAGCTGATTCCTGCCCGCGTTTCGCCTCGAGTCGAACCCATAAGCCTGTCGTGACCATGAGCGAGCCCTCCCTGCATGCATAGGGCGTGCTCATCTTGTTAGTGACCGTCGTCAGTCCGCCCGATCATCGACGGATGAATCGAGCAATGATACGGACCTGTCGCGACAAGGCCGGTCGGGGCACTGAACGCACCCGGCGCAATGTTCCCCGTGTCGACTTCGCCGTCGTCGAACACGACACGATGCGTCACGCTGTCGAGATTGTGCCAGACGACTGTTTTTCCGATGGGCACCGTCGTCGGATTTGGTGAAAACGACTGCGCGCCGTTCATCCCGAGGATGTTGATCGTGATGGCATCAGCCGGCGGCGGCGCAGGAGAATTGTCAGGCGTCGGCGTTGGCGATGCCGTCCCATAACCGCCGCAGGCAGACACTCCAAGGACAATTGCGACCAGACCGGCCGCAGCAAACAAACTGCG
>Ga0207657_10006808_pt1 | contig 11797 bp, 10 predicted proteins | sample KBSC33metaG_FD_184316 | JGI IMG/M metagenome (GOLD analysis project Ga0207657, IMG submission 184316) | Corn rhizosphere microbial communities from Kellogg Biological Station, Michigan, USA - KBS C3-3 metaG (SPAdes) (version 2) | ecosystem: Host-associated > Plants > Roots > Rhizosphere > Soil ...
GTCGCGCACCGCGCTCTTCGGCCGATAGGTGATGAGCGTCGCCGCGAGTGCGGCGCGGTGGCGGCCGTATTTGCCGTACACGTACTGCATCACTTCCTCGCGCCGCTGGTGCTCGAAGTCGACGTCGATGTCGGGCGGCTCGTTGCGCTCCTTGCTGATGAAGCGCTCGAACAGCATTTCGCTGCGCGCCGGATCGACCTCAGTGACGTGCAGCGCGTAGCACACTGCCGAATTCGCCGCCGAGCCGCGTCCCTGGCAGAGGATGTTCTTCGCGCGCGCGAACGCGACGATGTCGTGGACGGTGAGAAAGTACGGCTCGTAGCGCAGCTCGGCGATCAGCGCGAGCTCGTGCTCGATCAGCGCGCGGACGCCGGTGGGGACGGTCGTGCAGCGGAAGGCGCTGTCGCCGTGGAGCACGGTGTCGCGAAAACGGCGGCCCCGACCCCGACTTTCGCCGTACCGCTCCGCGAGCCCGCGCTCGACGAGCTTGCGCAGCCACGTCGTCGCCGTTTCCTCCGGCGGCACGATCTCGTCCGGATACTCGTAGCGCAGCTCGTCGAGCGAGAAGTGGCAGCGCTCGGCGACGCGCACCGTTTCCGCCAGCAGCTCGGGTGGATACACGGTGGCGAGACGCGCGCGCGAGCGCAGGTGCCGCTCGCCGTTCGGATGCAGCGCGTGGCCGCATTCGGCGAGCGGCGTGCGCAGGCGAATCGCGGTCAGCGTGTCCTGCAGCGCCCGGCGTGCGCGCACGTGCATGTGCGCATCGCCGCACGCGACGAGCGGAAGGCCGGCGCGATGCGACATCGCCTGCAACTGCGCCAGCCGCGGCGCGTCGCCGGCTTGCGCGAGCAGTTCGACGCCGATCCACGCGCGCTCGCCGAACACCTCGCGCACCCATCCGGCATCGCCGTGCAAACGTTCGTCGAGGTCGGGCGCACGCAGGTCGAGCGCCGGCAGCCACAGCGCGAGGCAGCGCGACGCGCACGCCGCCACGTCGTCGCGCGTCAGCCGATACGAGCCCTTCTTCGCCTGCCGGCGTCCGCGCGTGACGAGCTGCGACAGGTCGCCGTAGGTTTCGCGATCGGTGGCGAGCAGCACGAGCTTCGTGCGGTCGGCGAGCGTGAATTCACTGCCGATGACGAGCGGCAAGCCGCTGTCATCCCCCGACGCTTGCGGCTTCGCCGCTGCGCTGCCCCCCGGGCGGTCCAAGCCTTGGGACGGCCCTGCGGCTTTGACTTCCTTCGCCGCGAGGTGCGCGCGCACGACGCCGGCGAGCGTGCATTCGTCGGTGAGTGCCAGCGCCGCGTAGCCCTGCGCCTTCGCGCGCTCGACGAGCTCCTCGGGATGCGAGGCGCCGCGCAGGAACGAGAAATTCGACAGGCAGTGCAGCTCGGCGTAGGCCGGCAGCAGGTCGGGCGACCGCATACCGTTCAAGTATACGGTACTTGTGCCTCGCCGCGACCGCATGACGTAAGATTCGGCGCTGCCGTGCGTCGCGCCGCGCCTGGTTCCAGTGTCGCGGGCCGCGTCCGTTTCTCCTGCTCGAACTCTCCATGCCCGCCATTCCCTTCGATCGCTTCGTCCGCTACGACGAGCTCGCCGAGCTCGTGCACGCGCTCGCCCGCGAGCATCCCGACCTCGTGGGCGTCGAATCGATCGGAAAGAGCCACGAAGGACGCGACATCTTCGTGCTGGCCGTCACCAGCACGGCGACCGGGCCTGCGAGCGAGAAGCCCGCGTTCTGGGTCGACGGCAACATCCATTCGACCGAAGTCGCCGCATCGGCGGCCGCGCTCTATTTCCTGAACACGCTCGTGACGCAATACGGTCGCGACGCCGATGTCACGCGTGCCCTCGACACGCGCGCGTTCTACGTCTGCCCGCGCGTCAATCCGGACGGCGCCGAATGGGCGCTCGCCGACAAGCCGAAGTGGGTGCGCTCGAGCACGCGCACGTATCCGTACGACGAGGAGCCGAGCGAGGGACTCGTCGTCGAGGACGTCGATGGCGACGGACGCATCCTGCAGATGCGCATCGAGGATCCGAACGGCCTGTGGAAGGCGCATCCCGACGCGCCGCACCTGATGGTGCGCCGCGAGCCGACCGAAGTCGGCGGAACGTACTACCGCATCCTGCCGGAAGGTCGTTACGACGACTACGACGGCTACACGCTGAAGATCAAGCCGCCGCGGCAGCGCCTCGACCTCAACCGCAATTTCCCGGCGAGCTGGCGGCAGGAGTTCGAGCAGCAGGGCGCCGGACCGTATCCGACATCGGAGCCCGAGATCCGGGCGTTCGTCGATTTCATCGTCGAACATCCGAACATCGCGGCGGGCACGTCGTTCCACACGTGGAGCGGCGTGCTGCTGCGTCCGTTCGAGCACCAGCCCGACGAGAACATGGACGCCGAGGATCTGTGGTTCTATCAGCGCGCCGGGAAGAAGGGCACCGAGCTCACCGGCTATCCCGCGATCTCGGTCTTCCACGAGTTCCGCTATCACCCGAAGTCGGTCATCGGCGGCACGTCGGACTGGATCTACGAGCACCTCGGAATCTTCTCGTGGGTCGTCGAGATCTGGTCACCGATGCGCGAGGCGGGCATCGGCGACTACAGGTTCATCGACTGGTTCCGCGATCATCCGATCGCCGACGATCTCAAGCTCTATCGCTGGAACGAGGAGAAGCTTTCGGGTGCCGCGCATCGCCCATGGCGCGCGTTCGATCATCCGCAGCTCGGCAAGCTCGAGATCGGCGGCTGGGATCGCTTTCACGCGTTCGGCAATCCGCCGCTGCCGCTGCTCGAGCGCGAGATTGCGAAATTCCCGCGGTGGCTGCTGTGGCAGGCGCTCTGCTCGCCGAAGCTCGAGCTCGTGCACGCGGGTGCATCGGCGGTCGGTGACGGGGCGTGGAAGATCACCCTCGTGCTGCAGAACGGCGGATGGCTGCCGACGTACGTCACGAAGCGCGCGCTCGCCCGAAAGACCGTGCGCGGCATCGTCGCCGAGATCGTGTTGCCGCAGGGAGCGAGCTTGGTCTCCGGCGAGGCGCACGACGACGTCGGCCAGCTCGAGGGCAAGGCGTACAAGCACACCGGCGTGTCGTTCTGGCCCGATTACAACGTCACCGACGACCGCATGAAGCTCGAATGGGTCGTGCGTGCCGACGCGGGCGCGACGATCGACGTGACCGCGCGACACGAGCGCGCGGGAACGGTACGCGCGAAGGTCGCGCTCGGGTGAAGGACGGGCATCGTACGGTCACGCGTTCCGAGCGGCATATGGATCCTCGGCTTCGTCAGCCTGCTGATGGACACGTCGAGCGAGATGATCCATGCGCTCCTGCCGCTCTACATGGTCGACGCGCTCGGAGCGTCGATGCTCGTCGTGGGCTTCATCGAAGGGATCGCCGAGGCGATCGCATTGATCGTCAAGGTCTTCTCCGGTTACGCGTCCGACGTGTTCCGGCGGCGCAAGGCGCTGGTCGTGCTGGGTTACGGTCTTGGTGCGTTGTCGAAGCTCGCGTTCCCGCTCGCGTCGTCGCTCGGGCTCGTCGTCGCCGGCCGCTTTGTCGATCGCGTCGGCAAAGGGATCCGCGGCGCGCCGCGCGACGCGCTCGTTGCCGATCTCGCGCCGCCCGACGTGCGCGGCGCCGCGTTCGGTCTGCGCCAGGCGCTGGACAGCGTCGGCGCGATCGCCGGTCCGCTCTTCGCGGTGCTCCTGATCGCGGCGTTCGCCGGTCATTTCCGCACCGTGTTCTGGATCGCGGTGCTGCCCGCAGCGCTCTGCGTCGCGCTCCTCGTGTTCGGCGTCGAGGAACCCGCATCGCGCAAGGCCGCGAACACGAAGCGCGTGTCGTGGAAGGATGCGCGGCGGCTCGACGCGCGCTTCTACGCCGTCACGGCGATCGCCGCGATGTTCACGCTCGCGCGCTTCTCGGAAGCGTTCCTCGTGCTGCGCGCGCAGGACGTCGGAATGGGGATCACCGGTGCGCCGTGGGTCATGGTCGCGATGTCCCTCGTCTTTGCCGCGATCTCGTATCCCGCCGGGCGCCTCGCCGATCGGGGCCATGCGAAAGCGCTGCTGTTTGCCGGGCTCGCCGCGCTCGTCGCGAGCGACCTCGTGCTCGCGTTCGCGGCGGGGGCGCCGGGCGCGATCACCGGCGCCGCCCTGTGGGGACTGCACATGGCGTTGACCCAGGGGCTGCTCGCCGCGCTCGTCGCCGCGACCGCGCCGGACGAATTGCGCGGCACGGCGTTCGGCGTGTTCAACCTTGCAAGCGGCGTCGCGCTGCTCGTCGCGAGCGCGCTCGCCGGCTTCCTCTGGGAGGCGATCGGCCCGGGTGCCACGTTCTTCGCCGGCGCGGCGTTCACGGTCCTCGCGACGGTCGCGCTCGCGCTGCACGTGCGGCACGTGCCGACGCTCACGCCGCACGCGTAAGCCGCAACGCGGCTCGTGCGCGGGAAGGATCAAGCGCCGCAGGCTGTTGATCGAAGGATCGGCGTAAGCTTGAAAGTTGCCATGAACGATTCCGCGCATCCTGCGATCCCGTCCGTCGCCGGCGCGCACGACGCAATTTCGGCGCCGGCGCTCGTGCGCCGCCATGCGGCCGCGGTGCGCGTGATGCACTTGATCAACGTCGTCGCGATCGTCGCGCTCTTCATGAGCGGCCTCGGCATCTTCAACGCGCACCCCGCGCTCTACTGGGGCGAATCGTCGTATAGCGGCCAACCGGCGTGGCTCGAGATCGGCGCCCGCGAAACCGCGAACGGCGAGCCGATCGGCTACACGCGCATCGGCGCGCGGGAATTCGACACGACGGGCGTGCTCGGCCTCTCCAGCGACGGCGGCCGTCTGTTCGCGCAGGCGTTTCCCTCGTGGCTCACGGTCCCGAGCCACCTCTGGCTCGCGCTGTCGCGCTCGTGGCACTTCTTCTTCGCGTGGATCTTCCTGCTCAACGGACTGTCCTTCGTGCTGTACACGCTGGCGAGCGGCCATCTGGCGCGCGACCTTCTGCCGACGCGCCTCGACCTGCGCGGCATCGGCCACTCGATTGTCGATCACCTGCGCCTGCGCCATCCGACGGGCGCGGCTGCGACGCGCTACAACGTGCTGCAGAAGATCGCCTATCTCGTCGTCGTGTTCGTGCTGCTGCCGCTCGTCGTGCTGATGGGCCTCGGCATGTCGCCGCGGCTCGACACGCTGTTCGGCGGCTGGGTCGGCTGGTTCGGCGGGCGCCAGAGCGTGCGCTCGATTCATTTCATCGTCGCGTGGCTGCTCGTCGCATTCGTGCTCGTGCACGTCTTCGAGGTGCTCGTGAGCGGCCCGCTCAACCAGTTGCGTTCAATGATCACCGGCTGGTATCGCGTGCCACGGGAGAAGGAACATGGCTGATCGCGAGCGCGCCGCGCGGCGACGTTTTCTCGGGCGCGCGGGCGCAGCGCTCGCCGCACTCGGCGCTGCGGGCTGCGATCGGCTGTCGCAGACCGAGTGGTTCCCGCGCGTGCTCGGCGCGGCCGAGTCGCTCAACCATAGCGTCGCGAAGGCGATCACCGGCCGCAAGGCGATGGCGCAGGAATTCACGACCGCCGATTTGTCCCCGAGCTTTCGCAGCAATGGGACCGCCGTGCCGAACAACCCGCAGTACGCGGCGCTTGCCGCGAACGGGTTTCGCGAGTACGCGCTCGACGTGGGCGGCCTCGTCGCCAAGCCGCGGCGCTTCACGCTCGCCGAGCTTCAGGCGCTGCCGAGCCGCACGCAAATCACGCGGCACGACTGCGTCGAGGGTTGGAGCGCGATCGGCCAATGGCAGGGTGCGAAGCTTTCGGCGCTGCTCGATGTCGTCCAGCCCGCCTCCAACGCGCGCTACGTCGTCTTCCACTGCGCGGACCCGATGGAAGAGGACGGCACGTCGCCCTATTACGAGAGCATCGACATGGACGACGCCTATCACCCGCAGACGATCCTCGCGTACGGGCTGAACGGTGCGGCGCTGCCGATCAAGAACGGCGCGCCGATCCGCTTGCGCGTCGAGCGGCAGCTCGGCTACAAGCACGCGAAGTACGTGATGCGTCTCGAGCTCGTCGAGAGCTTCGCGAGCATCGCGGGCGGGCAGGGCGGCTACTGGGAGGACCAGGGTTACCAGTGGTACGCCGGGATCTGAATCGGCGTCGGGACGCGAGGTTCGACCCTGCCTGCCACCGGTCTACCCGGCCCGGTCTTCGTCGGCGTCAAGCGACGCATCGAGCAGTGCCCGCACCTCCGCGTCGCTGGTCTGCGTGAAGTCGTCGTACCAAAGGCCCACGGCGTGGAACGGCTCGGGCGTGTAGCCGCACACGACGTCGTCGACGACGGCGCGTAATGCATTGCACGTCGGCGCCGCGGCGACGGGCACCGCGACGATCACCTTCTTCGGTTGCTGCTGTTTCACCGCGGTCGCGGCCGCGAGCATCGTCGAGCCCGTCGCGAGCCCGTCGTCGACGAGGATCGCGATGCGGCCGGCCAGCGACAGCGGCGCACGTTCGCCGCGATAGAGGTGCTCGCGCCGCTCGAGCTCGCCGCGTTCACGCGCGGCGACCGACTCGATCACGTGCTGCGGCAACTCGACGCCGGCGAGATCGGGATTGATGACCATGACGCCGCCGGTCGCGATCGCGCCGATCGCGAATTCCTCGTGTCCCGGCATGCCGAGCTTGCGCACGATGAAGAGGTCGAGCGGCGCATGGAGCGACCGCGCAACCTCGTAGGCGACCGGCACCCCGCCGCGGGGCAACGCGAGGACGACGACGTCGGGATCGTCGCGGTAACGCGCGAGCGCCTGTCCCAGCATCTCGCCCGCCTGCCTGCGATCGACGAAGCGCATGTTCGCTTTCAGTTCGCGGTTTCCACGACGAGGAACTCGACGAACCAGCCCGCCGCGAGCGCCGCGACGCGCTCGAGCGTGCCCGGCTCCTCGAAGAGATGCGTCGCACCGGGCACGATCTCCAGCCGCTTTTCGCAGGCGATCAGCGCGAGCGCGCGACGATTGAGATCGAGCACCACGTCGTCGCGACCGCCGACGATCAACAGCGTCGCGGCGCGCACGCGCGCGAGCACGTCGGCGCCGGCGAGATCGGGGCGCCCGCCCCGCGACACGACCGCGCGCACGCGGTCGGCTCGTTGCGCGGCGGCGACGAGTGCGCCGGCACTGCCGGTGCTCGCGCCAAAAAGACCGAGCGGCATCGCGGCGAACTCCGATTGCGTCGCGCACCAGTCGATCGCCTGCACGAGACGCCGCCCGAGCAGCGCGATGTCGAAGCGATGCTCGGCGGTCACCGCGTCGCGGCGGTCCTCGCCCGGCGTCAGGAGGTCGAACAGGAGCGTTGCGATCGCGTGACGATGCAACTGCTCGGCGACCCAGACGTTGCGCGGGCTGTGGCGGCTGCTGCCACTGCCGTGCGCGAAGACCGCGAGCGCCTTCGCGCCGGCGGGGACGACGAGATCGCCGACGACGGCCTCGTCGCCGGTGGGAATGCGCACCTCGCGCTCGACCTGGCTCGCCAGCGGCTGATTCATCGCACGCCTCGTTTCGTGTTCGTCCGCAATGCTCGCGAGCCGCAATTCCCGTACCGCCGACGTGTGGCCGATGCGCGTCGCGTCCACGCGAGGCGATGGTCCTTTCGTGCACGCTCCGCTGTAATTCCTACAATGGCTTAACATCGATGGCGTTCCCGATTCACGATCGTGATGCAGACGGAAGGAGGAGCAGAACATGATCGCCACCGCGCTCACGAAAGCATTCGAACTCGATTATCCGATCGTCCTGGCGCCGATGGGCGGCGCGTCGGGGGGACGGCTCGCTGCCGCCGTATCGAACGCCGGCGGCCTCGGCCTCGTCGGCGGCGGCTACGGCGATCGGGAATGGCTGGCGCGCGAACTCGCGCTCGTCGACGATGCGGCGACGCGCGCGTGGGGCGTGGGACTCATCACGTGGTCGATCCGTCCGGGCATCCTCGAGCTCGCGCTTTCGCATCGGCCACGCGCGTTCATGCTGTCGTTCGGCGATCCGCGGCCGCACGCGAGCGCCATCAAGGCCGCGGGTTGCACACTCGTCTGTCAGGTGCAGGGCGTCGCGGAGGCGCGGCTCGCGCAGGAAGCCGGCGCAGACTTCATCGTCGCACAGGGGACCGAGGCCGGCGGGCATGGCGGCAGCCGGTCGACGTTTCCGCTCGTGCCCGCGATCGTCGATCTCGTCGCGCCGACGCCGGTGCTCGCGGCGGGCGGCATCATGGACGGACGCGGCGTGGCGGCTGCGCTGATGCTCGGCGCGCACGGTGCGCTCATGGGCACGCGCTTCCTCGCGAGCGACGAGGCGCTCGGCCGCGATGCGGCGAAACGGCGGCTCGTCGAGGCGAGCGGTGGCGACACGGCGCGCACGCGCGTGTTCGACGTCGTGCGCGGTTACGGTTGGCCGGAAGGGTATACCGGACGTGCGCTTTCCAACCGATTCATGGCGCGCTTCGATGGGCGCGAGGACGTGCTCGTCGCGACGCTCGACCGCGAGCGCGATGCATATTTCGCCGCGGTGGAGCGCGACGACTTCGACACGGCACTGGTGTGGGCGGGCGAGGGCATCGATCTCGTGAAGAGCGTCGAGCCGGCGGCGAAACTCGTGCGGGACATCGGCGACGACGCCGAGGCGCGGCTGCGCGGCGCGGCGTCGCTGCTGGTGCCGGCATGAAGCGGGATCGGAGCGCAAAACTCCGGGACGAACCTTTCAATGCGTGGACGAACACCGGCGGAAATTTTGCTCCGACCCCTACGCGAAGAGGCCGTGCATGAACCACTCGCCGTCGTCGGTCCCGTAGCGATGATCGCGATAGATCCAGACGATCTCGCCGTCGGGATTCTCGGCGACGAAGTAATCGCGCCGGCAATCGCCGCCGTCCCACCAGCCTGACTCGATCCGCTCGGGACCGTCGCGCAGCACCCACGGCTTCGCTTCGAGCGCATCGCGCAGTGCGCGCGGCGCGTCGAGCAGCCACACCGGACGCGGCGGCCCCGACGCGGCAGGCGGCGACTCGGCGTGTGCAATGGTCGTCATTGCGACTTCGCGCCCGGCGCGCTCCGGCCGATGATCGTCGTGCGCGACGAGCGTGCCGACCGCGTCGTCGCCGAGGCGCGCGCGCAACCGCTCGAGCAGCGGCACGCGGGCACGTTCGGCGTCGCCACCCGGCAGCAGGCCCAGATTGCGCGCGGCGAGCGGTGCGGTCTCCTCGGTCGCGATGACGATCGACTCGACGGGCGCCGGGAGCGCGACGCGCGCGAGGCGCTCGCGCAGCAGCGTGGCGAGATGCGCGGGCTCGCGGCTCGGTGCGGCGAGCGCGAACGCCGCCCGCGTCGGCTCGACGCCGCGCTCGCGCAGGTAGCGCTCGTGCGTCAGTGAAAGCGACAGGCGCAATACGCCGAGACCGCGCACCAGCAACCAGCGCGCGAGATCGTCGACGAGCCGCTGCACGGCGAAGCCGAGCGCTTCGCTGCTGTCCGCCGGCGCGGGCAGCGCGAGCTTGCGCGTGAAGCGCGGCGGCGGGCGATACGGCGCGCGCGGATCGGGTATGCGACCGAGCGCGCGGTCGAGCATGTCGACGACGTGTGCGCCGAAGCGGCGGGCGACGCCGTCGCGCGGCAGCGCGTGCACGTCGCCGAACGTCGCGATGCCGGCGGCGTGCAGCGTCGCGAACGTGTCCGCGTCGAGATCGAGCGCGGCGAGCGGCAGCGGCGCGAGCGCTTGCGCGAGATGCGTGGCGCCGGCGGCCTGCGGCTCACCGCCGCCCCGCGCGAGGAGCAGTGCTGCGGTGGGGGTGGGCGCGAGCGTCACGTCGACGTCGTAGCCGACGTCGCGCACGGCGCGCGTGAGCTGCGCGAGCAACTGCGGCAGGCCGCCGAACAGGCGCGCGCTGCGCTCGACCTCGGCAAGCACCGCGCAGGGCGGCGCGAGGCTCACGTTCGGCGTGAACGCGAGGAGGAGGGTCGCGATGTCGGCGAGCGCCGCTTCCTCGGCTGCGACGTCGCGCTCGCGCAGCGCCACGTCGGGCGCGAGCGCGAGCGCCGCCGAGATCAGCTGGTCGCGGCGAATGCCGGCGTCACGCGCCGTGTCGTTCGCGGCGACGACGCGCGGATGATGGCCGCCGCTCGATACGACGAACGGGCGTGCATCGTCGGCGGCGCGTGCGCGGGCGAACACGTCGAGCGCCAGCGACGGAAGAAGCAGGCATGCGAAGCGCATTCACGAGGCCTTGCGATGCAAAAACCGCGTGCGCCGCGGCGACGATGCCCCAGGCGCGTGCGGCGGCAGCGGTCGTGCATCGAGCAGCGGGTACAGCGGCGCGCCCGGTGCGCGCGCGAGATCGAGGAGGATCGGCCGAGCGATTTCGGCGCCGCGGCGTTTGACGACGCGCACCGCGAGCCGGCCCTGCTCGGGCGCGAGACGAAGCCGCAGCGGTGCGCCGGCCGCGCTCGCGTGCTGACCCGGCCGCCGCCACAAGATGCCCCACGTGCCGCCTTCGCGTGCCGCGACCTGCAGTCTTCGCAGCACGCGCTCGTCGTGCGCGGGCGTCCACGCGAATGCCGCGCCGCATTCCGGCGCCCGCAACGCCTGCTCGAACGCCCACAACGCGTCGTCGCGCGCGACGCCACCCACGACGACGAGGCGGCGCAGGTCGAGGCCCGCCGCGGCGAGCGCCGGCGCATAGGGACGATACGGCGGCGCGACGAACACGACGTACCGGCTCTCCGCCTGCAGGCGCGCGAGCGCGGGCAACGTCAGCCGCAATTCGCCGATGCCTTCGCGCTCGAGCGCGAGCTCGGTCAGCGCGCCACGCGGCCAGCCGCCGCCCGGAAGCGCCGCGTCGAGCTCCGCGAATCCCGTCGGAACGCTCGCCGGCTCGCACGCGCAATCGCCGCCGCGCCAGATCGCGGGGTGCGACAGCAATGGCGTGAGCGCGGGGTGCACGTGCACGCGCTACGACTCGGCTTTCTTCGGCGGCCAGTGGCGCGCGAACACCTCGGACACGCCGGGATGCGCTTCGATCCGCAGCAGCGTGTCGTGCAGCGCGGGCCGCGCTTGTGCGAGATGCTGCCGCGCGCCCGACCATTTCGACACGACGGCGGCCAGCAGATCGAGCGCGCCGAGATCCGCGCCCGAAAGCCACGGCCGCGCGGGGAAGACGTCGGCGAACATCTCCCAATGCCGATGCAGGCGCGTTCGGGCACCGGCGCGAATGCGCTGCTGTACCGCCTCGTCGCCTTCGGCGTTCTCGCACCACCGCTCGGGAAAGTCGATGATGCTGATCGCCGAATAGCAATTCGCGGCGATGAAGACAAGGCCGCGCAGCGCTTGCGCGCGCTGCGATGCGTGGTCGGGCAAGAGTTTCGCGTCGGGATGTGCGCTGCCGAGATGCATGAGGATCGCCGCGCTTTCGGACAGCACGCTGCCGTCGTCGAGCACGAGCGTGGGAACCTGCCCGAGCGGATTCACCGCGAGCAGATCGGCGAACGCCTCGTTTTGCGCCCACGACGCCGTTTCGACGACGCGAAACGGCGCGCGCACGAGCGTAAGCGCGGCCTCGATCGAAGCGGAGCCCGAGCCGGTCTTGCCGTAGAGCGTGTACATGCCGCCTCCTTGCGGATTCACTGCGACGATGACAGCGCCGCCATGCGGCGCTGCGCTTCCTCGACCGACACGTCCTCGACGTGCGTACTGATCGTCCACACGTGGCCGAACGGATCGACGAGCGTGCCGTTGCGATCGCCGTAGAACTGGT
>Ga0207657_10006809_pt1 | contig 11796 bp, 9 predicted proteins | sample KBSC33metaG_FD_184316 | JGI IMG/M metagenome (GOLD analysis project Ga0207657, IMG submission 184316) | Corn rhizosphere microbial communities from Kellogg Biological Station, Michigan, USA - KBS C3-3 metaG (SPAdes) (version 2) | ecosystem: Host-associated > Plants > Roots > Rhizosphere > Soil ...
CCCCATTGCGCAAAATTCCCCACTGCTGCCTCCCGTAGGAGTCTGGACCGTGTTTCAGTTCCAGTGTGGCCGTGCGCCCTCTCAGGCCGGCTACCGATCATCGCCTTGGTAGGCCATTACCCTACCAACTAGCTAATCAGCCGCGACCCCCTCTTTAAGCGAATTGCTTCTTTGATCTTGCGATGTTATGCGGTATTAGCCCCGGTTTCCCGGGGTTATCCCCCACTCAAAGGTAGGTAGTCACGTGTTACTCACCCGTACGCCACTATACTCACGGAGTTGCCCCCGTTTTCCCGTTCGACTTGCATGTGTTAGGCACGCCGCCAGCGTTGATTCTGAGCCAGGATCAAACTCTCGTTTGAAACCTGATGTCTGCCGACGGAAGTTGGCAGACCGCCATCACAGGGCTCGAAAGCCTGCGATGGCACTATCTTGTGAGATCACTCGAACTTGCGCCCGAGTCATTCATCTCACGACTGGCACGTTCAACCTTATTGTCAAAGACCGAAGCACGATCCCCCTGAGGGGCGTACATTCAGTCCAGAACGGAGTCACACAAGTGCGAATCCGTCTGTCCTCGAAACCTTTCAAACATATCGCGCAGAGTTGCTGCGTGTCAACCCGTTGTGCTCACAGGATTTCCACCTGATTTTCACATTAGGGAGCTGCTACCGTCTCAGCCGAGGGCGTCCGGGCCCACGTGATTCGGGAACTCTTAAAGACAGCAACGCGCGTCTTCCGCTTGAGCTTTGGGCCGAGATTCACTCGGCACGCGCCCATGGCACAAGGCAGCGGAAGAGTTCAAACTTGAGAAAAGATCACCTGGAGGTTGTTGCGACGAACGCTAAACCCTTCGAGGAACTTTGTCCCCGAATCAAAACCCCGTGGCCGGGGCTAATTTCAGAGCTTGTTTCTCTGCTTAATAATTTAGATGCGGTTGAAATCAAAAGGATTCGAAATTCGAACGCGCAACTAAATGTTATAGAGAATTTTCTCTGTTGTACTACTTTTGATGCCGGACCTACGCGAGAGTTTCAAAAATGTCCGGCCAGCCACGCAATGCTCTCGACGTGATTATGTATACCACGTGAATGGTAGGGGCGCAAGGGGCGTAGCGGAAAAGTTAAGGGTAGGCTCTCGGTGGTGGGCTGTTGGCAGCACCAGGCTTGCGGGCAGGAGGCTCTGGGCAACATTGAGTGCTTGCAAAGCGAAAATGCATGGGTCCTTCGCTTCGCTCAGGATGACAAAGATGAGGAGTGTCCGCGCCAGATAGGAAATTACCTGCTGGGTTGGACCTCAATGGTGTCACCGGGTTGGAGTTTGGCATCGCTGCCGCGTTGCCAAAGGATGGCGAGAGCGGTGACTGCAAAGCCAAGATAGCGAGCCTTACCCGGGCCGATCGCGGTGTCGACCGAATCGTCCATCAGCTTCCCTGCGGCTGCGGAGGCTCCTAGCTGCAGAGCGAGGCGTTTCTTGCTGAGGCGAGGACGGATTACGCCTTCCTGATCGGAGTTCACCAATTCGAATGGCTCGTCGAAAACCAGAATCATGGATCCGCGACGCAAGAGGTGGCCTGCGCGACGGCAAACCAGATGACCATGATAAAGGTGGCCGGAGTCGTCTTTCGCCTGAAAGGACGTTCCAGTCGGCATTTTGGAAGTGGCTTCGGTGAGCATGGTGAGAGTTTGCGCGGGCGCGACGACGCACATGAGGAGAATTGCGACGATTAGATTTCGGGTCGGCATAGATCAGCGGGAGCGGAGATACATTAGCATTTCATCGGGGACGAGAGCAGGGTTCTGGCGCTAGCTTTCGGCAAATCGAAAAGATATTGCCGAGCTCCGCTCGGCCGCCCGGACGAGGGCGTCCGGGCCTACGTGGTCCGGTGTTTAGCGCATGCTCAACAGCAAGGCGAAAGCAGATTCCTCGTCGCTGCGCTTCTCGGAATGACAATCGTCGGGGGAAGCTTTCGGCACTCGGCTCTCGGCTTATCGACACATGTTGCCGAGCTTTGCTCGGCCGCCCGGACGAGGGCGTCCGGGCCTACGTGGTCCGGTGTTTAGCGTCACACGAAATCAGTGGAATTCCAGCGTGATGAATCTCGCCGGTTGCTTGCCGGAATTGGTCAGAACATGGGTGAAGCCGCCGGGAACCCAGGATACATCGCCTGACTTCTGCTGCATGGTTTTGCTGCCTTTGCCGACCACATCGCTGCGCAATTCGTAGTCGGTGAGCGAGACCACCAGGTGCGGTCCGGCGTGATGGTGCCTGGGGATCGAGCCTCCCGGTTGCAACTGGATGTCGGTAACGCGCACGCCATCCTTCACGAAAAGAATGTCCTGAGTACCGCCTTCGAGGATGTGCATGCCGCGCTCTTCGTCCCATTTGGGAGGCGGTGTTTTGCGGGCTTTCTCGTCCTGCAGGAACTCGACCGTGACATTGCGAAACGGAGTGGTGGCTAGATCCTTCACAATGTGAGAGAACCCGCCGGGCAGGAAGCGCGTGTCTCCATCCTTTAATTTCAGGGTGGCGGGCGGCTTTCCGGCAACATCGTTTTCGATTTCCGTATCGCCGATCGTGACATATACGTAGTCATGATCGTGGCGGTGCATTTGAATCTGATCGTGGGGAGCGAGTTCCACTTTGAAGACGCGCACGTATTGGTTTTGAAGAACGAGATGATGATGGGGCTCGGCCGTGATGTCGACTGCCGTGGATTGGGCGAGAGCGAGCAGGGTCGTAAAAAGAAAGATGGGAATCAGAGCACGTTTCATCGAGTGCGATTTTAGCATTCGGTGGGCAGGAGTTCGGGTTTGAGCGATTGGGATAGGGTCATGCCTCGCGAGTGGATTTTGCCGACGTTGCTCGGCTGCCCAGACGAGGGCGTCTGGGCCTACGTGAGTTGATGCGAGTTGAGGGCGTCGTTCTGCGCCAGCATGACCTGCGACCGCGGAGGATAAAGGCGGAACCTGAGTAGCAGCGATGGACTAGACTAAAGCGATGGGTGATCTTGGCAGGCTGTTGATTCTCTGCGGTGCGGTGTTGCTGGTGATTGGGGTAGCGATTCTGCTACTCGGGCGTACTAATCTTCCTATCGGCCGACTGCCGGGCGACATTTTCTATCGAGGGAAAAACACTACCTTCTATTTCCCTCTGGCGACTTCGATTCTGCTGAGCGTGGTGCTGTCGATTGTGCTGTACGTCATTGGAAGATTTCGGCGATAGGCACTGGGCTTTCGGGTTTCGGCTTTCCGGTTTCGGGTTTCGGGTTTCGGGTTTCGGCTTACCGCTCTCCGCGCTCGAACTTAAGCGACCATCACCCTTGCTGTAAACTTTCCTTTCGTGGGTTCTCTCGACCAACTTGGGTTCAATTTTCGCGCGCAGGAGCGGCGAATCTGGACGGTTCGCGACCTGATCGCGTCGGTACGCACGCGGCTGGAGCGTGAGTACACCGACGTGTGGATCGAGGGGGAGATATCCAATTTCCGCGCGCACGGGTCAGGTCATCTTTATTTCACCTTGAAGGACGGGTCGGCGCAGATACGCGTCGTGATGTTCCGCTCGTCCGCGAAGCTGCTGCGTTTTCGTCCGGAGGAGGGGATGCAGGTGATTGCGCGCGGGCGAGTAACGGTTTACGAGGAACGTGGAGAGCTGCAGGTCTCGGCTGAGTATCTGGAACCGAAGGGCGCGGGCGCGCTGCAGATCGCGTTCGAGCAACTGAAGGCAAAGCTGCAGGCGGAAGGGTTGTTCGAAGAGAGCCGCAAGAAAGCGGTGCCTGCGCTGCCACGGCGGATCGGGATCGTGACCTCGCCACAGGCCGCGGCGCTGCGCGACATCCTGAATATTCTTCATCGGCGGCACCACACGGTAAGCGTGCTGATCTTTCCCGCGCAGGTGCAGGGGCTGGAGGCGCCGATCGAGGTGTCGGCGGGGATTCGCTATTTCAACAAAGCGCGCAATGTTGAAGTGATCATCGTGGCGCGCGGTGGCGGGTCGGTGGAGGATCTGGCGGCGTTTAACCATGAGGGGTTGGCGAGGACGGTGGCGAGTTCGGAGATCCCGGTGATTTCGGCGGTGGGGCACGAGACGGATTTCACCATCCTTGATTTTGTGGCGGACCTGCGGGCGCCTACGCCGTCGGCGGCGGCGGAGTTGGTGATTCGATCGCGGCAGGAGATTGAAGAGCAGTCGGAAGGGTTGCGGGAGAGGCTGGCGCGGGCGATGCGCTATCGGCTGTTGATGGCGAGGCAGTCGGTGACGGAGATGGCGCAGCATGGAGCATTCGCCCGGATGATGGATGCGCTCGGGCGACGTCAGCAGCGCGTGGATGAATTGCTGTATCGGATGGAGACGGCAGAGCGAAGAGTCATCGAGCAGCAGCGCAGGCGATGGGAAGCGGCGGCCGGCGCCATTCGTCATTACGATGTCCGGCGGAGACTGGCCGCGATGCGAGAGCAACTGGAGAGCCGGACGGCAGCGCTGGGCGCGTCGTTTCGCACATTGCTGATGCGTCGGCGAGGGCGGCTCGAGCAATTGGCTGGGGAGTTGGGGGCATTATCGCCGGTAGCGATTCTGGAGCGCGGGTATGCGCTGGTGTTTGATTCGTCGGGAAACCTGGTGAAGGATTCGGAACAGGTGGAGGCGGGCGAGGAGATCAGAGCAAGGGTGGCACGGGGAGAGATTAAGGCTGTCGTCAAGAAGAGCTAGCCGAGCTTTGCTCGACCCCGCAGACGAGGGCGTCTGCCCCTAGGTGGGCGGGGGCAATGCAGTTTTGATTGCTGATTTGCAAGCGTCGCACTAGATCAAGACTGACGTGAAGAAGACGTAGCCGAGCTTTGCTCGGCTGGGCAGACGAGGGCGTCTGCCCCTACGTGGGCGGGGGCAATGCAGGCTTTGATTGCTGATTTGCAAGGGTCGTACTAGATCAAGGCTGACGTAAAGAAGACGTAGCCGAGCTTTGCTCGGCTGGGCAGACGAGGCGTCTGCCCCTACGTGGGTTGGGGCGATGCAGGCTTTTGATTGCTGATGGGTGATTTTCAACAGCGCCGCAACGCCCGCGCCACACGAAGCACTACGCTCCTAAAGTGCTCTGAATGGCTGTGGCGATATTGGTGGCCAGGCTACGCATTTTTTCTTCGGATTCGGCTTCGACCATGACCCGCGCTAAGGCTTCGGTTCCGGAATAGCGAACGACAACGCGGCCATTCCCGTTCAACTCGCGCTCGGCCGCATCGATCGCATTTTGCACTTGGGGTACTTGTTGGAAGGGAACCTTTTCGCGCACACGAATATTCTTGATGGTCTGGGGGAAAACCTTTAAGCCGGATACCAGGTCGGCCAACGATTTGCCGCTACGGGCCATGACTTCCATTACGCGGAGGGCAGTGAGCAGGCCGTCGCCAGTCGTGGCCTCGCCGTCGCGGAAGATGATGTGTCCGGACTGCTCGCCGCCGAGAGTGGCGCCTGTCTTCTGCATTTCTTCCAGCACATACTTATCGCCGACATTGGCGCGCAGCATGCGGATGTTGGAACGCTTCAGGGCGACCTCGAGGCCCATGTTCGACATGGTGGTTGCGACCAGCATGTCGCCGCGCAGCGTGCCCCGGGATTGCATGTCAGCGGCGATGAGGAGCAGGACGGCGTCACCGTTCACGACCTTGCCGTGCGCGTCGCTGAAGAGAGCGCGGTCTGCATCGCCGTCGAAGGTGATTCCGATGTCGAACTGGCCCTCCATTTCCACCATGGTCCTGGCCACATTCTCGGGATGGAGCGCGCCGCAGTTTTCGTTGATGTTTTTTCCATTCGGCTGCGCATGAAGGAACGTGGCCTGAATGCCGCAGGCGTGAAAAAGTTCGGGGGCTTCAGCGGTGGCAGCACCGTTGGCGCAGTCAACCAGAACCTTGAGGTGTTTCAGATCGGTGGACACGTTGTGAGCGAGCCAATCGATGTAGGCCCTCCGCAGCGCGGGATCGCCGGGAAGGCTGGATGACGCAGTAGCGCTCGGAGGCGTGAGCGTTTGCTGGAGCAAGGCAAAGATCTCCTGCTCGATGGCGAGTTCGCGCGCGTCGGGCAGTTTGTAACCGTCCCCGGAGAAAATTTTGATTCCGTTATCCGTCCAGGGATTGTGAGAGGCGGAGATCACGATGCCGGCATCGAATCGGCGCGAGCGGGCCAGATAAGCAACGCCGGGCGTGGTGATGACTCCGGCACTCTGGACTTCGATGCTGTGGGACGCAAGCCCGAGGGTAACGCGATCGGCGATCCAGTGGCTGGATTGGCGAGTGTCTTGGCCGATGACAACGCGTGCGCGGGGATTGTTGCGCTTCAGATCGTGGCCCAGGGCGCAGCCGATGGCATAGGTGGAGTCAGTGGTCAGAGGGAACTCACCTGCCATACCGCGGATTCCGTCCGTGCCAAAAAGCTGACGCTGATTACTCATTCTGGGGTGTTCAGTTCGCTCCAGCGGGGGCCGAGGCTTTCTCCATGATAACGGTTACGTGGACGGGAACGGGGTGCACAACCTGGATCAGGGGATCGGAAACGTAAACGTTGGAGGTAAAGGACTGGTTGCTCATGACGCCCGAGGCATCGATGGGATCGGTGATGGCGGATTCCATTTTCTCGACTCGGCTGCGCGGCCCAGAGATGGTGACCGCAGAAGGAGACACTTCGACGCGACCGATTCGCAAGCCGGCGGCGAAGTTTCCTGTCACGCGAGGACGCACTTCAACGGTGCGCGTCATGGTGGTATCCAGGCTGAGGTGAAATTGACTGGGCACAACCTGAACCACTTCGAGGTCACGCGGTTCATGGACTTGCTGAGCGGTGAGATCGAAAGTGCGCTCGCCCGGCTTAGAGCCCGCAAGATCGACCTCTACGTGCACCTCGTCAGGACGGAGACCGTGGACGAGGCGGGCCGGGCCACGAACGCGGATTTGCGCGGAAGGAATGTTTTCGGAATTGATCTCGAGGTTGTCGGGAATGTGGTGGAACTCAATGGGGACGGTGATCGCGACTTCAGCCAGCGGATCACGGGCGACAGCGAGCCACAAGGCAACGGCAAAGAATAACGAGAATAGTTTCATGCCGAGGTTTTTGAGCACGTAACGATGGAAGAGGCCAGCCATGATCAGCGGTCGACCTCCGAACGCAAGCTCTGATCCGAACTTCGGGGCGGGACTGAAGTGGTCGCAGGCAAGTCGTCGAGCGGACCCTCGGTGGGGCTGGTGATCGTAGTCGGCAGAGTGGCAGGAGGTACATAGCGATTCAGCAACGCGCTGAGCCGCGTGCGCAACTGCTCAACGGTGATATCTCGCTCGATGGTGCCGCCGACAGCGATGCTGATTGCGCCGGTTTCTTCTGACACGATGACGGCCACCGCGTCCGTTTCTTCCGTGACACCAATACCGGCACGATGACGAGTGCCCATCTGGGTTGAGAGTACGGGATTCATCGAGAGGGGCAGGAAACATGCTGCTGCGGCGATGCGATCCTTGCGAATGATGACGGCTCCATCGTGCAAGGGAGCGCTGGGGCGGAAGATAGTCGCGAGCAGATCGTAAGAGAGGACCGCGCCCAACGGAACCCCACTCTCGATGTAAGTTCGCAAACCAACTTCGCGTTCGATGACGATGAGAGCGCCGGTCTGGTTCTGAGAAAAGAGGTTAGCGGCGAGGACAATGTCGTCGTATGCATCGGATTCGGAGGCCATGGAAGCGCGGAAGCTGAGTTTACGACCGAGGCGCGCGAGAGCCTGGCGAATCTCAACGGCGAAAACGACGATTAGAGCGAAAACGGCATAGGGGAGAAGCTTGCTGGTGAGCCAATTCAGCGTTACTAGCTCGCCGATGCGGGCAAAATAAAAAGCAAGTGCGACCGCCGCGACGCCGATGAGCATGAGGGCAGCCCGGGTACCTCGAATGAGGGCCAGGGTTTCATAAATGATGACCGCGACCAACAAAATGTCGATCACGCTGACTAGCGAGAGGCGCGGCCACAGTGACGTCGAGAGAGTCAAGCGATCTTTATCCCTATCGCAGCAGAGTAAATGAAGTTATAAGGCCATTGTAATCCAGTATTGTGAGGATAAAGGTGCTGAGCAAAGATGAAGTGGATGCGTTCGAGGATCAGGATGGCCGCGAAAAATGGCAGCCCGAAGATCCTAAATTGGTGAAACGGGGGCGACGGACCCGATGCAACGTGGGAGGTTGCAGCGATATCGTAAGGAGGGACCCGAGTTGCGCTGCGGGAGTGTGCAGCAGGAGCAGATTCCTCGTCGCTGCGCTCCTCGGAATGACAAATCGGGGGAATGACAAATCGTGGGGAGAAGCGCTCAGCGCTCGGTTATTGGGTTGCGGCTCTCGGCGCTCGGGTTTCGCCTCTCGGCTCTAGGGTTATCGAAACATGGTTGCCGAGCTTCGCTCGGCCGCCCGGACGAGGGCGTCCGGGCCTACGTGGGCTAGCGGTGGATTGCATGGGTCCTTCGCTTCGCTCAGGGTAGCGTTGCCTGAGACCATCGTGGATCCGTCAGCGCTCGTGATTGAGGCCGGGAGAGCTTCGGTTTGATAGTTTATGCACCGACGACGCTGTTCGAGGTCATTCACAATGTGCTCGCGCTTGCAAGCGTTGCGTTACTCCTGGTTGCGATCGGCACGCTGGTTTGGTTCTTCTACTGGTTCTTTTTGAGACGATTGTTGCGGGCACGCAGGATTGCCAATGCGCGATTCCGCCGGATGATGCGGGAGAGAGAAGAACAAGGCAATCGTGAGGGACAATGAGCTGAGAACGCACTCGTCACGTGATCCACAGCATCTTTATCCACAGAATCTTTCTCACAGGTGCAGAATCGAAATTACCGCAAAGGGGACTTCTCGTTCATGAAACTTGGATTTGCTCTTCCTAACATTGGACCGGTATCCACGGCTGAGGCAGTGACCAAGGTGGCGCAACGAGCCGAGGCGCTTGGCTACGAAAGCTTGTGGACGGTGGAACGGCTGTTGTATCCGGTGAAGCCGCAGACGCCTTATCCGGCGACTCCGGATGGCATGCTGCCCGAACCTTACAAGCACGTGCTGGATCCGCTTGAGGCTTTAACGTTTGCGGCGGCGAAGACGACGAAGATTGGACTCGGCGTCAGCGTGCTCGACATACCTTATTACAATCCCGTGATGCTGGCGCGCCGGCTAAGCACACTCGATTTTCTTTCCAATGGGCGGCTACGCGTTGGGCTGGGCCTGGGCTGGTCAAAGGATGAGATGGACGCGGCCAGCGCCGACATGAAAGAGCGTGGGGCGCGAGCGGATGAGTTTCTCGATGTTTTGAAGGCGATCTGGACTACGAATCCGGTGGAATATCGCGGGAAGTTTTACCAGGTGCCGAAGTCTTACATCAGTCCGAAACCGGTGCAGAAGCCACATCCGCCTATTTATCTCGCAGCGTTTGCGCCGCCGGCTCTGAAACGACTGGCGACCAAGGCCGATGGGTGGAATCCAGTGGCAATTCCCGTCGACGGCATGGCGCAAATGTTTGGCGCGATCCAGAAGATGGCGAAGGAAGCGGGGCGCGATCCTTCGACGTTGAAGATGATCGTACGGGCGAACCTGGAGCTCAGCGAGAAGCCTCTGGGCAAAGACCGCATGATTTTCACGGGGACGATGGAGCAGATCAAGGAAGACGTGAGGGCCTGTGAGCGCATTGGCGCGCAGGAGGTGTTCTTTGATCCGGCGTTTGGTCCGGGCGGGCAGAAGGTTGAGCGGTGGTTGGAGTTGATGGAGGGGTTGCGGAAGGTGGCGTGAAGAGCAGGTGGTCTCGGCTTCGCGGAGTGGCAGACATCGGGGGGCTCTCGGCTTTCGGCTACCGAAACATGTTGCCGAGCTCCGCTCGGCCGCCCGGACGAGGGCGTCCGGGCCTACGTCGGGCATACGTGGTCCGGTGAGGGATTGCAAGCGGGCCTTCGCTTCGCTCAGGATTACACTGTTGGAGAATGCCGCTAGCGAGGCTTGGCGATCTTGCTGATTTCGGTTTCGGATTCCTGTTCCGTCCTGCGTGAGAGCGTGTACTTGACGGTGCGCTCGATCCTGTCACCTATCTTCATTGTCCTGAGTGGGCCGAAGGGTTCGAGTTCGATATAGCCGTCGGCCGAGGGCGAAGTATAGATAATGGCGTTCGCGCCTTCGTCGGCATATTCCCCTTTGCTCACCCGGGGTGAATCGATGCGGACGACGTACTTACTGTCCATCCAGATCAGGGTGTTCGCGTCGGAGCCGATCTGGCTCTGGATGCCGCCTTTCAGCGAGAGTACCCGGTCGGCAACTTTCAGGTCAGCAGGGGTGGTCCACTGCAACTGAACGTACCCCTTGGGAAAGCGTGACTTCAGCGGCAAGAGCATGAAGGCGCGCTCCGGTTCGCGGAACTGGGTGATGACTCCGATGCCCACTTTGACGGGATCGCCTTGTTGCTTCTCGTAAACGGTGGTGATGGTGAGCACCGGGTGATGGGGATCGAGGGAGATGGTGCGGCGGGCGCGGATGCCATAAGCCGGCTCGATGGGGTTGATCAATTCGATGACGCCGTCGTGAGTTTCCGCTTTTACCGGCATGGAATCGAAGGCCGCGGGCGGAGGCCATTCGCGGCCGATCATCTTTGGCCAGTCGGCTTGGGGGGCGGGCCAAGTCTTGTCGCCACCAAAGTTCTGCCAGTCCTTGGCTGTGGGATCAGGAGACTTGCCGAGGAGCCTGGGGTTTTCCCAGAAGATCGCATCTTCACCAACGAAATGGAATTGCATCACGCGACCGACTTCGGGAACGACTATGACCTCAACAGTTCCATTGGTGAGCACGTAGGAGTGCGGCCAATCATGATAGGAGATTTTCGCGACGGTGACGCGGGACTTGGAGTCGCGGCCATGGGCAGAAGGAAGTGTCTGGGCCTGGAGAGCAGATGGCCAGCAGAAAACCAGGATACCGAGAAACAGAAAAAGGCGAGTGCGAAAGAACGAAGCGGCCGTCATCCGCGTCAAGAATAAAGCCTGGGGCTGCAGTCGCAATAATGGATTTGATACCGGAGCTGCGCGGGGGCGGGCGCAATCCCTTAGTGGCATGTGAGAAGGGATTGGAATGGAATGAAGGGGGAGGGCTCGACACTCGAGAAAATTAAGAGTCCTGAGGTGATGTCAAGCGCCTTCGTCTCAGCCAGTAGTTCGCTTTAGACCCTCGCCGACCTCTCAAACCGTCGCTACCTTGCGGTAACGTCAGTGCGATCTGACGCTCGGGCTCCGGGCTTGCCGCCAACTGGATAAACTTGCTTAACGCCTCAGGACTCTATCTTGCCTTCAACAATTTTTCTTGTTCTCCTCGACCAGCACTTTGCTATAGACCCTTGCTGACCCTCCCTTCATTCCTTGCGGTCTGAAAGGGTGATCTCGCTTGAGCCCCGGACGCTGCACCAACCGGGAAAACTTCAGAAGTTGTCAAAGAACGAGTGTGTTTTTACTCCTTCTATTTTTAGAGTCAAACAAAAACGTAACCTTTTATGTGGTTTGAAATCAATCGAGTGCAGCTCGTCCACAAGGGGGTGACCAGAATTGGTGCAGTGATTTCAAGGCGCGAGCGCGAAAGGGGTTGATGGAAGCGACATTTCGAAGAAGTGTCATGAAGATTGCCGCAATTTTGGGTGGAAGGATGCGATGTGCAGTGTGGAAAAGGCGGCAGAATGCAGGAGGGGAGCGGGTTAAGGAGCGGAGCTTCGCTCCGCCGGACGGACAGTGGCGTCCGTCCCTACGTGATTTTTGGTGGTTTC
>Ga0207657_10006811_pt1 | contig 11795 bp, 8 predicted proteins | sample KBSC33metaG_FD_184316 | JGI IMG/M metagenome (GOLD analysis project Ga0207657, IMG submission 184316) | Corn rhizosphere microbial communities from Kellogg Biological Station, Michigan, USA - KBS C3-3 metaG (SPAdes) (version 2) | ecosystem: Host-associated > Plants > Roots > Rhizosphere > Soil ...
GACAGGAAGAACTGGCTCGCGCCCGGATCTCCCTGACGGCCGGAACGACCGCGCAGCTGCCGATCGATGCGCCGCGACTCGTGGCGCTCCGACCCGATGATGTGCAGGCCGCCGATCTCCTCGATGTCCACGTCCTTTCCGTCGGCATCCTTGACCACCGACGGCTTCGACGGGGTGACGCCTTCACCGAGCTTGATGTCGGTACCGCGGCCGGCCATGTTCGTCGCGATGGTGATCGCGCCGGGCTGCCCCGCGTTGGCGACGATCTCCGCCTCGCGCTGGTGGTACTTGGCGTTCAGCACGTTGTGCGGCAGGCCGGCCCGCTGCATCAGCTTGGACAGGGTCTCCGACGCGTCCACGCTCGTCGTGCCGATCAGCACCGGATAGCCGAGGTCGTGCAGGCGACGCGTCTCGTCCACGATCGCGTTGTACTTCTCGCGCCGTGTCTTGTACACGAGGTCGTTGCGGTCCTCGCGAATCACCGGCTTGTTCGTCGGGATGACGGCGACTTCCAGCTTGTAGATCTGGAAGAACTCCGTCTCTTCCGTCTCCGCCGTACCGGTCATGCCGGCCAGCTTCTCGTACATGCGGAAGTAGTTCTGGATCGTGATCGTGGCCATCGTCTGCGTCTCGCCCTTCACGCGGACGCCCTCCTTGGCCTCGACCGCCTGGTGCAGTCCCTCGCTCCAGCGCCGACCGGGCATCGTGCGCCCGGTGAACTCGTCGACGATCAACACCTCACCGTCCTGCACGACGTAGTTCACGTCGCGCTCGTACAGCGCGTGGGCACGCAGGAGCTGGTGCACGATGTTCAGCCGTTCGCTCTTCGCCGCGTACTCGATCTCGAGCTCGCGGCGCGCGGCGATCTTCTGGTCGGCCGACAGCGTGGCGTCGTGGTCGATCCGGTGCACTGCCTCGCTGATGTCCGGCAGCACGAATGCCTCATGATCGTTCGGCGACATGTAGTCGACGCCGCGATCGGTGAGGTGCACCGAGTGCCCCTTCTCGTCGAGGACGAACAGGAGGTCTTCCTCGACCTCGCGGAACTGCTGCTTGCTCGCCGGCAGCTTCTTGTCGGCGATGTGATCGAGCTCCATCCGCTGCACGAGCTGCTTGTTGCCCGGCTCGTTCAGCATCTTCATCAATCGCCGGTTCTTCGGATGGCCGAGCTGCGCCTGGTAGAGCTTGAGCGCGGCGTCCTGCGTCTTGCCCGCCTCCATCTCACGCTCGGCCTCGGCGACGAGCACGTTGACCATCTCCGTCTGCTTTCGCGCCAGCCGAGCGACGGCGGCGTTGTGCTCGAAGTACTGTACGTCGCCCTCGTTCCCCACGGGGCCCGAGATGATGAGCGGTGTCCGTGCCTCGTCGATGAGCACGGAGTCCACTTCGTCCACCATCGCGAACACGTGGCTGCGCTGCACACGCTGGTCGAGCGAGACCACCATGTTGTCGCGCAGGTAGTCGAACCCGAACTCGTTGTTGGTGCCGTAGGTGATGTCCGCGAGATAGGCGGCGCGACGCTCCGGCGTTCCCGCCTCGGTGTCGTCGAGGCAGCCGACGGTGAGGCCGAGATAGTTGTACAGGTGCCCCATCCACTGCGAGTCCCGGCGGGCGAGGTAGGAGTTCACCGTCACCAGGTGCGCGCCCTTGCCCGGCAGGGCGTTCAGGTAGAGCGGCAGCGTGGCGACGAGCGTCTTGCCTTCGCCGGTCGCCATCTCGGCGATCTTGCCGAGGTGGAGCTGGATGCCGCCCATCAGCTGGACGTCGTACGGCACCATGTTCCACTCGGTGTCGCGACCCGTGACGTTCACCGTCGTACCGAGGAGCCGGCGGCTCGCCTCGCGCACGGTGGCGAACGCTTCAGGCAGGATCTCGTCGAGCACTTCCGCCGTGGCGGTGCGGATCTGGCCTTCCACGCCACCCGTGCCGTCGAGCCCGGACAGCTCCGTGTCGAGCCGGTCCCGCTCCACTGGGTCGGTGGCACCGCGCTTCAGCTCACGCAGCTCGGCAGCGCGCTCCTCGAGTGCTCCGGTGCGTTCGCGAAGGATGTCGCGGAACTTCGTCGTCTGCGCGCGCAGCTCGTCCTCGGAGGCGTCGGCCAGTCGGGCCTCGTGCTCGTGGATGGCGCGGATGATCGGCTGGAGCCGCTTGCGCTCGCGATCGTGCCGCGTCCCGAGGATCGTCGTGATTACGCTCTTGATCATGCTGTCCCCTTACCGATACAGCCGGCGCTCCGCGATGTAGTCCGCGACCGCGTCCGGCACGAAGCCTCGAATGGTGCGCCCGGCGGCGACCCGGGCGCGCAGCTCGGTGGACGAGATGTCCACACGCCGCGTCTGCAGCACCTGCACTCCAGCCGTTGCAACTCCAGCCGGAACCGACTCCCCACTCCGGGCCATCACGGCGACGCGAGCCAGACTCAGGATCCGCTCCGGCTCGCGCCACTGGCCGAACAGCGTGAACGCGTCCGCTCCCAGCAGCAGCACCAGCTCGGCATCCGGCACGGCGGCCGAGATCGCCGCCAGCGTGTCAACCGTGAAAGATAACCCCGGCCGGTCGATTTCCGTCGCGTCGGCGGAGAACCCAGGGGTCTCCGCAACGAGCCGTTCCGTCATGGCGAGGCGGTCCGTTGGCGAGGCGGTCGCGCGCCCCACCTTGAACGGCTGCACCGCCGCAGGAACGAACCGGACCGCGTCGAGGCCAAGTGTTTCCGCGGCGTCGATGACCGGGAGAAGATGGCCGAGGTGCGGTGGGTCGAAGCTTCCCCCGAAGATGCCGAGGCGCACGCGCCTCAGCGGATCGGTGGGGAGGCCGGGACGGGCGTTGAGGCGGGCGGGCCCGTGGTGGACGTCGGCGCAGTGGCCGGCGTGGCGACGGTCGGCGTGGCCGGCTCGGCGATCCCCTCGCAGGTCTTCGCGACCTCGCGGTCACCGGGGAATTCCTTGCGCAGGGCGTTGCACGCATCCTGCGCGTCTTCCTTGTACTTGATTGCGCGATACGCGTCCACCAGCCGCAGCTGCGCATCCTTCGCCGTCGGCGTGGTGGGATACTTGGCGACGACGTCCTTGAAGTAGATGATCCCGGAGTCGTACGCCTTGCGCCGCAGGTAGTACATCCCCGACAGGTAGTCCTTCTCGGCGAACATCTCCATCAACGCCGCCAGTTCCTTCTGCGCCGTCGGCACGAGCGGCGACGTGGGATACAGGCTGAGCAGGGTGGTGTAGCTCGCTTCCGCGCTGTAACCGTATGTCGGATCGAGCGCCGGCTTGCGCCAGAGCTTGCGATAGGAACGCGCCGCCTCGAGGGCAGCGTCGTCGGCCAGGGTGTCGTCGGGGAAGCTTTCGACGAGGCGCGAGAAGCTCGTGGCCGCCAGCACCCATTCGTCGCGATGCTGATGCGCCTGCGCGAGATACCAGTGCGCACGCGGCAACAGCGTATCGCGCGCCGGCAGGTCCGTCGTCAGCTTCTCGAACGCCGACACGGCGTTATCCCACCGGCCATGCGAGAACTCCTCCATGGCGGCGCGGTAGAGCGCCTCATTGGTGGGAAACTTCGTGATCTGGAATTCGGGATGGCAGGCCGCCAGCAGCAGCAGGAGCGTGGCGACCAGCGCCCGACGGGAAGAGAGCATATCGGGAAGAGATACCCGCGAGGAGGGCAACGGTTCGGACGGAATCCGGGAAAGATACACCGGCGACGAGGGAGCGCCCACTGTCGGGGTCGTCGCCGCGCTAACTGGCCCCGCCCGAGGCGGGGCGTGGACGCGGCTGCCGTGGGGCCATGTGCGGCGTCTCAACAAGTCCGGTAAAGTAGGCGATCGTGCGCGCCAGCCCTTCCCGCACCGCCACCGTCGGCTCCCAGCCAAGCATCGTACGCGCGCGGGTGATGTCCGGACGTCGAACCTTCGGATCGTCCACCGGCAGCGGTTCGCGGACGATGCGGGACGACGAGCCGGTCAGCTCGACGACCAGTTCGGCGAGCTGCCGTACGGTGTACTCGTCGGGATTGCCGATGTTCGTCGGCTTCGCGTCGCCGTGCATGAAGAGCCGGTAGATCCCCTCGACCTCGTCGGACACGTAGCAGAAGCTGCGGGTCTGCGAGCCGTCGCCGTACACGGTCAGCGGCTCGCCGGTGAGTGCCTGCACGATGAAGTTCGACACGACACGTCCATCTCGCGGGCGCATGCGTGGGCCGTACGTGTTGAAGATGCGCACGATGCGCGTATCCAGTCCGTGGTGCGTGTGGTACGCCATCGTGATCGCTTCGGAGAAGCGCTTCGCCTCATCATAGACCGCGCGGGGCCCGACAGGGTTTACGTTGCCCCAGTACTCCTCCGTCTGCGGATGCACGAGCGGATCGCCGTAGACCTCGGACGTGGACGCCATGAAGAAGCGCGCGCCCTTCTCGCGCGCGATCTCCAGCGCGTGGTGTGTGCCCGCCGAGCCGACAAGGAGCGTCTCGATCGGCAGCTCGAGATAGTCGATCGGGCTCGCCGGCGACGCGAAGTGGAGCACGCCATCGAGCGGGCCGTTGAACGTGGTCGGCGCCGAAATGTCGTGACGTACGAAGCTGAAGCGTGGCTCGCTCGCCAGGTGCGAGATGTTGTCCTCGTGCCCGGTGACGAAATTGTCGAGCCCGACCACCTCGTGACCGTCGGCGAGGAAGCGATCGCAGAGATGCGAGCCGAGAAAGCCCGCCGCGCCGGTGATGAGGACTCTCACGCCGCCGAACCGCGGCCGATGGAGTCGTACGCAAAGCCAAGTGCGCGCATCTTTCGCGCGTCGTACAGATTGCGTCCATCGACGACGACGGGGCTGCGCAGCAGGCGACGGATGCGCGCGAAGTCGGGATGGCGATACTCGTTCCAGTCGGTCACCACCACCAGCGCGTCGGCGCCATCGATCGCGTCGTAGCCGTTCTCGGCGAACTCGACTCGCGTGCCGAGCCGGCGCGTCGCTTCGTGCATCGCGACTGGATCGTGGGCGACGACCTGCGCCCCGGCATCGAGGAGCTCGTCCACGAGAATGAGCGCCGGCGCCTCACGCATGTCGTCGGTGTTCGGCTTGAACGCGAGGCCCCACAGCGCGACCCGCTTTCCCTTCACCGGGCCGGCGAGCGCTGTGAGCTTCTGGAACAGCCGGCGCTTCTGCGCGTCGTTGGCTTCCTCCACCGCGCTCAGCACTCGCAACGGCACGTCGTACTCGCACGCCGTGCGCACGAGCGCCTTGACATCCTTCGGGAAGCAGGAGCCACCATATCCCGGGCCGGGAAAGAGGAACGCCGGTCCGATGCGCCCATCCGATCCGATGCCCTTGCGGACGTTGTCCACGTCGGCGCCGACGCGCTCGCACAGCAGGGCGATCTCGTTCATGAACGAGATGCGCGTCGCCAGCATGGCGTTGGCGGCGTACTTCGTCATCTCCGCCGACGGGATGTCCATGAAGATGATCGGCTTGCCGGTGCGGACGAACGGCGCGTACAGCTCGGCCATCACGCTTCGCGCATGATCGGTCTCCACGCCGATCACCACGCGATCGGGACGCATGAAGTCCTCGATCGCTGCCCCCTCCTTGAGGAATTCGGGATTGCTGCACATGTGGAACGGGAAGCGCGCCGTCTCGCCGATCACCGCCGCCACCCTGCTCGCCGTCCCGACCGGTACCGTGGACTTCGTCACGACGACGAGCTCGCGCGTCATGTGCTCGCCGATCACCTTCGCCACGCTGAGGACGTGTCGCAGATCAGCCGAGCCATCCTCGTCCGGTGGCGTGCCGACGGCAATGAACACCACGTCCGCGGCGGCGACGGCGCCGGCGATGTCGGTGGTGAAGGAGAGTCGCGCCTGCCGCTGATTGCGCTCGACGAAGTCGTCGAGACCAGGCTCATAGATCGGCAGCACGTTCTCGCGCAGCCGCTCGATCTTGCCCGCGTCCACGTCGGCGCCGATGACGGAGTTGCCCGTCTCGGCGAGGCAGGCACCGACTACGAGCCCAACGTAGCCGGTGCCGATGACCGTGATGTTCACGCGCGGGAATTCAGGAGGTGGGGCGTTACGACGCGATGGCGGCTTCCGACGTCGCCGACGACGCGAGGGGAACGATTCGCGCCTTCGTGCGCGTGGTCTTCGCCGTGGCGTTTCGCGTATCCACGATGAGCGTTGCGCGGTCCACCAGGCGCTGGTAGTCGATGTTCCCGTGATCCGTCACGATGACGACGACGTCGGCCTTCTCGATCTCCGCGTCCGTGAGCTTCACGCCGTGCATGACGTGTCCGTCTTCACGGATGGTGGGCACGTATGGATCATGGAACACCACCTCGGCGCCATCCTGCTCGAGCAGGCGCATGACGTCGAGGGCCGGGCTCTCGCGCACGTCGTCGATGTCCTTCTTGTACGCTACGCCGACCACCAGCGCGCGACTGCCATTGACCGCCTTCCGGTCGTCGTTCAACGCGCGCGCCACCTTGGTGACGACGAACGCGGGCATCGCGGTGTTCACTTCGCCGGCGAGATCGATGAACCGCGTCTTGTAGTTCAGCGACCGCATCTTCCACGCGAGGTAGTGCGGATCGAGCGGGATGCAGTGGCCGCCGATGCCCGGACCCGGCGTGAACTTCATGTAGCCGAACGGCTTGGTCGCGGCCGCGTCGATCACCTCCCAGACGTCCACGCCCAGCTTGTCGCAGACGATGGCCATCTCGTTCACCATGCCGATGTTCACCGAGCGGAAGGTGTTCTCCAGCAGCTTTACGAGTTCGGCCGTCTCGGTGGACGACACGCGTACCACGGTGTCGATGCAGCTCTCGTAGAGCGCCACGGCGACGTCCGTGCACGCCGGCGTGATCCCGCCGACGACCTTGGGGGTGTTCTTGGTGTGGTATTTCGGGTTGCCGGGGTCCACGCGCTCCGGGCTGAACGCGAGGAATACGTCCTCGCCCACCACGCAACCGCGCGCCGTGAACGCCGGGAGGATCACCTCGCGCGTCGTGCCCGGATAGGTCGTGCTCTCGAGCACGACGAGCAGGCCGGTGTGCGCATGCTTCGACACCGTGCTCGCGGCGGCCTGCACGTAGCTCATGTCCGGATCGCGCGTCTTGCCGAGCGGCGTCGGCACGGCGATCGAGATCGCGTCGGCCTCGCCGAGCCGGGCGTCGTCGGTGGTGGCGCTGAACTTCTTCGCCTTCACCAGCGCGGCGACTTCGCTCGCGGGCACGTCCTGGATGTGCGACTTGCCCTGGTTGAGCAGGTCCACCACCCGTCGGCTCACATCATAGCCGATGACGGTGAACCCGGCCTTCGCGAACTCCACGGCCAGCGGCAGCCCGACATAGCCGAGGCCCACCACGGCGACCGTGGCGCTTCGGTCCTGGATCTTGCGCAGCAACACATCGCGTGCCGTCATCGGTTTTACTTCGAGAAGAAGGTTTGAACGCCCTTGACCACTTCGTCGAGCTGGGCGCGTGTCAGTTCAGGGAAAATCGGCAGGGAAAGCACTTCCTTCGCCGCCCGCTCGCTCTCGGGGCACTGGCCCTCACGGTAGCCGAGATAGGCGAAGCAGGGCTGCAGGTGCAGCGGCAGCGGGTAATAGATGGACGTGCCAACCCCACGCTCCTTGAGGAACGCCTGCAGCGCGTCGCGTCGGCCGCCGGGAATTCGCAGGGTGTACTGGTTGAAGATGGATTCGCTTTCCGGAGCGACGTACGGCGTGGCGAGCTTTCCTTCCTTTGCCAGGTCGGCGAAGGCGGCATCGTAGTATTTCGCATTCTCGCGACGCTTCGCGCTCCATGCGGCCAGGTGCGGCAGCTTCGCCGAAAGCACGGCAGCCTGTAGCGCGTCGAGCCGGCTGTTGTAGCCCACCTCGTCGTGGAAGTACTGCTTGGCCCCGCCATGTACCCGCAACCGGCGCAGCCGCTCAGCGATCGCGTCATCCTGGGTGACGATCATCCCGCCATCGCCGAAACCGCCGAGGTTCTTCGAGGGGAAGAAGCTGAACGTCCCGATCGTCGGCAGCTCGCCGGCCATCCGCCAGGTGCCAACCACCTTCCGCCGGGCGCCGATGGACTGCGCGGCATCTTCGATCACCGGCAGTCCGGGCAGCGCCGCCGCCACCTTTTCGATCTCCGCCATCTGCCCGAACAGGTCCACCGGTATCACGGCCTTGGAGCGGCTCGTGCGCGCCGCGCCCGCCGCATCGGGCTGGATGTTGAACGTCTTCGGCTCGATGTCGACGAACACCGGCGTGGCGCCCACATTGTGGATCGTCCCGGCGGTGGCGAAGAAGGTGAACGGCGTGGTGATGACCTCGTCGCCGCGCCCAACATCCAGCGCGCGCATCGCGAGCAGAATGGCATCGGTGCCGTTTGCGCATCCGATGGCGTGCTTCGCATGCGAGAGCGCGGCAACGTCGCGCTCGAGCTCGGCCACCGCGTCGCCGAGAATGAACGTCTGGGCGTCCACGATGCGCATGATCGCGGCGACGGTTTCGTCGCGAATCGTCGCGTGCTGGGCGCGGAGGTCGAGAAGAGGAACGGCCATGGATTGAACGGGAGCGCGAAAGGAGGGAACAGGAACCGGTGAATTATAACCGCGTCCGGAGGGGGATCGGCACTTCGCACCCGGTCCGGGCCGACTCGTAGATGCCGAGGATCAGCTCGAGCGACTTCCGGCCGGCACGACCATCCGTGTCCGCCTTGCCATTCCCCCGCAGGGCGGCCACGACGTTCGCGTAGTACGGCAGGTGCCCGAACCCGTAGACCGAGGGCGGGGCCGTCGCCGCCGCCTCGACCAGCTTGTCGTCGTCGTCGTAGTCGGCGAACTCCCAGTGCTCCACCCGGTTCACCGCCGTCCCGCCGATCTTCACCGACCCGGTCTCGCCAAGCAGGGTGATCGAGCCCTCGAGGTTCTTGGGATAGGTGAGCACGCTCACCTCCATCACGCCCAGGGCGCCGGAGCGGAACTTCACCACCGCGACGCCGGAGTCCTCGGCCTCGATCCGCCGGGCCTGGGTGGCCGTCTTCGCCATCACGCTCTCGGCCGGGCCCATCAGCCACTGCATGAGGTCCACGTAGTGGCTCGCCTGATTCATGAACGCGCCGCCATCGAACTCCCAGGTGCCGCGCCACGGCTCGGCGTCATAGTACGCTTGGGGACGCGTCCACCGCACGGTCACGTTGGCCATGTACAGCCGGCCGAAGCGACCCTTGTCGACCGCGCGCTTGAGGAGCTGGATGGCCGGATTCAGCCGATTCTGCTTGACGACGAACAGCTGCACGCCCGCGGCGTCACACGCCTGCACCATCTCGTCCGCCGCGGCGAGCGAGATCGCCATCGGCTTCTCGGTGAGCACGTGCCGGCCGGCCTTCGCGGCGATGATGCCGTGCTGCGGATGCAGGCCCGAGGGCGTGCACACGGAGACGAGGTCGGACGGCACCGCCGCGAGCATCTCCTCGAGCGAGCCGAAGGCCGGCACGCCCTGCGTCGCGCCAATCGCCTGCGCGCGCGCGAGATCGCTGTCGGCGACGGCGACGAGGCGAAGCCCCTCCACCTTCTCGAATGCCTCCAGGTGATTCCGGCTGATCCGCCCGCAGCCCACGAGGGCGACCCGCACGTCGCCGGTAATCGGCGTCGCGACTCCCGTCATTGGAACGCTCCGAAGTTCAGAGATTGGGTCCAGTCAGTTGTTCGATCGTCGCACCGACCGCCGCGCCACTCGCACGGTACGTCGCACCGCACGCGGCACAACTGCCGGTGCCGCTGTCCGGCAGGCGCTCGCCGCACTGGCACATCCAGCCGATGCGTCGCGCCGGCACGCCGACCATCAGCGCGTAGGCCGGGACATCCTTTGCCACCACCGCGCCGGCACCGATGAATGCGTACTCACCGAGCGTCGAACCGCAGACGATGGTCGCATTGGCGCCGATCGACGCGCCGCGCTTCACCAGCGTGCGCTTGTACTCGTTCTTGCGGGAGACGTGACTCCGCGGATTGATCACGTTCGTGAACACCATGGACGGGCCGCAGAACACGTCGTCCTCCAGCTCGACGCCCTCGTAGACCGACACGTTGTTCTGGATCTTCACGTTGTCGCCGATCCGCGTCCCGTTCATGACGACCACGTTCTGCCCGAGCGAGCAGCGCGCGCCGATCACTGCGCCGCCGAGCACGTGGCAGAAATGCCACACTTTCGTCCCTGCCCCGATCGTCGCGCCGTCGTCCACGTACGCGGACTCGTGGACGAATGCATCACTCGCTATGCTCACGCCTCGGCCTCCGAGCCGGCGAAGATGTCCTGCTGCCACTCCTGGAGCGACCGCACCGTGGATGGCCGCGACCGCAGCGAGAGAATCGCGTCCGACGCCGCGCTCGCCGCGGACAACGTGGTGGTGTAGGCCACGCGGTTGCGAATCGCGGCCTGGCGCAAAGTGTAGTCGTCCCACTGCGCGTGCTTGCCGAGCGGCGTGTTCACCAGCAGCTGCACGTCGCCGTTGACGATCATGTCGAGGCAGTTCGGACGACCCTCGTGCACCTTGAACACGCGGCTGACCGGAATGCCGCGGGCGCGCAGGTACTTCGCGGTGCCTGCCGTGGCGTACAGCGTGAAACCCATCTCGTGGAATCGTCGCGCGATCGGCGTCACGTTCGGCTTGTCGGAGTCGTTCACGGTCACGAGGATCGTCCCCTCGAGCGGCAGCCCATTTCCCGCGCCCAGCTGTGCCTTGGCGAAGGCACTCCCGAACGAGTCGGCGATGCCCATCACCTCGCCGGTGGACCGCATCTCCGGGCCGAGCACCGGGTCCGTGCCGGCGAACTTGGAGAACGGGAACACGGCCTCCTTGACCGAGACGAATGGCGGCACGATCTCCTCGGTGTAGCCGATCGCCGCGAGCGTTTCCCCGCACATCACGCGCGCCGCGTGCGAGGCGAGCGGCACGCCGATGGCCTTCGAGACGAATGGTACCGTGCGGCTCGCCCGAGGATTCACCTCGAGGACGTAGACGACGCCGTTCCTGATCGCGAACTGCACGTTGAGCAGCCCGACGACGTTGAACGCGCGCGCCATCGCCGCCGTCTGCTCGCGCATCGTCTGCATGTCCTGCTCGCCGATCAGGTACGGCGGCAGCACGCTCGCCGAATCGCCGGAATGGATGCCGGCGTCCTCGATGTGCTGCATGATGCCGCCGATCACGACGTGCGAGCCGTCGGAGATGGCGTCCACGTCCACCTCGAACGCGTCCTCGAGGAAACGATCGATGAGCACCGGGCGCTCCTCGGATACCCGTGCCGCCGTTGCGAAGTAGTCCTGCAGCGACGCCGCATCGTAGACGATCTGCATCGCGCGCCCGCCCAGCACGTAGCTGGGCCGCACCAGCACCGGATAGCCGATTCGCTCCGCGGCCTCGAGCGCCTCCTGGACGCTGGTCGCGGTGCCGTTGGGGGGCTGGGTGAGCCCCACCTCGCGCGCCACCGCCTCGAACCGGCGGCGATCCTCCGCTGCATCGATGTCGTTCGGCGACGTGCCGAGGATCGGCACGCCCGCTGCCTCCAGTCCGCGCGCCAGCTTGAGCGGCGTCTGTCCGCCGAGCTGCACGATGACTCCAATCGGCTGCTCGCGCTGGACGACCTCCAGCACGTCCTCCAGCGTCAGCGGCTCGAAGTAGAGCTTGTCCGACGTGTCGAAGTCGGTGGACACGGTCTCGGGGTTCGAGTTGATCATGATCGTCTCGTACCCCTGCTGACGCAGCGCCATCACCGCGCGCACGCAGCAGTAGTCGAACTCCACCCCCTGCCCGATCCGGTT